>Ga0209239_1002030_pt1 | contig 12093 bp, 10 predicted proteins | sample GraSoi013_2_20cm_FD_185824 | JGI IMG/M metagenome (GOLD analysis project Ga0209239, IMG submission 185824) | Grasslands soil microbial communities from the Angelo Coastal Reserve, California, USA - Sample 10_02_2013_2_20cm (SPAdes) (version 2) | ecosystem: Environmental > Terrestrial > Soil >...
GAGCTTCAGGAATGCTACAACTGCCATAAACTCTCCGGGCAGGGTGGCAAGAAACGTGGCCCCGAGATGGACAACATCGGCAGTTTGATGCAGCCGGAGGAGCTCCGACAAAAGATCCTGGACCCGCGGAGCTGGATGGCGGAAGGATTCGAGAAGGAATACGACAAGAAGAAGATGCCCGACAAGTATAAGGAGCTGATGGAGGACAAAGATATCGACGCGCTGGTGGCCTATCTGTCCACGCTCAAGAACCCCTCGGTGAATACGCCGAAGCCGATCAAGAAGAAGTAACGTGCAACCGAAGCTCAAATCGAAAGTGCGGTGCGCCGACCGGGCAGTCGGCGAGGTGACCCGGATCATCGTCGACCCCTTGTCACGGGAGGTCAGCCACATCGTCGTGGGCGACGGAGCCGGCGCGTTGGAGCGCCAGATCCCGGCGGCCCAGGTCGAGACGGTGACGGAGGACGCCGTCCAGTTGCGCGGCACCTCGAGCGAGATGGCGCAGTTCCCGGCTTTTCAGCGCGAGGGGTATGTGACCATCCGGGAGGTCGAGATCGCGCACCTCGAGGATCACCTGCACGTGGAGCCGGGCGAAGTGTTGGTGCCGGTGCCCGAGTTGGAGCGCAACGTCAAGCGCCGGACCTTCTTCACGAACTTCACGCACGCGATCGGCTTCTTGCTGGCCCTCCCGTTGGCGTTTCCCGTCCTCAAGTACGTGATGAAGCCGATGTATGCGCCCTTCGACAACCGCTGGATCAAGATCGGCAATGCGGGCAAGGTCAAGACGGAGGATGTCGGGGTGCAGTTCAAGTTCAAGAAGAGTGTCAAGGAAGCGTTCATGCCGGAGGCCGAGGTTGACAAGAACGTCTGGGTCCTGAAGGCCTCACCGGCGGTCCTCGAGGGCGTCTACAAGGGGAAAGATTTGGAGTTCAAGGACCACTCCGGTCAGGTGATCTGGACAAACAAGCGCGATGTGCCCTATGTGGCCTATTCGGGCAAATGCCCGCACCTCGGCTGCGGGTACAAGTGGCGGAACGTCCCGAAACTCGGCCGGCAGATCTTCCTGTGTCCCTGCCACCTCAGCATTTACGATCCCAGCGGGAAGGTGCTGGACGGGCCGGCTCCCCGACCCCTGGACCCGGTCCCGATCCGGGTCGCCGCCAACGGCGATATCGAGATTATCGACGTGGAATTCAAGGCCGGCACGAGAGCCCAGGTTCGGATCGTCTGATGAGCGGCCAACCGTCAGTGCTGGAAAAAGTGTTCGCGTTCGTGGACGAGCGGATCGGCCTGAAGACCCTGCAGGCCAAGATGCTCAACGAACCCGTACCTGGCGGGTCGCGCTGGGCCTATGTGTTCGGCTCCTGCCTGCTGTTCATTTTCATCATGCAGGCGGTGACCGGCATTTTGCTCATGTTCTATTACGTCCCCAGTGCCGATCACGCCTATGCGAGCACCCAGTACATTCTGCACGAAGTGGATTATGGATGGTTCATCTTGAGTTACCACTTCTGGGGGTCTTCGGCGATGGTGGTGATGGTGTTCGCCCACATGTCGCAGGTCTTTCTGTGGGGCGCCTACAAGAAGCCACGGGAGCTGGTCTGGCTGATCGGGCTTGCGCTCTTTGGCCTGGTGATGGCGTTCGGCTTCACCGGATACTTGTTGCCATGGGATCAGCGCGCCTATTGGGCGACCACCGTCGGCGTGGAGATCATGGACAAGACTCCTGTTGTCGGCGACTTCATCGCCAGGTTTCTCAAGGGTGGGCCCACGCCCGGTCAGATGACGCTGAGCCGGTTTTTCGTCATTCATGTCATGATCCTCCCGGCCGCGCTGATGGGGCTGGCGGGGCTGCACCTGTTCCTGTTCCGGAAAGCCGGCCCGGCCGGGCCGTTCCGGGGAAGCGCGGACGAACTGAGAGCCAGGACCGATTACTTCTTCCCCCGGCAAGTCTGGAAAGACGTCGTGGCGATGGGAGCGGTGTTCGTGACAATCTGTAGCCTGGCGTTCATCGAGCCGGTGGTGTTGTTGGAGGAGGCGACCCCGGACCCGGGGGACTATCATCCTGAGCCGGAATGGTACTTCCTGTTTTTGTTTCAGATGCTGCGGCTGAAGATATTTTCCGGAGAGCTCGGACAGTTCGTGGCGGGGGTCGCCATTCCGAATGCATTCCTGTTGCTGTTGGCCGCATTGCCATTTATCGACCGGAGCCCGGAGCGTAATATTTTCAAGCGGCCGATCGCGCTCATCGGCTGGCTGCTGGTGATGACCGGCATTCTCGTGTTTACCGTTTCGGCGATCATCAATCGCGAATTTCTGGACTAGCCATTTGTCGTTTTGATCCATGTCTGCTCACGCCTCTTCCATGTCGTCGGTGAAGTTGGGCCTCGCGGTCGCGTGGCCCGCCTTCTGGACCGGCGTCCCGATCAAGATCGTCCTGATCTTGCTGCTGCTCGCCATGGGTGTCCATCCCTGGGAGATGCCCGGCCTCGCCCTCCTCCTGCTGTTGTCGATTCCTGTCGACATCTGGGCTCTGGGCCTCAGTGCGCGCACCGTCTTCCTCGACCGGTTGCATCTGGAGCCGCCCGAATCCGCCGGGGTCACCTTGTGGTGGCAAGCGGCGTTGTTGAGCGCCGTCTACCTGCCGATCGCCTACGGCATCGAAAGCGGGGTGGTCGGGGTCGCGAAGGCGGTCGTGGGGCGCATGTTTGAGATCGAAGTGCTGAAGAACGTCCCCGTGCCGGAACGAATCAGTATCGAGTTGGTCCTGTGGGGCAGTGTGGCCACCGTGGTCTTGCTGGGGCTGGCGCTCGGATGGTTGTTTCTTTTCGGGCAGATTGTGCGGAAGCAGGTGGCAGCCGCTCGTCCGACGGCGGAGCCGTACGAGGCGTTGGTCCGCCGGTGGGATCTCTTGAGAGTCCCAGCAGATCAGCCGCTGCTTCTGACGGCGTTCACGGCGACCGGCGTGGTGCTCGTGTTCCTGTTCTGGGCCGTCATGCCGGTCACAACACCCCATCCCCACGAACTGTATCAGAAGGAGCCGCCCAAGATTGAATCCTTCAAGCCGGCTGAGGCCTTGCAGAGGACGGAGAAATTGATTGCCCAAGCGGAATCCGCCGTCAAGGCGCTCGAGGCAAAAGCGAAACAGGGAGCCAAGGGGAAGGCCCCACAAGCCAAGGGTGCCAAGCAGCCCTCTGCGAAAGTCGGCGCGCAGGAGGGCGGTGGGCGCACACGCTAGCCGCTGCGTGAGGGCCAGGAGATCTCCATGACGTACCATGGTAAACATCGAGAGCGACGCGCCGGTTTGTGGCGCCGCCGAGCGTGGTCGGTTGCCGCGTTGATCTTCCTCACAGGCCTGTTGGGAATCCCCCTGTTGGGGCTCGCGCAGGATGCCGCCGGTACGGCAGCCACGGTCGCCTATCGGGATATCCCTCAATTGGGAGGGAGCCGGAACATTATCTGGGTCATCGCGCAGCAACATTTATTGTTGGCAGGGTTTGTGCTGGGCGTCCCGATCTTTGCCTGGGTCTGTGAAATTGTCGGGGTCCGGACCGGCGATAAGCGCTACGACAAGCTGGCCAAGGAGTTCACGAAGCTCCTCACCTCCGCCTATGCCACGACCGCCCTGTTCGGGGGCATTCTGCTGTTCATGCTGTTGGGCTTTTACCCCAAGCTGATGGCGTATCTGACGGATATCTTTTTCCCGTCCTTCGTCGTGTACTGCGCCCTGTTCCTGCTCGAGACCGTGACGTTGTATCTGTACTGGTATGGCTGGGACGTCATGCAAGGGGGTGGCAAGAAGGGACTTCACCTGTTCCTGGGGCTCCTGCTGAACGTGTTCGCGTTCTTCATCATGATCGTCCCGAACTCTTGGGCCACGTTCCAAGCCAGCCCCGTGGTGGTCGCGGAAGGCTCGGCCCTGGCCCGAGCCTGGGCCGCCACCTGGAATCCCACGTGGTGGCCGGTCAATGTGCACCGGCTGATCGCGAACGTGGTGCTGGGCGGTTTCATCTGCGGCGCCTACGCCGGCATGCGGTATCTTTCGGCCAACACGCACGAGGAGCGCGTGCACTATGACTGGATGGGCTACGTGGGGAACTTCATCGGGGTGTTCGGCATGCTGCCGTTACCCTTTGCCGGCTACTGGCTCATGCGTGAGGTGTACCAATACAACCAGCAGATGGGCATTACCCTGATGGGTGGCTTCCTCTCGTGGCTGTTCATCTTGCAGGCGTTCCTGATCGGTGTGCTGTTCCTGGGAGCGAACTATTATTTCTGGCTGGGGATTACGCACCGCATCGAGGGATCCGAGGTCAAGTACCGCCGGCCGATCATGGCGATGCTGGTGATCCTGCTGCTCTGCCTCGGCGTCTGGATGACGCCGCACTCGCTCGTCGCCAGCCTGGAAGAGGCGAGGAAGATGGGCGGCACGCACCATCCGCTGTTGGGCGTGTTCGGCGTGATGTCGGCCAAGATGACCGTCGTCAATATCATGATCCTGGTGACGTTCATGAGCTTTATCATCTATTGGCGCGCGGGCAAGCAAGTGACCGCCACCTGGGCCAAGGTGGCCCAAAAAGTGATGGGCGGCGTGCTGGGCCTCGCCGCGATCGTGGTCATCGTGCTCGGTGTCTGGGGGTATTTCGTGCCGGCCATCGTCCGCATTAACTATTTCTCGGTGGCCCAGGTCCTGATTGTCCTGTTCGTCTTGGTCACGATCACGCCGCTGACCGGTCTCCTCATGAAGAGCGCGCGCACTACCACCGAAATGATCTGGGGCCGCATGCCACCGCGGGCCGGATACGCCCTCGTGTTGAATGCGGTCATGGTGATCCTGCTCATGACCTTGATGGGCTACGCGCGGTCTTCGTCGCGGGTACACTGGCACATTTACGGCGTGATGCGCGACTCCTCCCAGTACGCTTACTCGCCGGCCCTGGGTTACGCGGCGGCATTCATGTCATTGAACACGTTCGTGTTCTGTCTGCTGGTGGCCTTCATTTTCTGGGTGGCCACCATGGGGGATAAGGCCAAGGCAGGGGAGCCGGGAACCAAGAAAAAGCTCCCGGCAGGCGCGTATCCGGCGATGGCCGGCGGATCGCCGACACTGGATCAACGGGAAGGCTAATGTTGAGGCTGAGGTCGAGGCGAAACAAGAACAAGGACCAAGCCTTTCCTCAACCTCAACCTCGACCTTAACCTAAGCCTTCATCGGCATCGGTGAGGAAATGAGCGAAGTTGCATTGCTCCAGTTGATCGGGCTCCTCGTGGTGGCCCTCGGTGTGGCGATCCTGCTATTTATCCAGGCCCGCTTTCTCCGGGTTGTGGGGTTTGTGATGATCGTGCTCGGGACGTTCGCCTTGATTGCGCTGAGTATCCCCCAGATGGCGTCGCTGCCGCCGGCGGAGGAGAAATTCGACGTGGCCACGATTAAGACTTCGGCCGACATGGCGGCCATCGGGCAGAAGATTTTCTTCAGCAAGGGCCAGTGCGCGCTGTGCCACTCGATCGGTCCCAGCGAGTCGGCGCGCTGTCCGGACTTGAAAGGCATCGGCGCCAAGCTCACCCGCGAGTTCATCTACGAGAGCCTGACCCAGCCCCAGGCGTACATCTACTTGGACTACCGGCATGAGGGGCCGCCGAAGCAATACCCGGCCAGGATGCCGCACATCAACAAGAATCCGATCGGACTGTCCAACAACGAAATTCTCTCTGTGATCGCGTTTCTGCAGCAGATGAGCGGAGAGCCGATCACGGTGAGTCCGTCCGAGATCCTGCAGCCGACGGCCGCCGCGGTGGCGCTGGCCCAGGCACGATAACGTTCCGCTGAAGGAAGGGTGGAGGACATGAAAGGCGGCCTATTGCTCAAAGGCGAGGTGCTCCTGAAAAAAGTCGGGGTCCTCCTCGATAAAGGCGGGGTGCTGGCCAAAGGAGTCGTCCTCGTCGTCGGTCTGTATCTGTTCTTGAAATTCATCCTGCCGCTGTTCACGGCTCCGCTGCCGGCCAACCTCATCTTCCTGTACCTGACCTTGGCCGTCGCCGGTATCGTCATCTTCGCCACCATCAGCGGTGAGTCGACCGAGGAGTTCTTTGGCCCCATCGTCCGCTTCTTGAGCGGAGAAGGACAGACCGGGCCCATGAAAATCACCCGCCTGCTGGTGCTGGTGCTCTTTCCTCTCCTGGTTGGCTGGCAGACTTACGCCAGCGCGGTTCCCAGCGACATGCCGCCGGCTGAGAGCCGGACCATCCATCCGGCTCCCCCCGGCGAGTTTGTCGGACTCTCGAACCCGATCCCGAACACCCCGGAGAACGTGATGATGGGCAAGGGGCTCTTCGCCGCCTTCTGCTCCCCCTGCCACGGCGCGAATTTCGACGGCAAGGGACCGGCCGCTCGTGGCTTCGATCCGCCACCGGCGAATTTCGTGGATCCGGGGACGATCGCCCAGCTCCAGGAGTCCTACCTGTACTGGCGGATCAAGAAGGGTGGGGTGGGGCTGCCGGTCGAGGGCATGCCCTGGAAATCGGCGATGCCACGCTGGGAGCTGGAGCTTCCGGATGAGTGGGTCTGGAAAATCATCATGGGCGAATACGACGGGGCCCATCAGAAGCCCAGGACCTGGGAGTAGGGGGCGAGAAGCCAGGCAGCCTGACTCCTGCGCTCGCGCATCGCGCACTGAAGAGCAGGCATGTTGGCCAGGCAGCCTCACGTGCTCGCGCGTCGCGCACTCAAGATTCATTGGTTCCGGGCACAGGTGGATGGAGTGCTCGCCGGACGCGCGCAGTCTGAGGCTGCCAGGCCACCAGCCCGAGGCACAGCGGAAAGACCACGCGGTGCCGTGGTGCCCATTGCTCTGTCAATGCAACTAGTGATGACGCGCGCAGTAGGAGCCAGGCCGCCTGACCTCTCTTGGAGTAGTGAGCATGATGAGTAATCGAAGGCACATCCGGTACCTGGCATTGCTGGCAGGAGTCGTTCTGGCTGCGGGCCTCCTGGAGGCCGAAGTTGGCTTGGCACAGGAAAGCGTTGCAGTCCGAGCCGATCTCGTGAAGGGAGCCCTGCCGGCGGAGGATCCGACCGCCGCCGCGTGGAACACCGCGCCCCGCTCGGAGTTCCCGTTATCCCCTCAAGTGCACTGGCCGACGCGGATTGGGGAAGTCACCGTGAAGTCGGTCACCGTGCGCGCCCTGCATGACGGCCGGCACCTGGCCATTCTCCTTGAGTACGCGGATCCCAGCAAAGATCCCCATGATGCGGCGGCGCTGGAGTTCATGGTCGGGGACAAGAAAGCGCATTTCGCGCATGGCCAGCCCATGGCCCAGGTGGAGGGCGGCCCCGTCAATATCTGGTATTGGAAGAACGTGAGCGCCAAGGTTCTGGACATGAATGCCCAGGGGTTCGGCACCCTGAAAGTCCAGGCCCAGCAGGATGTCAAAGGCAAAGGCGTCTATCAGGACGGCACGTGGAAGGTCGTGTTCGCTCGCGCCCTCTCGACCGGCGATGTGGAGCATGACGTCCAGATCAAACCCGGCGAGTTCATCAACGTCGCGTTTGCGATCTGGGATGGAAAGAAGCTGGACAGCGGCGATCTGAAGGAGAAGGGATCGGAAAAGGCGGTGTCCTCGTGGTGGTATTTCCGCGCCGAGCCGCCGCCGGACTATTCGGGGTATCTCTATGCCGCGCTGGCCATCGGCCTTGCGGTGGGCTTTCAGTTCGTGGTCGTCCGGAAGCTGAAGAAAGGGCGGTCTGCATGAGGACGACAGGAGATGTTCGAAGGGTCTGGCTGGCCGGCGCGCTCGTCGGCCTCTCGGCGCTCGTCGTCGGGGCTGGCTGCGCACTGTTTCAAAGTGAGCGGGTCTCCAAGGGCCAGAAACTGTACGCCCATTATTGTATGCACTGTCACGGTGAGCACGGCCGCCAAAACGAGGGCTATAACTGGAGCTCGATGCCGGATCCCCGTCCGAAGGATCTCTCGGCCAAGGAGGAGATGTCCACGTTCAAGGACGAGGAGCTCTTTGCGACTGTCTCGCGCGAGATGAAAGATACCACCCCCGAGGTGGGCGACAAGATCGGCGACGATGAGTTTGCCGTGCCGACCATGCCGACCTTCAAGTACACGCTGTCCGAGGAGGAGCTCTGGGCGATCGTCGCCTACGTCAGGACTCTGCACGGAACGAAGTTGCAGTACGACGTGGACGGGCGGAAGAAAGGGTTGCAGGACCAGCTTCAGGCTGCTCAGCAGCAATACGATCGGGCCAAGCAGGTCCTGGAAACGGCCGAGAAGAAGGCTGAGGAGGAAGCCAAGAAGAAGCGAGCTGAAGTTGATGACTCTGCCACCAGCAAGGAGCAGGAAGCCCTGGCCGTCGCAGCAAAGGAATTGGAGAAGGCCAAAGCGGCGGAGGCGAACTTTTCCGCCCGGCCGAAGTTCGCGGCCGTGGCTAGACCGGATCTGACGATGAAGCCTGGGCAGGCCGTGAAGCTGTCCGACGATGGAAGGCGCCTGTACATGAATAAGTACGGCTGCCATGCCTGTCACCGGGTCGGAGAAACAGGGGGGGTGGTGGGTCCGGCGCTGGATCGTGCGGGCTTCCGGCTCAATTCCACATGGGTCTATCGCTGGATCAAGTACCCCCAAAGCATGAAGCCGGACACGCGCATGCCGAATCTCGGCCTCACTGATTCGGACGCCAAAGCGATCGTCATGTATGTCGGGACGCTGCGGGCGCCGGGGCCAGACAAATCCGAAGCCAAGGCTCAGGCTAAGGTTGAGTAGCCTCAGCCTCAACCTTCACAAGAATCCCACCCAGATCCCGGCTAAGATCGCCCATCCAACCCAGACATGTTGTCTGAACATGCTGAAGGCCCGTGCGGGGGAGACCGAGCCCCGCAGCGTCCAGACCTGTCTGGTAAAAAACCCGCCGACGACGGCCAACATGGCATAGAACCCGGGTCCGAGGCTTACGATCCATCCGGTGAGGCCAAGCATGATCAGCATTCCGCCCATCGAAACGCCCACCGCGATCCAGGTCCGAGCGCCGAACAGCAGCGCCGAGGACTTGACTCCAATTCGTGCATCGTCCTCGCGATCCTGCAGCGCATAGATGGTGTCGTAAGCGACGGCCCAGAAGATCGAGCCCGCATAGAGCAACCAGACGGGGATCTCCAGCCTGTTCCGAGCTGCCGCCCACGCCATGACGACCCCCCAGCCGAATGCGAAGCCGAGCACGGCCTGGGGGAGATGCACGAACCGTTTCGAAAACGGATAGATGGTGGCCAGGAGGAGCGCCACGGGGCTGAGCAGGATCGTCAGCTCATTGGTGAAGCTCAATAAGCCTGCTGCGGCCACCATCAGCACGGTCGCAGTGCCCAGCGCTGCGGGGACTCCCAGGACACCACTGGCCAGGGGGCGTGTGCGCGTGCGCTCCACGAGACGGTCGAAGGACCGATCCGCGAGATCGTTCAGAACCACGCCCGCGCTCCGCATGAGGAACGAGCCGGCCGCGAAGACGGCCAGTAAGCTCCAGTCCGGCGTGCCTCGCGAGGCGAGCAGCAGCGCCCACAGCGTGGGCAGCATCAGCAGGAGGGTGCCGGACTGGTTTGAGAGCCGAATGAGGCGAGCCAGCGTCGACCAATGCAGGCTCCCGTGAGGAGTGCTGGCACGCGAGAGCCCTGCCCCTGCAGCCGAATCCGGCATGGTTGGGACCTTAGCGCACTGGGGAAAACCGTGTCAATCCGGGCTTCGGATCGCAAGGAACCTTGTCCTCGTAGTTGCCTTCTCTCGTCATTTTCGGTATATAGGGTTGGCCGTGTTGGCGAGACCTCCCCACGCTGCGCCTCCACCCTTCCTTCTCAGCCGGATGACCGGGCTGACCGTGGCACTGGTCCTGCTGGTCATATTCCCGGGCTGCAATGAGATATCGTCCAGGTGGTTTACCGGGGCAGGTGCCTCGCAGGGCTACTGGCTTCCGTTGACGGTCGGTCTTCGGCTAGACCCAAGCGTGACGGAAGCCGCGCTTGCCTACACGGACTCCTGCCGTCAACCCCGGACACTTCCGTTCGGCGATCGTCTCACAGAGGCCTTGAAGCGCGACATTGGTATGGTGTTCGAGCATGTGCTCGCCGACGCACAACCGTTGGGAAGCCGCGTGGCGGCGGCGTCCGATGGTGTCGTGGAGGTCGTTCTGGGGTTGAAGGAGGTCGAGCTCTTCATCCATCGCCAGTCGACCAGGAGCTATCCCGCCACCGTCACGCTCGGCGCCACTGTTTCCTATTTCGACGCCGGTGGCACCCTGCTCTCGACCCGGAACCTGCGTACGGAAGCTCGCGGCAACATAGACACGGAGGGTCAAAGCTGCGAGGTGCGTGGCCTCGCCGAATTGGCAAACGACGCGATCACGCGTTTAGCGCAAGGGCTCAACCAACACCTGGGCACCTCGATCAAGATCCTGCAGGCCGCGGAGGCGAAGCAGCGTGAGGGGAAGCCGCTCGTATCGGGGTTGCAGACGGGGGCGGGGAGAGGGGGGAGCGCCGCCTCTCGTCCCGCCCAAGCGGAAGCCTCGCAGGCGCGCAGCATCGACGTCGATCAGGTTCCGGAGCGGGTCCGTGGGTACGAGCGGCGGAACTCTGTCGGAATCGCGATCGGGATCGGTGCCTTCCGCGATCCCGAGGTGCCGGTCGTCAAATTTGCCTCCCACGATGCCGAAGTCATGGCGAGGTATCTCCGGGCGGTAGGAGGAATTCCGGCCTGGCAGGTCAAGCTGGTGACGGACGACCACGCCCTGAAGGACGACCTTGTTGACGTGCTCGAGAACTGGTTGCCGCAGCATGTCGAGTCGGGAGGAGATGTGCTGGTCTTCTTCTCCGGTCGGGCGATGGTGGATCCCGTGACCGGTGCCGTCTCGCTGTTTCCCTATGAGGGGACTCCCACCTCCCACGTTCGGTTGTTGTCTTTGCGTCGGCTCCAGGCAGCCCTGACGCGGTTGCCGCTTCAGCACGCGGTGCTGCTGCTCGATGTGACGATGACGGTACAGCACGACTCGATCCGCCAGAAGGGGCAGAGTCCGGTCTGGGACGCTGCGGTGCCCACGATGGGAACCGCCAAGCTCGTGCAGATACTCGGAATCAGCGAGGCCCAGAATGCCCATCAGTATGAGCGGGGCCGGCATGGCCTGTTCACCTTCCATCTCCTCAAGGGGCTCGGCGGCGAAGCTGAGGCGGATGGTGACGGGCTGGTATCGTTGGGAGAGCTGTTCGACTACGTGCGGACGCAGGTACCCAAAGCCGCCAGGGCGGAATACGGGCATGAACAAGAGCCGATGAGCGTCCCTCCGCTCGATGCGAACGCCCAGGTTCGGACCCTTCCGCTTGCCCGGGTCAAATGACACCTCCTAATGCTGTCACTCGATTGACACGTAATGGAAGTGCTGAGTATGATGCCCTCAATTCCACGTCCTATCCATCCTGTTTCCTCGCAAGACATTGACGGCCGGCGTAGCTCAGTTGGTAGAGCAGCGGTTTCGTAAACCGCAGGTCGGTGGTTCGATCCCACTCGCCGGCTCCATACCGCACTTCGTGTGACCCAGAATCGAACCACCGACCTGGGGGTTCCGAAGGGGGTGTGCCCCCTTCGTGGGGATCGTACAAGGGGGCTGGCCCCCTTTGTAGGAGGCGGAGAGGCAGGCTTCAGGGCCGACCCGGCGACGGTCGGTGGTTCGATCCCACTCGCCGGCTCCATCCCAAGCTCCCCTTTGGCGCGAGAGAAACATTCCGACAGCATGCTCTTGGGCAGTGGCGCGCCAGCCCTACCAACCGGCAACGAAGTTCTGCGCCGAAACAGGGTGTCGCCTGCGCGACAGAATCATAATCTTCGCCACAACTCTGGCAGATCGGGCGAAGCTCATCCCTGCCGCCGGCGGAGAACCCCCCCCAGAGTTTTGCAACTCGTTTTTCGCTTGATCCGCCCCCTTCGATCAAATGGGGGCGGATAGTTACTTTGCCGCCAGGAGGCTGGGATTCTTCACTTCGTGTGATCCCCGATTTCCTCCCGTGGACCAGACGCCCCACTTACCCCTCTGCTTGACACCTCAATTGGCCAG
>Ga0209239_1002031_pt1 | contig 12092 bp, 8 predicted proteins | sample GraSoi013_2_20cm_FD_185824 | JGI IMG/M metagenome (GOLD analysis project Ga0209239, IMG submission 185824) | Grasslands soil microbial communities from the Angelo Coastal Reserve, California, USA - Sample 10_02_2013_2_20cm (SPAdes) (version 2) | ecosystem: Environmental > Terrestrial > Soil >...
GGACGAGGATGGCCGCTGCGGCGCTGGCGCCGAGCCAGACCAGGATCAGGGCCGTCGACCCGTGGCCGCCCGCACCGCTCCCGCCGACGAGGGACACCGCGAGCGCGAGCAGGCCCAGGACGGAAAGGATCACCCCGGCCAGCTCGCGCCTGGCGAGCTCGCGGCGGCCCATGCGCGCAGACACGTACGCGAGCACGCCGATGCCGCCGGCGTTGATGCTCTGTACGAGTGAGAGCGACGCCAGCGCAAGCGCCGCCGCATAGAGGAGGAAGCCACTGCTCTCCATCACAAAGCCGAGCAGCCAGCTGCGGTCGCCGAGCAGAAGCCGGACCGAGTGCAGCGGGCGACGCATCGACAACACGGGGAGGGCAGCGGCGGCGTCGTGCTCGCGCAGGTAAGCCAGATTCGTGATCGTGGTCGACAGGGCTGCGAGCACGATTGCGACGGCGGTGCTGGTGCTCATAGCCCGCCAGACTCCCGGCTGGACGCCGACTTCGCAAGCTGATGCTCGCAGCGCTCTTCAACGTCCCGGCGAATCTCGGTTATCCGCTGCTCTTCGCGCTCGTCGCCGGCGAGTCCGCGGGCGCGTTGATCCCCGGCGAGACGGCTCTGATCGTGGCGGCGGCGCTGGCCTCGCGGGGCAACCTCTCACTCCCGGTCGTGTTGGGGGTCGCGGCGGGCGCGGCGATCATCGGCGACAACGTCGGCTACCTGATCGGGCGCAGAGGACTCAGGTGGGTGGTCAGCCGCCCCGGTCGGTTTGCAGCGCGTAGACGGCGCCTGATCGAACGCGGTGAAGAGTTCTTCGCACGCTGGGGCGCGGCCGCCGTCTTTTTCGGCCGTTGGTTGCCGGGCCTCCGGGTGGTGACGTCGTGGCTGGCCGGCGCCAACCGGATGCCCTGGCCGCGCTTCCTGTTCTGGAACGCCCTCGGCGGCATCGCCTGGGCATGCACGATCGGCTCGCTCGCCTACGTTCTGGGGAGCACCGCTTCCGGGTCGCTGGGAGCGATCGGTTTCATCGGAGTCGCCGTCGCCGTGCTCGTCTACCTGATCACGTTTCTCCGGCGCCGTCTGCGCCGCCCGCGGGATTCGAAGAAAGAGGGAGAGGCGCCCTGAGACGCCTCTCCCGTTTGGACGTTTCGGTGCGTGCTATCCGTTCGGGACGATCGTTCCGAAGAGCCCATCGGCCTCGTCGTTGAGGCCCGCCGTGAAGAACAGCGTATTTGCGGTCGCGCCCGGGGTCGCGGGGGCAAAGCGCAATCCCCACAGCCCATCGATCGTGATCGGGCCGCCGCCCGGGCTGCTGAGCTCGCCTTGGAACTCGCCGGTCGTCGGTTCATAGGCGTTGATCCGGCCGTTGCCGAAGTTGCCGACCAGGATGTCCCCGCCGAAGGCGCCGAAGGTCGCCGGGGCAAGCGTCACGGCCCACGGGGAGTCGAGCTTTCCTCGGCTAACGAGCCGCTGGAGCAGGTCGCCGTTCGGAGCGAACACGTCGACGAATCCGTTACCGGGCCGGGCGGCGTCATCCTCCTTGCCTGGCCCCTGCTTCGCGTACGTCACATAGAGCTTGCCGCCGATGTTGTGGATTCCGAAGGGGGCAAACCCGGTGGGGACGGTCGGATCCGAGAAGCTGTTGACCAGGTTGAAGTGGCTGTCGAACACGTCCACGGTCCCGAAGCGGAAGTTGCTCGCGTAGATGAACTTGCCGCCCGGCGTGGTCACCAAGGCCAGGCCCTTGTAGAGGGCGCCGACATCGCCGGCGCTGTCGGTCGCCGTCGATCGGTCGACCGCGATGACAGCGTGTGCCGGGTCGACGTTCGGGTTCCAGCCGGCGATGGTTCCGTCTTCGGTTGCGAAGAGGAAGAAGGCGGGGCCGGAGCTGCCGTTCTTCGAGATCACGAAGTCCGGCGAAGCCGGGTCGAAGGTGTTGAACGCTTGACCCGTCGGTGCCCCGACGGCGCCTTGCCCGGCCGACGGCGGTGCAGGGATGCCGACCACGCGTGGCTGGGGGTTGCCGGCCCCGTCGTACAGCGTCGTCACCCCGGCATGGTTGTCGGACACCCAGATCGGGCTCCCCGGCCCGACCGACGTGCCCCAGGGGTTCTTCAGGTTCGCGTCCGTGTGTGCGGCCAGCCCCGGAATATCCGAGACCAGGTTTGTCTGGGCGTATGACCGGGTCGCGATCGCGCTACGGCCGGCCGAAGCGGGCGTGACGATCCCCGAGGAAACAATCGCTGCCGACACCGCGGCAAAGGCCGCGAGTGTGACGACAAAGCTCCGTACTCTCATGGTTCTTCCTTTCTTTTGCGGTAACGAGAGCGCAGACCGCTCCCGCGGACACCCCGCCGGCGCGGCTCAGAGAGATCGTCGAGCGTTCGGTCGTCGCCTCTCCCTCTCGAGTCGCGCGAGCCCGTTGGCTCGGCGGGGAAAGAGGCGACCGTGGCCCCAGCGGCATCGTCGTGGACGCCGCGTTTTTACGCTAGCAGCAGCGACCGACCCTACGCCTGCGCCGCCCTATGCAAGGGCCTGCGAAGCGGAGCCCTCAGCCGGCCGATGTGGGCGTCGGTATCTCGCTGACGAGGTCGCGCCCGAGCTTGTCGATCAGCTCCCGCAGCGGTGGGTGCTCGTCGGGGTCCCAGCCGTCGAGCAGGTCTCGGAGACCGTCCCGTCTCGCGGTCACGAGCCGCTCGTAGTCCTCTCGGCCAGGGGCCGTCAGCTCGATCGGGCCGCCATCGTCTCTCTCGACCAACGACCCCCTCTCCAACTCCTCGAGCGCCGCGGAGATCTGAAGCGGATCGACTGGGAGTTCTTGCCCGAGCTGGGCTTCAGTCAACGGAGTGCGCTCGCCCAGGCGGGCGAGCAGCCACAGCTCCGGCGGAGCGAGGTCGAGGCCGGCCCGGGCCGCAAGCCGCTCGTACAGCTGCCAGCGCTCCTCCCGGCGCGCGAGCCTCGAGAGGGCGCGCTCGATCTCGCGCAAGGCGTCGTCGTCGCGCGCGGGGTGGAGACCGTCGCCCGGGTCGGGTGCCCCGGCCGTTGTCTTCAGCGGCACCTCGGGCAAGAGCCACGACAGGAGAAAAGCGAGCACCGCAATCCCCGCAGCGACCAAAAACACGGTCGTCAGCGCATCGGTGATGGCGATGCGGAAAGGATCGCGTAGGACTGCTGGGAGCTGTTTGACCACCGCGGGGTTCGCCGCCGACGACGGTACGCGTGCGCCGGGCGGGAGCTTGCCCACGAGGTTGCCGGCGAGCTGGTTGGCGAAGATGGCCCCGAACACGGAGACGCCGATGGAGCCTCCGATCTGGCGAAAGAGTGTCGAGCCCGAGCTGGCGACGCCGAGGTACTTGTAGTCAACGGAGTTCTGGGCTGCAAGGACGAGGACCTGAATGACGTTCCCGAGACCGAAACCGAGGACGAGCATGTAGGCGCCGGTGACAACGGTCGACGTGTCGACCTGCAGGCGTGAGAGCAGCAAAAGCCCGACCACCATGATTGCCGTGCCGGCGACCGGGAACGGTTTGTAGCGTCCGAAGCGGGTGATCAGCTGCCCGCTTCCGATCGAGGCGGTCAGCAGACCGACCATCAGCGGCAAAATCAGCAGGCCCGAGCTGGTCGGACTGTGTCCCTTGACGTCCTGGAGGTACAGGGGCAGGTAGGTGATGGCGCCGAACAGTGCGAGGCCGACGATGAAACCCATCGCGCTCGTGACGCTGAACACGCGGTTGCGAAAGAGCTCGAGCGGCAAGACCGGCTCCGCCGCCCGGCTTTCCGCGTAGACGAAGGCCACAAGCAGGAGGACGCCCCCGACGATCAGCGCGAGCATCCACGGTGAGGTCCATGAGTAGGTGGTGCCGCCGAGGCTCGTGTACAGCACGATCGCCGCGAGGCCGCCTGCGAGGAGGGACGATCCGAGGTAGTCGATCGTGTGCTTGACGTGATCGATTCGGGGCTGGAAGGCGGTGGCGATCACGGCGAGCGCGATCACTCCGATCGGCAGGTTGACGTAGAAGATCCAGCGCCACGAGAGGTTGTCGACGAAGAAGCCGCCGAGCAGCGGTCCGAGCACCGTCGAGACGCCGAAGACGCCGCCGAAATAGCCCTGGTAACGCCCGCGTTGGCGCGGCGGAAAGATGTCGCCGACCACGGCGATCGTGATCACGAACAAGCCGCCGCCGCCGAGCCCCTGGATCCCTCGAAAGACGATCAGCTCGGTCATGTTCTGGCTGATCCCGCAGAGCGCCGAGCCGACCAGGAAGATGACGATCGCTACCTGCAGCACGATCTTGCGCCCGTACTGGTCCCCGAGCTTTCCGTACACCGGCCCGACGACCGTCGAGCTGAGCAAATAGGCGGTGACCACCCACGAGAGGTCCGAGACGCCGCCGAGGTCGCCGACGATCGTCGGCAGCGCGGTCGAGACGATTGTCTGATCGAGCGAGGCGAGCAGGAGCACCAACAGCAGCGACCCGAAGATCAGGCGCGCCCGCTGCCTCTGGCCCACCTCCGCAGGAACCTCAGCTTGGGCGCTCATCGGCTCCGATCCTCGCAGAGCCGGTCAGGCCCGCGTCGCGCGCGAAACCTAGGCGGTTCCTGCGCCCGTCTCGGCGAAGCGCGAGAGCGCGTTCACGAGCGCGCGCAGCTGGCGGCCGCGGGGCGTGAGGCGGTATTCGACGTGGGGCGGGCGCGCATTGATCACCGCTCGCTCCAGGATGCCGGCCTTCTCGAGGTCGGCGAGGCGCTGCGCGAGGGTCGCCGGCGGAATCGAGCCGAGCGCCTGCTGGAACTCGTTGAACCGCACGGCTCCCTCGTGCGAGACGTAGAGGATCGAGACCGTCCAGCGCCGCTCGAGGAGGTCCGCCGCTCGGCGGACCTCCTCTGGGAGCGGGGCGCAACTACGACAGCGCATGCGCCGAGTGAGGCTCGAGCGACAGCTCGAGCACCTCGTCCAAGCTCATCACCGGATGGAAGCTCATCTCGTTGCGAACGTCCTCCGGGATGTCGTCGAGATCGGCCCGGTTTCGCTCGGGGATGATCACGTCGGTCAGGCCCGCAGCGTGGGCGGCGAGCGCCTTCTGCTTGAGGCCGCCGATCGGCAGGACTCGACCCTGCAGCGTGACCTCGCCGGTCATGCCGACAGTGTGCTTCACCGGCCGGCCCGTGAGCAGCGAGGCGAGCGCGGTCGTCATCGTGATCCCGGCGCTCGGACCGTCCTTCGGGATCGCCCCCGCGGGCACGTGCACGTGGAAGCTCGCGTCCTCGAAGTCGTTCTCGTCGAGGCCGAGCTTGTCCGCGTGCGAGCGCACGTAGGAGAGCGCGATCCGCGCGGACTCCTTCATCACGTCACCGAGCTGGCCGGTCAGGACGAGCCCGTCCTTGCCCGGCATTTTGGTCGCCTCGACGAACAGCACATCGCCGCCCGTTCCGGTGACCGCCAGGCCGGTTGCAACACCGGGGACCGCCGTTCGCTCGGCCGACTCCTGGTAGAAGCGCTGGCGCCCGAGGGCGTCGCGCACTACCGCCTCGTCGATCGTGATCGGCGGCTCCGCAGTGCCGGAAGCGACGGTCGTGGCCGTCTTCCGCAGCAGCTTGCCGAGCTCGCGCTCGAGCTGGCGAACGCCGGCCTCGCGTGTGTACTGGCTGACGATCAGCTCGAGGGTGATGTCGTCGATCGACACCTCGTCCTCGCGCAGGCCCGCCCGCTCGAGCTGGCGCGGCCAGAGATAGCCGCGTGCGATCGCGACCTTCTCGTCGACCGTGTAGCCGTCGAAGCGGATCACTTCCATGCGGTCGAGCAGCGGACCCGGGATCGTCTCCGCCACGTTCGCCGTGGCGATGAAGACGACCTCCGACAAGTCGAGCTCGACGTCGAGGTAGTGGTCGCGGAACGAGTGGTTCTGGGCCGGGTCGAGCACCTCGAGCAGCGCGGCAGAGGGATCGCCGCGCCAGTCGGCGCCGACTTTGTCGACCTCGTCGAGCAGGATCACCGGGTTCATCGTCCCGGCGTCTCGCAACGCGCGCACGAGCCGCCCGGGCAGCGCGCCGATGTAGGTTCGGCGGTGGCCGCGGATCTCGGCTTCGTCGCGCACGCCGCCGAGCGACATGCGGACGAACTCGCGGTTGAGTGCGCGAGCGATCGACTCGCCGACGGAGGTCTTGCCCGTTCCGGGAGGCCCGATCAGGGTCAGGATCGCGCCGGAGCGCTTGTCCTCGGCGATGCCGCGCTCCTGGCGGAGCTTGCGCACGGCCAGGTACTCGACGATCCGTTCCTTGACGTCGTCGAGACCGGCGTGGTCACTGTCCAGGACCTCGCGCGCGTGCACGGGATCAAGGCGCTCCTCGGAGCGCTTCCCCCACGGCACCGAGAGCAGCCAGTCGAGGTAGGTGCGGATCATCGAGGACTCGCCGCTCTGGTCGCCCATGCGCTCGAGCCGACCAGCTTCGCGCTCGGCCTGCTCGCGAACCTCGTCGGGGAGATCCGCCTCGGCGATCTTCTTGCGGTAGTCCTCGGAGACCGAGCCCTCGTCCTCGCCCAGTTCCTTGCGAATCGACTCCAGCTGCTTGCGCAGGATGTACTCGCGCTGCTGCTTCTGGGCGCCCTCTTCGACGTCCTCGCGGATCCGGTGGCGGATCTGCAACTCGGCCAGGCGCTCACGCTGAAGCCGCACAGCGAGCTCGAGCCGCTCGACGACGTCGACCGCCTCGAGCAGCTCTATCCGCTGCTCGAAGGAGGCCTCAGGGGCGTAGGCGGCGGTATCGGCCAGCGTGCCGGCCTCGGCGATCGAGCGCACGAAGGACGAAACGCGCCCGTCGTCACCGCGGAGCTCCAGGATCTCTTCGACCACGGCGCGGTACTCGCGCTCGAGCTCGCGGGTCTGGACGCCCGGCGGCGCGACGTCGGGCCGCTCGTCGACCTCGACCCGGAGATTGCCCTGGGCGTCGGTGTGAGCGGCGCCGGCGATTCCGCGGTGCAAACCAACGAGACTGACGGCCGCGACGCCACCGGGCAGGCGCACCCGCTCGGAGACCTCGGCGACCGTGCCGACCTTTGCGTAGTCCCCTTCGTGTCGCGGCACGAGCAACACCCGTTCCTCGTCGCCCACGTCGGCGGAGATCGTTACGTTCATGTTCGGGAAGACGACGATGTCGTCAAGAGGAACTAAAAGCAGCGTGCTCAAAATCCTCATCACCTTTCGTTGTCGAAGCTACGCGATCAATAGTAGCTTCAACAAGTGAAGTGACCGAGCGGCGGCCGGACTCCCGCCGCCAGTGCGTTTGACCGATCAGCTCCGCGCGGCGAGGGATGGGCCGTGCTTACGATCGCGAGCACGTGGTCGGCTGCCCAACCTCGACACGCCTCTCCAGCGGGAACGCCGATGGCGGATGAGAGCACAGGCCGTCGGGCCGTCGGCGTTGCAGCTTCCGCGGCCGGACGGCTCGGGCGCGCGGGCTCCCGTGCGCTGACGACCGCCCTCGGGGGCAGGGAGCGGACGCGCGTGATCCTGCTGCTCGCGGCGGTTCTGGCACTCGCCAGCGCCGATACCGCCACCGTTGGTGCCTCCGCGATCCAGCTCCGGCACGACCTCGGCATCAACAACACGGACGTCGGCTTGCTCGTCACCGTCACGTCGCTGATTGCGGCGGCGGCGAGCCTTCCCTTCGGCGTGCTCGCCGATCGCGTGACGCGAACGCGTGTCCTAGGGGGAACGATCGTGCTCTGGGGCGCGGCGATGATCTGGAGCGCCACCGCGCCGACCTTCGGTCAGCTGCTGCTCGCCCGCCTCTTCCTTGGCGCCGTGACGGCGGCGGCCGGGCCGATCGTGGCCTCGCTCGTCGGCGATTGGTTCGCCGCCTCAGAGCGGGGGCGTATCTACAGCTACGTCCTCTCGGGAGAGTTCATTGGCGCGGCGATCGGTTTCAGCGTCACGGGCGGCATCGCGACGCTGTCCTGGCGAGCGGCGTTAGTGATCCTCGCGCTGCCGGCGTTCGTGCTGGCCTGGCTCATCTTCAAGCTGCCCGAGCCCGCCCGCGGCGGCACCAGTCCACTCCTGTCGGGAGGCGTTGAGCGGCCGCCCGTGACCGACCCCGCCGACGATGACGGCGAGCAGACCACCGACGCACAGCGCATTGCGCGCGACCGCGGCCTCGAACCGGATCCCCAGCTCGTCCTCACGCAGGACCCGCGGCAAATGGGGTTGCTGGCGGCGACGCGCTACGTGCTCTCGATCAAGACGAACGTCGCGATCATTCTCGCGAGCGCAGGCGGCTACTACTTCCTCTCCGGGGTGCAGACCTTCGGCGTCGAGTTCGTGACGAAGCAATACGGCATCGCTCAGGCGCTCAGCACCCTCGTGCTCCTCGTCATCGGTGCGGCAGGCGTCCTCGGAGTGCTGGCCGGGGGCGCGCTGGGCGACTTTCTCCTGCACCGGGGTTATCTCAACGGCCGGATTCTCGTCAGCGCGATCGCCGCCACCGTCGCGGTGATCCTCTTTGTGCCGGCGGTCTTCACCCGGAGCCCGCTGACGGCGCTGCCGTACATCTCGCTCGCCGCCTTTGCCCTCTCGGCGCAGAATCCGCCGATCGACGCGGCGCGGCTCGACATCGTTCACCCGCTCCTCTGGGGCCGCGCCGAGGCGATCCGAACGTTCCTGCGTACGCTTGCGCAGGCATTCGCGCCCTTGCTGTTCGGGGCGGTGTCCGACTACGTGTTCGGGGGCGGCCGCTTCGGGCTGCAGTGGACTTTCGCGATCATGCTCCTGCCGCTGGCAGCAAGCGCGTACTTCCTCTTCAGGGCTCTCCGCACCTACCCCCGCGACGTGGCGACCGCGTCGGCATCTGCCCGAGCAGGCACGGGCTTGGCCGGCGAGCCCGCTTAGGCTACTTCGCAATGTCAGAAACGCCGAACGTCCCCGGCCGCGACGACGACGCGTCGGGCAAAGCGCAGGCAGCCCGCTTCTCAGGCCGGACTGCGTGGGCGCGGAACCTGCAGACGCCGCTCCGGCAGTTCCTCCAAACCGAAACGGGCGGCGCTGCGGTGTTGCTCATAGCCGCGGCGGCCGCGCTCGCGTGGGTGAACATCGACGCGTCGTCCTACGAGTCGCTCTGGCACACGAAGCTGGCGATCCGCGTCAGCGACGCGGGCGTGACGCTCGATCTCCGCGACTGGGTGAACCTCGGGCTGATGACGTTTTTCTTCTTCGTGGTCGGCCTGGAGGCCCGCCGGGAGTGGGATCTGGGCGAGTTGCGGCAGCGGCGCCGGTTCGCGTTGCCGCTGGTGGCGGGACTCGGCGGCATGGCGGTTGCGATCTCGATTTATCTCCTCTTCAACGGCGGCCGCTCTTCCGCCCACGGCTGGGGCATCGCGATGTCGACCGATACGGCCTTCGCCCTCGGGTTGCTCGCACTCATAGGACGACGTTTCCCAGACCGGCTGCGGGCGTTCATGCTCACCATCCTGGTCGTCGACGACGTCGCTTCGCTCGTCGTCATCGCAACGGTGTACACGGAGAGCCTGAAGGTCGCGCCGCTGCTCGCGGCTGTCGGCTTCTACGCGGTCATCCTCATCTTGAGAAACATCTCCGTACGCATCGGCCTCGTCTACTTCGTGCTCGGGGTGGGCGCTTGGGTCGGCCTGCTCAAATCCGGGGTCGACCCGGTTGTGATCGGCCTCGCCATGGGCATCCTGCCGTTCGCATTTCCCGCCGAACGGTCTAGCCTCGAACGCGCGACGGAGCGGTTCCGAGAATTCCGAGAGCAGCCGACCGCGGAGCTGGCGCGTTCCGTCGGCGTCACAATCAGGTCGGCCACGTCGATCAACGAGCGGTTGCAGCAGCTCTATCACCCGTGGACGAGCTACGCGATCGTGCCGGTGTTCGCCCTCGCGAACACCGGCATCGTGGTCAACGGCGGCTTGCTGGAACGAGCCTTCAGCTCGCGCATCACGCTCGGCATCTTCCTCGGCTACGTCCTCGGCAAGCCGGTCGGCATCGTCGGCGGCTCCTGGCTCGTCACCCGGCTGAGCGGCCGGCGCCTCCGACCGCCGGTCGGCTGGGCGGCGGTCGGCGGCGCCGGCACGATCGCAGGCGCCGGCTTCACGGTCGCCTTGCTGGTTGCAACCCTCGCCTTCGACGGGCCTCGGCTCGAGGAGGCCAAGGTGGGAATCTTCAGCGCCCTCCTCGGCGCGTCGCTCCTCACCTGGCTGCTGTTCCGGGCGACGGCGCGCCTCCCCAGACCGTTGCGAACCCTCGCAGTGCTCGGAACCGCGCAACCGCTTGTCGACCTCGACCGGGATGTCGATCCGCAGCGGGATCACGTGCGGGGACCAATGGAGGCGCCGGTGACCGTGGTCGAGTACGGCGACTTCGAGTGCCCGTACTGCGGCCGAGCCGAACCGGTCGTTCGCGAGCTGCTCGGCGACTTCGGCGACGTCCGCTACGTCTGGCGGCACCTGCCCTTGAGCGACGTTCACCCGAACGCCCAGCTCGCCGCAGAGGCGGCGGAAGCGGCGGCAAGGCAGGGCGCCTTCTGGCAGATGCACGACCTGCTGCTCGGGCACCAGGACGCGCTCGACCCGGGCGACCTGATGGGGTACGCGGAGCAGCTCGGGCTCGACGCCGAACGATTCTCGAACGACGTCCGCGAACACGAGGGCGCGGCCCAGATCGCGGAGGACGTCGACAGCGCCGACGTCAGCGGCGTCTCGGGCACGCCCACCTTCTTCATCAACGGTCAACGCCACTACGGCGCCTACGACATCGACACCCTCAGCAAGGCCGTGGTCACCGCCGGCGCGCGCGCCACGATCACGGCGTCATAGGCCCGCCAGCTCGGTGGCCAGGCGGGCGGCTTCGACACCGCCCGCCGCGAGCATGGCTTCGACGAGCCGGTCGGGCGAGAAGCGGCTCGCGTCGACGACGAGCGAGAAGAGCCGCAGGTCGTCGATGTCCACGTGGTAGAGCGACTTCACCCACGCGCGCTTGCCGTGATCGTCGCGCTTGAGCGCCTTCTCCGCGCAGCGGCGGTCGACGAGTTGCTCGCGCTGGTAGGCCGAGATCCGCCACTCGAGCGGCGCCCAAAGGCGCACGTGAACTGCGGCCGGATGCTCCACCAAGGCGGCGAACGCAGCCGGGGCGTAGATCACACAGGGTCTACGAGCCGCCTCGGCGACGACCGCGCGTCCGAGGGCGGGAAGCTTATGACGCAGCTCGATCTCGCGGAACGCCTCGGGCGAGCCGGCTGTGATCGCCGTGCTGAGGGCGAGCGTGTTGAGCCGGCCGCCCAGGTGTCGCTCGAGCTCGTTGTCCTCGGGGCACGCGGGATCGAGCTGGTGGGCGAGCGCCCCGAGCGCTGTTCGGTCGAGCAGCGGGACATCCGCAGCGAGGGCAAGCTCGGCAGCGAGGCGGGCGCCTCCCGTCCCCTCCTGAGCCGCGATCGTCCAGACAGTCATTCGCCAGGCTTTCCTTCTGCTAAGTTGACGTTTACGTTAATTATAGACGACGGAGGTTCGGGTGCGGCTGGGAAGGCTCGAGTACAAGTGGGTGGCGTTGACGAACACGACGCTAGGGATGCTAATGGCGACGATCAACGCCTCGATCCTGCTGATCGCGCTGCCGGACATCTTTCGCGGCATCCACATCGATCCGCTTGCCCCGGGCAACACGAGCTACCTGCTCTGGCTGATCCTCAGCTTCCTCGTCGTGATGGCCGTGCTGTTGGTCAGCCTGGGGCGCCTCGGCGACATCTACGGGCGGGTGCGGATGTTCAACCTCGGCTTCGCCGTCTTCACGGTCTTTTCGATTCTGCTCTCGATCACCTGGATGCACGGCAGCGCCGGGGCGCTCTGGCTGATCCTGATGCGGGTCGGACAGGGTGTCGGCGGCGCACTGATCTTTGCGAACTCGAGCGCGATCCTGACCGACGCCTTTCCGCAGGACCAGCGGGGGCTCGCCCTCGGCGTGAACAGCATCGCCGCGATCGCAGGCTCGTTCCTCGGGCTCGTTCTCGGCGGCGTGCTCGCGCCGATCTCCTGGCGGCTCGTGTTCCTCGTCTCGGTGCCGATCGGAGTCGTCGCGACGTTCTGGGCTTACCACTCGCTG
>Ga0209239_1002036_pt1 | contig 12077 bp, 9 predicted proteins | sample GraSoi013_2_20cm_FD_185824 | JGI IMG/M metagenome (GOLD analysis project Ga0209239, IMG submission 185824) | Grasslands soil microbial communities from the Angelo Coastal Reserve, California, USA - Sample 10_02_2013_2_20cm (SPAdes) (version 2) | ecosystem: Environmental > Terrestrial > Soil >...
CCGGCACGGTTTCCATGTGCTCGGCAGCCGCTCGCGCGATGAGATCGCGCAGCAGCTCGGCCGCTTGGATCGCGGCATTGCCCATCATCACGGTGACCCGGCTGGAGTACGAGCCGAGGTCGACCGGCGTCAAGCCCGTGTCGCCGGTGACGCAGCGCACGTCGTAGGGGTCGACGCCCAGCACTTCGGCAACGATCGCCGCGAGCACGTCGTCCGACCCCTGCCCGATCTCGGTCGCGCCGCAGAACACCGTGACCTGCCCGCTCCTGTCGATGAGAAGCTGCACGCCCGATTGCGGCATCTTGTTCCAGTAGATCGGCAACCCCGCGCCGCACAGGTACGCGCCGCACGCAAGCCCGACACCGCGGCCTTCGGGGAGTTTCCGGAATCTGTTTTTCCAGTCGGAGCTCGCCACCACTTTGCGGATGCACTCGGCGAGGCCGATCGTGCCTATCTTCAGCCAGTTCGCCGTGAGCGAATCGGGCTTGGCGACGATGGAAAGGCGCAGCTCTGCCGGGTCGATCTCGAGTTTCTCCGCGATCTTGTCGAGCTGCACTTCCTGGCCGAAGCGCGGCTGCGGCGTGCCGTGCCCGCGCTTGGGGCCGCAAGGCGGCTTGTTGGTGAAGGTTCGGCAGGCGTCGAACTTGTAGCGCGGGATGTGATAGGCCACCGTCTGGAGCACGCCCGTGTAGAAGGTGCTCGCCGCACCGTAGCCGCCATAGGCGCCGCCGTCGAGCAGCGTCTGCGTGTGCATGCCGGTGATCTTTCCGTCTTTCGTCACGCCGGTGCGCATTTTCATCAGCACCGGATGGCGGCCGCGGTGCATGTAGAAGACTTCCTCGCGCGTGAGGCAGATCTTCACCGGCCGGCCGAGCAGGATCGCCGCTTTCGACACCACGATCTCGTGATTGTGCAGGTCGCACTTTCCGCCGAAACCGCCGCCATTCGGGCAGGCGATCACGCGTACGTGCGCAGGTGGAATCTGCAGCGCATTGGCAAGCGCCCGGTGGATGTAGTGCGGCACTTGGGTGGACGACCAGAGCGTGAGCTTGCCTTCGCCGTCGACCGCGGCGACCGAGGCGTGCTGCTCGATCGGCAGGTGCGTGTTGCCCTGGTAGAAGAACACATCCTCGAACACGTGGTCGGCTTTGGCGAGCGCCTCGTTCACGTCGCCGAACTCGAAGGCCTGGAGGCGGTGGATGTTTCCCTGCTCGCCGTAGCTGTGAATGCGCGGCTCGGGCGTCGCGAGCGCCTCCTTCGGATCGGAGATGGTCTTGAGCGGCCGGTACTCGACTTCGATGAAGCCGAGCGCCTCGAACGCGGTCTGCTCGTCGCGGGCGACGACTGCGGCGACCGGATCGCCCACGTAGCGGACACGCTCGGGAGCGAGCGGATATTCGTCCTGGGTTACCGGCAGGATGCCGAAGGTCACGGGGAAATCCTTGCCGGTGAGCACGAGGTGTACGCCAGGCCGCGCTTGCGCGCGCGAAACGTCGATCGACTCGATCGTCGCATGCGGATGCGGAGAGCGCAGCAGCTTGCAATGCAGCATGCGCGGCAGCACCACGTCGTCGGCGAAGCGCGTCAGTCCCGTCACCTTGGCGCGGCCGTCCACCCGGCGGCGGGGCTTGCCGATCACGTCGAAACGGGTCTTGGCTTTCATCGCCTGGATTCCTGCATCGTTCTCGCCGCTTCCTCGATCGATTCGTAGATCTGCTGGTAGCCGGTGCAGCGGCACAGGTTCCCCGAGATCGCTTCCTTGATCCTCTCGCGACTCGGGTTCGGGTCTTTTTCGAGCAGCGCTTTCGCCGTCATCAGGATTCCGGGGGTGCAGTAGCCGCACTGAGCGCCGCCGAGGTCTGCGAAGGCCGCCTGCAGCGGATGCAGCTTGCCGCCGCTCGCCAGCCCCTCTACGGTCTCGACAGCCCGCCCTTCGCAATCAAGGGCGAGCGCGAGGCAGGAAAGCACGGGCACGCCGTCCACCAGCACTGCGCAGGCGCCGCACTCGCCGAGCTCGCAGCCGTGCTTGGTACCGGTGAGGTTCATGTCCTCGCGCAGCACTTCGAGCAGCGTCTTGTACGGGGCGAAAGAAACCTGCTGCTCCTCGCCGTTCACGCGCAAGCTGAGGTGGACGTTCGTGGGGGCGGCCGTCTTCATTTAGTCGGGACGAGGCCTCGAACGAGGTAATCGGAGAGCGAATCGGCGATCTCGGCGACCGATCGCGGGCCCTCGGGCCTGTACCAGCGCGCGGTCCAGTTGACCGCGCCGAGCATGGCGCGCGTGACGAGCGCTGGATCGGTCCGGGCGAATTCGCCGCGCTCTATCCCCTCGGCAACAAGGCCGCGCACCGCGCGCTCGTAGGCATCGCGTTTCTGGATGACCCCCTTGCGCATAGCCTCGGGCAGAACTTCCACCTCGAGGTGCGCGGTCGCGCCCTCGAGCTCGTCGAGCATGCAGCGCACATGCGCGCTCATCACCGCGCGCAAACGCCCGGAGCAGGAACCAGAGGCGGTACGCGCCTCTTCCACCGAGGCGAGGAGTCGCACAAGCGTGCGCTCCTGGCAGAAGAGCAGGATCTCGTCCTTGCCGCTGAAGTAGTAATACAGGTTGCCGGGCGAGAGATCGGCTTCCTCGGCGATCTCGCGCATGCCGGTTGCCGAGAGACCCAGGCGGCGGAATACGCGCGCCGCGGCGCGCAGGATGTCCAGGCGTCGCGCCTCGTTCTTGCGCTGCATGCGCTCCGACAAGGGGGCTTCGTTCGAACTGTGATTCAAAACTTGAACCATCGTTCAAATTCTAAGCCGCCGAGGAACCGAAAGCAACTATCCGCGAAGCTTGAAGCGCTGGATCTTGCCGGTTGCAGTCTTGGGCAATTCGTTCACGAACTCGATCCAGCGAGGGTATTTATAAGGCGCGAGCCTGTCCTTGATGTGCTGCTGCATGGTCGCCTTGAGGGCTTCGCTCGGCGAGCGGCCTTCTTTGAGCACGACGAACGCCTTCGGCTTGATCAGGCGGTTGTCGTCCTCGTGGCCCACCACCGCCGCTTCGAGCACCGCCTCGTGGCCGACGAGCGCGGCCTCGACCTCTGCCGGGGAGACGTAGAAGCCCGAGACCCGCAGCATGTCGTCCGAGCGTCCGGCGTATACGAAGTAACCGTCCTCGTCCTGCCTGAATTTGTCGCCGCTCCTGAACCAGGAGCCGACAAAGCTCGAGCGGCTTTTCTCGCGGTTGTTCCAGTAGCACGCCGCGCTCGTCGGTCCGCTCACCTGGAGCTCGCCGATCTCGCCGCGCCCTACCGGAGCCCCCTCTTCGTCCACCAGGCGCAGCTCGTAGCCGGGAACGGGCTTCCCGGTCGCGCCGTAGCGCACATCCCCCGGCCGGGCGCTGATGAACATGTGCAGCATCTCGGTCGAACCGATGCCCTCCAGAATGTCGACTCCGGTCCTTTCTTTCCAGCGCCTGCCCATGTCGGCCGGCAGGGCCTCGCCGGCCGAGACGCAAAGGCGCAGCGCGAGGAACTTCTCCTTCGGAAACTCGGGGCTGGCGAGCATCGCCCCGTAGAGCGTAGGGACGGCGTAGAAGATCGTGGGCCTCGTTTCGGCGAGGCGCTTGAATACCGACGCCGGCGTCGCGCGCTCGGCCATCAGGACGGCGGTCGCGCCGGCGGCGAGAGCGAAAGTCTGCGCATTGCCCAGGCCGTACGCGAAGGCGAGCTTCGCGGCGGAAAAAAGCACGTCGTTCTCGGTGACGGCAAGGACGCCTCTCCCATAGAGCTCCGCAGTGACGGCCATGCTGGAATGCACATGCACGGCGGCCTTCGGCGCGCCGGTCGAGCCGGAGGAATACAGCCAGAAGCAGGGATCGTCGCAGGTCGTCGGCGCGGGCGAGAACTCGGGTGAACCTTTCGCGAGGACTTCCCTGAACGCCTTGTGGCCGGATGCGCCGCCGCTCGAAACGATCACGTGTTTCAGGAACGGCAGCTTGGGCAAGAACGGCGCGAACTGCGGCAGCAGCTGCTCCGAGACGACGAGCGCCTTGGCGCGGCTGTCGGAGAGCATGTATTCGTAGTCTTTCGATGTCAGCAGCGTGTTCACCGCGACCGGGATGATCCCCGCCTTGATCGCGCCGAGGAAAGCGGTCGGGAAATCGATCGTGTCGGTGAGTGCGAGCAGCACCCGATGCTCCATCTCGAGCCCTATTGCCCGAAGCCCCGACCCGAAGCGGTTCACGCGCTCCGCGAGCTCGCCGAAGGTATATCGACCCGCGTCGTCCACGAACGCGACCTTGTCCGCGCGTCCGGCAGAGAGGTTGCGCTGGACCAAATCGTACGCGGCGTTGTAGTCGCGGGGAATATGGATTCTAGGCGGGCTGACCGAGTGGTCGGCGGCGCTGAGCGACGGCACGATTGTCACTCCCTCTTCGATCAAGTCAGGCCGTGAGTCGGGCTTCTTTGCGGCACAGCGAGATCCAGTCGGCCACCCAACTCACCGCGACTTCTTCGGGCATGGTGCCCGCGCTAGCATCGTGCAGCATGATCTCGCCGATGCGCCTCGCTCCCAGCTCGGAGAGGATCGCGTCGAAACGCTTGCCGCCGTTGCAGAAGGTTTCTGCGTAGGTCCGGTCACCGAGCGCGATCACGCCGTACTGCACGTTGGAGAGGTCGGGGCGAGCCGTCTGAAGCGACTCGTACAGATTCTTCGCGTTGTCGGGCACGTCGCCCTGGCCGTAGGTGGACGAGCAGATCAGGAACAGGCCGCCGACGGAAAACACACCCGCATCGAGGCCGTCCATCATCACGGTCCGCACGCGTGTTTCGCCGTCGTCGAGCGTGAGCTCGAGCTCCTGCGCGACCAGTTGCGCGGTTCCGGTCATCGTTCCGACAAGGATGGTCAGCTCGAGCGCCATCGGCTTTTTTCTCGTTCCCGCTTGCGTTTCAATATCGAGTGCATCATACTGCATGGAGCACTTATATCAAGCATTATATTGCATCGGTGAGCACAACGAGTATTCACATTAAGAAACATTCACAACAGTCTGCTCGTACGAAGGAAAGCGATGCCCATAGCGGGCGTGACTACCTCGCCGTCCTCGGTGACCGGGTGCGGGAAGCCCGTGCCAGGCGAGGCATGTCACGCAAGCTGCTTGCCGGTGATTCGGGGGTGTCGGAGCGCTACCTCGCGCAGCTCGAAGGCGGACAGGGCAACGTTTCGATCCTGCTGCTGCGCCAGATAGCGACCGCCCTCAATTTACCGCTCGCCGAACTGCTCGCCGAGGACACGCGAGATGCCGTGGAGTTGACTCTCACTACGCAATTCCTGAAGCGTCTGCCGCGACAAACGCTCGCCGCCGTGCGTTCGCAGCTCGTCCGCGACTACGGCAGCGCGCGCGACGAGCGCATGAAGCGGATCGCGCTCATCGGGTTGCGCGGCGCGGGCAAATCCACGCTCGGCGCCAAGCTCGCCAAGACGCTGGGCGCGCCCTTTATCGAGCTCGACCGCGAGATCGAGCGCGAGGCGGGCACCGGCCTCTCGGAGATTTTTCTGCTGTATGGGCAGGCCGGGTACCGGCGCTATGAGCGCCGCTGCCTCGAAAGGGTGCTCGAAAAAAACGAGCGCGCCGTGATCGCCACGGGCGGCAGCATCGTCTCGGAGCCCGGAACCTATGAACTCCTCCTCTCGACCTGCTTTACGGTGTGGCTCAGGGCCGAGCCCGAAGAGCATATGGCGCGCGTGATCGCGCAGGGCGACACGCGTCCCATGGCCGGGAACGACCAGGCGATGGAGGATCTGCGGCGTATACTCGACGGCCGGGCCGTGCTTTACGGACAGGCCGACGTCACGGTGGACACGGCCGCCAGGACGCCGGAGCAGAGTCTCTCGGCGCTGCGCAAAGCGGTCGCTGCCTAGCACATTTAGGAGAGTCCCATGGCCGCAGTTCTCGAAGCTCAAGCCTCCCCTTCCCTCGTCACCTACGACACGCATCCGGAGCGCTACAGCCACTGGCGCCTCGCGTTCGACGGTCCGGTGGCGACGCTCGCGATGGATGTGGACGAGGACAAGGGCCTGAAGCCCGGCTACAAGCTCAAGCTCAATTCCTACGATCTCGGCGTCGACATCGAGCTTGCGGATGCGTTGAACCGCATCCGCTTCGAACATCCCGAGGTGAAGTGCCTGGTGATCACCAGCGCTCGCGAGCGCATGTTCTGCTCGGGCGCCAACATCTACATGCTCGGGCAATCCACCCACGCGTGGAAGGTGAATTTCTGCAAGTTCACCAACGAAACGCGCAACGGCATCGAGGACTCGAGCCGCCACGAGGGACTGAAATCCCTCGCCGCGGTCAACGGCACGGTCGCCGGCGGCGGCTATGAGCTCGCGCTCGCCTGCGACGAGATCCTGATGATCGATGACCGCTCCTCCACGGTGAGCCTGCCCGAGCTGCCGCTGCTCGGCGTCCTCCCCGGAACAGGCGGCCTCACGCGCGTCACCGACAAGCGCAAAGTCCGGCGCGACCTCGCTGACGTGTTCTGCACGACGAGCGAAGGCGTGCGTGCCGACCGCGCGAGGCAATGGAAGCTGGTGGACCATATCGCGAAGCCTCAGGGCTTCAAGGATGCCGTAGCCGAGCGCGCTGCGGCACTCGCGGCGCAAAGCGCACGCGGAAGCGGCAAAGGCGTGACCCTCAATCCATTCAAGCGTTCGATCGACGCCGGCGGCTATCACTACGACAATGTGGACGTGGTGATCGACCGGAAAGCGCGCACCGCTACGATCACGGTCTTCGCGCCCCGCCACGACGTTCCCGCCGGCGTCGAGGCGATCCACTCGGCGGGCGACAAGTGGTGGCCTCTCGCGATGGCGCGCGAGTTGGACGATGCCGTCCTGATGCTGCGTACCAACGACCTCGAGATCGGCACCTGGATATTCAACACGCGCGGGGACATGGAAAGGGCCCTCGCCGCCGACGCTGCGATGAAGGCGAACGAGAACGACTGGTTCGTGCGCCAGGTGATCGGTTTTCTGCGCCGCACGCTCGCGAGGCTGGACGTCACCTCGCGCACTCTATTCGCGATCATCGACAAGGGTTCCTGCTTTGCGGGGACGCTGTTCGAGCTCGCGCTCGCAGCCGACCGCAGCTACATGCTCCAGTTGCCCGACGATGAAACCGGCGCGCCGGCGGTCGCGCTCTCGGAGCTGAATTTCGGCGCCTACCCGATGGTCAGCCGGGGAACGCGCATCAGTGCGCATTTCTGCGGCGAGTCGAAGCCGGTCGAAGAGATCCGCCCGGTGATCGGAGAGAAGCTCGACGCCCAAAACGCGGCCAGGCTGGGTCTAGTGACTTTCACACCCGATGATCTCGACTGGAACGAAGAGGTGCGCATCGCTATCGAGGAGCGCGCGAGCCTTTCCCCAGATGCCCTCAGCGGCATGGAAGCGAATCTGCGTTTCTCAGGCAAGGAAAGCATGGAGACGCGCATCTTCGGCAGGCTTTCTGCCTGGCAGAACTGGATCTTCGTTCGCCCCAACGCGGTAGGCGAGCAGGGCGCGCTGAAGGTGTACGGCAGCGGCGCGAAGGCGAGATTCAATTGGGAGCGGGTATGAGCACCATCGACTATTCCGAGAAGATCCCCAACAACGTCGATCTCGCCAACGATCGCACCCTGCAGCGCGCGCTCGAGCACTGGCAGCCGCGTTTCCTCGAATGGTGGAAGGAACTCGGGCCGAACGACTTCGCGAACTCAGACGTGTACCTGCGAACGGCGGTCGGCGTGGACGCGCAAGGCTGGGCGCATTACGGCACGGTGAAGATGCCCGACTACCGCTGGGGCATCTTCCTCGCCGATCCCATCGCGGATCGCACGATCGGCTTCGGGGACTCCTTCGGCCAGCCGGTGTGGCAGCAGGTGCCCGGCGAATTCCGCTCGCAGTTCCGCCGCCTCATCGTCACGCAAGGCGACACCGAGCCCGCTTCGGTCGAACAGCAGCACCGGCTGGGCAACACCTGCCCTTCCCTCTACGATCTGCGCAATCTCTTCCAGATCAACGTCGAGGAAGGGCGGCATCTTTGGGCTATGGTGTACATATTGCACGCTTACTTCGGCCGCGACGGCCGCGAGGAAGCCGAGGAGCTGCTCGCGCGCCACTCCGGCGACGTGGACAAGCCGCGCATCCTCGGCACATTCAACGAGCCGATCGAGGACTGGCTGTCGTTCTTCTGCTTCTGCTATTTCACCGACCGCGACGGAAAGTTCCAGCTGAAGAGCCTCGCCGAGTCTTCGTTCGACCCGCTCGCCCGCACCTGCCGCTTCATGCTGACCGAGGAAGCCCACCACATGTTCGTCGGCGAGACCGGCCTCGGCCGGATCGTGCGGCGCACGCTCGAGGTGATGAAAGAGGTCGGCAGCGACAACCCCGAAGCGATCCGCCGTCAGGGAGCGGTGGATCTGCCGCTCTTGCAGCGCTATCTCAACTACTGGTTCAGCTCGTCGCTCGATCTCTTCGGATCGGAGGTCTCCTCGAACGCCGCAACGACCTTCGCCAACGGCATCAAGGGACGTCCCGACGAGACTACTCAATACCAGGATCACGTCTGCGCCGATTCGAGCTTCGAGATCGAAGTGCCGGACGGCAAAGGCGGAATCATGAAGGAACCATCCCCGATGCGCAACGCCATGAACGAAGTGCTGCGCGACGCCTACATCAGGGACTGCGAGATCGGCCTGAAGCGCTGGAACATGCAGATCAAGCGCGCCGGCTACAACTTCGAGCTGAAGCTGCCGAGCAACCGCTTCCGCCGCGCGATCGGTGCATGGGCGAACATTCCCACCGACCTCGAGGGCCGACTTATCGGCCGCGAGGAGTACGACCGACGCATGCCCGGCTGGCTGCCGAGCGCATCCGACAGGGGCTACGTGAAGAGTCTGATGCAGCGCGTGGTCGAGCCCGGAAAAATGGCCGCCTGGATCGCGCCGCCCGAGCGTGGCGTCAACAACCTGCCGCTGGACTACGCGTACGTGCAGCTGAACTGATTATTTTCCGGCCGCTTTTGCGAGCTCGCTCATCGCGGAAGAGCAGCCGCGCGTTCAGTTCCGGGGTGATGTGGATGACGCCCTCGGAATCGACGAGCATTGCCTGAGAAATCCCCATGCGCGCCGCCGCTTCCCTCCAGCCTTCGAGTCCTTCGATGAAGATCGGCTTGGAGGCTGCATCAGACAAGGCGCCCGCCCCCGCCTGCTTGGGCACGAGCACTGTCACCGACCGGACTCCTGGAACCGGATAGCCGGTGCGCGGGTCGATGATGTGCGCGTAACGCTTGCCGTGGATCTCGTAATAGCGCCGGTAATCGCCTGAAGTGCCGATAGCCTCACCGTCCTTCAGCTCGAGTGTGGCCAACAAGCTCCTGCCGCGAGGGGAATCAAGGCCGACGCGCCAGGGACGTCCAGCGTGGTTGCCCAGCGCCATGATATTGCCGCCGATGTTGACGAGCGCATCCTTGATGCCGTTTTCCCGAAGAAGGTCCGCCGCGCGATCGAGCGCGTAGCCTTTCGCGTAGCCGCCGAAGTCGAGCTGCACGGCCGGGTTTTTGCTCGTCACTGCATCTCCTTGAACGCTCAGATCGCTCATGCGCGGGTCGGCACGAACGATTCGGGCGATTTCTTCGGGGTCCGGCAGAGGGCCTCCAGGCTCGTTCCGGTGAAAACTCCACAGTCCGACCAGCTTGCCGATGGCGGGGTTGAACAGGCCTTCGGACCGAGCGGCAAGGCGCTGCGTTTCGCGAATCAGCACCGCGATCTCCTTCGTCGTCCGGATATTTTCTTCGCCGCTGGCGATCGCGCGATTGAGAGCGACGAGCTCGCCGGCTTTCCACGCATGCAGCTCGCGGTGCATACGGTCGAATTCGCGAAAGACCTGTCCGACTGCTTCGCGTGCGACCATGGCATCGCCACCGACGACGGTGATCTCGACCACCGTGCCGAAGACGTAGGAGCTCGCGCGGTGATCGGCTGCGGTCGCCCGCGCGCACGGCACCACCGCAAGCGCCGAGAACACCAGCGCCAGAAAGCGCCGGCGATCGCAGCCGCGCCAATGTTTCAATGCCTCCCCCGGTGCATCCGAGGCACAAGAAAGAGCCACGCTCCGGTAAGAGACAGGGTCACGAGCAGCAGAGCCAGCAAATCCACGGCCAGCGGCCCATAGCGACCTGCGAACCTGCCGCTATGCAGATCGAGAAGCAGCTGCTCGACTGAAATCCCGGGCGCCAGTGCTTCTTCGTAAGCCTGTTGTTCGGAGATGGAAAGTTCCGCGGGCACCGACCAACGCACGCTCCGTTCCGACGCCGGGCGCCAGGACAAGGCATCGGCGCTCGCAAAAACTCCCGATGCGGTGCGGAGCACGATGCGGCGCGCGTTCGAGCCGATCGCCCGCACCGGAGCACCCGGCAGTGCGCCAGGTCCCACCTTCTCGATCAGCTCGCCGTTCTCGCGGTATACATGCAGCGCTGTATCGCTCGCGACCACGAAGACATCGGCAAGCTCGACCAGGCCGATTGGCTGCGGCAATTTCTCTCCGGAAATCTTTCCGTCTAGCAACCAGCGGCCGTTCGCCGCTGTCAGGACGTGGTGTCCGGAACGGAACACCCGGCGCGGAGGCTCGGACTTGATGCCGTACCAGCGCGCGAGCCACTCGGCGTGGACGAACCGGCCGTCGAGCCCTAGGCTCTGCCCGTGGTTCAGCGCCAGGCCGGTCACCGCGAGAATCAGGAAGAACAGCAGGGCGGCAAAACCGATGCGCGCGTGCCAGCGCCGCAGCAGCCGCAGCAGGAGTAGCCTGGGCGACATTTACTTGCGGCTCGTCCGGTCGAAAAAAAGCGCGAGTCGGGCCATGCGCTCCATCGCTGCGACGGAGAGCGTGGCGCCGGCAATGCCGTCGATTTCGCGGTCCAGTCGATCGCCGGGCGCGAGCTTCGCGTCCTTGAACTGCTTCAGGAACGAGGGAGTGCGGACTTCCTGCCCCCGGCTTTCGCGATAGACGAGCACACGCACATGATCGATGCGCCCGTCGACGACGACGAAGCCCGCGGTGATCAACTCCTCCTTGCCGATCTCCTCCAGTATCCACACGCTCTTGCGGGAATCGCTCCAGTAGCGCTGGCGCACTTGCGCCGGGGAATGGCCCAGAATCGCCGCGGCTTGCGCTTGTAGGTCCTGGGTCAACCAGAGCACCTTGGGTGCCGGCCTCGAGCCGAACACTTCGGCGACGAAGGCATCCGGCGCCTGATAGATCTCGCCGCGAACGAGTCCCGCCGCGGCCGCGCCAAGCGCCAGCGTCAGCAATGCTAGGGAGCGGCGCGGCCTCCGGGTCATCAGAACATGAATCCCAGGCCGAGATCGAGCCGGTCCTGGGATTTGTCGATCGCGTAACGCTGGACGTCGGCTTTCAGCACCACCTGGGGATGGACCCAGAAATTGACTCCGAATGTCTTGGTGCGTTCGATATTGTTCGGATCCTGGAGCTGGCCGTTGGCGGGGTCCTCCTGCTGCTTGATATCGATGCGCTCGTAGCGGACGAAAGGCGCCACGTCGAAATTGCCCCGTTTGTACGCGTGATACGCCGCCTGAACGAAGCCTCCCCTGATCGTTTTCGGCGCGGCAAAAGGCGTGGTCCCGTTCGCGGTCGCATTCGCCAGGATCGCGGCGTTGAGCTTATCGGAGTCCCCGAGCGAGCCTGCCGCGTACAGCGCCTGCAGACCCAGTCCGGCGACGCGATACTGCGCGTGCACGTCCCACAGCGTCAGGCGCGCCGAGACCCCCCGCAATGCAGGATTGGACGCTCCGTTTTGTCCGGTATCGCCGGTAAAACCCCCGCCGCCGACGAGCAAACCCGGGCGCCGGTAGTTGAGCGCGCCGTACACGGCGAGATTGCGGGCGTTGGCGAGTTGTCCTTCCTGGTGGGCGCTGCGGATCCCCGTGGTCGGATCGTCGAGCTTGCCCGAGTCGAAATTCGTGGTGATACCGACGTCGTACCGAATGCCTTCGCCGACGATACCGTGAACGCCCGCTCCCAGCTCTCGCCAGGTCG
>Ga0209239_1002037_pt1 | contig 12077 bp, 7 predicted proteins | sample GraSoi013_2_20cm_FD_185824 | JGI IMG/M metagenome (GOLD analysis project Ga0209239, IMG submission 185824) | Grasslands soil microbial communities from the Angelo Coastal Reserve, California, USA - Sample 10_02_2013_2_20cm (SPAdes) (version 2) | ecosystem: Environmental > Terrestrial > Soil >...
AACGGGGGAAGGGTATGTCACGATTGCGTGAAGGACGCGCAACTCGATCGTCGCGATCCCGCTGCGGCGTGGCCGCTCGCTCGATCGTGCGCCAGTTGTAGGATCGCCGCTGTCGCGCTAACGCATCGCCCCGAAAACCCGCGCGCACCAGCGCGTTACCTGACCGATGCTTCGCTGCTCTTTACCTATTTGCCCGTACGGTTCGGTTTGGCGTTACGGTTCGGTCCCGAGCCCGATCACTTGACGGTGCGTCGCTCGCCGGCGACCCACGCCTGCCGGACCGGCGGCGGTGCCGACCCTGGATGCACGCTCTCCCAAATCTCGCGATTCAACTCCATCTCGTCGGCCTCGTCCGCCTCGGCCAGGTCTCGAGTGGGGATCCGCGAACGGAAGGCGGTGGGGTTGAGCTCGGAGAGGGGCCACGTGTTCGGCACATGGAGAAAAGGCGTCGGATCGGGGCGTCGCGTGAAGGCGTTCCATAGAGGCGTCGCGCCGGCGTCGTACTGGCTGAGCGGCGGCAGGCCGAGGATCTGCTCGATGGAGCGCAACACGGAGGCGGTCGTGTAGAAGGTGCTGTCGACGGCGTCACGGCGGGCATACGGGGAGGCGACCAGCAGAACCGAGCGATGTGCGTCCACGTGGTCCGGACCATTCTGCGCATCGTCTTCGAGGACGAACACCGCGAGCGATGGCCACGCGGGAGATGCGGAAAGACGCTCCACGATGAGACCGAGCGCTAGATCGTTGTCGGCCACCATGGCCCGCGGCGTGGGTCGCGACGCCTGGCGGCCCAGGGTATGGTCGCGCGGCAGCCACATGATCACCAGGTCCGGGAAACGACCCTGCCCATCCCAGCTCGTGACCGAGTCGGCGAATAGTCGTGCCCGGGTCGTGTCGGGGATGGCCAGCACGAAGCCGGGGTAGTTCGCGGCCGTGACGTCCTTCAGGCCCGGGATGTTGGTGCGCCCGGTGCGCGTCCTGGTTGAGTCGTCGTCGGACTCGGTCATCTCGCCGAAGTTCACCACCCAGAGTCGGTTGCGCTGCGCGGCGTCCCACAGGTAGGTGCCGCCGGGATTGGCGAGATCTTCTCCGCTCGTCAGATCCCACTCACGCCGATTCGAATAGATCTGGGGCCACGTCTTCTCGTTGTAGTCGCTCGCAAACGCCCGGTCGGTCCACTCGTGGCCGTCGGCCGAGACCTCGCCGTTCACGTAGAAGTTGTCGAACAGCACCCACCGACGGGCGATCGCGTGCGCGTTGGGCGTCACCGCGTTGTCGAAGATCGCGAGACGCGCGTCGCCGTTGCCGCGAGCCTCGTCGCCGAGCACCTGATCGTAGGTGCGGTTCTCCCGGATGATGTAGACCACGTGCTTGAGCTCGGGCGGACGGTCGGAGGGTCGGACCGTCGCAGCGAGTCGCGCATTGGAAAACGGACTCAGGGCGTACACCTGGGTCGTGTAGCGCCGGAGGCCTGCGGAGTCGGGGAGCGGCACGATGGACACCGAGCCCCTGATAACGTTGCCGATGTACGTTCCGTCGGTGTTCGCGCCGGAGCCGTTTCCCTTTCCGTTCGCCACGTAGAGCGTGTGCCCGTCCGCTGAAGCGGCGACGGCGCTGGGATACCACCCGGCGGGGATGAGGCCGGCGACGCGCATTCCCTTCGCGCCGACGCGCACCACGGCCACCGCGTTGCTCCCCGCCATGGCGACGTACAGCGTACGCCCGTCGGGGGACAGGGCGAGCGCGTTGGGATCGCTCCCCGGGGGCGCGTGCGGCGCGAGCGCGACCGAGAGCTGCTCGCGCACTTGGCCCGTCGGGAGATCGACGCGCGCCACGCCGTTCGCCCCGGCGAGCGCGACGAGCAGCTCCGCGCCGTGCAGCGCCAGGGCGGAAGGGTGGGGACCGACGAAGACGACGGACCGGCGGACGGGCGGACTGACGGACAGGTCGATGACGGTCACCGTCGAGTCGCCCCAGTTGCTGACGTACAGCGAGCTGTTGTCCCCGACGGCGGTGTAGGGTCGGTGACCCACGGCCACGGCCCCGCGGCGCTGCAGCGTGGTCGCGTCGATGAAGTAGACCGAATCGCTCAGGTTGCCGACCACCGCCACCAGGCCCAGCCGCGGCAGCAGCGCGAGGCCGGCCGGGTAGAGCTTCGCGCCGGAATCGGCGAGCGCCACACTGTCCCTGATCCACGACGCGCCGCCCTGCCACGCGAAACGATACACGCGGTTCGTCGGGCCCCCGCTCGCCCACACCGTGTCGCGCCAGTCCCGACCCGTGCGCGCCAGACCAAGCCAGGCCGCGGGTAGCGGCACGCGCCACACGACCTGGGCGCGCACCGGGTCGATGCGCATCAGACTGTTCTCGCCATACCCGTCGTTGGTGACGATGATCGACCCATCGGAGAGCGTCACCAGGTTCAGGGGCAGTGTGCCGACGGGGATAGCGCGGCCGGCGGGACGGATGCGCCAGCCGGAGGGAAGCAGCGTGGACCCGTCCGGCAGCGAACCCGGGACGAGGCGTGTGGCGAGGAGCGCCGCGCCGGCGATGGCGGGCAGCGCGAGCAGGGAGCGCTTGAGCATGAGTGTCAATATGGCCGCTCGCGGGACTGCCGGCATCCCCTTAGCCTTAGGCGCGATGCCCGGCCTGATCTTTCATCTGATCCCGCATACGCACTGGGACCGCGAGTGGTACCTGCCGCGCGCCGCGCTCCAGGCTCGCTTGGTTGCCGTCACGGACGATCTCATCGAGCGGCTGCAGGCGCACCCGGAGTACCGCAGCTTTCTGCTCGACGGGCAGACGGTGCTGGTCGAGGATTACCTGCGGGCCCGCCCCGACCGTGAAGGCGACGTCCGGGCGCTCGTGAAAACGGGCCGGCTGCAGGTGGGGCCGTGGTACGTGCTCGCCGACGAGCAGATCCCCTCGGGCGAAGGCCTGGTGCGGAACCTGCTGCTCGGGGCCGCGGACGCCGAGCGGTTGGGCGGGCGGCTCGACGTGCTGTACTCGCCCGATGCCTTCGGGCATCCCCCCGCATGGCCGACGCTGGCGCGCGAGTTCGGGATCCGGTACGGCGTGGTGTGGCGGGGATTGGGGGGCGAGGCGGGGCAGGAACGGGACTTGTACCGCTGGCGCGGGCTCGACGAGAAAGAGGTCGTGCTGTGGCACCTGCCCCGCGCGGGGTACGAGATTGGGGCCGCCCTGCCCGCCGACGCGGAGCGCCTGTTTGCCGCCTGGGCTCCGGTGCGCGGCGCGCTGGTCCAACGCGCGACCGGCAAACACATCCCCGTGTTCATCGGCGCCGATCACCACGGCGCGCACCCGGACGTGCCGCGGCTCCGCGACCTCCTCGCGGAGCTCGACCCCCAAAGCGCGTTCCGCGTGTCGCGGCTCGATGAATTCTTTCAAGCGGCCACGGACGGCGCGAAGCCGACGCCCCTCACCGGAGAGTTGCGCTGGTCGTACCGCTACGCGTGGACGCTTCAGGGCGTGCACGGGACGCGCGCGCCGCTCAAGCGGCGGTATTCCGCGGCCGAGCTGGCGCTCGTCCGCCTGGCCGAGCCGCTCGCGGCGCTGGCCCGGCGTGCGGGGGGGCGCGACCGGCGGCCGGTGCTCGAGCTTGCGTGGCGCGCCTTGGTGCGCTGCCAGTTCCATGACGCCATCGCGGGCTGCGCGGGCGACGACGTGGCGCGTGCGCTCGAGTCGCGGCTTACGAGCGTCGAGGCGCTGGCGCGCGAGGTCGTGCGGGGCAGCGTGCACGACCTCGTCCACCACGATCCCGACGCGGCGCGCAGCCGGGCGGCGACGGCGTCGCCGACGCTCGTGGTCTGGAATCCCGCGGCCCGCCCGCGCCGCGGCGTCATGATCGCTGACGTCACGCTGTTCCGGCGGGATGTCCTGGTCGGTCCGCCCGGGGGTCGGGTCCCACGGGAAGGGCAAGGCTACCGGCCGTTCGGGCTCGCCACCTCGGATGGCCACACGGTTCCCGTGCAGGTGCTCGACCGGCGGATCGGGGCCGAGCGGCTCGACGCGGCGCACCACTACCCGGACCAGGACGAGGTGGACGAGGTGCGCATCGCGTTTCGCGCGCCCCCTGTGCCCGGGCTGGGGTTGGCCAGCGCCGGCCTGACGGCAGGTGCGGCTGCGGCGGGCGGTGCCCGACCTCAGGCCGAAGGCGCGCTCGTCAAGGGGCGCTCGCTCATCAACCACTGGATCGAGGTCGCGCTCGAGCCCACAGGGGCCCTCACGCTGCACGACCGACGGTCCGGACAGCGCTTTACGGATCTGCTCCGCATCGAGGACGGCGGAGATGCCGGGGATACCTACTCCTACTGCCCGCCGACGGGGGACCGGCTCTCGCGAGCGGCGGGCCCGATCAAGGTGCGGCGCTTGGCAGCGGGGCCCCTCGTGGCGGCCTTCGAAGCCCGGTTCGAGATCGGGCGACGCGTGGGGATACGGCTCGTCGCCATGCTGTACGCGGACAGTCCCATGGTCCGCTGCCTCCTCGAGATCGACAATCAGGCGGCGTGGCACCGGGTACGCGCGCGATTGCCCGCGGGACTCTCCGGCGCGGTCGCCGTCGCGGGGACGGCGTTCGGCGCCGTGGCGCGGCCGCCGGTCACTGTCGATCCGTCGGACTATCCGCTCGAAACGCCGGTCCGCACGGCGCCGGCCCACGCGTTCGTGGCGGCGGCGTCCGGGGCGCGCGGGCTGGCGGTGTTCGCGCCGGGCTTCTTCGAGTACGAGTGGACGGGTCGGGGAGATCTGCTGGTCACCCTGCTCCGCGCGGTGGGCGAGCTGTCGCGGGCCGACCTCCCCACCCGGCCGGGCCACGCGGGCTGGCCCGTCTCCACACCGCTCGCGCAGTGCCCGGGGCGGAGTCGGGTCGAGTTGGCCATCGCGCCGATCTCGCAAGCGGAGCTGGAGCGCGGTGACGCGCTCCCATCGCTCTGGGAAGACGCGTTCCTGCCGCTGCGCGGGTTCTGGCTGCGTGACGCCGTGGAGCTCGTCCCGACGCCGGTCGACATCACGCTGGAAGGATCGGGGCTCGTGCTCTCGGCCGTGAAGCCTGCGCAGCAGGGCTCTCCGCTGGTGCTGCGGTGCTACAACGCGACCGATAGGAAGGCGGCGGGGGCGTGGCGCTTCGGTGAGAGCGTGAAGAGCGCCCATCGCGTGCGCGCCGACGAGCGCGAATCGGTGGCCCTGGTGCTCGAGGGGCGGGGCAAGACGGTGCGGTTCGTCGCCGAGCCGCACGAGGTGGTGACTATCTTGGTGACGTAAATGCGGAGTGCGGAACGCGGAATGCGGAATGTAAAGGTGAGCGTCACGCCGCGAACGACCTTACACTGCAATTTCGCATTCCGAATTCCGCATTCCGCATTCGGGGGAGGGGAAGTTGAAGGAGCACCACATCGGTGTGTCGCGTACCGCGCGGTACTTCACCCTGGGCGACGGCTCGCGGGGGGTGGGGGAGGTGTGGTTCGCCTGCCACGGTTACGGTCAGCTCGCGGCTCGGTTCCTGGAGAAGCTGCGGGTGCTCGACGACGGGCGGCGCTATCTCGTAGCGCCGGAGGGGTTGTCCCGGTTCTACCTGAGCGAGAGCCCGACGGAGCGGCGCGTCGGCGCGAGCTGGATGACGCGGGAGGATCGTCTCGGGGAGATCGAAGATTACGTGCAGTATCTCGACGCAGTGTACGCTGACGTATTCGGATTCCTCGATCGCGCGCTGGTGACAGCGCACGCGCTAGGGTTTTCCCAGGGAGCCTCGACGGTCAGCCGCTGGGTGGCCCTGGGGAAGGCCAAGATCGATCGCCTGATCCTGTGGGGAGGCGAATTCCCGCCCGATCTGGACCTCACGCTCGACACCACGCTAGGTCGGCTACGCGCTGCGCGGCTGGCGCTCGTGTACGGGCGCTCCGACGAATACATCACGCCGAAGGTCGTATCCGGGATGGTTGAGCGCTTGCGTCAACACGGGATCCCCTACGCAGAGATCCCGTTCGATGGAGGGCACGAGCTCGACGAGGCGGTCCTTCGGGAGCTTGCCGCATCCTGATTCTGATCGTCATCCGTGATCCGTTTTCCGTAACTACGGACGACGGATGACGGATGACGGACGACGCCCCATCGGGTCCAAGGCATCCTGGAGTGCATCTCCCAGCAACGTGCACGCCACCACCACGAGGACCAGCGCGACGCCCGGCGCCGCCGCGACCCACGGCGCGTTGACGAGTGTATCCCGTCCCGACGCGATCATGTTGCCCCACGACGGAGTGGGCGGCTGGACGCCGACCCCGAGGAACGACAGTCCGGCTTCGAGCATGATCGCGTTCCCCAGGCCGAGCGCCGCCGAGACGATCACGGGCGTGAGGGCGTTGGGGAGGATGTGGCGCACCAGCACGCGACCTCGCGGCAACCCGAGGGCGACGGCGCCCTCGACGAACGGGCGGGCGGCGAGCGACCGCACCTCCCCGTGCACCAGCCGCGCGACGGACATCCAGCCGGTGAGACCCAGCACCACGATGACCAGCACGGCGCTGGGCCGGGCCATGGCGGCGAGCAGCAGCAGCAGCACGACGCGTGGGAGTGCGAGCACGAAGTCCGTGAGTGCGAGCAGCGCGGTGCGCACGGGGCCCGGCCAGAAGCCCGCGGCGCCGCCCACCAGCACGCCGATCACGAGCGACAGGAGCACGGCGAGCGTCCCGACGGTGAGCGAGACCCGCGCGCCGTAGACCAACCGCGTCCAGACGTCGCGCCCGAAGCGGTCGGTGCCGAGTGCATGGAAGGCGCCGGAGTCGTCGGTGGCGAGCGGCCGCAGGAATCGCGTCGCCACGACGTCGCGCTGCATCGTCGGACGGCCGCTCGAGACGAGCGGCCCCGCAAGCGCGGCGCCGGCGACGATCACGAGCACTCCGATGCCAAACGCCGCCCTCCGGTCCCGCAGTAGCCGTTTCACGCTTCCCGTTTCTCGTTCCGCACGCGCGGGTCGATCCACGCGACGCCCAGGTCGGTGAGCAGGTTCCCCCCGACCACCAACGCGGCCGTCACCGCGGTGGCCGCCATGACCACCGGGTAGTCGCGGGCCTGGACGGCCTCGACGAGGCGGCGACCCACCCCGGGCCATGCGAACACGGCCTCGACAAACACGGCACCGGAGAAGAGCGCCGGCAGGGAGAGGCCCAGGAGCGTGACGACCGGAATGAGAGCGTTTCGTGCAACGTGGCGTCGTGTAACCTGGAACGCCGTCAATCCCTTGGCCTCCGCCGTTCTCACGAACGGCTGGCTCATGACGTCGCGCATCGCGCCCCGCACGAACCGCGCCGCGCCCCCGACCCCGATCAACGTGAGCGTGGCGAGCGGCAGCGTGAAGTGTCGCAGCCGGTCGGCGAAGCGGCTCCAACCGGTGAGCGCGTCGGCGTCGAGCCCGGCTGCGCCGAACGCGGGGAGCCAGTGCGCCCAGTAGGTGAACGCCATCACGAGCATGAGCCCGAGCCAGTATCCCGGCAGCGCGAACAGGGTGACGGTGGTGATGGAAAGCGCCGTGTCGACGCGTGGGCCCGCGCCGGCCTGCCAGGCCCCGACCGCCAGGCCGAGCATGTAGCTCAAGACGAGCGACGTGCCCACGAGGGCCAGCGTCGCCGGCACCGCGTCGCCCAGCAGGGCGCGCACCGGGCGGCCCGTAGCGATGCTCCGGCCCCAGTCTCCGCGGGCGAATCGGCTGAGCCAGATGGCGTATTGCGCGGCAAGGGGGCGGTCGAGGCCGAGGGCCCGGCGTTGGGCCGCGAGCTGCGCCGGTGTGGCGGTCGGCCCGACCAGGCGCTCTACGGGATCCCCCGGTGCGAGCCGCACCAGCAGGAACGTGAGCGTAACGACCCCGGCAACGATTACGGCCCCGGCCAGGGTGCGGGTCCCGAGGTGCGCGAGCATGCGACCCGAATCTCGCGCGACCCGCGGGGCCCCGCTAGAATCCGGACGTGCGGCGACGAGCCTTGTGGCTGGTGACCGGGGGGGTGATGATCGCGGCGTGCGGCTCGGGGGCCGCGCACCGGGGTCGGACCGTCGTGTACGCGTCGGGGGCGGACCTCCAGAGCGCGAACCCGCTGCTCACGAGCCACCCGCTCGCGAAGCAGGTGCAGCGTTACGTCCTGCTCACCACGCTGGTGCGCTACGACTCGGCACTCACGCCCCGGCCCTACCTCGCGCGCGCGTGGACGTGGTCGGCGGACCAGAAGAGTCTCACGTTCCGGCTGCAGCCGGGCGTGCGCTGGGACGACGGTCTGCCGACCACGGCCCGCGACGTCGCGTGGACCCTGTCGGCCGCGAGGGACGCGGCGACCGGGTATCCGCGCCTAAACGATTTCGCGGACGTCGCGTTCGTGAACGACCCCAACGACTCCACCGTCGTGATTCGGTTCGCCCATTCCCAGGATGCGATACCGGACGTGCTCACCGATCTGGCCATCCTGCCCGCCCACGTGCTCGACTCGATTCCCCGCGCCGAGCTGCGACGCGCCGCGTGGAACGAGCACCCCGTCGGCAACGGGCCGTTCCGCTTCGTCGCGCACGAGCCGGGCCGCCGCTGGGTGTTCGCGGCCAACCCGGATTTCCCGGCCGCCCTCGGCGGACCGCCGGCGCTCGAACGGTTCATCGTCGTGGTCGTCGACGAGCCGACGACCAAGCTCGCCGCGCTCACGGCGGGCGAGGTCGACTTTGCCGGGATCCAGCCCGCGCACGCCGCGTTCGTGCGCAAGAACCCCGCGCTCGCTGTCCTCGACTACCCGGTGATCGACCCGTACGGAATCGTCTTCAACACGCGCCACCCACCGTTCGACGATCCCCGCGTGCGCCTCGCCGTCGCGCTCGCCCTCGATCGCCGCGAGATCGTCGACGGCTACCTGTACGGATTCGGCTCGGTGGCCGACGGCCCCGTGCCACCCGACGTTCCGGGGTATGTGCCGGTGCGCCCGGTCCCCACCAACCCGGACTCCGCGCGGCGGTTGCTCGGCGGCCGACGCATCGCGTTCGAGCTGCTCTCGGTCGGCAGCGGCGAGGCGGCGCTCGAGCAGATGATCCAGGCTCGGCTCGCCGCCGTAGGCTTCGATGTCAGGATCCGACTGCTCGAGCTCACCGCGTTCCTCGCCCGGGTGAGCCCGCGGGCGCAAGACTTCAGCGCGGCGGTCGTGGGCACGCCCGGTGATCCGGCACTCGGCTACCTGACGACCCTCGCCGAGCTGGCGGGGGTGCGCCCGGCCGCCGATCCCGCGCGCGCCCAGCGCCTGTTCCGGGATTCGTTGCCCGTCGCGTTCCTCTACCATGCGCGGGGCGTGCAGGGGATGAACCGCAGGGTGAAGGGTGTACGGATGGACGTGCGCGGGGAGTTGCCGACCGTCGCCGGGTGGCGGACGGCGCCGTGAGACGACGCGACCTACCGACCGAATTCCACGCGATTGCCCCTGTGCGGCTCGACTTTGCCGGCGGCTGGACCGACGTCCCGCCTTTCTCGGCGCGCGAGGGCGGCGTCGTCGTGAATGGGGCGATCGAGCTCACGGCGCGGGTCGTGGTGCGGCTCGGCGGACGCCTGATCCGGCTCGTGTCGGAAGACCTGGGCGAGGAGCTCGAGTGCGCGGACTCCGCTGGCCTGGTGCTCGACGGTCGGCTCGATCTCCTGAAGGCCGCCCTGCGGATGCTCCCGGTGCAGACGGCGTGCACGATCACGACGCGCTGCGACGCGCCGCCGGGATCGGGACTCGGCAGCTCGGGGGCCATGGACGTCGCGCTCGTCGCGGCCCTCGCGCTGGCGCGCGCGGAGCGATTGACGGGGCGCGAGATCGCCGAGCAGGCGTGGTATCTCGAGACCGTCGAGGCGAAGATCCCGGGCGGCAAGCAGGATCAGTTCGCGGCGGCGCTCGGCGGCTTTCAGCGCCTCACCTTTCGCGATCCGGACGTCGGGATCGAGCCGATCACGCTCGATCCGGCCTTCGCGACGGCCCTCGAGCAGCGGACGGTGCTGTGTTACACGGGCCGGTCGCGCGTGTCGGGCGCGACGATCGCGCGCGTGATGAGCGCGTACGAGCGCGGGGATCCACGGGTCACGGGCGCGTTGCGCGCGATGAAAGACGTGGCCGCCGCGATGGCGGAAGCGCTACGCGCGGGAGACGCCGCCCGCGTAGCGATCTTGCTGTCGGATAACTGGAGCCATCAACAGACGCTCGATCCGGGGATGCGCACGCCGGACATGGCCCGGCTCGAGAGCGCCTTGCTGGCCGCAGGCGCGCTCGGCGGCAAGGCGGCCGGATCGGGGGCCGGAGGCTCGATGTTTTTCGTCACCGGGGACGATCCCGCGTCGGCGATCACCGCGGCGCGCGCCGCCGGTGCGACGGTACTCCCAATGCGGTGGGCGCTCGAAGGGGTCCGCGCATGGTGACGGCGGAGGAGCTCGCGGCGCGCCGGGCGGAGATCGCTGGTGCGCCGGATCTTACGGCGCTGCTCGCGCACCTCACCGAGCGCGCGGCGCCGCTGTTGGCCCGCCTCCCCCCCGTGCCGGAATCGAAAGCGCTGCTCTCGACCGACGGCGGCGTGTGCCCCGAGGACGGCGTGGCCTTCGTGTTCGACCCGTGGAGTCCGACCGCGCACCGCTGCACGCGGTGCGACAAGACGTTCAACGGCGAGCGGCACGACCGGCATTGGGCACGCTACCAACACCTGTGGCTCGCGGAGCGCGCCGCGCACCTGGCGACGCTGGCAGCGCTGGATGGCAATGAGGCAGCCGCCGCGCGGGCCACTGAGATTCTCCGGGCCTACGCCCGGAGCTATTGGCAATACCCCAATCGCGACAACGTGCTGGGCCCGAGCCGGCTGTTCTTCTCCACCTACCTGGAATCCATGTGGATCTCCAACTATCTCGCGGCGGCCGCACTGCTGCGCGCCGGCGGCCGGGCGGACGATGCCACGACGCAGGGGGTGAGCCGCGTGGCCGACGAGGCGGCGAACCTGATCGGTGACTTCGACGAGAGCTTCTCGAACCGCCAGACCTGGAACAACGCCGCCCTCGCGGCGATCGCCGTCTGGTTCGAGGACGAAGACCTGGCCAAGCGCGCCATCGAGGGTCCCACCGGGCTGCTCGAGCATTTGTTGCGCGGATTCGGGCGGGACGGGATGTGGTACGAAGGAGAGAACTACCACCTGTTCGCGCTGCGGGGACTCCTGACCGGGGCGGCGTGGGCGCGGCTCGCGGGCGTGGACATCTTTGCCGAGCCCAAACTCGCTGCGCGCCTTCGCGCGGCACTGCTCGCACCGGCGCGCACGGCGCTGCCCGACTTCACGTTCCCCGCGCGGAAAGACTCGCGGTTCGGCGTCTCCTTGGCCCAACCGGCGTATCTCGAGCTGTGGGAGATCGGGCTCGCAAAGCTGGGGAGCCGGGAGCAGGGAGCTGGGAGCAGGGAGCTCGAAAGTTGGCTTGCGGCACTGTATCAAGCCACGGTCGTCAAGCTGGAGTTATTCGAGTCGTCTTTGCACGACGCACCGATGGGACCGCTCCCCGCTCCCCGCTCCCCGTCCCGCACGCAGCTGTCGTGGTGGGCCCTCTTGTTCATGGATGGTGAGTTGCCTGCCGCCGCTTCGGCCTGGTCGCCCGGGAGTCTCCTGCTCGAGTCGCAAGGTCTCGCGGTCCTGCGCACGGTCGGGGGGGGCCGCTATGCGAGCCTAGAGTGCGGCCCGTATGGGGGCGGGCATGGGCATCCCGACCGGTTACACCTCACGCTCCATGCGGACGGTGTACACTGGCTGGCCGATCCTGGGACGGGATCGTACGTCTCGCCCGATCTCTTTTGGTACCGCTCGACCCTGGCGCACAATGCGCCACGAATGGACGGCGCGTCGCAGCTTCCCGGCGACGCCGCGTGCGAAGCGTTCGACGAGCCAGGGGAGTGGGGCTGGGTACGAGGACGGTTCGGTGACATCACGCGCACCGTTGTCGCCGGGCCGGCGTACCTCGTCGATGTGGTCGACCTCGCGAGTCGCACGGAGCACGCGGTCGAGCTGCCATGGCACTTCAAGGGGAAGGGAGACGTGGCACAGGG
>Ga0209239_1002040_pt1 | contig 12067 bp, 10 predicted proteins | sample GraSoi013_2_20cm_FD_185824 | JGI IMG/M metagenome (GOLD analysis project Ga0209239, IMG submission 185824) | Grasslands soil microbial communities from the Angelo Coastal Reserve, California, USA - Sample 10_02_2013_2_20cm (SPAdes) (version 2) | ecosystem: Environmental > Terrestrial > Soil >...
GCTCCGATTCCAGGTGAGCCTTGGCACGCTTCAGAAGGTCGAATTCTTTTTCCAGCTCTGCCGAGCGCATTTTCTTTAAATCTTTTTCCAGACGCTCCAGCCGCTTTTCGATTTGCCCAAGGTCGCTGACCATAAGATCGAATTCCACGTTCTTGATGTCGCGCAAGGGATCGATCGGTCCGACGTGCGGAATCGCAGGATCCTCGAAGGCGCGAACTACGTGGGCGAGAGCGTCCACGTTGCGCAAGTGGCCGATGTAGGCGGTTTCTTTCAACGCATCCTGGCCGATGGCGCCTACGTCCACGTACTCCACCGAAGCGTGAGTCAGTTTTTTCGGACTAAAAAGTGAGGCCAGGCGGTCGAGACGGTCGTCGGGCACTTTGGCGACGCCGACGTGGGCCTCGCGCGGGTTGGCGTAGGCTTGCTCCGAAAGCTTTGCCTTGGTCAGAATTCCGAACAGGGATGTCTTGCCTACTTGGGGCAGCCCGATAATGCCAGTTTTCATAGAAGAGAGAGATGATACAGGAGGACGTGACGCTCACCCGCCGGGCGCTTCCCTGTGAATCGGCCGCTAGCCGCCTGAAAGTTGTTGCGCGGTGAGATACACGACTACCAAACCTAAAAGTAAGACGCCGCCCTCAAGGCGCGTCGACCATGCGTGCAGCGCATTGAACTGCACGCGGACCGGATCGGGTATAGCCACTGAATTTGTGTCAGGCATCGAGGCGCGAAGAGTCGCCATCCTCGGAGAGATAACGAATTGCGAAATTAAGCTCAGCCCCAGCATGATGTAGAGCAGAATGTGACGAGGTGCGAGCGGCTGCGTCGATCCCGCATGCAAGCGAGAGTACAGCATCGAAGTCGTCAGGAAAACGATCCCGGAGACAATTCCAATCCAGTGCAGAGCAGTCAGAGACCGGCTCACGACCAATCCCGCCAGGTGACGTGTAGGCAGCACGGAAAACACGGTCGGGGCAACCACAAAAGAAAAAAAGATCAAGCCGCCCAGCCAGACGATAAGAGAAAGCAACATGAGATAACGCAGTAACGGCATGGCGATACATTATCTGGGGTGGAAGCAGGAAATACCAGTGCTCACTGGCGACAAGCGCAGCTAGACAGGAACCGGCACGCTCTCCAGAATTTCGTGCATGACTTGTTCGGCTTGTTCGGATTTTTTCAAGATCGAGGAGTACAGCGCGTTTACCACCACTCGATGGGCAAATACCGGAATCACCAACGGCTTGAAATCTTCCGGAGTGCAAAAGTTGCGGCCGTCGAGGAAAGCCGTAGCTTGAGCAGCGCGATAGAGCATCTGGGAGCCGCGGGGTGAGACGCCTAGCGAGAAATGTTCCGATTCGCGGGTTTTTTTCACGATGGCCAGGGTGTAGCTGACCAGCGACTCGTCCACGTGTACTTGCTTGACTGCCTCCTGCATTTCCAGCACATCGGCAGCGGTAAGAACGGGTTGCAAGTTTTCTAACTGCGCCGTGCCGGCTTCGGATCTCAGAATATCGCGTTCGGCATCGCCATCCGGATATCCCATTCGAACCCGCATCAGGAACCGGTCGAGCTGCGATTCCGGCAGCGGATACGTTCCATGATGCTCGACTGGGTTCTGCGTCGCGATCACGAGAAAAGGCTGCGGTAGGGCGTAAGAGTGAGAGTCCACCGTGACCTGATCCTCGTTCATCGCTTCCAGAAGAGCTGATTGAGTCTTAGGTGTGGTGCGATTGATTTCGTCGGCCAGCAGGATATTGGTGAAAACCGGGCCGCGTTTGAATTCAAACTGCTGCTCGATGGCGGAGTAGATCGAAATTCCCAAAACGTCGGAAGGCAGCATGTCGCTGGTGAACTGCACCCGCTGGAAGCTGCAATCGAGGGCGCGGGCTAGTGCCTGACCAAGAGTCGTCTTACCGACGCCCGGGACGCCTTCGATCAGCAGATGTCCCCGCGCCATCATCGACACTAGAGCCAGCCGTATGACGTCGTCTTTGCCGCGAATTACCTTGCGCAACGCGGCTTCCAGTTCGACCGCACGCTGAGAAATGCTGAACACCGTCTCGGAGGACATTGGACCGATTTTACTATGCACTGAGATGTGATCCTCGGGGCTGGAGCCCAGGCTGGGGTACGAAAGTCATGCGTTGGCTTTATCTTTTCGGGCAGCCGCTATCAAATAGAATGATCAGATTCGGCGACTTGCAGAAATAGTTGGCTGGAGTTGAGATGAGGTGCTGCTACTGGGTGAACTCCGCCGGGCGTCCCGTCAAGCGCTCGATGCGTTTTGCGACCGGTGGATGAGTGGAGAACAAGCTGCCGAAGTTCATCCCCAGCAAAGGTTGGATGATGAACAAATGCGCGGTTGACGGCGTGGCTGCCATGGGCACGCGTCGCGAGTAAGCGTCCAGTTTCGCCAGAGCACTGGCGAGAGCGTACGGATTGCCGGTGAAATGCGCCCCGGTTTCGTCCGCTTGATATTCTCGCGAACGCGAAACCGCAAGCTGGATGAGCACAGCCGCGATCGGCGCCAGGATCAACATCAGCAGCGAACCGGCACCACCGCGGCGATCGTTGCGGTCGCCCATGCCGCCGAAGAAGAAACCAAAGCGGGCGACATACGTGATCGCGCCGGCAATCGTGGCCGCGATCGAACTGATCAGGATGTCCCGATTATTGACGTGTCCCAGTTCGTGCGCCAGCACGCCTTCCAACTCTTCATCATCCAATAGGCCAAGGATGCCATGAGTGACAGCAACCGAAGCGTGTCCCGGATTGCGTCCGGTGGCGAAAGCGTTGGGGGACTCGGTGGGAATCACATAAATCTTCGGCATGGGAAGCCCGATTTTCTGAGTGATGCGCTCCACTACGCTGTAAACCCGCGGTAGTTGCTCGCGTGTTACCGGTTGTGCGCGATAAGTGGCGAGAGCGATCTTGTCGGAAAAGAAATACGCGATAAAGTTAGTGCCCGTGGCGATAATCAGCGCCCATATCATCCCGCTCTGGCCACCAAAGGCGCGTCCGATTGCCATCAGCAGCAAGGTCAGGGCGGTGAGTAGAAATGCAGTTTTAAAGGTGTTCCCCATCCGAGTTTCCTACCACTATAGATGCTTCGCGGGACTGGGAGATGCATGGGGCGAAGGACCAGCAAACCTGGGAACTAAGTGGTCTTCGCTACTATGCGTTTGAGCGCTCGTTCCAGGGTTTGATCCAGCGCGGCTCTCGCCTTTTCATATTCTTGTTGCGAAATGTGGCCTTGCTTATGTTCGACTTCGAGCTCAAAAAGTTCTTCTTTCAGAGCTTCGAGCAAAAGACCAGAACGTCCCGCCGTGGAAGATGTCACTGCGCGTGGAAGTTCGGGCAACTCGATATCAGAACGACCAGCGAGTGAGGCGGTACGCGGGCGTTTCGTGATGTAGACCGCACCTGCTGCCATTACTAGTGCGAATCCGCCGAGAATATACCAGCGATATTTTTCCAGCGGGTCGGGAGCATCAATGGGCGGCCCAAGTCCTCCGCCAGGGCGTGAATCCCGGCCTGCTGTCGTGCTGCCAGCAGTCGGGCTGCCCCCCTCCTGATTGCTGCCTTCCTGGTCGGTCAGAATGCCGGTGCCAGAAATCTTGAAGGCTAGCGGCTGCCCGGCCTTGGTATTGGACGCCACCTGCACCACAGCGTCGGGCTGACGCGGATCATTCATCGAGGCGAAGTTTGCGCCCGAGGTTGAAGCAAACTGCATGCTTTTGGGCAGCATGACCACGAAGTGCTGCGTTCCATAGAGTTCCTTCGGATCAATGTTCGCCTCGCCACGGTACGGCAGATGGAACACAACCTGAAACTGCGTCTCGCCCGGGCGTAGCGGGAAAATGAAGGCGTATCGGTTCTTCTCCTTTTGCGGAACTGGCGCGGTGGTGAGTGGTTGACCGCCCGCAGTCATGGCAATAGCCGTGTCTACCTCCGCTCCATCGGGTAAATAGAATTCGAAATTCTGATCGTTCATCTGAGTGCGCGGCGGCTTGGATTTGTTATCCACGGCGAAGAGGCGAATCCCCTGCAGCTCATTGCTCCGGGCTTGGAAGCGCAGCACATCCGCGGTAACGCTCAGGGCTTCGATTTTCTTGGAAACATCGTAGACAACAACGTCGACCGAACTTGTTCCCGGCGGCGCCATGCGATGGTAGGTCACTCCCTGATGGATGGCACGCACCAGGTGCGGCGACGACGTGTCGTCGACCTTGAAACTGAAAGCTCCCTTGGCGTCGGCTTTGGTACGACCCGCTTCTTCCATGCCTTGCCCCAGCTTGAGCAGCACGACTTCATCGCCGGCAGCGGGCTTATCCGAAGTACCGTTCTCCACCGTGCCTGTCAAGGTTTCAGCCGGACTGAACGCGGATGCAAGCAACAAGGTAAGAAGGATGCATGCCTGCAGCCACACCAATTTTGTTCCCGCAAACTTCAAATCCGCGCTCCTTTGTCGCTGCGCAGCGGATGACCAGCTCCCGTCTTTTCGAGGCGAGCGATCTCAGCCAGTACGGTCGCGGCTTCTTCTTCTAACGAAGATTTGAGCGACTGATAATCCGCATCGGGCAGTTTCCCCGCCTTGTATTCGAAATTCAGGTCGCGGAGGTTCTCGTAGACAGCCTCTTGACGTTCACGCAGGTAGGAGACCCGGGTCTTTTCCGTCCCAAGATGCAACTTGCCAGGCAAATAGAAGATGTAAAACAAGACGCTGGCGGCGACCAGAGCGCAGATGAGCACGATCATACTTCCGTATCCTTCCGAGCTTGCTCGCGGTAACGCTCCAGTTCAAGATTGCTTACTCGACCAGTTCCACCGACAGGAATAATTTGCGGACGTGTCTTCCAGGTGCGCGCGATCAGCACCACCGTAGTTAGACCGAGCACCAGTACGAGATACGGCATCACCCAAGCAACACGATTGAAGCCAGTGGTGGTGGGAGCGATCAAGACGGTGGGTCCGTATTTCTGCACGAAGGCTTGTAGCGTCAAATCGTCACTATCGCCGCGCTCAACGTAGGAGGCTAGTTCTCCGCGCATACGGTCGGAATAGGAGCACCCCACATGGTTGCACTCCAGCAAGACCTGGTTGCAGCCTCCGCAGATGCACTTCACCTTGTGACCCAGAGTCTGAAAACGGACATCCTGATCAGTGCCGAGGAATGTAAAGAGAGCAGCAATGAGGAATGTCAGCTGCGCCGTCTTTTGAAGAAAATTGCGCATCAGTCCCCTGCTCCGACTGGCGCAGCCTGGATTCGCGCCGGGGCGGTTACGCGCACTGGCACTGCATTTGGAATGAGGGCAACCACGGTGCCGGCGATCATGATCCAAACCCCCACCCAGATCCACATCACCAGCGGATTCAAATGGACCTTAAGAATGGGACGGCCAGTATCCTGGTTCAATCCCTCGTACACAAGGTACAGATCTTCTTTGAAGGTGGATCGATTGGCGACCATGGTGGCCATCTGCTGGCTGGCTTTGTAGAAGCGCCGCTCAGGATACAGGGTGTCAATCTGTTTTCCGCCTTTGAATACATCGATGATGGCCCACTCACTGCTGTAATTCGGTTTGTCTTCCTGAGTGTACGAGCGGCACACCAGGGTGTAAGCCCCGAGACTCATTTTGTCGCCGTAACCCATTTCCTGCTCTTTATCCTGATTGAAAGCAGCGCCGGCGAAACCGATCATGATGACGATCACGCCGAAGTGAACGATGTAACCACCATAACGCCGGGTATTGCGATGCGCGAGCTGCACCATCGAGGCGAAAAGGCTCTGACCCGTATGTCCTTTGATGACTCGGCCGCCGCGGATGAACTCCGAGATCACGGTGAACCCCACCAATGCCGAAAGCATGATCGTCATTAAGGAGTAGAGATACGTCATGTCTTTCCAGGGACGAATTCCGACCACGATCAGTGCAGCACCGATCGCGATTGCGCCCAACGCTGGCCACAGGAAATTTCGTTTCAGGCTTTCGATAGAGGTTTTGCGCCACGCCAGCAGTGGGCCTACCGCCGTGAGCAGCAAAAGCAGCAGCGCTACAGGTACATTCACGCGATTAAAGAACGGTGGACCAACCGTCACCTTGCTGCCCTGCACCGCTTCCGACAGAACCGGGAATAGCGTGCCCCACAACACAGTGAAGCAGGCCACCAGGAGAAGCAGGTTATTGAACAGGAAGCTGGACTCGCGAGAAACCAGCGATTCCAGTTTGTGCTCGCTGCGCAAATGCGAGCGATTCTTTACGTAGAAAAAAAGACAAACCGCAAACGTAACCGCCAGAAAACCCACAAACCAATCACCGATAGACGATTGTGCGAAGGCATGGACCGAGCTGACTACGCCGCTACGTGTGAGGAAAGTACCGAAGATGGAAAGCAGAAACGTGGCGAAAATCAGCCACATGTTCCAGGTCTTCAGCATCCCGCGCTTTTCCTGCATCATTACGGAATGGAGGAAGGCGGTGCCGGTGAGCCAAGGCATCAGCGAGGCATTCTCCACTGGATCCCAACCCCAATAGCCTCCCCAACCCAGGACGGAGTAGGCCCAATGCGCCCCCAGAAAAACGCCGCAGGTTAGAAAGCCCCAAGTCACCATGGACCAGCGGCGAGTGATCTGAATCCACTTTTCACCTGGATAACGCATGATCAGCGCGGCCAGCGCAAAAGCAAATGGCACCGTGAAACCCACGTATCCCAGGTACAGCATAGGCGGATGGATCACCATCTCGGGATATTGCAGAAGCGGATTCAGGCCGTTGCCATCCTGCGGCAAGCCCTGCATGACGGCGAAAGGATGTGCGGCAAAATTCAGCAGCAACAAAAAGAAGACTTGAACCGCGGCAATGATGACTGATGCGTGGGCAAAAAGCCGGCTGTCAGTTTTATATCGAAGGCGGAGGACCAATCCATAAGTTGCCAGCAACAGCGACCAGAAAAGTAAAGAACCTTCCTGCCCCGACCACAGCGTGGCAAACTTGTAAGCTCCCGGCAGATCGCGATTGCTGTGATGAAAGATGTAGGCGATGGAGAAGTCATCTTGGAATGCGGCGATGACCAAAACCAGCGCCGCCAGAAAGACCATGGCGAACGTGGCTATCCCGGCTCGCCGCGCCGTTTCTCCCAAACGCTCTGCTCCCGGCCCTTTGCGGGTCACGGCTACCAATCCCGCAACGAACGAGTAAGCACTCAACACCAGTGCCAGTAAGAGCGCAAAACTGCCTATTTGCGACATGGATAACCCTTGCGTATTTTTTCAGAAACAGTGCACTGAGGCAACCGCTAAAGACCAGACAACAGCGAAGTTCGGCAATTCGCGAAGGTGTCAACGCTCGCTTTGACGAAGCTGATCAGGACTCTTTTTTCAGAGCTTCGCGGACCTGGAGGATCAGTTCTTCGGGCTGACAAGGTTTGTGCAGGAAACTGACGTTGAGCGCTGAGTATTCTTCTTCAGCTTCCGCAAGACCGCTAACCACGATCACCGGCACGTGGGGACTGGCGCGCCGGAGTTCTTTCACAAAAACCGATCCGCTGGCCCCCGGCATAACGTGATCAGTGACGATCACCCCTAAAGTCTCTGTGACTGCGGGATCGCGCAACAACTCCAAGGCCGCTTCTGCTGTGCTGGTCGTACACACAGAAAAACCAGCCTCGCGCAGCACCGCTTCGCGCACCTGCAGTTGCGCGGGGTCGTCGTCAATGATCAGCACTTGAGCCATGGGCCGCGTTTCAGACCGGATTTCCGACGAAGAACACGCAATGGCGCCAAACTGAACCGGGATTTCCGAATCTAAGCACTTTGCTGCTGATTATAGCGGGCCAGTATCTCGCGTTCTGCAATCAGCCAGTCCTCGTCCTCATGGCCAGGTGTGCCTCCTCGCTCTTGAAAGAGCTCATAAGCGCGGCGGCGGATTTCAGCCTCAATGTCCACCGAGGCAGAATTCTTCTTCACCTCAGGCACCAGGGCTATTTGCGACGTGGACTCGACCTGCTTGCTGCCGACGTCACCGTTCCGGGGAGTTTTAGTTCGAGCCATATAGGAATACTCCTTACATATACCAAGGTTCAGCAATGAACCGAATTGATGAATTAGCCACATAAACGGCTGGCCGCCAACTTAATAAAGGGCCCAGAGGGATTTGTGCCGAGTGTGTATTCATAATAAACCCGATGGCTGTGGATGGGCAGGAGAGAATAAAAAAATATGCCTTGCTAATCTCCGGCTTTGCGAGATTAGTAGAAGTCGTGCGAAGTGGTCTGAGCGCGGGTAATGGGAAGTGGCCGTACGTGGGCGGCCTTGACCGAAATGACGTTATCTTGATTCTGCAGAATCCCTTCCACCATTAGAAACTGCTCGGAACTGAGGAGCAGGCGGTTTTTCTGAAATAAATCCGGAGTGACGATGGCATTGGCCACTCCGGTTTCGTCCTCCAGGCTTAGAAATACAAAACCTTTCGCGGTTCCAGGGCGCTGTCGGGCGATGACTCCTCCGGCAATGCGTACATTCTGGCCATTACGAATTCCACTGAGCTCGATGGCTGTGCGCACGCCCATGGTTTGCATCTTTGCCCGATGATAGGCCATCGGGTGCGGACCGACGGTCATCCCTGTGCCGCGGAAGTCGGCTACGAGCCGTTCTTCATGGTTCATAGGACGGAGCGGGGACTTGGAATCAGGTTCCGGGAATTCTTCCAGCAACGGGCCAGAATGGCGCACTGCGCGTTCAACCTGCCAGAGGGCATCGCGACGATGGAAAGCAGTGTCATTTTCGATTGTCGATTTTCGATTGCCGATTTCAAAGTCTGAACCTTGTCTCTGAGATGAAATGCCAATGGAATTCAGCGCTCCGATTTCCGCCAGGGTATTCAGTTCATCCTTTCTTAGCTCAGGAACACGGCGCACAAGATCATGAGTTGAAACAAAGGGAGCACAATTACGTTCTCGCACCAGGTCTTGGGCCACTTCTTCACGCAACCCGCGGGCATAGCGTAGACCCAGACGTAGTGCTGGCCCTTCGACTACTTTTTCCAACGTACAAAACCAATCGGACTTCAGTACATCCATGGACAGCACTTTCAGCCCATGGCGTTGCGCGTCCTTCACGATTGTGGCCGGACGATAAAAGCCCATGGGTTGATTGTTCAGCATGGCAGCAGTGAAGGCAGCCAGGTAATGACATTTCAGATAGGCGCTGGCATAGGCAATCAGTGCGAAGCTGGCAGCGTGAGACTCTGGAAATCCGTACAGAGCGAAAGAAGTGATCGAGAGAATGATCTGCTCCTGAGCTTCGCGTGAAAAACCGTTGCGTTCCATCCCGGCGCGCAGCTTGGTTTCGATTTGCTTCATACGGGCTTCCGAGCGTTTGAATCCCATGGCGCGGCGTAGTTCTTCAGCCTCGCCTCCACTAAAGTTGGCGGCGATCATCGCTATGCGCAGCAATTGCTCCTGAAAGAGCGGCACGCCCAAAGTGCGTGACAGCACAGGCTCGAGCGAAGGATGTGCGTAGGTGACCGGCTCGCGTCCTAGACGGCGCTGTAAGAAAGGATTCACCATCTGTCCGACAATCGGTCCGGGGCGGATGATGGCCACCTGCACCACAATGTCGTAAAAATGCCGTGGACGCAGGCGCGGCAGGCAAGACATCTGGGCACGGCTTTCGATCTGAAACATGCCAATGGTGTCGGCTTTTTGCAGAGCCGAATAAACCACGGGATCATCCTGCGGCAGATGGGCCAGATCGATTTCTTCGCCGTAATTATTGCGAATGAGCTGGATGGAATCTTCCAGCACCGCCATCATGCCTAAGCCGAGCAGGTCGACTTTGATGATGCCTAAATCGTGGCAATCATCTTTGTCCCACTGCACTACGACTCGTCCCGGCATGGACGCAGGTTCCAGCGGCACCACCGAATCAAGCTGGCCCTGACAAATCACCATGCCGCCAGAATGCTGCCCGAGATGACGCGGCAAATCCTGCGCTGCCACACACAGTTCAAAATATTTTCGTAACCGAGGATGATTTATATCCAACCCGGCGTCGCGGAAACGATGGTCGAAGGTGTCATTTTCATCTCTGTATTCCCAGGTGGAGACCGCGGCAGAAACTTTGTCCAGAGTTTCCGGATCGAAACCCAGGGCCTTTCCCATTTCCCGCGAAGCCAGCCGGCTGCGGTAAGTGATAACGTTCGCGGTCATGGCCGCGCCACGCTCGCCGTAAAGTTTGTACAAATACTGGATTACGCGCTCACGCTGATCGCCACTGGGGAGGTCGAGATCGATGTCTGGCCATTCGCCGCGCTCCTCGGATAGAAAACGTTCAAAAAGCAGATCCATGCCCACAGGATCCACCGCGGTAATGCCCAGCGAGTAGCAAACCGCACTGTTCGCAGCCGAGCCACGGCCCTGAACCAGAATGCCTTGCTCACGGCTGAAGCGGACCAGGTCCCAAACAATAAGAAAGTAGCCGGCGAGATCCAGCTTTTCTATAAGCATTAATTCGCGCTCAATCTGGCGCCGGGCGCGGGCGCGCACGTCTCTGCTGGCGCGACCATAATGTTGCGGCGCACCTTCCTCGGTTCGCTGGCGCAGAAACGACATCATGGTCTCGCCTTCAGGCACGGGATATTTGGGGAACTGGTATCCCAAATCGTTGAGCGTGAATTCAAGCCGGGAGGATAGTTCCACAGTGTTCGCAACGGCTTCCGGCAAGTCCGCGAAAAGTTGTTCCATCTCCTGCGGTGATTTCAGATGCCGCTCGGAATTCCGCGCCAGCAGACGTCCTGCGGTCGCCAGAGTGCGTTTGTGACGAATGGCAGTGAACACATCACAGAGTTCACGCTGACGCGGACTGGCATAGCAGATGCCGTTCGTTGCTAACAAGGAGAGCTGAAGCGAATGGGCAATTTCGACTGCAGCGCGGTTGCGTGCTTCCTGGTCACGATGAAAATGCCGTTGCAATTCGACATAAACATTTCCATTACCAAAACTTTGGGCCAGACGTTCAACCGCGCATCGCGCTTCTTCCACTCCACCATTAGCCAGGGCGGCAGCTAAGGGGCCGTCGTCGCCGCCAGTCAGGCAAATAAGTCCGCCAGCGTGTTCTCGCAGCTCTTCCTCGCGAACCGCACCTTCCTCTTTCCGCGGCGCGCGCAACTTCATTTTGGTGATCAGGCGGCAGAGATTCTGGTAGCCGGCGCGAGAGGAGACAAGAAGCGGAAGGCGAAAATTTCCGATTTTCAATTTCCGATTTCCAATTTTTAGTCGTGGTCCAGATGCAATTGGAAATTGGAAATTGGAAATTGGAAATTCTTCACAACTAACCTCAGCTCCAATATGCGCCTTCAGTCCCGCCTTCTTTGCTGCCATGTGGAAACGTGGTGCGCCATAGACTCCGTTGCGATCCAGTAACGCCATGGCCGGCATATTCGAGTTGGCGCAGGTAGCGATTAGATCTTCGGGCATGGAAGCGCCTTCAAGAAAACTGAAAGCGGAGCGGCTATGGAGTTCGATATACATGTTTGCTAATCGTAATTTCCTTCCAAAAACCATCGCCCGCTGAGCCGATCGTGAACCAGGCGATATAGTGCAATGTAAGATTCGGCTTGCACAGCGATATCCCACTCGTCACGCGACCATCCTTCCTGTTCCCACCAATCCCCGGAGGAGCGCCACGGCCCGGCCGCCCACAGGATGTCGCCCTGAATTCGTTTGCTGCAGACTATGTGTGACGGCTTGCCATGCCGCAAAGTCACAGTGGCTCGCACCGGTGGACGAAAAATGCGTAGAGCCGTGATCGAGTTGTTTGATTCGGGTTTTTCGCTCGACTGAGGCCCCAATCTCTGAGGCTCAGCGGGTGCAAAGCGTCGCATACGAAATCCGTGAGGATGATGCGTATCCAATATTTCCAGCGAACCCACGCTGCCTTCCCCCACGATTCCTGTAATTCTGGCCAGCGTGAGCTCCAGCTTTTCCGGTTCCGGCGAAGGAGGAAGAAAAAGTCCGCTCTGTGCTGCTCGAGGCCGCACCGGTTCTGCTGATAGATAAATCTTCA
>Ga0209239_1002041_pt1 | contig 12066 bp, 8 predicted proteins | sample GraSoi013_2_20cm_FD_185824 | JGI IMG/M metagenome (GOLD analysis project Ga0209239, IMG submission 185824) | Grasslands soil microbial communities from the Angelo Coastal Reserve, California, USA - Sample 10_02_2013_2_20cm (SPAdes) (version 2) | ecosystem: Environmental > Terrestrial > Soil >...
CTTTCGGTGGTGCTGTATTTTATCGGGCGCTCGCGGTAGCAGAACGGAGCGCTCAGCATTCAGCAATCAGCCAGCCGCGGTACGTTCCGGTCCAAATTCAGGTCAGCTACCCCTTTCGCTGAATGCTGAGTGCTAATTGCTGAGTGCTGTTTTACACTTCCTGCCATGAGTTCCACCCAACTTGGATTCAGTTTCAGGCCCGCGGATCGTCGCATATGGACAGTGCGGGATCTGGTGGTCGCGGTGCGCACTCACATTGAGCGGGAATATAGCGACATCTGGGTGGAAGGAGAGATTTCTAATTTTCGCGCGCACGATTCCGGGCACTTGTATTTCACGCTGAAGGATCAGAATGCGCAGATCAAGGCGGTAATGTTCCGTTCCCAGGCACGATTGCTGCGCTTCCGTCCGGAAAATGGGATGCAAGTTGTGAGTCGTGGCCGGGTAACGATTTACGAAGATCGCGGGGAGCTGCAAATCTCGGCGGAATATCTCGAGCCGAAAGGAGCGGGGGCTCTCCAAGTCGCATTCGAACAGCTCAAGGCCAAACTGGAAGCCGAAGGACTCTTCGATGCTTCCCACAAGAAATCGATTCCCACTCTGCCGCGGCGCATCGGCATTGTGACTTCTCCACAGGCAGCTGCGCTACGCGACATTTTGAATGTGCTCAGACGGCGGCATGATACGGCTGGGATTTTGATCTTTCCGGCGCAAGTCCAAGGCGAAGCGGCGGCCCTGGAAGTCACCGCCGGCGTTCGCTACTTCAATAAAGCCCGCAATGTGGATGTGATCATTGTGGCGCGCGGCGGAGGATCCGCGGAAGACCTGGCGGCCTTCAATCATGAAGGACTGGCTCGCGCGGTTGCAGCTTCGGAAATTCCTGTCATTTCGGCGATCGGGCATGAAACTGACTTCACCATTATTGATTTCGTGGCTGACTTGCGCGCGCCGACTCCCTCTGCGGCAGCGGAACTGGTGATTCGGTCGCGGCAGGAAGTTGAGGAGCAAGCCGAAGCACTGCGCCAGCGTCTGGCGCGAGCCATGCGATACCGGTTGCTGATGGGAAGACAGGCGCTCACCGAACTGGCGCGGCATGGGGCATTCGCGCGCATGATGGAGCTCATCAACCAGCGCCAGCAGAAGCTCGATGATCTGCTGTACCGGCTGGAGAGGTCGCAGCGTCAGATGCTGGAGCAGCAGCGGCGGCGTTGGGAATCGGCTGCTGCCGCAGTGCGGCACTATGACGTAAGACGGATGCTGACCGGGGTCGGCAAGGAAATCGACGCGCGGGTAGCAGCCATGGCTGCGGCTACGCGAAGACTGTTGCTACAGCGGCGATCGCGTCTGGAACAGCTTTCAGGACAGATCGAGGCGCTGTCGCCGCTGGGCATTCTGGAGCGAGGTTACGCATTAGTATTCGATTCTTCGGGAAGACTTCTGAAGGATGCGGAGCTAGTAACTCCGGGGGATGAAATCTCGGCACGACTCTTCCGAGGCACTGTTACTGCTGTGGTGAAGAAAAGGACCGTGTAGTTACGACCACAGGGTATTTCAGCAGCTCCATGCAGCACGCGGGCGGGGGGCGCCCGCGCCACATAAATAGCTGTGGATTACAATGAGGTTGACCGTAGTGGCCAGAGCGAGGCCCGTCCTGGGGGGATTGCATTGACGCAGTTTTCAGCGCCGTGGCCACATTTGTCGGTGATTTCGATCCTCGACATTCTGCTGGTGGCGATCGTTATTTACGAGTTTCTGGCGCTGGTCAGAGGGACACGCGCCGCGGTCATGCTGGTGGGCGTGGCGGCGCTGGTGCTTGCGTTTTATTTCTCCCGCGTAGGCGAACTGACCACCTTGAACTGGCTGATCAGCACTCTGCTGCCTTATGCAGTGTTTGCCTTAATCGTGGTTTTTCAGGCGGAGATTCGGCAAGGCTTGGCGCGGCTGGGCCGCAGACTTACGTTGAGCCGGACGCCGGCATCCGAAGCGGATGCTTACGACGATATTGTGCTGGCGGCCAATTTGTTTGCTCAGAATCAGACGGGCGCGCTGATGGTGATCGAACGCGAAGTGGGGTTGCGCACCTACATTGAAAGCGGTGTGCCACTGGAAGCACATCTATCCTATGACTTGCTCGCCACAATTTTTCGGCCGAGTGCGCCGTTGCACGACGGGGCAGTAATCATACAGAACGATCGCATTGCGGCCGCGGCGTGTTTCTTGCCGCTATCCATGAATCCCGTGTTATCCACCCAGCTCGGCACACGACATCGCGCGGGCATTGGCGTGACGGAAGAAACCGACGCCATCGCGGTGATCGTCTCCGAAGAGAGCGGCGCGATCAGCCTGGCGGTGGGAGGACAGATCGAACGTGATTTGACTGTGGAACAATTGCGCGAGCGTCTGGGAGGATTGTTGCGGCTCTACGTTCCTCCTTCCACATTGCCCACGGCTATTACCAACGGGAGTGAAGATTTAGAACCCTCGGAGGAGCAGATGCCGCGGACTGCTCTGCCTCCCGCCACGGAAACGCGATTCACACCGGGAACGGATCGCTGAATCATGCGGGAATTCTTTCGTCATTACGTGCTGCACAACCTGGGCCTGAAGCTGATCTCCCTGGGCCTGGCGGTCGGTTTGTGGCTGGCAGTGGCACGCGATCCTGCTCCGGCAGAAGTTGTAGTTGAGTTACCCATAGAATTTCATCACGTTCCGGATAATCTGGAGATCAGCTCGGAAAGCATTCCGCAGGCACAGATCCGGGTGCGGGGACCGCAAACAACAGTTCGCCGCCTGCAACCTTCCGACATCCACGCGGAGATCAATCTCAGCGGCGTCGGTCCGGGTGAACGCACTTTTGATTTGACTTCACAACAGATACATCAACCGCATGGTCTGGAAGTGGTGCAGGTAATCCCAAGCCAGGTTCGTCTTACCTTTGATAAACGGCTCACTCGGCAAGTTGAGATTCATCCTCGCGTGATTGGTTCGTTCGCGGCCGGGCTAAAAATCGGCCGCATTGTAGTTGTGCCGCCAACCATCACCATCAGCGGACCCCAAAAACGAGTGGAGGTGGTGGAAGCCGCGATTACTGACGCAATTGACGTAAGCGGAACCATGGAGCGGGGGACATTTGTGACGCATGCCTACGTTTCCGATCCCATGGTTCAGGTTGTACGCCCGATTCCGATTCGGGTGACCATTATTATGGAAAAGGCTTCCAGCGGGAACTGACCTCCACGGAGCGGAATGACTTCCCAGACACGACAACTATTCGGGACGGATGGAATTCGTGGAGTCGCAGGCGAATTTCCGTTGACTCCGGAGAGCACATATCTGATCGGCCGCGCGCTCGGTCACGATCTGATGCGAAGCAGCCCGAAACCACGGGTTGTGATTGGTCAAGACACACGTGAATCGAGTTCGTGGATTGCGGATCGGGTCATGATCGGCCTGGTTTCATGTGGTGTGGAGGTACATAGTGCGGGAACGATCACTACTCCCGGGGTCGCATATCTGGCGCGTTCGCGAAAGTATGCGGCGGGCGTGGTTATTTCGGCGTCACACAATCCCTGGACTGACAATGGCATTAAAGTTTTCTCCGGAGATGGTTACAAGCTGCCGGACTCGCACGAATTGGCCATTGAGCAGGAAATTTTCGCTTTGCTGCAAAACCCGCGTGCACATAGCGAACCGTCTACGGCGCCGGCACCCAGTCTTCCGGGTGAGGCTGGGCTTCGCCGGGCTTACATCGAATGGTTGGCGACTAATGTGAGCGCGGATCTGAGCCGGTTGCGAGTTCTGGTGGATTGTGCGCACGGCGCGGCCACGGCTGAGGCACCGGAACTATTTCGAGATTCCGGGGTGCAGGCAACATTTCTCAGCGCTTCGCCGGATGGCAAGAACATCAACGAGAATTGCGGCGCTCTGCATCCCGAAACTGTCGCCCGGGTGGTTGCTGGGAGAAAAGGGGAGTTCGATCTCGGCGTCACCTTTGACGGAGATGCGGACCGAGCGTTGTTCAGCGATGCCGATGGCCGGGTGGTGAATGGCGATGGCGTTTTATTATTGGCGGCGCGGGATATGAAAGCTCGGAATGTGCTAGCCGGTTCCCTCGTGGTTGCGACAACGATGTCCAACATGGGCCTGGAAATCGCGCTGCGTAACTCGGGAGTTCGCATGCTACGGGCCAATGTGGGAGACAAGTATGTGCTTGAGGAGATGCTGAAATCGGGTGCGACCCTGGGTGGAGAACAATCGGGACACGTCATTTTTCGCGATGGCGAATCTACTACGGGGGATGGCCTGCTTACGGCGCTGCGAGTCATGGAAATCATGGCGCGTGCGGGGAAGCCTCTTGCGGACTTGGTCCGTGATCTCAAAGTGTTTCCGCAAACCATTCAGAACGTGCGAGTGCGGGAGAAGGTTCCGTTCGCGCAGGTGCCTGAAATTCAGCGAACGATTGAAGATGCCGAACGAGAACTGGATGGCAATGGACGCGTCGTGGTCCGCTATTCCGGAACGGAAGCGTTGGCCAGGGTAATGGTGGAAGCGGAATCGGAAACAAAGATGCGCGCTCTGGCGAGCGGCATTGCGAGCGCGATTCATCGAACTTTGGGGATTTAGCAGCGTTTAGGAGTTATTCCAGGTCCCGCCAGTTTTTTCCTACGCCAATTTCGACCAGCAGAGGTACGGTCAGGGGATGAACCGTTTCCATCTGTTCTCTGACTAGCGCTCGCATGGTATCGATTTCGCTTTCCGGGACTTCGAATACCAATTCATCGTGCACTTGAAGGGTCATTCTTGATTTCAGCCCGCGGTCCCGCAGTGCGGCATCGATGCGGATCATCGTCAGCTTGATTAGATCCGCGGCCGTCCCTTGCAATGGCGTGTTCACGGCAGTGCGTTCGGCGAATCCGCGCAGGTTGGAGTTTTTGCTGTTGATGTCCGGAATGGGGCGGACTCGCCCGAAAAGCGTCCTGACCTTTTGTTCGCGGCGGGCTTCTTCGAGAGTTCGGTCGATGAACTTGCGAACTCCACTGTACTTCTCAAAATACGCATTAATGAAATGCTTTGCTGTGGAAGGTTCGATGCCAAGATTCTGCGACAGACCGAAGGCGGACAGTCCATAGACGATGCCGAAGTTCACCACTTTGGCCTGCCTGCGGTGATCGGGTGTGACCATGAGTGGCGGCACACCGAACACCTGGGAAGCAGTGAGAGTGTGAACGTCATCGCCACGGCGGTAGGCTTCCACCAGGAGCGAGTCATTGGAAAAATGTGCCAGCAGGCGCAACTCGATCTGCGAATAATCGGCGGCGAGAAGCAGGTGTCCGGGCTCGACCGTGAAGGCGGCGCGAATTTCACGGCCTAATTCGGTTCGGATGGGAATGTTCTGCAGGTTGGGATTGGCGGACGACAGTCTTCCGGTCGCGGTGCCGGTCTGACCGAACGTAGTGTGCAGGCGTCCACTCACCGGGTTCAGCAGGGCGGGCAAGGCGTCGACATAAGTCGATTTCAGTTTTGAGAGTTGACGGTATTCCAGCACGTGGCGCGGGACTTCGTGGCTGGCCGCCAGGGATTCCAGCACGTCAACCGCGGTGGAGATAGTTTTTCCTTTGCCATACTTTACTGGCTTGGGCAGATTCAGTTTGTTGAAAAGGACGTCGCCGAGTTGCTTGGGCGAATTGATGTTGAACTCGTATCCGGCGAGCTCGTAGATCTCTTTCGCTTTGACTTCCACTTCGCGCTCCAGGCGCGATGACATTTCCGCCAGAGCCTTGCGGTCAATTTTGACGCCTGCGTGCTCCATCCGGGCGAGCACTGGGACAAGCGGCAGATCGATTTCGTCATACAGTTTAAGTAGACCGGCTTGTTCAACTTCATGGCGAAGTCTGGTTGCCAGACGGCCGGTGATGTCGGCCGACTCGGGAAGAGTTCCACTCAGCTTGAGGTTGAAAGCACGCAGTGCGACATCGGCGATCCTATGCGATGAATAAGTTGGGTCGAGGAGGTAGGAATACAGCATGGAATCGTGGCGCAATCCGCGGAGTGTGATCCCCTGCGGTTCGAGAGCATGGATCGCGGATTTGTAGTCGTGCACAGACTTGGGAAGATTTTCGTCGGCCAGCACGTGCGCCAGCCGCGACTTGGTGGCGTCGACTTGCAAGGAGACGATTGTCGCTGTGCCAGGAGCAGCGGAAATTGCCATGTTTCGAGCGAGCTTGGGTAAAGCAGGCTCGGAGGTGAGGGGCAGCATGCCGCTTTCGTTTTCAACTTCTTCTGATTCTTGTTCCTCGACAACGCTTGGCTCGGCTTCGATGGCGACTGCCAGAGCTTCTCCCCGCGCGAGAGAGTTCAGTACTGCTTCGACTTCAGCGGGCGATTTGGCTTCGGTGTAGTGGGCGTCGGTGACTTCGACGACGGGGAGCAGTTCCTTCAGCAGCGAACTGAACTCAAGTTCGGTGAAGAGCTGGCGGAGGGCTTCGATGTCGGGCTCTCCCATCTTCATCGAGTTCACGTCTAATTCGATGGGGGCGTCGCAATCGATAGTGGCTAATTTTTTGCTAAGCAAGACCGCGTCGCGATTGTTTTGCAGCGACTCACGGTAGGTTTTCTTTTCGACTTCCGCGGCGCGATCCAAGGCTTGCTCGACGGTGCCGAAGCGTTTGATGAGCTCGACTGAACCTTTGTCGCCGATGCCGGGGGCGCCAGGGATGTTGTCGATGCTGTCGCCGCGCAGAGCCATGACGTCGACAACTCGCTCCGGAGGGACGCCCAGAATTTCTTCGACTTTTTGGGCATCGCAAATCAGATTGTCCTTGGGCGGATTCAGCACCAGGACGCGATCATTTACCAGTTGCAGCATGTCCTTGTCGCTGGAAACTACGTACACGCCATAGGATTCTTCGACAGCTTTGCTGGCCAGGGTGCCGATTACGTCGTCGGCCTCGTAGCCGGGGAGTTCAAGGATGGGGATGCGGTAGGCCTCCAGGGCGCGTCGGATATAAGGCAACTGCTGTGCCAGGTCGCCGGGCATTTCGGCGCGATTGGCTTTGTAGCCGTCATATTTTATTTCCTGGAATGATTGAGTCTTGAGGTCGAAGCGGCGCACGCTGGTGATGGCTTCCGCCTGCTGGTCGCGAAATGTGGGAGCGGCTACGTCGAATACGGCTGCCAGATATTGGGGCGAGAAGTCATCGCGCAACTTACGCAGCATATTGACGAATACATACGTCGCTGCGGTCGGCAATCCAGTTTTAGTGGACATTCCGCGCTGGCGCGCCATGGCGTGATAGGCGCGGAAGATGAAGGACATGGCGTCGATCAGGAAGATTTGTCCTTTATCGCTCGCTATCAGCTGCGGTTTCTGGACGGAAGAGGGTTTGGGCGCGGAGGTGGACCCGGCACCTCCCATTGTCACAGCCGGGGATTGCTTCTTGGGGGACAACGGATAAGTCTAGCATTCAGCATTCAGCGCTTGGCACTTAGCATTTGGCCATCACTGGCCGGAGTAGCAGCAAACGAGAGCAGCGGTCGAATGCCGATGTTTAGATGGACTTGAGCAGCACCACAGAGGATTAGGGGCCAAATGCGGAGGGCTAAATGCTAAGTGCTGATTCTCTTTCCGTATTGAGTGGTGTAGTGGAGCTTGATTTCGCCGCAGGTGCCTTGATCGGGAGAATAGACGACGCAGGTGTCGAAAGGGCGGGAGTAGACGTGCAGGCTGACTGCCCTTTGATTGAATTCGCGAGGATTGAAAACGCGGTGCACGGGCTCGAGAGGATCAACGGCGCAGGGCTGAGTAGGATTCATCTCTACTGTGTCGGCGGGGGCAAGCTGGCAGGTGCCTTGCTCCAGGCTCTGAGAGACGACACGATAATTCTGAACCAGCAGTTTTCCGATGGGGACCGCCATCCAGCAATTCTGGTCGCGATGATTGTGCACTGAACTGGCCTGGCCGACTTCCCAGCAGATGGCTACCAGTTCGTAGAGAGGAGTTTTGTCGATCAGGTTTCGAGTGTAGTGCTGGCGATCCCAAGTCAGATATTGCGTGAGCGTATCTGGGGCAATATGCATTTTTTCAAGGAAGTGGATGATTTGGTCGGTGCGGTCAAAGGCAGACTGGGGAAATTTGCGTAGTTCAGCTACGAAATCCTGGATGGAAAGCTGCTTCGACCTGGCCTGTGTGGTCATATTTTCGTGCAACACAGTATATCGCCAGCGGGTTATGTAGGCCCAGGCGACTCGCTTGGGGTTCATCTCAAATCTTATCCCGCACGCGGCGGTTTGGACAGGCGAGTCGCCTGTCGCTACGCAAGCTATTCAAGGAACATGCAATCGCCATACGAATAGAAACGGTATTTTTGTTCGACGGCATGGCGGTAGGCGTCCAGCACACGGGCGGTTCCGCCGAACGCACATACCAACATAAGGAGAGTGGAATGGGCTAGATGGAAGTTTGTTAACAATGCGCCCACGACACGGAAATCGTAACCGGGATAAATGAAAAGATTTGCTTCTCCGCTGCCGGCTTGCACTCTGCCTCGTGCGGACTGGTGAGCGGCGTGTTCTAAAGTGCGAACCGTTGTGGTGCCGATTGCCACTATGCGCCGCTCAGCGTCTAGTGCGTGATTGATGGTTGCAGCTGCATCGGCAGAGATGTGGTAAGACTCGCGGTGCAAGGTGTGATCCTCCACACGGTCCGCGCGTACCGGTTGAAAGGTTCCTAAACCTACATGCAATGTAATTTCTGTGGTTGCGATGCCGAGCTCTTTCATCCTCGCGAGAATTTCCGGGGTGAAGTGCAAACCTGCGGTGGGTGCGGCTACTGAACCTCTCTCCCGGGCATACACGGTCTGATAGCGTTCGCGGTCACCGGGGCGATCCTCACGAGAAATGTACGGGGGCAGAGGCACATGGCCGAGACGCTCGATCAAGCCAAAAAAATCTGGGGTTGGAGAGAAACGGATTCGGCGCTCGCCGAATTTTCCGCGGGCCAGCACTTCGGCCTGCAGTTCTTCATCATCGCCGAAAAAGAGGCGCTCGCCGACCCCGATCTTTCGTCCCGGGCGTACGAGGCATTCCCATTCGTTGGGCTCGTCGGAAATCTGGCGTGTCAATAGAACTTCGATCTGTCCTTTTAGAAAATCCTTTGCTGCGGGATTTTGAGTACTGACTGGCTGCGCTTTCTCGCCGCTTCTTCTCCCATAGAGCCGGGCGGGAAAGACCCGTGTGTTGTTGAATACGACGAGGTCGTCTGGCCTGAGGAAATCGGGGAACTCACGAAACCAGCGGTCGCATAATTTTCCCGAGGCGCGTTCCACATGCAACAGGCGCGAAGCCGCGCGATCGGCAAGCGGTTCCTGCGCAATCAGGTCCGGAGGAAGTTGATAATGGAAGTCGCTGACCAGCACGCGGGTTGATTATAAAGTCGTAGCCATACCACCGTGCTGCATTACAAAAGTTTACGAATGTTTGGGTTGTGTGGAACTGCATGCGTGGTAACATACGCGGAACCGAGCTTGGGTCTGCCCTTCAACCGCTCTTGAAATTATGCCCAGCGAACGCCAGCATCGACGCGAAATTGCCTCGTTCGGCAAGATGTTGCACGAACGCGGCTATGTTGCTGCCATGGACGGCAATCTTTCCGTGAGGCTCGACGAGCGACGCATTCTGGCCACTCCCACGGCGATGAGCAAGAGCATGATGCGCCCTGGGGACATGGTGATCGTGGACCTTGAAGGCCGCCACATCAGCGGGCGGCGGGCGGTTTCCAGCGAAATCGCCATGCACCTGCTGATCTATAAACTGCGGCCGGACGTTCAAGGAATTGTCCATGCGCATCCACCGACGGCTACGGGGTTCGCCGCGGCGGGCATTGCGTTGAATCAACCCCTGGTCTGTGAAGTGGTTATCGGGCTGGGTTCGATTCCGCTGGCGAAATACGGCACCCCTGGGACGCCGGAGCTCACCGACGCGCTTGAGCCGCTCATTCCTCAATTTGACGCGATACTGATGTCGAATCATGGCGTGGTCACGTATGCTGACACACTGCATCACGCTTATATGAAGATGGAAACCGTCGAGCACTTTTCGCAGATTGCCCTGGTTACACATCTGCTGGGACGCCAGCAGCCGCTGGGTCACGAGGAGCTGGAGAAGTTAATGTTGGCGCGCAGCAAGTACCAGGGATCAAAATCCGCGGCTCCGCTTCCGCTAGCTGTGGGTTGCGACGGTGCGGGCAACCATCGCGAAGCTGCGCGCGGCGAAAGTGAAGACTCTTCTCCTGAGAGTACGCCGAAATCGCGGCGAGCAATTGCCCGCCATCGTTAGCCGTCACTCACCACCAATGCGGAAACGCATTCCTGCCCGGAAGTTGGCGCCCAGAGCTGGATATCCTACGACTTCGTTATAGTGCTGGTTCGCCACGTTCTCGACATTCACATAGGCAGTGATCCGCGGAGTAAGCGCATACCATCCTCCAATATCCACACGAACGTATCCGCCTGCGTGGTCAATTCCGAATCCCAAGAAATCGGAATCCGGCCGCCTGCCGACGAAACTTGCGCCGAGATTTCCGCCCCAGCGGCTCCCGAGATAAGTGAGCAACAGAGTTCCTGAGTGTTTGGGACGCCGAAGCAAGGGGCGCCCGGGTTGGTGAAGGTCGTCGAAGGCGAACGGCTGCTCCAGAGTCTGGGTGGAAGTGTAGCTGTAACCCGCATCAAGGGACAGTCGTGACCAGGGACGTCCATGGAACTCGACTTCTGCGCCGTGGGCCATGGATTTGTTGATATTTTCATATTGGCCGATGAAGGTGTTCTGATCGAACGTGAAATCAATCTGGTCGCGGAAAAGATTGTTGTAGTAGGTGGCGGTAAAGGCGTACTTGCCACCAAGAAGGTCCTGTTGAATCCCGGCCTCGAAGGCGCGATTGTCTTCGGCCTTCAGATTAGGGTTGGGGATAATACCGGGCCCGCTGGCAAATGATTCCTCGAGCCGCGCCTCTTTAATCCCGGTCGCATAAGAGAACCGCAGGCGTGTCCCGGAGAATGTTTGTCCACCCTTCCGAGCCTGCAAGACCAGCGCCACCCGCGGCACGGCTTTATTTCCGAAGGTGGCGTTGTGGAGGAAGCGGGCCCCCGCCACCACGGTTATCCTTTCGAGAGTGAACATCTCTTGCGCGTAGAGAGCGTGGTTCAAGCGCAAGCCGTGGGTGAGCGGCGGGAAAGTCAGGTCGCCGACGAAACCATTTTCGTCTTCGAACTCGTATCCCAGAGTGGCCCGGGCCCAGTTTCGCTGGAGATAATCGCCCTGATATTCGAATCCCGCGCGATTGATGCTGGTAAAAGCATGGAAGGGAGAATCAAACACCCGGCCGGGATCTGCCACACTGTCCACGTTAGTGCGCTGGTGGTGGTATTCGAAACCCGTCAAGCGATGTTGCCAGCGTGACGGTCCGGCAACTGTCAGTTGCGCGCTGGTCAGGAGATTGTTTTGTCGCTGCCACTGATCTGAATCCGGCGGCATCAAGGGTTGTCCGTTGAAATTCCACTCACCGGGAACCTGAGTAAAAGCATTGGAATGGCGCGCTCGCAGGCGGAGAGAGACGCGATCGTTCAACCCTACGCCGAGATTGCCGCCTTGCAATGAATTGGAATAGTCATCGTTGGGACCGTCGCCGCTAGTGTTGAACTGATCTCCAAACAGGTTGTAATCGAAACGTCCACGCGCGCCGGCCAGCGAGATGTAGCCGTTCGCGGTATTGAATGTTCCGCCGTCGGCTCCGAAGCGGAGTTCAGGGACGAGAGTGCTGCCCGTTCGAGTCCACACCTGGACGACGCTGGTCATGGCATCCGAGCCATAGAGCGTGCTCTGCGCGCCTCGCACAAATTCCAGGCGATCAGCCTCGGTGAGGGGAAGGACTCCGAAGTCAAATGTCCCTCCGGGATCGTTGATGGTGACATCGTCCACGATCACTTTGTTGTAGCGGGAGTCGCCGCCGCGCACAAACAGGGAGGCAATTCCGCCTCGGCGGCCATTGGTGTTCACGATTGCTCCCGCCAGAAA
>Ga0209239_1002043_pt1 | contig 12060 bp, 10 predicted proteins | sample GraSoi013_2_20cm_FD_185824 | JGI IMG/M metagenome (GOLD analysis project Ga0209239, IMG submission 185824) | Grasslands soil microbial communities from the Angelo Coastal Reserve, California, USA - Sample 10_02_2013_2_20cm (SPAdes) (version 2) | ecosystem: Environmental > Terrestrial > Soil >...
TTGCCGTGGCCGTAATGATGTTCGGCGTCCGCGGGCTTGCCTGAAATCCGCACGGCGAAATAGGTCATCACCGTCGCGCCGAGATCGATCAGCGAATGGGCCGCCTCCGACAGGAGCGCAAGCGAACCGCTGATCACCCCGACGACAGCCTTCGCCGTCGCCAGGCCTGCGGAGGCGGCCATTGAGGTGAGCGCAACCTTCTGTTTGACGTCCGACATTATGCGCCTCTGCGCTGCCGAGGTAACGATCGAGGCAATGCGCGTCAATGCAGTGGCCGGTTGAACTTCTCGCTGCATTTTTCGGCATCATGGAAATGCAAACGAGTTGCATGTGAGCGCGGCAGTCAGGCCGCGTGATGTCGCCGACACGAGTACCTCATTACGAACCAACTACTCGCAAGATGCCGGGCAGCATCCGACTTCCCATTTGCGCCGGTATGGTCGTAGAAGAGCTAACTCGTGACGGGCGCAGCCTCTGAAGCGGTCGCGATTGAGCTTCGGGGCAGATGGAAAAGCGCATGAGATTGAAGGATTTAGATCGCAAATTCGCCATCGCCCCGATGATGGAGTGGACGGATCGGCACTGCCGCTTCTTCCACCGTCTGCTCACGCGCCGTGCCCTGATCTACACCGAGATGATCACTACCGGCGCGGTGCTTCACGGGCCGCGCGCGCGGCTCCTGGCGCACGATCCGGCCGAGCATCCGGTAGTGCTGCAACTCGGCGGCTGCGATCCGCGGCAACTGGCCGAATGCGCGCGTATCGCCGAGGCGTTCGGCTACGACGAGGTCAACCTCAATATCGGCTGTCCCTCCGATCGCGTGCAGGAAGGCCGCTTCGGCGCCTGTCTCATGGCGGAGCCCGCTCTCGTGGGCGATTGCATCGCCGCCATGAGGGCCGCGGTCAAGCTGCCCGTCACCGTCAAATGTCGCATCGGCATCGACGATCAGGACCCGGAGGAGGCGCTCGAGGCGCTCACCTGCGCGGTCGAGCGTGCCGGCGCTGTCGCGCTCATCGTTCATGCGCGCAAGGCGTGGCTCGACGGTCTGTCGCCGCGCGAGAACCGCGATATTCCTCCGCTCGATTATGCTCGAGTCTATCGGCTCAAAGCCGCGCATCCCGATCTTTGCATCGTGCTCAACGGTGGCATCGCGGACCTTGACCAGACGCTGGCGCACCTCGACCGCCTCGATGGCGTGATGATGGGACGGGCGGCGTATCAGGAGCCGTGGCGGCTTCTCGCCGTGGATCCGCTGCTGTTTGGCGAGCCCGCGCGCTTTGCATCGCCGAAGGCGGCGGCCGAGGCCCTGATCCCCTATATCGAGCGCGAGCTTGCGCGCGGCACGCGCCTCCACGCAGTGACGCGGCACGTGTTGGGCCTGTTCCGAGGCGTCCCCGGCGCGCGCGCATTCCGCCGGCAACTGGCGACCGAGGCAACCAAACCGGCTGCGGACGCAGCCACGTTCCGCGCAGCAATCGCGCTCATCGCGGACCTCAACGCGCAAACCGTCGCCGCGGCTTGAGCCGAGACGGCCCCTTCGGAGCAGGACATGGTCTTGGGCGTGCCCTTGAGCGAGCTCCTGTTGCTCGCTGCTTTGATCATCGTCGCCGGGTTCGTCACGGGAATTCTCGCGGGCCTCTTCGGCATCGGCGGCGGCGCGCTGATCGTGCCGGTTCTGTACGAAGTGTTTCGGGTTCTCGGCGTGCCGGACGAGGTCCGCTTCCAGCTGTGCGTCGGCACGTCGATTGCGATCATCGTCCCGACCAACGTGTTCTCTTACTTCACGCATCGCGACAAGGGCGCGGTGATGATGGACGTCGTGCGGGCATGGGCAGTGCCCGCCGTCATTGGCGTGGCGGCCGGTTCGGCCATTGCGGCCTTTGCACCGGGCGCGGTGCTCAAGCTCGCTTTCGTGCTGATCGCAACCGTGATCGCGTTCAAGCTGCTGTTCGGCCGCGCGACCTGGCGGCTTGCCGATGATCTACCGGGATCTGCCGGCATGGCGGCCTACGGCATGTTCATTGGTCTTGCCGCTTCGCTGATGGGCATCAGCGGCGGCTCCGTCTCCAACATGATCCTGACCCTCTACGGCAAGCCGATTCACAAGGCGGTCGCAACCTCCGCCGGCCTCGGCGTGCCGATTACGGTGGCGGGCACGATCGGTTACATCCTCGCTGGCCTGCCGCAGCAGGCGCTGCTGCCCCCGCTCTCGCTCGGGTTCGTCTCGCTCATCGGGTTTGCGCTAATGGCGCCGGTCTCGAGCTTCACCGCGCCTTACGGCGCGCGACTGGCCCACGCGCTATCGAAGCGCCGGCTCGAGATTGCCTTCGGCTGCTTCCTGCTGGCCGTATGCGCACGATTTGCGGTGAGCCTGATCGGCTGATGGATCACGGATAGCCGCGCAGCATGAGCTTGTCGCCGCGCACCTCCCAGCTCTCCAGCCGATTGAGAAAGGTCATGCCGAGTAGACTGGTGCGCAGCTGCCCGCCTTGCGCGACGAGCGCGGAGACCGAGCGCTCGGTGATATCGCCGATCGACAGTCGGTCGAGCGTGACCGGTGCGGCGCGCGCGCGTCCGTTCGCGGTCTCGACGGTGACGGAATAGTTGAGGACTTCGAGCGGGAGCCCCGCGGCCTTGGCGGCCTCCTGGGTGAGGACGACGGCGCTCGCCCCGGTGTCGAGCACCATCGGGACGCGAGCGCCGTTGACTTGCGCCGCCACCGAGAAGCCGCCGCCGCTTCCGCGCGCGATCTCGACCGTGCGTCCCCTGGTTGCGGCATGGCCCGGGACGAGCTCGGCCATTACCCGGTCGGCCACCTCGCGCAGCTCGAAGCGATAGGTATATCCGAGCGTGAGCAGCGCCGCGATCATGACCCAGATGAGAGCGGATTCGAGCGCGTGGGCGAAACGATGCCGAAACAATGTGAGCGCGATCAGGCCAACCAGCGCAAGCGCCATGATCTTCGTTTCGAGCGAAGAGGTATCGAACCGGGAGAGTTCTGCCAGCGCCGCTTCATTCCGCTGCAGCACGAGCACAAGCAGCGCGATCGTCAGGATGGCAAGCAGGATCCAGAGCAGGCGGCGCACGATGGTGTCCTTCAGCCCACGCTAGACCAAAATCCATTCACTTCGAACTACGTGCGGGTGGATGGTAGGCTCGGCTCCAGCGCTTGACCGGGGCTCGATGGGCGTGATGGGGTGTAGGCGATGGAATATACAACCGGCCGGCGGCGTTAATCCAATGTAAGCTGGCAGCACGGGAGCCGCCATGAAGCTTTACGATGGAGGTCGCGCGCCCAACCCGCGGCGCACGCGGATTTTTCTCGCGGAGAAGGACATCACAGTCCCGACTGAGCAGGTCGATCTCGGCGCCATGGCGCACATGTCTGCGGCCTACGCCGCGATCAATCCGCTCAAGCGCCTCCCGGCCCTCGTTCTCGACGACGGCACGGTGATCACGGAGTCAATCGCAATCTGCCGCTACTTCGAGGCGCTCAAGCCCGATCCGCCGCTGTTCGGACGCGATGCGTTGGAGCTTGCCCGCATCGAGATGTGGAATCGACGCCTCGAGCTGCATTTGCTGTTTCCGGTCTCGCACGTGTTTCGCAACTCGCACCCGGCAATGAAGGAGATGGAAGTGCCGCAGGTGCCGGCGTGGGCCGAAGCCAACAAGCCGCGCATCCAGGAGTTCATCGCCGTTCTCAACGACGAGTTGAAGGATCGCCCGTTTGTTGCGGGGAATGCGTTCAGCGTGGCTGACATCACTGGTCTCGTCGCCGTCGATTTCATGAAGCCGGCAAAGCTCGCGGTGCCGGACGAACTCAAGCACCTCAAGCGCTGGCACGCCGATATCGCTGCCCGGCCGAGCGCCTCGGCCTGACATGCGGCTCACAATCGTCGGATGTGGCGATGCCTTCGGCTCCGGCGGCCGGTTCAACACCTGTTTCTTTCTCGAGACCGCCAAGGGCACGCTGCTCGTCGACTTCGGCGCCTCGTCGCTGGTAGCGCTCAAGGCGCGCGGGCTCGATCCCGACCGTATCGACGGCATCGTGCTTTCACATCTGCACGGCGATCATTTCGGCGCGCTTCCGTTTCTCTTGCTGGATGCCCAGTTCCTGGCGCGCCGCGAGCGGCCGCTGTTGATTGCGGGGCCGCCCGGCACCCGCGCACGCCTCGATCAGCTCCTCGAAGTGTTCTTTCCGAGATCGACCACCAACAAGTGGCGGTTTTCCTGGAACGTGATGGAGATCGAGGTTGGCCGTCCGACCGACGTGTTGGGACATTCCGTCACCACCACCGAGGTGCTGCATTACTCCGGTGCCCCTTCCACCGCGATCGTGCTCTCCGACGGGGAAAAGCGTTTCGCCTATTCCGGCGACACCGAGTGGGTGGAGGCGCTTGTCTCCGTAGCCGATGGCGCCGATTTCTTCATCATCGAATGCTTCGCGTATTCCGGCCAACTGCCCGGCCATCTCACGTGGGACGTGCTCAAGAAGCGGCTGCCCGATCTGCGCGCGCGGCGGATCATGCTCACCCACATGAATCCGGTCATGCTTGCCCATCTGGACGAAGTCAGAGCCGCAGGCGTGCTCGTTGCCGAGGACCGCGCGGTGATCGATATCTGAGCGGGATGGCGCGCGGGTCGTTCAGCGCTCCAGCCGCGCGATGAGACTCGACGTATCCCAGCGCCGGCCGCCCATCTTCTGTACCTCGGCGTAGAACTGGTCGACCAGCGCGCTGACCGGCAAGCTCGCGCCGTTCTTGCGCGCCTCGCCCAGGCAAATGGCGAGATCCTTGCGCATCCAATCAACTGCAAAGCCGAAATCGAACTTGCCTGCCGCCATCGTCTTGTAGCGGTTCTCCATCTGCCACGACTGGGCCGCGCCCTTGGAGATGGTCTCGATAACCGCGTCGACGTCGAGCCCGGCCTTCTTGGCGAAGTGAATGCCTTCGGACAGTCCCTGCACCAGTCCGGCGATGCAGATCTGGTTGACCATCTTCGTGAGTTGGCCGGCCCCGGCGGGACCGAGCAGCTTGCACATGCGCGCGTAGGAAGCGATCACCTTCTCGGCGCGAGCATAAGCCTCGGCATCGCCACCGCACATGACGGTAAGCACGCCGTTCTCGGCGCCGGCCTGGCCGCCGGAGACGGGCGCATCGACGAAACCGAAGCCGCGCTCCTTCGCCTGCGCGTTGAGCTCGCGGGCGATCTCCGCGGAAGCCGTTGTGTGATCGACGAAAACGGCGCCGCTCTTCATGCCTTGGAAGGCACCATTCGGCCCAAGCGTCACCTCGCGCAGATCGTTATCGTTGCCGACGCAGCACATGACGACGTCCTGGCCTTCGGCCGCGGCTTTGGGTGTCGGTGCGCTGCGTCCGCCGTGTTGTGCAACCCATTTCTGCGCCTTAGCCGCAGTGCGGTTGTACACGGTGACGTCGTGGCCACCCTTGTTCTTGAGATGCCCCGCCATGGGGTACCCCATGACGCCGAGACCGAGAAAAGCCACCTTCGCCATCCTGTCCTCCTGGAGCACTGCCATGCAACCGCACGGATACCTATATGCGGGAGTGATTGCGACGGCGCGGCGGCTGCGTCAACCATCATCGCGTTGACCGGACTGGTGCGCCCCCTATGGTGTCCATTGCAACGGAAGGATGCCGCGGAGAACCGTGGATGGCAGTGAGCAAGGAGCAGATACTCGCAGCCCTCGAAGGCGTCCCAAGCCCGATGGGAGCCCCATTGCCTGGCACCGGCGTGCTTTCCGATGTGGTGGCAAGCGACGGCAAGGTGTTCTTTTCCATCACGGTCGATGCCGCCGAGGTGAAGGCCTGGGAACCCGTGCGCAAGCGCGCCGAAGAAGTCGTGCGCGCGCTGCCGGGCGTGCAATCCGCCCTCGTCGCCTTGACGGCAGAGCGCAAGGCGGGCGCGGCATCGGCTCGCCCGCCGCAAGGCGCGCGAGCCACGCCCGGGCGCGGCGCGCCCCGCGGCGAATCCCTGCAGGGCGTGCCCGACGTCGGGGCGATCATCGCCGTTGCCTCAGGCAAGGGCGGCGTCGGCAAATCGACCACGGCCGTCAATCTCGCGCTCGGCTTGAGCGCGCTCGGATTCAAGGTCGGCATCCTCGACGCCGATATCTACGGTCCGTCCTTGCCGAAGCTCCTCGCCATTCGGGAGCGGCCGCAGACCCTCGGGGGCACAAGGCTCAAGCCGATCACGCGCTATGGGCTCACCGTCATGTCCATCGGCTTCCTCATCGACGAGGAGACGGCGATGATCTGGCGCGGGCCGATGGTGATCTCGGCGCTCACGCAGATGCTGCGCGAAGTCGAATGGGGCCCGCTCGACGTGATGGTGGTCGATATGCCGCCAGGCACCGGCGACGCCCAGCTCACCATGGCGCAGCAGGTGCCGCTCAAGGGTGCGGTCATCGTCTCCACCCCGCAGGATCTCGCCCTGATCGACGCCCGGCGCGGCGTGTCCATGTTCAAGCGAGTGAACGTGCCGGTGCTCGGGATCGTCGAGAACATGAGCTATTTTCTGTGCCCGCGCTGCGGCACGCGCTCCGACATTTTCGGCCACGGCGGCGCGCGCCACGAGGCGGAGCGGCTCGGCGTCCCGTTCCTCGGCGAGGTGCCGCTGCACATGGCGATCCGCGAAAAATCGGATGCCGGCCTGCCCGTTGTCGCGACCGAGCCCGATAGTCCTCATGCGCAAATCTATCGCGAGATCGCCGCCAAGGTGCGCGATCAAATCAGGGGCGTCGGCACCGCCCGCGTCGCGCCGAAGATCGTAATCGAGGCATAAGCGCTGCGAACGGCGCGGTCAGGTCTGTGACGCTGCGACCAGTGCAGGCAGCTCGGCTAGGGATCGTACCATCCGGTCGGGCTTGCCCGGCAGCCGCTCCGGCCGCTGGCCATAACGATTGCACCACACGACCCGCATGCCGAACGCCGAGGCTGCATAAGCATCCCATGCGTTCGACGAATGGAAGGCGATTGCAGCGGCCGGAATCCCGAGCCGGTCGACGGCAAGTTGATAAACCTTGGGATGTGGTTTGTAGACGCCGACCGATTCGACTGAGAGCACGGCGTCGAGGAGCGTGCTCAGCCCCGATTCTCTGACCGCCGCGTCGAGCATCATGGGCGAGCCGTTCGACAGGATTGCGGTGCGCAAGCCCGCCGTCTTGAGCCGTCGGAGGACTTCCGGGACCTCGGGAAACGGCTCGAGCGTCAGGTAAAGATTCATCAGCCGATCGCGCAGGCCGGACTTTTCGATCGCCAACGTCTCCAAGGCGAAGTCGAGTGCATCGCCGGTGACCTGCCAGAAATCCGCGTGCCGGCCTTGGACCGCCCGCAGCCACGTATATTGCAGCTGCTTGTCGCGCCAGAGCGCGGTCAGCTTCTCGATGGCGTCTCCCAAGACGTCGCGGCAGCCTCTCGCCGCTGAAGCAAAATCGAACAACGTGCCGTAGGCATCGAAGACACAAGCCTGCACGCCCGCGAGAGGTGTGGTGCTCATCGGACTGCCTCATTGTGATCCACGCTCCAATGATATTCGAGAACGCGATCGCGCGAGCCGCCCCAATGTTCGTGCGGCATCCATCCGACGGTGGAGCTTTACGTCGATGTCGCGCCGTAAGGTAGCATGTGTCGCGGGTTTGCCCCTTGCGCGCGCGCTGCCCGGGGGCCTATCTAGCGGCAATTTTGTGGACGGAGAGGGTAGCGCCAAACCGTCACGACGCCACGCTCGGGCCGCGTCTGAGGTCCGTGCGCCTTGGATCAGGAGGAAACATGTCCATGAAACGCCGTGAATTTCTGAAAGTTGGCGCCGCCGGGGCGGCCGCCTCGGTCCTGGCTGCGCCTGCCATTGCACAGTCGATGCCGGAGGTCCGATGGCGGCTGACGGCGAGTTGGCCGAAATCGCTCGATACGCTCTACGGCGCTTGCGAAACGATCGCAAAATACGTGGCCGAGGCCACCGACCAGAAGTTTCAGATCCAAGTCTTCGCCGCAGGCGAGATCGTACCCGCATTGCAAGTGCTCGACGCCTGCCAAAATGGCACGGTCGAGATCGGCCACACCGCCACGTACTACTACATCGGCAAGGATCCGACCTGGGCATTGTTCTGTGCCGTCCCGTTCGGGCTGAATACCCGTCAGCAGAACGCGTGGTTCTACGACGGCGACGGCATGAAATTGATGAACGAGTTTGGCAAGAAGTACAACGTGTACTCGCTTGTCGGCGGCAATACCGGCGCACAGATGGGCGGCTGGTTCCGTAAAGAGATCAAGACCGTCGACGATCTCAAGGGCCTCAAGATGCGCATCGGCGGCTGGGCTGGCAAGACGCTGCAGACGCTGGGCGTCGTCCCCCAGCAAATCGCCGGCGGCGATATTTATCCGGCCTTGGAGAAGGGCACCATTGATGCGGCCGAGTGGGTCGGTCCTTACGATGACGAGAAACTCGGCTTCTACAAGGTTGCGCCGTACTACTATTATCCCGGTTGGTGGGAAGGCGGCACCGCGAACCACTTCTTGATCAACCTGGCGAAATGGAACGAGTTGCCGAAGAACTATCAGGCAATCGTTGCCGCGGCCGCCGGTTCGGCCAATGTTGAGGAAACCGCCAGATATGACGCTCGCAATCCGGCGGCGCTCAAGCGTCTCATCGCGGCCGGCACGCAGTTGCGCCCATTCCCGCAGCCGGTGATGGAGGCATGCCTGAAGGCCTCTAACGAGATCAATGCCGAAACATCGGCGGCAAACGCCGATTACAAGAAGGTCCTGGATTCGATGCAGGCATTCCGCAACGACGAATATCTGTGGTGGCAAGTTGCGGAATACACCTACGATGGCTTCATGATCCGCACCCGGACACGGGCGTAGCGTGCGAGACCGACGTCAGGCGCAGCCCACGCGGGCTGCGCCTGCGCTGACGAGCTCAGGGGAGGAATGATGAAACGCCGCCAATTCCTACGTGCAGCAGGCGTTGCCGCTGCGGCGAGCGCGGTCGCCAAGCCCGCCATTGCCCAATCCATGCCGGAGCTCAGGTGGCGGAGCTTTCCCAAATCGCTCGACACCCTCTATGGCGCGTCGGAGGCCTTCGCCAAGGCGGTGGCCGAGGCGAGCGACAACAAATTCCAGATCCAAGTATTTGCCGCCGGCGAGATCGTGCCGGGCCTGCAGGCCGCTGACGCGGTGCAGAGCGGCACGGTCGAGATGTGCCACACCGCGTCCTATTACTATTTCGGCAAGGACCCGACGTTCGCGTTTGGCACCGCGGTGCCGTTCGGACTCAACAGCCGCATGCAAACCGCCTGGATGTATTTCGGCGGCGGCATGGAGCTGATGAACGACCTCTACAGGAAGTTCAACATCTACGGCATTCCGGCCGGCAATACCGGGGCGCAGATGGGCGGCTGGTTCCGGAAAGAGATCAAGGAGCTGTCCGACCTCAACGGGCTGAAAATGCGGATCGGAGGATTTGCCGGTCGCGTCATCTCCAAGCTTGGCGTGGTCCCCCAGCAGATCGCCGGCGGCGACATCTATCCGGCGCTAGAGAAGGGCACGCTGGACGCCTGCGAGTGGGTTGGGCCCTATGACGACGAGAAGCTCGGCTTCTACAAAGTCGCGCAGTACTACTACTACCCCGGCTGGTGGGAAGGCGGGCCCATGCTGCATAACTTCATCAATATCGATAAGTGGAATGCGCTGCCGCCAGCCTACAAGTCGCTGGTGCGGACTGCATCTTCGATGGCCAACGAGTGGATGCAGGCAAAATACGACGCCGCCAATCCGGCCGCGCTCAAGCGGCTGGTGGCGGGCGGTGCGCAACTGCGGCCCTTCCCACAGCCGGTGATGGATGCCTCGCTGCGCGCGGCGTTCGATGTCTATGCGGAAGTATCGAACACGAATCCCGACTTCAAGAAGGTGTGGGAGGCGCTGCTCGCCTTCCGCAACGACGAATATCTTTGGTGGCAGGTCGCCGAGCTGACGTACGACAATTATCTCGTGCGCAACCGCACCCGTACGTGATTGCGATCGGGTCCACGAACATCCTCGAGACCTGCGCGGGCCGGCCCCGGCAATTTTTCAAGAATGCGCGATTGGCACTGCGACTCGCGATATACGTCCGCCGGTCGGCCGGCTATAAGTATTGCGCCCAGCGTCGTGACACACCGGTCAGGTCTGGCGAAGAGCCAAGTGCCGGGAAATTGGCGGCGTAAAACGTAAGGCCAACGAGCCGACAAGGAGGATCACCATGAAACGACGGGAATTTCTCAAGGCGGCGGGCATCGGCATGACGGCGTCCGCGGTCGCTGCACCGGCAATCGCACAGTCAATGCCTGAGGTGAAATGGCGACTCGCTGCGAGCTGGCCGAAGTCCCTCGATACGCTCTATGGCGGATGCGAATACTTCGCTAAGCGCATCGCTGAGATCACCGACAACAGGTTCCAGATTCAGGTATTTGCTGCGGGCGAGCTCGTGCCGGGCCTGCAGGTGCTGGACGCCGTTCAGAACGCCACGGTCGAGATGGGCAATACCGCCCTCTACTACTATTGGGGCAAGGATCCGGCCTTCACCTTCGGCACGGCCCTGCCGTTCGGATTGAACGCCCGCCAGATGAACTCCTGGCTTCGCTTCGGCGGCGGGGCTGATCTTCTCAATGAGCTGTTGAAGAACTTCAACTGCACTGGGGTGGCAGCGGCCAATACCGGCGCTCAGATGGGTGGCTGGTTCCGCAAGGAGATCAAGTCGGTCGACGATCTGAAGGGCCTTAAGATGCGCATCGGCGGATTTGCCGGCACGATCGTCGCCAAGCTGGGGTTGGTGCCGCAGCAACTCGCCGCCGGCGACATCTATCCAGCGCTTGAGAAAGGTACGCTCGACGCTTGCGAATGGGTCGGGCCTTACGATGACGAGAAGCTCGGTTTCTACAAGGTCGCGAAGTACTACTACTATCCGGGTTGGTGGGAAGGCTGCGGCCAGGCACACAACATCATAAACCTCGCCAAGTGGAACGAACTGCCAAAAAACTACCAGTCGGCGATCCTGACCGCCTCCGGCGATGCATGGGAGTGGGTTCTCGGCAGGTACGACTACAACAATCCGGCCGCACTCAAACGGTTGCTGTCGCAAGGCGTGCAACTGCGCGCGTTTCCGCAGGATGTCATGGAAGCGTGCTATAAGGCCGCGCTCGATATCTACGCGGATTTATCGAACACGAATCCACACTTCAAAAAATTGTACGACAGCCTAGTGGCGTTCCGCGGCGATTCGCTGGTGTGGCTCCAGGTGGCCGAACTCTCGTTCGATGGCTTTATGATCCGGATGCGCGGACGCACATGACGGCGCGCGGCAGGCGACAAACTACGCCTTCCGACGTCATTGCGGCTTGGCCGGCGGGCCGAAGTCGAGCGGCGGCGGCGGAAAGTCGAGCTGGGGAATTTCGATCTGGATCTTGGACGGATCGATCAGTGGTCCCGTTCCCTTGTAGTGCATGACCAAGGCCGGGAAAGCGATGACAAGCCCAACCGCGATGCATTGAATCACCACGAACGGCACCGCGCCCCAATAGATTTCTCCGGTTGTCACCGGCGGCATGCGCTTGGCCGAAACGCGGTCGATATACGGCTCTCGTGGCGCAACAGAGCGCAGATAGAACAGCGCGAATCCGAACGGCGGGTGCATGAACGAGGTCTGCATGTTCACGCCGAGCACGACGCCGAACCAGATGAGATCGATGCCGAGCCGCTCCGCCGCCGGCCCGAGCAGAGGGATCACGATAAAGGCGATCTCGAAGAAATCGAGGAAGAATGCGAGAAAAAAAATGAAGACATTGACAAAGATCAGGAAGCCGACCACGCCGCCGGGCAGCGAGACCAGAAGCTCCTCCACCCATTTGTGCCCGTCGACGCCGTAAAACGTCAGCGAGAACACGCGCGCACCGATCAGGATGAATACGACGAAGGCCGACAGCTTCGCGGTGACCTCCGCAGCCTGGCGCGTCAAATCCCACGTCAGCCGCCGCTTGATAAGCGCAAGAATGAGGGCGCCGCT
>Ga0209239_1002047_pt1 | contig 12046 bp, 11 predicted proteins | sample GraSoi013_2_20cm_FD_185824 | JGI IMG/M metagenome (GOLD analysis project Ga0209239, IMG submission 185824) | Grasslands soil microbial communities from the Angelo Coastal Reserve, California, USA - Sample 10_02_2013_2_20cm (SPAdes) (version 2) | ecosystem: Environmental > Terrestrial > Soil >...
GTACACAAAATGGCCAACGTATTGTCAAGCAATCTTGCTTTTGCCCTCTTTTTCGCTTTCGCTCGCGGCTCAAGAGCGATATCATGCGCTCCTAACCACAAAGTCCATGACCAAGAGTTCCCCTCCCGCTGTTGAACACGCCTTCACCCTCATCGAGTTGCTCGTCGTAATCGCGACCATCGGCATTCTGCTCGGAATAGCCGTTCCAGCCTTAAATAGTGCTTATGAGCGCGCGAAAGTCGCAAAAGACATGAGCAACCTGCGGCAAATTGGAGCTGCTACACAGATGTACATGAATGACAACAACGGTGCCTTCCCTGGTTCAGCAACCGTAACATGGATGTCCCAGCTTGAACTGAATCGAAAATACCTCTCGGTCTGGCGAATCTTTGAATCACCTTTTGATAAGCGCTCCACATCGGAATCGGGCGACGCAACAACCGCGGTCAGCTACGGGATCAACTCTAATGTCTATTCAGGTGGCGTTCCAATTTCCGCTGACAAGATTACCAAGCCTACGGTTTTTATAGTGTTTGCGCCTGCGCAGGCATCGGCGGCAACGGTGAGCTTTCTAGGGCTAGGAAGCTCCCCTGCTCCGGGCGTCACAGAGGTGGGTGCAATGAGCACGCCGCCTGGCGCGAACGCTCAAGGCGGAACACAGAACAACCGCGCAAAAATCAACGCTATCTGCGCTGATTGGCACGTTGAGACCATGGCCTGGAGCGGAACGGGTCCGGCCTTTACTCACGCGTCAGACCCCGGAGGTGACCCGGACGCGCCATATCGTTGGTCGCCTTAGGCTCCTTTATCGATAGAGTTGTGCTAATTCGCGGCGGTGTGCATCGCTATTCGGCGCTCGTCGGCACGAATTTGCTTGATCAGTTCGGGAAGTATGCGCGGAAGTATCTGGCTCGCGAAGGATCCGCCATCATTTCCGACAGCAATGTGGCGCCGCTGTTCGCCGAGCGCGTCACAAAAAGTTTAAGATCAGCTGGATTTCGATCGACACTGATCACAATTCCGGCGGGCGAGAAATCGAAGACGCTTGAGCAAGCCGGCGCGATTTGCGATCAGATGATTGCTGCGGGGCTTGACCGGCAATCGTTTGTGATTGGCCTGGGTGGCGGAGTCATCGGCGACATTTCCGGATTCGTGGCGGCAATTTATCACCGGGGAATTCCACACGTTCAGATTCCGACCACGCTGCTGGCAATGGTGGACAGTTCGATCGGTGGGAAAACAGGAGTGGACACGCGCGACGGAAAGAATTTGATCGGCGTCTTCCATCATCCGTCGCTGGTCATTGATGACCTCGACGTTTTGAAAACACTTCCGCGTCGCGAATTCAATCAAGGGTTCGCTGAGATCATTAAGCACGCGATTATCGCCGATACAAGAATGTTCCGGATACTACAGTCGTGGAAGGCAGGCGCAGCGCCTGCCCTACAACGGCTGATCAAGCGCAATATCAAGATCAAATCAAAAATCGTGGCGAAAGATGAGCGCGACCAGACTGGCGAGCGGGCTGTTCTTAATTTCGGTCACACGGTTGGGCACGCGATTGAACGCGCCGGAAATTACCGGAAATTTCTGCACGGAGAAGCGGTGAGCCTTGGAATCGTTGCCGCTTGCGCAATCTCGATGAAAAAAGCTGGGCTGCCGGCGGATCAGCGCAATGCGATTGTCAGCCTCTTGCAGCGATACGAGTTGCCCACGCGTTTGCCCCCAACGTTTCCGCGCGAAAAGATCTTCGACGCGCTGAAGTTCGATAAGAAATTCGAAGACGGAAAAATCCGATTCGTTGTGACACCTCGCATTGGCCTGGCGCGCGTTACAAGCGCTGTCACGCTCGACGATATCCGCGAAGCGGTTAGTCAATTGTAGGGCGTCTGTGTCAGACGCCAGGCGTTTCAGAGAAACGCCCTACGACAAACGATTGAGATCAATCGCCTCTAGCTCGCGCTTTCGAATAATAATCGACCAGCCCCTCTGCCACGCTGTCGGCGTATTCCCGGAAGATGCTTTTACGTTCGACCCCGTTGATCAGGCGCGTTCCTTCGTAATCCCCAGCCTGGATGCGAACGAAGGCATCATTGCTGTTCATGACGTACGGCTCGCAATAAATCACCGGACAACGATAAAGCCGCGTGGCCAGCAAATTGCGCGCATACACGTAGCCGCTCATGCCAACTTTCGTCGTGCTGTTCGTCGTTGGATATTCGTAAGCTGGAAGCCCGGTCTCGCGAGCCATTGTTAGTGCAATCGTGTCCGCCAACGGCAATTCCTCGTCATAAGCGCGGCTCAGAAGTCTTCGGATCATTTCGAAACGTTGATCATCGAATTCTAGCTCCTCTGCCAGATAAGAGCCGTTCACGAGCAAGTGAAAATGATTAGTGTCGGTCAAAGTCGGATGCGTTGGTTCCCCCCACCCTTCCGCGTTGAAATGCAAACAAAGCACAAGGTCAGGATGTAATTTGAAGTTCACCAGCGCAGCCCGCCGTCGAATCTCGCTGTAACGGTAGAACAAAATTTCGCTCTGCCAGCGTATGGTTTGCTCTTTCGCTGGATCATTTGGATCAAGAACATCCTCGCGAGGGAGCGGCACGCCGTTCTTGATCAGAATTTTTCTTGCGAGCTCTCGAAAATCATCAGGGCGCTTCGCGGTAACCGGTTCACCGCCACTCCGGATCAACGAAACTTTTGCGCCGAACTCACGTAACCGCGGCGCCAACAATCGCGCCACGCGGAACGTGAGATCGCCTTCCTGGACTGGCCGGCTTTTATCGACCTGAAACCAGCGCTCCTCCATCTTCGCCCACTTTCCTCCGAGATGACCGGGATCGAGCACAACCTTCAAACCAACGAGAGGCTTGTCGGCTCTGGCTGGCGATAATGATTTCGCCGGTCGCCAAAGGTGCGGGACGGGTTTGCGACCAGCGTTGTTCACTGCAAAACGCAGCGTGAAGAATTTTTGCGAATCACGGTCTATCAGCACATGAGCTGTTTTCGCGCTTACTTCGATCAAATCCGGAGCGAATCCGTGAGTGCAATAAACATCGTGTATCAACCGGTTGAATTCATCGTGGGTAATGGTTTCCTGATATTTCTCGAGCACGCTCCATTTCGGTTTGCTGCCGAGGACGCTGACGTTTTCTTCCGCTTGAAGAGCCGTTGGAAAGATCGCGGAGAATAAAAATGACGAAGTTCGAATGACGAATGACGAAACAATGACGAAGGCTGAATGACGAAACTTCACCTTTCGCGTTTCGTCGTTTGTGGTTGACTCATTCTTCTTCCGCCACGCCGAAGCTTGGCGAAGGCGGGTCATTTGGATCTCGCCATTAATTTTCACATCGACGTTTGAAAGCGCTCTAATACGATGCTCTCAGAATGTTAACCGTTCTTTTTCTTGGCGACATTGTTGGTGAGCCGGGACGCACAGCAGTCATTGCTAGGCTGCCGGAGCTGAAGTCGAAGCACGCGTTGGATTTCATCATCGTCAACGGCGAGAACGCGGCAGGGGGCCGAGGAATAACGGGGAAAATCACGATTGATCTTTTGCGAGCCGGTGTCTCCGTGATCACCACCGGCGATCATATTTGGGATCAGAAAGAAATCCTTGCGTTCATCGGCACCGAACCGCGTTTACTGCGTCCGGTGAATTATCCCGACGGGGCGCCCGGAAGCGGATCGATTGTCTTGGAAACCGCGAAGGGCAAAATCGGCGTCATCAATGTGCAGGCACGAACGTTTATGCAGCCGATTTTGGAAAACCCGTTCCGTGCTGTCGAAACAGCGGTTACGAAGATGCGCGAGGAGACGGCAAATATTCTTGTCGACGTTCACGGAGAAACCACAAGTGAGAAGATCGCCATGGGCCGTTTTCTGGACGGAAAAGTCTCAGCTGTCATCGGCACTCACACTCATGTTCAGACAGCCGACGAGCAAATCTTTCCCGGCGGCACAGCATTCATGTGCGATGCCGGCATGTGCGGACCTGTTAACTCTATCCTCGGCCGCGCCATCGATCCAATCATGAACCGATTCATCTCGAATCTGCCTGCCTCATTCCCCGTGGCCGGTGGCGAGGTACGCCTGCGCGGAGTGCTAATTAAAATTGATGAGACCACCGGTCGCGCCGTGCGCATCATACGGGTGGATGAGTCGGCCCCCGGTAAGCATGCTGCAGCCGAGCCCGAATCAAAAATCGATATCGAACAGGCGCATTCCCCCGAACAGACTTGAAACTGTTGGGTTTAGACCCAACTATTGACCTCTTCAGGTTCGAATTGTCTAAGAACATTAAACGTCCAACAGAAACCATGAAAAAATCTTTTGCCTTTACTGTCATCACTGCCGTGGCGCTCTGCGTTTCACAGGTGTCCGCGGCGGAACCGAAGAAAAATGTTGAAGCAAACAGACTGGCTCGGGAAGGCGCGGAGGCCGCTAAGAACCAGGATTGGGACAAAGCGGTTGAACTACTTCGTAAAGCCACCGCAATGGACCATAAGTACACGGATGAACTCGCGGCTGTTTATCAACGACGTGGATATGCAGGCGCGAGCAATCAGCAGTTTCAGGACGCCATCCAAGACTACACAGAAGCGGCCAAACTGACTCCGCAAGACGTGCGCGTTTATGAACAACGCGCGGCAGTGGAGATGAAAATACAGGATTATGACAAGGCGCTCACCGATTACTCCGAAGTCATCAAGCTCAAGCCTAACGAAGTCCGGTATCTCAATTATCGCGCTTATATCTACGAGCTAAAGAACGACATTAAAAACTCGTTGGCCGACACCGAGAAAGCGTTAAAGATGGATCCCAACAATCAGGAGGCCAAAGCGCGCAAACAACGGCTGGAACAGAAACTTGCGGAACAAACGCCACTGACTCCGCCACCGCCGCCGCCAGGGAGTTCGCCCGGCAAGTCGCCCGCAGCCAAAAAGAGGCCTTGAACGGAAAGCGACACAGCTCCGAAAGCATTTACGAGCAGGCCAGCGCCGCTCGCCTTCGCTGAGGACAGCGCACCTACAGCGACCTGCATGCCCGCGCGAGTCGGTCGAAGCGCGCGGTATGCCACACGATTACGTGTCAGTCGCCGAAGGGATGCCCTCCGTCTCGTCATCTGTTTTTAGTGGCGACGCAAATCGCCTCTTCCGGCGATTAGCTGGCAGAGGCGCCAGAGTCATGGTGATGTTGCGACCGGTGATCTTTGGGTCCATTTCCACTTGCGACATGCCGGAAAGATCCTCGCGTACCTTCTCCACGAGTTGCATTCCAAATTCTTGATGCGCCATTTCGCGGCCGCGAAATTGCAGTTGCACACGGACTTTATTTCCGCGGTCGAGAAATTCTTCACCGTGCCGGATTTTCGTCAGGTAATCGTGCTCGTCGATATTAACGCGAAACTTGATTTCCTTCAGCTTTGAGCTGGCCGGCTTTTTATCCTTGGTGTGTTTGGAAATATCGTACCGGAACTTTCCAAAATCGATGATCTTACACACCGGCGGGTTGGCAGAGGGCGCGACTTCGACCAGGTCGAGCCCAAGAGTTTGAGCTCTGCGCAAGGCGTCGTTTAGTCTCATGACGCCGAGCTGTTCGCCAGTGGACCCCATAATGACCCGGACTTCGCGGGCGCGAATCCGACCGTTTACACGAATTTGTGGTTGCAGATTAGATCAAGCTCCTGACCGGCGGAACGGGAGTGCGCCGCGCCACCGTATTTCCATCTATCGCAATTCCCAGCATTAGCATTCGCCATACGCCGAGGCACTCTGACTTCGCCACGGATGCGATTCACCGCAACGAAGAGCTTGGATTAATAATCGCAAGCCGAAGGGAAGTTGTAGGCAACAATCCTGCACTGGCAAGATCAATCTGGAATGCATCGCATCCAAGTGTTTTCCATCGCTCGCTTGAACATGAAAGAGGATAAACGGACTCGCATGCAGTTTTGCCTATTGTTTTCGCAGTTCACAAAACAAACCTATCAAGCTGAGAGAAGTTTCTCAATAACGATCACTTTTTCGGCGGCTCGCCAAAATGCGCCTTGTGCGCCGCGTACACAGCGGCGTCGTCAAGCATCGAATCAATTGTGGCTGCGAGTGGTTCGAATTTCACAACTCCCGAAAAAACCGCGCGGTCGCCAACCTCGGTATCGATCACAAATGTTGGGCGCTGCGAGACTTGGAGCGCGTGAAATTCAGCCGTCGACGCGCGAACGCGCTGTTCGATTTCCTCCGATCTCGCGTGCTCGAGCAATTTTCCGGTGTCGATCCCACCTGCTTCAGCGCCAATTCGAGCTGAGACCTCCCAATCGGCGATTTTCTTGCCTTCCCGCAACGCCGCATGAGCCAGGGCAAGACGAACTCGATCATCAGAAAAAGCAAAGTCCTTAGCCGCTTCGGCCACGCAGTTCGCCGCGAGCCACTCCAGCAGACTCGGATCGTACCAGTCTGTATTAAGCATGAACGGTGAACGCATCATCATTCCGCTGCGGCGATAGAACCATTGCTCCTGCTCGCGCGAAGCAGGCAAACCACTTGGATCCATCAACGCGATCTTCCACTGAAATTTAACTCGGTCGCCGTATCGCTTTTTCAATTCAGCCCATGTCGGCTCAGACCAGAAACACCAGGATGAGATGACGTCGAGATAATCAGTGACAGTGATGAGCATGTGCGAATGTTAAAGGGGTTAAAAAAGTTACAAGGTTAAAAAGGTTACAATGTTGAAGCGTCGAACCGTCAATCAGTTTCAGGTCATATCGATGTGACAACTGAACCTCCGGCTTGGGTTAGGAACCAATCTTCATAACGATGTCACTCTTTTAACTTTTTACGTTCGTTGTGAATCTCAATCACATCTTTCTTTTTCTAGCGGTGATTTCATCGCTGCTGGTGTTAGCCCGCTCATGGCGGCCTGGCGCGCCCTATCATGGCTGGCGTATCGCTGCGGTTATCGTTCTGACGGTCACAGGTGTTGCGTGGCTATTTTGGCGCGCCGCCGCCGGATACATCGGTGGCGTCGCGTGGTTTGTTTTGCTGTTTCTTCCGGCCATTGGGTTGCGCAAAATGACCGACCTCGCCACCCAGGGCGATTACAAATCCGCCCGAAAATTGGCCACGGCTCTTCAAATTCTGCATCCCACGAATGAATTGCGCGACCAAGTCCAGGTGCTTCACCAGTTGGAATCCCAAGTGAACCATTCAGCTGGATTCCGTCCGATCCCAGTCGCGCATCAAACTGAACGTCGGCGTAGCCATCGTCAGTTCCGAAGCGCGCCAGCTGTTCTCATCTTTATCCTCCTGAACGTGGTTGCATTTATTTTCGAGATCTCGGTGGGCGATTCGAACGACCCGGAAGTTCTGCATCGGATCGGCGCGCTCGAACCTTACTCAGTTGTAGTGCAGCACGAATACTGGCGGTTTTTCACGGCATTATTCTTGCACGGTGGTTTCATCCATCTGCTTTTCAATGTTTTCGCGCTTTATGTTCTTGGCCCGCCGCTTGAACGATCCATCGGCACGACGCGCTTCGTCGCGTGTTACTTGATTTCAGGGCTTGCCTCCGGCGCGGGTGTTGTCGGTTTGACCTTAATGGGTCTCGTGCAACCGGCTCAGCTGATCGGTGCGTCAGGCTCGATCATGGGCATCGTCGGCGCGTGGGCGGGATTTCTAATGCGACATCGCCACGCACCGCACGCAAAACAAAGTTTGGCGAACGTCCTAATGATCGTTGGGATCCAAATCGCGTTTGATGTTTCGACTCCACAGGTCAGCATGGCTGCGCATCTGTGCGGATTAATCTGCGGGTTCTTTCTTGGGCTAATTCTTGCGCCGCGACCTGTAGCCGGGTCGATGATCCCGGCAGGTGCTGACTAGTTTCCAGAGAACCAGGACCCTGCGTTTGATTCATGGGAAACTTGCCGGACGAACTTTTCTCGATTAACTGCGGCTCTGTTCGCTCGGGTATTCGAATGATAATTTCTGGAACCGACAAGCTTGGAACCGGGGTCACCGACCCCGGCTACAGTGACGCAATATTCGCATGCCGACTTTTCAAACTTACAATGTGACTCCCATCCTGCCGGCGGCGCTGGAGCCGCTACGGGAGATGAGTTTCAATCTTTGGTGGACGTGGGAGCCGTCCGCGCGCCGCTTGTTCCGGCACCTTGATCCTGAGCTGTGGGATCGGACAAATCATAATCCGGTGCGCATGCTCCAGCTCTCGCGGCAATCACGGCTGGAGGAGCTTGCGCAGGACAAGGGTTTTGTTCGCGAACTCAAGCAAGTCTTTGAGGAATTCGAAAAGTATCTCGGACGACACGATACCTACGGAAAGACCGGCGCTGGCAGCGCGATCAAAAATCCCATTGCCTATTTCTCCGCCGAATTTGGTTTTCACGAGTCGATCCCGAATTACTCCGGCGGCCTGGGCATCCTCGCTAGCGACCATTGCAAATCGGCTAGCGATCTCGATCTGAATTTCGTTGCGATTGGTCTGCTGTATAGGCACGGCTACTTCCGGCAGCAGATCGATAAGGAAGGCCGTCAGGAAGCCATTAATCTCAATCAAAATTTTTATCATCTGCCGATCCGCGAGGTACGGCGGGGCGATACCGAGCTTCGTGTCTCAGTGCCGATTCTGGACCGGGAAGTTTTTGCCAGGCTTTGGGAATTGCGCGTCGGACGGGTAACAGTCTACCTGCTCGACACCGATATTCCGGAAAACAGCGCAGAGGACCGATTGATTACTGCCGAGCTTTATGGCGGCGACCTGGAGATGCGAATGCGCCAGGAAATCATGCTTGGAATTGGCGGCGTCAAAGCACTCGCCGCGCTCGGTATCCAGCCGAACGTTTTTCACATGAACGAGGGACATTCAGCATTCCTGGCGCTGGAGCGCATTCGACTCAATGTTGTTGAGAAGAAGCTCGATTTTTATTCGGCACTTCAGCTCGTAGCGGCGGCCAACGTTTTCACTACGCATACTCCGGTTCCGGCCGGAAACGATTCATTCTCGCGCGAGATGATGCAAAAGTACTTCGGCAAGTTCGCCAGGGAACTAAACATTCCATTCGATGAGCTGTTCTCGTTCGGCCATACACGACTCAATCCAAACGATCCGTTCAGCATGACCATCCTGGCGCTCCGTCTCAGCCGCCACGCCAATGGCGTTAGTAAATTGCACGGCGAAGTTAGTCGATCGCTTTGGAAAGATGTCTGGGCAGGCGTTCCAGTCCACGAAGTACCGATCACCAACATCACCAATGGTGTTCACACTAAAACGTGGATGGCACCGGAGTTTGCGGACCTCTACCAGAAGCATCTCGGCGACTGGGAGGAACACTTGACCGAGCCGGAATTTTGGCGCGGCGTTATCGATATTCACGACGCACAACTTTGGGAGACACATCAAAAACTTAAACGCCGCTTGATCGATTTTGTCCGCGACCGGGAGCGACAGCGTCGCGAGCGACTGGGCGAATCCCCCGAGTCAATTCGCAAAGTCAATCGGATTCTTGACCCGGAGATATTAACCATCGGGTTTGCGCGCCGTTTCGCCACTTACAAGCGCGGCACGCTTTTGTTCAGTGACAAGGAGCGATTGAAGCGATTGGTGAATGATGCTACGCGGCCAGTGCAATTCATTTTCGCCGGCAAAGCGCATCCGCGCGACGAAGCAGGCAAGGCGCTTATCCAGGAAGTTTACAGATTTAGCCGTGAACCCAGGTTGGAAAATCGCGTCGTTTTCCTGGAGGACTACGACAGCTACATCGCGCGCCGGCTCGTGCAGGGGGTCGATCTTTGGCTGAACCATCCGCTGCGACCGCTGGAAGCGAGCGGCACCAGCGGAATGAAATCGGCGCCGAATGGCGGGATTAACCTGAGCTCGATGGCTGGTGGCGCGAAGGCTACAACGGCAGCAACGGCTGGGCGATTGGCGCCGAGATCGACAATGGCACCACTGAATTTCAAAATGAAGTGGACGCCAGCAGTCTGTATCAATTGCTCGAGAACCAGATCGTCCCGCTGTATTACGCCAAACCGGACGGCAAACTTCCCCTGGCCTGGCTGCAGTTGATGCGCGAATCCATTCGCAGCGTCACGCCGGTCTTCAACACCCAACGGATGGTGAAGGAATACACCGAGCAACTTTATATTTCCGCAGCTCAGGCGTACGGAAATTTTTCTCGCGACGGCTGCGGCGCCGCGACGCAATTGAGCCAGTGGAAAGCGAAGATGCGAAAAGACTGGCCGCAAGTGCAGATTTCCGACGTCCAAGTGGCCAACAAAGATCGGCAAAGCATTTTTGTTGGCGAATCATTACAGATCAGCGCGCGCGTGCATCTGGGCGCAGTCGATCCGCAACACGTGCGCGTCGAAGCCTATCACGGCGAAGTAGACAATGGCGACATCCGCAATCCCACGGCCACCGTGCTAAATCAAAACAGCCAGGCCGATGGCGACGGGAATTACGTTTACCAGGGCAACGTTCCTGCAACTGAAAGCGGCACCTACGGTTTCAGCGTCCGGGTCATGCCCACGCATCCGTGCCTGATGCAAGCGCACGAACTGCGCCTCATCACCTGGTCGTGATTCTGTAACCGCGGTGCCATCATAAGAAAAAAATCCTGGGTGAGGTCCTCGACTTGACTACATACCTGCGACACGGGAGACCATAATTTCTACTCGCGGCCTGTCATGGTGAGTGTTGTTCCGGAAAAACCCCGTGGACGCTTTGACGACGCCTGAGGAAAGGAACTCCGGAATCGACGCCGAACGCAGCAAGGTTCAACACGATCATGACAAGGGCAAAAAGATACAGGCCCATTGTCAATCCGATGGCGACATGCATCCCCAAAATGCAAACCAACCAAACGAACCGCGTCTTTTTCATCCAAATGAATAATGGATAACCCACTTCAATCACGCAGATCGAAATTCCGAGCACCGGTAACGCGTATTTGAACCGAACAAGAATGTCCGGTGAAATGAGGTTAAAAGGCGGGCGGATCAACGAGCGCCACAGATTGAACCCATTCCACCAACCGTCGCCCAGGCATTTTGCCAGGCCTCCAAAAAAATAAACAAAACATAGGTGCACCTGTAAAACGCGCCGCCAAAAACCTAAAAGCTGCGGGTCCTTCGATTTTGCTTTGACTATCCACTGATCGGCAGAGTACCGGTCCGGCAGCGGCGACAACATCAAATAAAAGAGTCCGGTCGTCATGAAGTTATCGGCTCCGTACGCGAATAACATGCAATGATCGCTGCCGGCCGGCAGAAAAGTCCGACCAACAAAAGAAATCCCATACAAAGCAGGCAAGCCCAGGCAACAGAAAGTACTGTTTCTTCGCTGATGTTGATGCTGCGACCGAGAGCAACAAGCCAACCAAGTTTTGGAATGAAAGGACTGTCGAAGGCGGTAATGGCCTCGCCCAGTTCGCGACCAACAAGACCTTTGCCAGTGCTGGCGAACAAGTAATGCCAGTCGCCCCGTAGAAACAGCGCATAGGTGATCACCTGCAAGCCGAGGCCGACACGCAAAACGGCAAGCCACTTGTCAGTTTCTGGCGGAAACAGAAAGCGCTGCAAACGCGTCCACCATATTTTAACCATGGATTGCACGGATAAAACGGATCAGAAGATGATTCATCAAGAGTTGAACGCGAACATAATCGGGCGACATCAATGTGACAGCTTCAGGACTTCCGCGACTGTCTTCCGATCTTATCCGTGCCATCTGTGTAATCCGCGGTTGTTCTATTGCTTCTCCTACTCACGCAGGCTGAAATCGTAACTAAACATTGGTTGGAACGATTCCCCTTTTCCGTGCTCAAAGTCAGTGATGCTAGGCGGATTGACCGATCCGAACGTGGCGCGAATTTTTTTCGCATCTGGGTGCTGCTGCCAGACGGAGAGCGCAAGCATTTTGATCACTACCTCTCGCAGTGGCTCGTAACGCGCATCCGGCAGCTTGTTTAACAAACTGTTTAGACGGAGAGCGGCTGCTTTGCCGCTCACATGCGGCGAGTCTT
>Ga0209239_1002050_pt1 | contig 12041 bp, 10 predicted proteins | sample GraSoi013_2_20cm_FD_185824 | JGI IMG/M metagenome (GOLD analysis project Ga0209239, IMG submission 185824) | Grasslands soil microbial communities from the Angelo Coastal Reserve, California, USA - Sample 10_02_2013_2_20cm (SPAdes) (version 2) | ecosystem: Environmental > Terrestrial > Soil >...
CGCTTCTCCGACACCGCCTGGCTCGTGACGATCGCCAACCTCGCGTGGGACCGAGCCAAGATCCTTCCGCCCTGATATGGTGACGCCGACCGAAGCGGCCCGTCTGATCCTCGAGCACATTGCCCCGCTCCCCGCGGCGCGCCGGCCGCTGCGCGAGGTGCTGGACCGGGTGCTTGCCGAGGATGTGACCAGCCCCATCGACCTCCCCGCATGGGACAATTCCGCGATGGACGGCTACGCGGCGCGCGCGGTAGACGTGGAAAATGCCGGCGCGCAGCACTCGGTCACTCTGGCGGTGGTCGAGAGCGTCCCCGCCGGACAATTCCCCACGAAGCCGATCGGCCCGGGGCAGGTCACCCGCATCTTCACCGGCGCACCGTTGCCGGCCGGCGCCGACACCGTCGTGCGGCAGGAGGACACCGCGCCGGCCGAGCCGGGGAGGATCACCGTGGTCACCGGCCGGGACGCCCGCAAGAACGTCCGCCACCGGGGCGAGGATATCCGGAAGGGTGAGGTCGTGCTGGGCGGCGGCACGCCCCTCGGGCCTGCCCAGCTCGGCGTGCTCGCATCCATCGCCCACGCCAGCCCGCTCGTCCACGATGCCCCGCGCATCGCCTTCATGGGTTCGGGTGACGAGATCGTGGACCTGGACCGTGCGGACGACATTCTCTCGGGCAGGAAGGTCGCGACCTCCAACTCCTACACCCTCCACGCATTGATCCGCCGGACCGGCGGGATCCCCGTGGACCTGGGCCTGGCGCGCGATACAAAGGAAAGCCTGCGCGAGCATCTCGCGGGGGCGCGCGGCGCGGATTTGCTCGTCACCACCGCCGGGGTGAGCGTGGGGGAGCACGACTTCGTGCGCGAGGTCCTGACGGAGCTGGGCGGCGAGATCAAGCTGTGGCGCATCGCCATGCGCCCCGGGGCCCCGGTCGGATTCGGCGTGCTCGGCGGAACGCCGTGGATCGGGCTCCCCGGAAATCCGGTGAGCGCGATGGTCACCTTCGAGCTGTTCGTGCGTCCGGCCATCCGCCGCCTGCTGGGCCACCGCCTGCCGTTCCGCCGCACGGTGCCGGTGTGCGTGGGCGAGCCGATCACGCTCGGGCCGAAACTGCGCCACTTCCTGCGGGCGGTCGTGAACCCACAGGGACCGGGGGGGGCCCTGACGGCGCGCTTGACGGGCCCGCAGGGTTCCGGCATCCTCACGTCCATGGCCCGCGCCAACGCGCTCCTGATCGTCCCCGAAGACCGGCCCGCCGTGGCCGCGGGCGAGATCCTCCCGGCGCTGCTGCTGGACGATCCGCACCACGTCGCGGAGGCGCCCTTCTAAGTGGCCGCCCGCCCTGGCCTGCTCCGCGCGCTGCGACTGCTCGGATCGGCCGCCGTCGTCGGGGGTGTGTATTTCCTGAATCTGCGAGCGCCGAGCGAGCTGCGGCTGGAGATCTTGTACATCATTCCCGTGCTGCTCGCGGCCTGGCATGACGGGATGCACTGGGGCATCGCCTTCGCCTTGGCGACCAGTCTCCTGCGCTTCACGGTGGGCATCGACCAGCTGCCCCCTACGACGTTGCTCGACTACCGCGTCCTCAACGAGCTCGCGTACCTCCTCGTGGTCGGCGTGGCCATCACCGGCCTGTCGCAGCTGCGGCACACGCACTCGCAGCTCGAGCAGCTCGCGACTCAGGACCCGCTCACGAGCGTATTGAACGCGCGGGCGTTCTCCCACGAGCTGGCGCAGGAGCTGAGCCGCAACCGGCGCTACGGCCGGCCCCTGGCCCTGATCTACCTCGATTTGGACGATTTCAAGTCCGTCAACGATGCGCACGGCCACGCGACCGGCGACGCCGTTCTGCGGCTTGTGGCCGACGCGATGCGCGGCGCCGTGCGCCAGGCGGACGTCGTCGGCCGGCTGGGGGGCGACGAGTTCGCGGTCCTGATGCCCGAGACCGATGGCGACGTGGCGCACGCCGCGGCCACCCGGCTCGTCACCAGCATCCGCACCGTGTTCCGGGGCACCCCTTCCGTCACTGCCAGCATCGGCGTCGTGGCGGTCTCGGGCACCGAGGCCGGGACCGACGAGCTGCTCCGCAAGGCCGACCAGGCGATGTATGCGGCGAAGCGCGCCGGCAAGGACCGCGTCGTGCAGGTCGCGATGTGAGCGAGACGCTGCGGACGCTCCAAGACCTGTTCCTCATCTTCACGTCGGTCCTGTTCATCGTCGATCCCCTCACAGCGGTTCCGACGTTCCTCGCCATGACGGCGCGGGACTCACCCGAGGTGCGCCAGCTCATGGCCAAGCGGGGGGCCTGGACGTGCGCCATCACGCTGACGGCGTTCGCCTTGGGCGGGAGCCTCATCTTCCGCCTGTTCGGCATCACGATCGGCGCGTTCAAGATCGCCGGCGGCGTACTGATCGGCCTCAACGCGCTCGACATGGTCCAGGCGCGGCGCAGCCAGCAGCGGGAGACGGCGGTGGAGAAGGCGGAGGGGATCGAGAAAGAAGACGTCGGCATCATGCCGCTCGGCGTCCCGATGCTCGCCGGGCCGGGGGCGATCTCGACGGTCATGGTGCTGGCGGGGGCCTCAAAGAGCGTGGTGGCGACCGCCGGCGTGTATGTGGCGATCGCGCTCACGGCGTTCCTGACCTACGTCACGCTCGCCGCCGCGCCGCGCGTGGAGAAACAGCTCGGCCAAACGGGCATGCGGATCCTCACGCGGCTCATGGGGCTCGTGCTGTGCGCGATAGCGGTGCAGTTCATTCTAGACGGAATCAAGATGGCCGAACTATAAGCGGCGCAGCGGCGGGGGCATCGGCAGGTCGAATCCCGGGGGGAGTCGGAACGGGCGCCGCAACCGCGCCGGCTCGAACGCCTCGAGCGGCTGCGGGGCGATCACCTCACACCAGATGGTGTCGTTCCCGGCGCCCTTCGCCCCGGACAGGAGGCGGTCCGCAGCTCCGATGACCGCCTCGAGGCTCTCCGTCGGCTGCAGGCACGTCACGACGCCCCCGCTGATCGAAAGCGGCAGGGCGGTCTCGGTCGACGCGGCGCGCACCGACTGTTGCAGCTTGCGGATCACCGTGTCGGCGGCTTCGGGCCCCGCCTCCGGGAGCAGCACGGCGAAGCTGTCGCCACCCAGCCGCGCAACCACATCGCTCGCGCGGATCGAGCTGCGAGCCGACTCGGCCACCAACCTCAGCATCCCCTCTGCCGTCAGGGGACTGAAGCGCTCGGCCACCTCCGTGTAGTCGTCGAGGTCGAAGTAGCCCAGCGTGAATGGATGGTCGTAGCGCCGCGCGCGCTCGAACTCTCTACCGGCAAGCTCGTAGAACGCCCTCCGGTTCTCGTTCCACGTCAGCCGGCCGCCCGCTTGCCTACCCTGCCTGAACCACGCACGACCGCGCAGATACAGGTCGCACGCGAGGGCGAGCGCCAGCACGGCGATCACCACGGTATGCCAGGTCATCGGGAAGTACTACAGGTTCAACCGCTGAAAGCCTTCGGGATCCGAGTTACGCCGGCCTGCCCGGGCGCGACGGGACGCTTCCACGCGTCGCTCGACGCCGTTGCGACGCTCGAACGGCACCTCCATGTGCTCGCGCCGGCGATCGCGGACCATGCGGCGGCCCTGATCGACCCGCCGGTCCCAACCGCGCCGACGGGGTCGTCCAACCCGCGTGGTGTTGTCCTGCCTGGAGTCGTTGGTCATGAGAGAACCTGCCCTGTGCCCTGCATCCCCAGTGCCATCGAGGCGCCGGGACCGTGCTGGCTATCCCATTGGTGGGATTGACGATGCCACGTGACCAAAAAGCGTCGTCGCATGACCGTACTGCAAAACTGTGGCCCGCGAGTCGCGGCTGATGCGGCGATGCCAACCAAGTGCGTGATACCCCGTCCTACATCCGTTTGTACTTCGGCCCGCTCCCTCCCTCCCGCGGGGTCCACCTTGGGCCCAGCACGTCCGTGGCCTTGCAGTCGACGCAGTTCGGGGCATTCACCCGCAGGGCGCCCTGCGTCACCTCGTAGACTCCGGCCGGGCACATCCGGGCGTAGAAGTCGGCGACCGCCGCCGGCACATCTTTCCCGACCACCAAGTGGATGGGAATCGTGTCGCGGGTCGCATTGCCGGACTTGAAGACCCCATCGACCTTGGAGAAGGTCAGGTTGCCATCAGGGGTTACTGACCCCGGGCGCAAGCCCGGGGTGAGCCGGCGAGGGGTTTCGGCATCACTCTCCATCGCAATCTTCCCACCCGGAAACCGCCCGCCGGTGACCGTCATCAGCGCCGCCTTCACCCCACCCACATAGAATCCGTCCTTGAACGCGAGCCGCATGTTGCGGGTGCGATACAGGTCCCGCATGATGAAAGACGCCTTCACCAGCCGGTCGTACTCGGCGAGCCGTGCGGCGGACGCGTCGCCGGCCTTGAGCCCCGCAAAGATGGCGCGCGCGGCGAGCATCCCCGACTGCATGGCGTAATGGATTCCCTTGAGGGACGGCACGTCCACAAAACCGGCCGAGTCACCCAGCACTACGACACCGTCGCCCGAGCGGCGCGCCGGGACCGCGTAGTAACCGCCTTCTGGGATCGTCTTCGCACCCCATTCGACCATCTCGCCGCCCTCCAGGTACTGCCGGAACAACGGGTGCAGCTTCATCCGCTGGAGCAGCTCGTGGACGTCGAGCGCGGCATCTCGGTAATCGAGCCCCACCACCAGCCCGAGCGCCACGAGGTTCGACTCGAGCGGATACATGAAACTGCCGCCGAAGGCATCCGTGGGCAGGGGCCAGCCGAGCGTGTGGACGATGGTGTCGAGCGGCCGTCTCGTTTCCCAGATCTCTTTCACGCCGAGCGCGAAGATCTGCGGATTCTCGGACGTCACGCCCTGCCACTGAAGCCACGCCTGCGACAGGCTCCCCCTCGTCCCCTCCGCCAGCGCCGTCACCTTCGCGATGAGGTCGTTCGGGGCCATGTAATTCGAGAGCGGCCGCCCCGCGCGGTCCAGGCCGGTCACCGCCGTGCGGACGCCCGCCACCCGCTCCCCGTCCACCAGCAGGCTCGCGGCCGGGAAGCCCGTGAAGACGTTCACGCCCAGCCCCGCGGCCCGCTCGCCCAGCCAGCGCACCATCTCGCACAATGACGCCACGTAATTCCCAGCATTGCGCATCGTGGGCGGCGTGGGCAGCGTGAACGCGTGGTGGGAGCTGAGCAGGGAAACGCGTTCCTCGGTGACGGGCGCGCGGAACGGGAAGTCGGTGTCCTTCAAGTCGGGGAACAGCTCGCGGAGCGGGCCCGGGTTCACGACCGCGCCCGAGAGGGAGTGCTCGCCCAGCGCCTCGGCCTTCTCGAGCACGCCGATGTTCAATTCCGTGCGCTCGCGCTGCGCGAGGTGCGCCAGCTCGATCGCGCAGGCAAGGCCGGCCGGCCCGGCGCCGACGATCAGGACGTCGAGCTCCATGCGGTCGCCGGCGCCCTCGGCGCCCTCCTTCAGGATGAGCCGGTCCAGGGGCAAGGGAGGCTGGTACCGAGCCGGCAGGAACCGCTCCCCGCTCCCCGCTCCCTCAGCCATGGAGCTTCTTGATCTCTTCGGTGAGCTTGGGAACGACTTCAAAGAGATCACCGACAATGCCGTAGTCCGCCACCTTGAAGATCGGCGCGTCCTTGTCCTTGTTGATGGCCACAATGACCTTGGACGTGCGCATTCCCGCGAGGTGCTGGATCGCACCCGAGATGCCGACCGCGACATACAGCGTCGGGCTCACCGTCTTGCCGGTCTGTCCCACCTGGTCAGCGTGGGGGCGCCACCCGGCGTCCACTACCGCGCGCGACGCACCCACGGCCGCGCGTCCCGCGAATGCCGCGGCCAGCTCCTCCAGTACCTTGAAGTTGGCCGGCTCCTTGAGCCCGCGGCCGCCGGACACGATGATCGGGGCCTCGGCCACGTCGAGCGTGCCTGCCGGCGCCGGCTTGATCTGCTTGACGACCACGCGACCCGGGGAGCCGTCCACCGCCGCGCTTTCCTGAGTGCCGGCCCGGGGACGCTGCACGGGAGTGAACACGTTGGGCCGAAGCGACAGCACGGCGGGGCTGCCGGCCACCCTGACCTTCAGGAGCGCCTTGCCGGCGTATACCGGCCGAATCGCTATCACGGCGCCGCCTGCGACACTCACGTCGGTGATGTCCTGTAGGAGCGGCCGCCCTAACCGGGCGGCGACACGGGGAGCGAGATCTTTCCCCGTGGCGCTCGCCGCGAACACGACGGCTCCGTAGCCGCCGGTGTTCACTCGGTCGGCGATCGCGCGGGTGTACGCCTCCGGGGCGTAGCTCGAGAACGCGGGATGGGTCAGCGTGACCACGCGATCCGCGCCGAACCCGCCCAGCTGGTCCGCACCCCGCACCGGGCCGGCCGCAAGCACGAGGGCGTCCACGCGGGCGCCCCCACCCAGGGCATCCGCCAAACGCCGGGCGCCGGTCACCACCTCATGAGAGACCTTGCGGACGGCACCGTCTCGCTGCTCGAGCACCGCGAGGACGTCGCTCACAGGACCTTCGCCTCCTCGCGCAGCAGACGAACCAGCTCGGGAACCGCCGCGGAGCCCTGGCCGACGATCTTGCCCGCCTGTCGCTCGGGAGGCAGGGTGAGCGAGAGAATCTCGAGCGCACCGGGCCCGGGCGCGGTGGGTTTGACCTCGAGCGGCTTCTTTTTCGCCGCCATGATCCCTTTGAGAGCGGGATAGCGCGGCTCGTTCAATCCCTTGTCGGTGGTGAGCAACGCCGGCAGCGGGAACTCCACGACCTCGACGCCGCCTTCGATCTCTCGCTCCGCCGTCCCCTTATCACCGGCGATCTCGAGCTGGGCCACGGTCGTCACGCACGGCAGGTCGAGCAGCTCGGCCATCATCGGACCGACCTGATGGTTGTAGTCGTCGATCGCCATCTTCCCGAGCAGGATCAGGTCGAACCCAGCACCCTTGAGCTCCGCAGCGAGGGCCTTCGCGGTTTCGAGGCCGTCCGGGTGGAAACCTTGGGTCTGGAGCAAGACGCCGCGATCGGCTCCCATCGCGAGCGCGGTGCGGATCGTCTCCTGTGCCGCCGCGGGGCCGAGCGAGATTACGACGACGTCGCCGCTCCCGGCTTTCTCCTTGAGGCGCAGCGCCGCTTCGACGGCGAACTCATCGTAGGGATTGAGGATGAACTTGACGCCCGCTTCGTCGAGCGACTTGCCGTCGGCGGCGATCTTCACCCGCGTCTCCGAATCGGGGACGCGCTTGATGCAGACAGCGATCTTCATGCGAAAGGTTTCAGGTATCGGGTGTCAGGAAACAAACCTGCCCTCGGTCATCTGGCAACCACTTGAGGATCTGCTTCTAGAAGTCTGCATTCACGCTCACCTGCACATGGCGCGGCAAGCCCGGCGTGAGCCAACGCTGGACCGGCGTGCCTGGCGCCGTGGGATTCTCTGCGAAGGTGCCGAAGTTGAAGAGGCGCCGGTCGAACATGTTCCGCACCGCACCGCGCAGCTCCAAGTCACGCCAGGCGAGCGTGAGCGACAGATCGGCGACGGCATAGTCGGACAATCGGCGCGTGACGTTCGCCTCGTCGCCCCGCAGCCACTGCCGCCCGACGTAGCGGGCGTCCACCCCGGCAAGGAGCGCTACACCGGTCCCGGGCGCCCGGGGATGGAGGACCGGCACCGCCAACCCGGCGTTCACACGGTGCCCCGGCACCATCGGGAGCTTGTCTCCCGGCGTCACGGTCTCACCGGCCGTGTCGCGGGTGGTGGCGAGCGTCGCCGTGGTCTCGAACGTGGCGCGCGTGTAGCCGTAGTTGGCGTACGCCCGCACGCCGGCGGGCGGGGAACCACGCCATTGGCGCCGGGTCGCGCCGATGTTCTGGAAGTACCCGCCGGTGACGGTCGAGGCGATGAAGAAAATGTCGTCGCGCACGTCGGTGCGGTACACGTCGGCGCTGGCATCGACGCGTCCGCCCGAAGCGCGAACGCGCCACCCCAGCTCATACGTCGTAGCCACGACGGGCTTGAGGGCGGGATCAGGTCCCAGGGCGAACGGCAGCGGACACGCGGCCTGGGGGTCGGCGCACGCCAGCTCCACGATGGCGGGAGCGCGGAACCCGCGGCTCACGGAAGCGAACACCTCGTGCCCCCGTCCCCCGCTCCAGGTGAGCCCGCCGCGCGGCGAGAGCCGGCGGAAGACGTGCAGACCGCTCTGCGTCGAGTCGATCAGGTCCTCGAACGGCACGCGGATCCAGTCGTACCGGGCCGCGGCCGTCGCGGTGAGCCGCGGCACAACCTCCAGGTTCGCCCCGGCGAACGCCCCGGCGTTCACCTGATTAGTGCGCACCGACTCCGTGAGCGAATCGGGCGAGGCTCCCCCCCCGGCGGGCACGGCGAAGATGCGGACAGCCACGTGCTCGTAGTCCGCGTCCGCCCCGGCGAGCCAGCGCAGCTCGCGGCGCCCGAGCGGCAGCTTCCCCGAGAGCTGCACCGCTCCGCCGCCGATACGCGTCGCGTTGCGCTGGCGCGAGTCTTCCCCGACGAAGTTCGCGTTGAACTGCTCGCTCGAGAGCGAGCGTCCGAAGGCGTTGATCGCGAGCTGGGTGTGGCCGATGAGGCGCTGCGCGTTGAGAATGACGAGGTGCGCCCGCGGAGCGAAATAATCGCCGCCGGTGAAGTTGCGGCGCGGGTTCGCCGCCGCCACACTCTCGGGAAGGCTGCCCGCCTGGAAGATCTTGTTGTCCGCACCCGTGTAGCTGAGCGTGGCGTCCCAGGTGCCGTTCAGGAGGCCGAGCTTCGCGAACAGCGTGCCGATCCGGCTGCGCGTGTCCTCGCGCCAGCCGCCCTCCCGCTCGTAGCGCGCGCCCACATAGTAGTCCCAGGCGCCGTGACGGGCTCCGGCGCGCGCCTTCAGCTCGTAGCGCCCCCAGCTCCCCCCCGACGCCTCCAGCTCGCGCGCCGCCGGGCTCGCTCCCCGGCGCGTGACCAGGTTCACCGCCGCGCCGAGCGCGTTGCGCCCGAGCAGCACCGAGGGGCCGTACACCACCTCCACCCGCTCCACGTCCTCGAGCGGCAACAGGTCGAAGTTCACCTCGTGCGCGTCGGGCTCGTTGGCGCGCACGCCGTCCACGTACACCGTCACTCCTTGTGGCACCCCGATCACGGGCGAGACCTGAAACCCGCGGAGCGAGACGTCCATCTGCGCGGTGGCGCCGAGCTCGTCCGACGTCGTCACGCCCGGCAGCTGCTCCAGGGCGTCGGCGAGCGAGCGCACGCCGCGTGCGTCCAGATCCTGGGCGTCGAGCGAGGCGGTCCGCCCGGCGAGCCCGCGCGCCAGCTCGCGCACGGTCGGCAGCCGGACACCCGTCACAACGACGGGAGCGAGGGTGTCGGTGGGAATAGAGTCGGGCTGTTGCGCGCCGGCGGGCGGGGGGAGCAGGGCGAGTAGCAGGGCGCCGGCGAGCCAATGCGGAGTGCGAAATGCGGAATGCGGAATGTCAGGGAAAGCTTCGGGAAGCGAACGACCTTTCATTGCCATTCCGCATTCCGCACTTCGCATTCCGCACTCAGTTGAACGCACTCAGCCCCGTGATTTCCTGCCCCAAGATGAGCGTGTGGATGTCGTGCGTCCCCTCGTACGTATACACCGACTCGAGGTTCGCGAGGTGGCGCATCGCCTGATACTCCGCCAGAATGCCGTTCGCGCCGAGCAGGCGGCGCGTCTCGCGGGCCACGTCGGTCGCGATACTCACGTTGTTCCGCTTGGCGAGCGACACCTGTTGCGGCGTGACCTTCCCCTGGTCCTTGAGCCGTCCGAGCTGCAGGCACAGGAGCTGCGCCTTGGTGATCTCGGTGAGCATCTCGGCGAGCCGCGCCTGCTGCAGCTGGAAACCGCCAAGCGGTTTCCCGAACATCACCCGGGTCTTGGCGTAGCTCACCGCCTCGTCGTAGCACGCCATCGCGGCGCCTACCGCCCCCCACGCGATGCCGTAGCGCGCTTGGGTGAGGCACAGGAGGGGGGACTTGAGCCCGCCCGACTGGGGCAGCAGTGCGTCCTTCGGGACGCACACGTCCTGCAGCACCAGCTCGCTCGTGTCGCTCGCGCGCAGGCTGAGCTTGCCCTTCTGGTCCTTAGCCGAGAAGCCCTTGGTGTTCGTCGGCACGATGAAGCCGCGGATCGAGCTCACGTCGTCGACCTTCCCGGTCTTCGCCCAGACGATCGCCAGCTGCGCGGTCGAGCCGTTGGTGATCCACATCTTGGCCCCGTTCAGCACCCACCCGTCCTTCGTCTCCCTCGCGACGGTGATCATGCCGGCGGGATTCGATCCGTAGTCGGGCTCCGTGAGCCCGAAGCAGCCGATCACCTCGCCCGACGCCATCTTCGGAAGCCAGCGCCGCTTCTGCTCGTCCGAGCCGAAGGCGTAGATGGGATACATGGCGAGTGCGCCCTGGACCGAGGCAAACGAGCGCACGCCCGAATCGCCGCGCTCCAGCTCCTGCATGATCAGTCCGTAGGCGACGTTGTTCAGCCCGGCGCAGCCGTACTCCTCCGGCAGGTTGGCGCCGAACAGGCCGAGCTCGGCCATCTGTGGAACGAGCGGCTTCGGGAAGCGTCCCTCGATGTAGTGCTCGCCGATGACGGGGATGAGCTTGTCGTCCACCCACGCGCGCACGGTGTCGCGCACGGCGCGCTCCTCCTCGGAGAGCAAGCCGTCGACATCGTAGAAGTCGACGCCCTGAAACTTTCCCATGTGAACCTCGATGAACGGTGTTCGACTTAACTGGCCGCTTGCACCTGCTGCGCCGGTGCCTCCCGCCCCGGACGCGCAAACGCGGTCGTGTCCGACGCCCGGAAGCGACGGGACTCGACGTCCCACCGGAAGTACGTGATGTGGACCGCCGTCGGCTCGATGGTCACGAAATTGAAGCTCGACGGGCGCCCGCCGCGCGTGCGCCGACACAGCGTCCCCGCGGTCGAGACCACCACGCGACCCCCGAGCAGCTCCGCTCCCTCCGCGTGGTCGTGGCCGCACAGCACGACCTCGGCGCCCGACGCCACGATACGACGCTGCGCCTGGCGCCAGCGGGCGAGGCCCATGCGCCGCGAGATGTCGCCGCGCAGCACGTTGTGGTGCACCACCAGCACGCGCGCCTGCTCCCGCGGCGCGGCTTCGAACAACCCGCGCACGCGTACGATCTCCCTCTTCGGGAGGTGCCCCTTCACCGCGAGGTCGCGCAGCCGCAGGGTCAGCGAGCCCCACGCCACCCCGTGCGCGGTGAGCGCGCTCGCGATGATCGCTCCGGGGAGCGTCAGCGTGGGCGCCAGGTCCGCGCCGAAGTAGCGCGCGTACTTCGCGTACAGCGGCTGCTTCGCGAACGGGATCAGCGGTCGCGTCCACCAGGCCACGTCGTGGTTGCCGGGGATCACGAGGACGGGCGCCGTCCGGGCCGCGGCCTGCACGAGCGCCCGCGCCCGCTGGAACTCCCCATGGCGCGCCCGCTGCGACAGGTCGCCCGTGACCACCACCGCGTCGGGCCGCAGGTCGGGAAGCATCTGCTCGAGCCCCTCGATCTGGTCGAGATCGGCGAGGCCGCCGAAGTGGAGGTCCGAGAAGTGCAGCAGCTGGACGGTCACGAGTCGGCCTGGACGGTGTAGGTGAGCGTCCCGTCCCCGTTCGCGGGAACCGGGATCCGGAACCGGACCTCGGTGGCGGACAGTTTCTCGGGCCCCACACTGCTCTCGGTCACGCGCCACGCGCCGAAGCGCGCCTCGCGCACGTCGACCGTCACCGCCACGGGCTTCGCGTTCGAGATCGTCACCTTGTAGGATGCGGTAATCCGCTGGCGCGGCGCCATCCCCCGCTTGGGGGGCGCCAGCTGCTCTTGAGCGTAGTCCGTCTGCACCCGCTCGGCCGTGATGTCGAAGGCATCACCCGACTGGACCCGCAGGTCGCGCCCGGGCGCCGTGTGATCGCTCCGCGCTTCCCCCACGAGCTGGAGCCGGCCGGCGGAGTCGGCCTGGTACAGC
>Ga0209239_1002053_pt1 | contig 12032 bp, 5 predicted proteins | sample GraSoi013_2_20cm_FD_185824 | JGI IMG/M metagenome (GOLD analysis project Ga0209239, IMG submission 185824) | Grasslands soil microbial communities from the Angelo Coastal Reserve, California, USA - Sample 10_02_2013_2_20cm (SPAdes) (version 2) | ecosystem: Environmental > Terrestrial > Soil >...
CATGAACGGCGTCACCGGGCGCATGGGGCTGAACCAGCACCTCGTGCGATCGATCCTCGCCATTCGCGAGCAGGGTGGAGTGGCGCTACCCGACGGCGGCCGGCTCTTGCCGGACCCGATCCTGGTCGGGCGGAGCGAGGCGAAGCTCCGCGACATCGCGGCCGCTCACGGACTGACACGCGTCGCGACGGACCTCGACGCCTGCCTCGCGAACCCGGCGGACGAGATCTACTTCGACGCCACCGTGACGAGCCTGCGCGTGGGCCACGTGCGTCGCGCGATCGCGGCGGGAAAGCACGTCTACTGTGAAAAGCCGGTCGCCGCCAGCACGGCCGAGGCGATCGAGCTCGCGACCTCGGCCAGCCGTCGCGGCGTGAAGCACGGAGTCGTGCAGGACAAGCTGTTTCTTCCCGGCATGCGCAAGCTCAAGCGGCTGGTGGACGACGGCTTCTTCGGCCGCATCCTGAGTGTACGCGGGGAGTTCGGCTACTGGGTGTCCGAGGGCGACGGTGAACCCGCGCAGCGTCCGTCGTGGAACTACCGCCGGGAAGACGGCGGCGGGATCGTGCTCGACATGTTCGCCCATTGGCGCTACCTGCTCGACCATACCTTCGGGGCGGTCACGGCAGTGCAGTGCACCGGCGCGACGCACATCCCCGAGCGGGTGGACGAGCGGGGGCGGCGCTACGCGGCGACGGCCGACGACGCCGCGTACGCCACGTTCGCGCTCGATGGTCCCGCGGGGGAGATTCTCGCGCAGTTCAACTCCTCGTGGGCCGTACGCGTGCACCGCGACGACCTGCTGCAGATCCAGGTCGACGGCACGCTCGGGAGTGCCGTCGCGACGTTGCGCGGTTGCAAGATCCAGCGCCGCGCCGATACGCCGCGCGCCGTGTGGAACCCCGACGTGCCCGACCCGGTCGACTATTACGCGTCGTGGCAGGAGGTGCCGGACGACGGCCCACTCGACAACGCGTTCAAGGTGCAGTGGGAGCGGTTTCTCCTGCACGTCGCGACGGATGCGCCGTTCCCCCACGACTTCTGCGAGGGGGCGAAGGGCGTGCAGCTCGCGGAGCTGGCGCTCCAGTCCTGGGCGGAAAGGCGGTGGGTGGACGTTCCGGATCTCGCCCGTGAGCACGCGGCTCCGGCCGGCGGGGACGCCGCCCTCGGCGGCCGTCGCCGCGTGCCCGCGCGCGTGATCCGCTTGCCCCTTTTCGATGGCAGCGTTGCGCCTCACACGCTGCGCGAGCCGGTCGCGTGGGGTTCGCCGGCGGGACCGACCCGCTCGCCGAGCGCGATCCCCTAGGCGGCGCGACGCTCGATTGGGAAGCCACGCTCGCGTACCGCTGCCACCTGTGGTCCGTCGGCCTGGCCGTGGCCGAAGCGATGGACACGGCGCAGCGCGGCATGGGGCTCGACTGGCCCGCGGCGCAAGAGCTGATCCGCCGGTCGCTCGCGGCAGCGCGCGCGACGGGTGGCACGATCGCGTGCGGGGCGGGCACCGACCAGCTCGCGCCGGCCGGGGGCGTTACGCTGGCCGACGTGGAGCGCGCCTACGAGGAGCAGGTCGGCTACGTGGAAGGGGAGGGGGGACGGGCGATCCTGATGGCAAGCCGGGCGCTGGCGCGCGTCGCACGCGGGCCCGACGACTACGCGCGCGTCTACGGGACCATCCTGCGGCAGGTGAGCCGCCCGGTCATCCTGCACTGGCTCGGCGACATGTTCGATCCGCAGCTCGCCGGCTACTGGGGCACGCGCGACGCCGACCAGGCCATGAACGTCTGCCTCGGCATCATCGGCGAACACCGGACCAAGATCGACGGAATCAAGATCTCGCTGCTCGACGCCGGGCGTGAGATCGCCATGCGCGGCCGGCTCCCGAGCGGCGTGCGCATGTACACGGGGGACGACTTGAACTTCGAGCGGCTGATTCTGGGCGACGCGGAGGGGGGTCACAGCGATGCGCTGCTCGGCGTCTTCGACGCGATTGCGCCGGCCGCGTCAGCCGCGCTCCGGGCGCTCGACGCGGGGAACGTACCGGCCTATCACGCCGCGCTCGAGCCCACGCTGCCGCTCGCGCGTCACATTTTTCAGGCGCCGACCTATGCGTATAAGACCGGCATCGTGTTCCTCGCCTACCTGAACGGCCACCAGCGGCACTTCCGGATGGTCGGCGGCGCGGAGAGCTGGCGCTCCGTGCAGCACCTCGCCGAGCTGTTTCGGCTCGCCGACGCGGCCGGGCTCCTGGGCGATCCGGACCGCGCGGCGGATCGAATGCGGCGCATGCTTGCACTCGCGGGGGTCGAGTGAAGGCCTCGACCGCCCCGGGGTCCCTGCCGATCTCCCGGCTCAGCTTCAACCAGATCACCGCGGAGCGGGCGAGTCTCAAACAGGTCGTCGATGCCTGCGCCCGTCACGGCGTGCCGTACGTCGCGGTGTGGCGTCACAAGCTCGCCCAAGTCGGCGTGAAAGCGGCGGCGTGTCTGCTGCGTGACGCGGGAGCCCGAGTCTCGAGCGTGTGCCGCGGCGGGATGTTCCCCGCAGCTACGCGCGAAGAGCGCACGGCGCGGATTGAGGAGAATCGCCGCGCGGTCGACGAGGCGGCGGCGCTCGGCGCCGGCGTGCTGGTGCTGGTGTGCGGGGCGGCGCCCGACAGGGATATCGCCGCCGCGCGCCGCATGGTCGCGGACGGCATCGCCGAGCTGGTCCCCTATGCGCGGGAGCGCGGCGTGCGCCTCGGCATCGAGCCGATGCACCCGGGATTCGCCGCCGAACGCTCCTGCATCACCACCCTGCGGGAGGCACGTCGCCTCGCCGAGCGCTTCGATCTGTCCACCGTGGGCGTGGTGGCCGACGTCTATCACATCTGGTGGGACCCGGAACTGTACGATCAGCTGGCGCGCGCGGCGGGCCTGCTTGTCGGGTTCCACGTCTCCGACTGGCTCGTCCCCGTGCGCGACCTGTTGATGAATCGCGGGATGATGGGCGACGGTGTGATCGAGCTGCGGCGCATCCGCGACGCAGTCGAGCGCGCCGGCTACGTCGACCCGATCGAGGTCGAGATCTTCAACGAGGCCGTGTGGGACACGCCGCTCGATACGCTGATGCCGCTGGTAAAGGAGCGATACCTCGCGTGCGTGTAGGACGCAAATGGAGGAACCATGAGAACGATTCGACTCTGGTGCATCGCTGCAGCGATGGTCGCGCTCGCCACAGTCTCTGCCTGGCCTCTCGACGCCCAAGGTGTCCCCATCGGCGGCGCCGACATCGCCGGCGTGGTCACCGGCCCGAATGGACCCGAAGCCGGGGTGTGGGTGATCGCCGAGACCCACGACCTCCAGACCAAGTTCGTCCGCATCGTCGTGACCGACGATCGGGGACGCTACCTGATCCCCGACCTTCCGAAGGCCACGTACGCCGTGTGGGTACGCGGCTACGGGCTGGTCGATTCGCCGCACCTGCAAGGCTCGCCAGGCAAGACCCTGAACCTGACCGCGGTCGCGGCACCCGACCCGCGTGCGGCCGCGCAGTACTACCCGGCCGGTTACTGGTTTTCCCTGATCCACGTGCCCGACAAGCGCGAGTTCGCCGCGAGCCCGACGGCGGCCGACCCGAGCGGGATGTCGCCGAACGTGAAAAGCCAGGCCGAGTGGCTCAGGATCATCAAATCGGGCGGGTGTTGGTCCTGCCATCAGCTGGGCAGCAAGGGCACACGGGAGATTCCCATGTCGCTCGCCCGCCCGTCCTCCGCGGCCGCGTGGGAGCGGCGCTTGCAATCGGGGCAGGCCGGCGCCCAGATGATCGGCACGCTCAGCCAGCTGGGCGCCCAGCGCGCCCTCGCGATGTTCGCGGACTGGACCGATCGGATCGCGGCCGGCGAGGTGCCGCCGCCGCCGCCCCGGCCGCAGGGCGTGGAGCGCAACGTGGTGATCACCGAGTGGGACTGGGCGGACCCCAAGGCGTATCTCCACGACGAAGTCTCGACCGATCGGCGCGCTCCGACGATCAACGCCCGCGGCTCGCTCTATGGATCGCTCGAGTTGAGCGCCGATTATCTGCCCGTGCTCGATCCCGCGCACAACACTGCCAGCCGGGTGCCGCTCACGGTGCGCGATCCCGGCACGGCGCCGGCCGCCGGGTCGCAGATGTTGCAGCCGTCGCCTTACTGGGGCAGTGAGGTGATCTGGACCAGCAAGGCCAACGTGCACAATCCGATGTTCGATGAGCGAGGTCGCGTGTGGCTCACCGCCACCGTGCGGCCGCCCGACAACCCGGACTTCTGCAAGGCGGGGTCGAGCCATCCGTCGGCGCAGCTGTTTCCGCTGGCCCGTGCCGGCCGCCATCTCGCGGTCTACGATCCCAAGGCCCGCAAGCTCACGCACATCAGCACCTGCTTCAGCACCCATCACCTGATGTTCGCCGAAGACGCGAACCGCACGCTGTGGACCTCGGGCGGTGGCCCGGTGGTGGGCTGGTTGAACACGAGGCTGTTCGACCAGACGGGCGACGAGGTGCAGTCGCAGGGCTGGACGGCCCTGATCCTCGACACCAACGGCAACGGCAAGCGGGACGCGTATGTCGAGCCCGACCAGCCGGTCGATCCTGCCAAGGACAAGCGGATTTCGGCCGGCCTGTACGCCGTCGCCCCCGCTCCCGATGGCTCGATCTGGGGGACATCCCTGGGCTTCCCGGGCGCCGTGGTGCGACTCAACCCGGGACCCCACCCGCCGGAAACAGCGCTCGCCGAATTGTACGAGCTGCCGCTCGACCGGGCGGGCGAGCCGGTCGAAGGGTTCTCACCGCGCGGCGGAGACGTGGACCGCAACGGCGTCTACTGGACGGCGCTCGCGAGCGGCCACCTCGCGAGCTTCGATCGCAGGAAATGCACGCATCCGCTCAACGGCCCGACCGCGACCGGCCAGCACTGCCCCGAGGGTTGGGCGTTCTACCCGGAGCCGTTGCCCCAGCTCGGGGGCGTGACCACGCCGGGAAGCGCGGAGGCCAGCTACTACACCTGGGTCGATCAGTTTGGGGCGCTCGGCTTGGGCGGCAACGTGCCGATCAACACCGGCAACGGGTCCGAAGGGCTGCTGGTCCTCAAGGAGGGAAAATGGATCGTGCTCCGTGTCCCCTATCCCCTGGGGTTCTACACGAAATGGATGGACGGCCGGATCGACGATCCGAACGGCGGCTGGAAGGGGCGGGGGCTGTGGGCCACGGTGAGCACGCGCGCGCCGTTCCACATGGAAGGGGGCAAGGGCACCGCGAGCAAGGTGCTGCATTTCCAGCTGCGCCCCGACCCGCTCGCGCAATGACAGGAGGAGGAAGGATGCGCAAGCTCTGGCTGGTGGGTCTGCTCGCGCCGCTCGTGCCGGGCGCCGCGGACCTCCCGACGAACTACGTTGCCGGGAAATTGATCCCGCTGAACGACAACGGCGCGTGGTCGTGGTTCATGGACGAGCGAGCCATCGTCCACGACAACAAGCTCATCGTGGGCTCGGTACGGGCGGTGGGCGACTATCGCAACGATCGTGATCCCGACTGGGGCAACGTAGAGGTCTCCGTCTACGACCTGGCGTCCGGTGCCGTCGGGCGGACGGTGCTGCATCGGCACCTGCAACAGGACGACCACGACAACCCGGCGTTCCTGGCTCTGCCAGACGGGCGCTATCTCGCCGTCTACACGCAGCACGGAGTCGAGCGGCGCATTTATTACCGCGTGTCGGAGCCGCACAATCCGTTGGCGTGGGGGCCCGCATCGGCGTTCGACACGCCGGGGAGCCCCGCGCAGCCGCTGCGCGGCAACAACGTCACCTACTCGAATCTGTTCCGGCTCTCGTCGGGCCGCATCCTGAACTTTTTCCGCGGGGTGGATCTCGACCCCAACTACATGTACTCGGACGACACCGGCCGCACCTGGCGCTACGGCGGCCGACTGGCCCACGGCAAGGACGGCTACAGCCCCTACTTGAAATACGCCTTCGACGGCGTGAACACGATTCACTTCGTCATGACCGAAGACCACCCGCGCAACTACGACAACAGCCTGTATCACGGCTTCGTGCGCGACGGCAGCATCTATCTCTCGGACGGCACCCGCCGCGGCAAGCTGAGCGAGACCACCGACGTGGAGATCAACGCGTGGGACTTGACCAGGGTGTTTCAGGGCGATCCCGACAACGTGGCGTGGATGAGCGACCTCGAACTGGACCGAGCGCAGCGGCCGTACGTGATCTTCACCGTTCAGAAGGACGGCCGCGGCCTGCCGCGAGGCCAGGGAGGCTTCGACCACCGCTTCGACTATGGCCGCTGGGACGGGTCGAGCTGGCGGGTGCACGAGATCGCGTACGCCGGCACGCGGCTGTACGCGGGCGAGGACGACTACACCGGTCTCGCCGCGCTCGATCCCAACGATCCCGACGTCGCCTACATCTCGACCGACGCGGACCCCGTCACCGGGAAAGCGCTCGTGAGCGCGGCCGACGGCCAGCGTCACCACGAGCTGTTCCGGGGCAGGACGCGCGACGGCGGCGCGACTTGGGGCTGGGAGCCCATCACCGCCAACTCGACGGTCGACAACCTGCGTCCCGTCGTCCCGCGGTGGCAGGACCGCCGGACAGCCCTCGTGTGGATGCGGGGGACCTACAAGAACAACCACGGCGAGTGGACCACCGCCGTCGTCGCGATCATCCTGGACGCGCCCGGCTCGTGACGCCGTGACCGCCATGGTGATCGGCTCGTGCCTCACCGCGCTCCTGGCGCTGCAGACGCCTCGGTCGCCCGCCGCGCGAGTCGATTGGCCCACGTTTCTCGCGCGGCACGACCTGGTATGGAACCGCCTCCCGAGTCGGTGGGGCGAGAGCGCATTCATCGGCAACGGTCGCCTGGGCGCCACGATCGACGTGCAGGGCGGCGCGCTCGGCTGGACCATCAACCGCACCGACGTGGTGCACGACCAGTCGCGCTACCCGATCGGCCGGGTCGTCCTGAAGACCGCCGGCGCGGTGCAGGGCGGCAGCGCCCGGTTGGCGCTCTGGAACGCCGAGGCGAGCGGCGCCGTGGTCACGGATCGTGGAACCGTGCGGTGGCGCAGCTTCGCAGCGTCGCGCCCGTCCGTGATCGTCATCGTGCTCGAGGGAACGGGCGGTGAGAGCGCCATCGCGCTCGATTGGCTGCCCGCCGAGGCGCGTCCCCCGCGCAAAGTGTATCGCAAGGACCCCTTTGCGCCCGAGGACCTGCATCCGGCGCCGGTCGTGACCCGGTCATCCGACGAAATCACGAGTGTACAGTCGTTCATCGGGGGCGGCGCGCACGCCGAGTCGATTGTCTCCTCACCCCCTGTCCCCCTCTCCGCAATGCGGAGAGGGCGAACGACGGACGAGAGGGCCTTCTACGTCAGCATCGGCCAGGGCAGCACCGACCGCGAAGCCCTCGTCGAGGCGCGCGCGGCGACCCGAGAAGCAGCTCGCTTGGGACTACGACGGCTCGAGACGGACCACCGAACCTGGTGGCACGCCTATTATCCCGCGAGCTTTCTCACGTTCCCGGACGCCCGTCTCGAGGCCTATTACTGGATCCAGATCTACAAGCTGGGCGCCGCCATGCGCGCGGATGGGCCGATTCTGGACTTGAACGGCCCCTGGTTCAACGCCACGCCGTGGCCCGGCATCTGGTGGAACCTGAACATCCAGCTCACCTACTCCCCGCTGTACCGCGCCAACCGGCTCGACCTGGCCGAGTCGTTGTTCCGCAACTTGGACCGGCGCCGGCAAGCCCTCATCGACAACGTGCCCGAGCGGCTGCGCGCCGACGCGGCGGCGATCGGGCGCAGCTCGGGTCCGGATCTCGTGCGCCCGGTCGATCTCGCCACCGCGCAGAGCGACGCCGCGCACGAGATGGGCGACCTGCCCTGGACGCTGTACTACTACTGGCTTTACTACCGCTACCAGATGGACGAGCGGATCCTGCGCGAGCGGGTCTACCCGCTGCTCAAGCGCGCCGTGGGGAACTACCTCGCCTATCTCGAGCGTGGGGACGACGGACGCTGGCACCTCCCGCCCACACACTCACCCGAGCTCGCCACCGTGCCGGACGCGAACTACGACCTGGCACTGCTCACCTGGGGTCTCGAGACGCTGATCGCGAGCGCGCAGCATTTGCGACTCGACGATCCGCTGCTCGAGCGCTGGCGCGAGGTGCTCGCGAACCTCACGGCTTTTCCCACGGACTCGGGCGGCCTGATGGTGGGCCGCGGCCGTCCGTGGAAGGAGTCGCACCGTCACTACTCGCACCTGCTGGCGGTCTATCCTCTGCACCTCATCACCCCCGACCGCCCGGAGCAACGGTCGCTGATCGAGACCTCGCTCGAGACCTGGGAGCGTGAGCCGGCGCTGTTCCGCGGCTACTCGTTCACCGGTGGCGCCTCGATGCACGCGTTGCTCGGCCACGGTGATACCGCGCTGACCCGCCTCAATTTGTATCTCGACGCGCCGCGCTACATGGAGCCGAACACGTTTTACGCCGAGGCCGGACCAGTGATCGAGACCCCGCTCTCGGCGGCGACGTCGATCCAGGACCTCTTCCTGCAGGACTGGGGTGGGGCGTTGCGCGTCTTCCCCGCCGTTCCGGCTGCCTGGACCGACGCGGCGTTCGATCGACTGCGGGCCGACGGCGCGTTCCTGGTGAGCGCCGTGCGCCACGAAGGCCGCACCGCCTGGGTGCGCATCGAGAGCCTCGCGGGCCAGCCGTGCCGGCTCGTCGTCCCCGATTGGGACTGGGCAGTCGTGCGCGCGCACTCGGGGCCGGCTCCCCGAGTGACGAAGGGGCCCCCGGGAGACTACGTCCTTGAGCTCCGCACGGGAGCGTCGGTGGTGCTCGCTCCCGACGCCACGACGCCGCTGCCCGATATGAGTCCCGTCACGCTGCCGGCGTCCGCTCGCAACCCGTTTCCCATCCTGAAAGATGTTCCCATCTTGAAAGATGGGCCCGGTGCATCACTGCCCTGAAGGGTAGCCCAGTGCTTTAGCACCGTGCTCCACCGGGCCCACGCTTCCAGCGTGGGAACATCGTCGCGGAGTGGGTCTCACCCCACCTGCGGGGCGGCGTACACCGGCGCGGCCACAAGGGCGATCGCTCCGCGCAGCCGCGGCATGCGCCAACCCTGGCGCGCCACTTGCGCGCGCGTCGCGGGTGCCGCCCGCTCCCACACGACGACGGGGCTCGACTTACCAGAGCGTTTTGCGCCGCCGCCGCTGTCGGGTGAGGCGATTTAGTTCGATAAATGAACACGATGCGCGGGCCGAGTCTCGGAAGCCGTTAGGAGCTGCCGGTGGTGAATTTCCTGCCTGGGTGCCAGGGAGTTTCAGCCGGTGCTGTTGAGTGTACGCAGCACATGTTGCTCGTTGGCCTCGCTCGAAACCGCAGCCGTAGCGTCTCCGCCATCGCCGTTGTCGCCGCATCCGGCGAATCCCTCCCAGAGCCGTTGCTATGAGATCGAGGAGCATCTGTCTCGCTGGTTGCGTCGCGCTGCTCGCAGCGGGAGCCCAAGCGCAGGCCCCCACCGGCCAGATCCAGGGTAGCGTGCGGGGCGAGACGGGGGTGGCGCTAGAAGGGGTCAGCGTCGTGGCAGTCGGGACGCACTTCGGCGCGGTGACCCGACCGGACGGGCGCTACGTGATCGCGCGAGTGACGCCCGGGACCTACCAACTCCGCGCGACGCGGATCGGATATACGTCGCGGGAGCAGCCGATCACGGTCGTCGGAGGCGAAGAGGCGAGCGCCGACTTCACATTGGCGAGTGCGGCCATCGCGCTGGACCAGGTTGTGGTGGTGGGCTACGGCACCGAGCTCCGGAAGGACCTCACAGGCTCCATCGGTTCGGTCTCGAGCGAGGATGTCTCGAACATCCCCGTCGCCCGGATCGATCAGGCGATCTCGGGGCTCGTGTCCGGCGTCCAGGTGCAGACGACCAACGCGCAGCCGGGCGCCGTGATGCGGTTGCGCGTGCGCGGGACCGGGTCGCTGCAGGCGAGCAGCGATCCGCTCGTCGTCGTGGATGGCGTCATCGGCGCGGACTTGAACGCGATCAGCCCGAGCGACATCGAGTCTGTCGATGTGCTGAAGGACGCGTCGGCGACCGCGATCTACGGTACCCGCGGCGCGAACGGCGTGATCCTGGTGACGACCAAGCGGGGCCGGCCGGGGCAGATCGCCTTCGACTACACCGGGTACACCGGTATGCAGGACGTGAGCAGGCATATCCCGCTCCTGACCGGCCCCGAGTTCGCACGGCTGTACATGCTCTATCCGAACCACGACAAGAGTGTGACGTTCGCACATCCCGAGTCGCTCGCGACGACCGACTGGCAAGACGTCGTCTATCGGACGGCGCCGGTCCGGAGTCACGATGTCCGCATCTCCGGAACCGCGGGCGCCACGAGCCTGATGCTCTCCGCCAACTGGTTCGATCAGGACGGCGTCGTGCTGGGCTCGGACTTCGGCCGCGGGTCGCTGCGCGTCAACCTCGACCAGGGCCTCGGCGAGCGGGTCCGCGTGGGCACGCGCGTCAGCTACAGCCGCTCCGTGGGCAACCAGGTGCGGGTCAACACGGGGTACGGCTCGGCCGGCGGGCCCGTGACGATGATGGCGCTGCGCTTCGCGCCGACCATCCCCGTGTACGATGCGAGCGGCAAGTTCAGCGGCCCGCTGCTCGCGGGCCAGGTCATGGACAATCCGCTCGCGATCGTCGATCTCCGGCGCGACAAGAGCACCACGGATTACTTCATCGGCAATGCCTTCGCCGAATACGACCTGGTGTCGGGACTCACGTTGCGTTCGAGCCTCGCGTACACCTCGCGCAGCCTCCTGGAGCAGCAATACACGTCCCGGCAGCTCCAAGCGTCGTTGAACCTCGGGCAGGCCAACCTCGACAACACCAAAGGGACGACGTGGCTGTCCGAGAACACGATCACGCTGCGACGTACGCTCGCCGGCAAGCACGACGTCACCGTGCTGGGCGGGTTCACGGCCCAGGAGACGCGCAGCGTGGCGAACGGGGAGCAGGGAATCGGCTTCACGAGCGACGAGCTCGGCTATGCGCGCATTAACGCAGCCGATCGGGTGACGGGCACTTCGACCTTGTCGCGGTCCCGGCTCGCCTCGTTCCTCGCTCGCCTGAACTACGGATTCGCCGGCAAGTACCTCGTGACGGCGACGATTCGCAGCGACGGCTCCTCCAAGTTCGCCGCCAACAACAAGTGGGCGACGTTCCCCTCGGTGGCGGTGGCATGGCGGGTGAGTGACGAGCCGTTCTTCCGCAGGCTTGCCCCGGCCGTGAGCGAGCTGAAGCTGCGCTTGAGCGCCGGCCGCACCGGGAACGAGGCCATCGGGGCGTATCAATCCCTGGCGGCCTGGAGCGTGGGCGCGCCCTACGCGATCGGCCTGACGACGTTCAACAACGGCGCCACCCTCGACCGGATCACCAATCCCAACCTGCGGTGGGAGACCACCAAGGAGTACGATGTCGGTCTCGATCTCGGCCTGCTCGAAAACCGGGTCAGCGTCACCGTGGACGCCTACCACAAGACCACCAGCGATCTGCTGTATGCGAAGCAGGTGCCGTACTTCACGGGTTTCGACAGCTACCTCGCCAACATCGGGAAGGTGCAGAATCGGGGGCTGGAGCTGGCCGTCGACACGCGTCACACTGTGGGCCCGCTCCGGCTGGGTCTGGGCGGCAACCTGTCCCTCAACCGCAGCAAGGTGCTCGATCTCGGCGCGGACCGGGAGTTTTTCCTGGCGGGCGCGAACAGCTCATTGCCCAATATCCGGGACGGGGCGATCGTGCGCGTCGGAGAGCCGTTGGGGAACTTCTATGGCTACGTGTGGGACGGGATCTTCCAGGACTCGATCGAGGCCGCCCACAGCGGTCAGCCCGGGGCCAAGCCGGGCGCCGAGAAGTTCCGGGACCTGAACGGCGACGGCGTGGTCAACTCCGCCGACCGCACTATTCTCGGGAACGCCCAGCCCAGGTA
>Ga0209239_1002058_pt1 | contig 12023 bp, 10 predicted proteins | sample GraSoi013_2_20cm_FD_185824 | JGI IMG/M metagenome (GOLD analysis project Ga0209239, IMG submission 185824) | Grasslands soil microbial communities from the Angelo Coastal Reserve, California, USA - Sample 10_02_2013_2_20cm (SPAdes) (version 2) | ecosystem: Environmental > Terrestrial > Soil >...
GATTCGAGTAGGGCAAGGTCAAACAGCTTTCACTATGAGATCGTGGGATCGCGTGATCGGGTACGCGCTGCTTCCTTTGGCGCTTCTCTCGTGTCACGTCAGCCGGGAGCCGAAATCAGATGAGAAGTCGAAACAGGAGCTGCTGGCCCTGGAAAATCGGTGGCTACAGGTGGAGGATGATCCTGTGGCTCTCGACGATATTCTTGCTTCTGATTTCCTGCACGTGGTGCCGGGGGCAATTATCACGAAGAACCAACACCTCCAGTTTCTACGCGAGCATCCTGCGGGTGGGAAACGTCCAGAGCCAGCGTTTCGAAGATCTGCATGTAAGGGTTTATGGTGAAGCAGGAATTGTGAATGGCGCCGTGATCGAAACGACTGACCACGGCGAGCGCAAGATTCTGTTCACAGATGTCTTCGCCTATCGCGATGGCAAATGGAGGGCCGTTAGCGCACAGGAGCTGCCTGTAGCCGCTCCATAGGTTATGCAAGGATTTGCTCGCGCTTCCTTGAGGGCGCGGTTCAATCGTCAACGCTTAACGCTTAGGGCTTAACGGCACATCAAACTCAGACAAACCAGGCAGGATGCTTTTTTCCATTGCGTCCGCGAACGTAGGGTATTGAAGAGTCCAGCCGAGACTCCGCAGTTTCGCATTACTCACACGCTTGTTGGTGTCGCCCCGTTTGCGTTGCTCCGTTAGTTCTCTAATGGGCGGCAATGGCCGATTCAGTCTCTGGGCCAACCAGCGGTAGCAGTCACTTTGCAGCATCGGTTGATTATCAACCACATTGTAAATCTGACGTTCCTGTAATTCCCCACTCACCAGGAGGAAAAGTACGGACGCGATATCGTCACGGTGCACTTGATTAACGAAGCGATCGTTTTCCGGATCGATGATCGCCGTGCCAGCTAGAAATTTGCTCAGTAACGCCGACCTGCCCGGGCCGTAGATTCCGCTGAGACGCGCAACTGTACCACCCCGGTCGAGCATTACCTTTTCCGTTTCAAGCAGGACTCGACCCGTCTCGCGAGCAGGTTTAGTTTCGCTTTCTTCGGTAACCCATGAACCATCGCGTTGCGCATAAACGCTGGTGCTGCTCGTAAAGAGCATCTTTGTTTCACCGAATCGATCGAGCAAATTGCGCATGCCATTCAAATAGATTTGCCGGTATGCCTCGAGTCCGCCGCCGCGCGAACTCGCGCAATGAACGACGGCATCGAATGTTCCGGGGCGCTCTGCGACCTGATCGCGGTTTGAAATATCGACCTGGCAAACAGGATACGGTTTGGCGGATAGCGCTGCGGCTGATTTCGCAGAAGCGGTCCAGCCTTCCGCGTCCCAGCCTGCGGCATGGAACAAATCCGCGGTCGCCTGACCAACATAACCGCAGCCGGCGATCAAGATTCGCGGCATGTCGTTGTAGTCGCCTCGCTGCGTCGAGGCGTTTTCTGCGTGTTGCGTCCGGCGTGGTGGTCCTGCGCCGTGGCTACAACAACCGCTCGGATCATCGCCAGTGCCTTACGCCGCGGCTGCGATTTCAATTTCTTCAAACATGTTTTTCTGGAGAGCGCGGACTTGTTTGAGACGAATAAGCTCCAGGAGCGCGAGAAACGTTACCACGACTTCCACGCGCGATACGGCAGCCCCAAACAAATCGGAAAAACGTAGCCGCGCATTATTTGCGACCCGTTGCAAAATAATATCAATCTTCTCCGAAACACTAAAACGTTCGGCGAAAATTTCCTGCACATCCTGTCGTGCTTCGATCCGTTTGATCACCGTTTGGAATGCATTGATTAACTGAAAAATTCCAACCTCTTCCAGACGCAGTGGCCCTTGCAGGAGCGACGATGCGCTACCTTCTCGCGCAAAAATCCGCTCCTGTTCGAGTTCCCGCAGATGAAGGTCCGCGGCCGCTTCTTTGAACTTCTTGTACTCAATCAACTGCCGGATCAGATCCCACCGTGGATCATCTTCCTCGGCGTCTTCTTCAGGGGGCTGCTGATCAATCGGCAACAAGCTCCGGCTTTTCAGGTAAATGAGGTTTGCTGCCATCACGATGAATTCGCCGGCAAGTTCGATATTCAACTCCTTGAACGCCTGGAGATATTCGAGGTACTGACGAGTGATGCGTTCAAGTGAAATGTCGTAAATGTTGATCTCATCCTGCTTGATCAGGTAAAGCAGTAGATCGAGCGGCCCTTCGAAAACCTCCAGCTTGACCTTGTAATCGGCTTCCATATATCGCGCCCGAGTTTAGGCAACAGCAGGTTAAAGTAAATCGTGCGGCCCAAGCCGGTCATGGGAGCGCGGCGCGACCGGCGGTCGCGCCCTACCACTTGGTCACGCGGGAATTTTTCGATGGATCCAAACGCTGTTCACAAGCCCGAGACCAAACATGACCATCAGCACAAAGGAGCCGCTGTAACTAATCAATGGCAATGGCACACCCGTGATGGGAAGCAGAGCAATCGTCATTCCCATGTTTTGGAAGATGTGCGTGAAAATAAGTGCCGTGATTCCGACAACCAGAAGGAGTCCCAATTGATCGCCAGCGAAAAAAGCGACAAAGAGACACGTCATCAGGAGTAAGGCGAATCCGCCAAGAAGAAACACTCCTCCAATAAATCCCCATTGCTCGCCGATGGCGGAGAAAATGTAGTCGTTGTGCACGGCAGTGGCAGGCAGGAATCCGAGCTCGATCTGCGTGTTTGGCGCCTTAAACCCTTTGCCCGACCAGCCGCCTGAGCCGATCGCGATGAGAGATTGATTGATCGCCCACGCGGATCCTTGCTTGTCGATATCGGGATGCGTAAACGCAGTGATTCGCTGTTGCTGATACGGTTTTAAACCAAAATTGATCGCGATAGGGATAAACGCGACCGCGATGAGAATGACGCAAATTAGGTACCGCAGTGGAAGACCGCCGGCGAATAACAGCGCCAGAAGCACCGGCCCCCAGATGATAACCTCACCCAGATCAGGTTGCATCAGAATGAGCAAGCATGGCGCCGCGGCAATCGCGCCGCAGAGCAGTAACCGCAGCATTGGATGCATTTCGCGAAATTGTGTCAGGAACAGCGCCAAAACCATGATGCCTGCGATAACCGCAAGCTGTGCTGGCTGAAAATTGACCGGCCCCAAATGCAGCCAACTGCGCGCCCCGTAAACCTTCGTGCCGATAAACTTCGTCAGGATTAGAAACACGATACCAGCCAGATACATCGGTAGCGCCCCCCACCGGATCCAGCGGTAATGAATCAAACTCGTTAGCATAAAAGCAAAGACGCCCACGACCACCCAGTTTGCCTGCTTTCGCCAGAAATCCACCGCATTCGAGTCTGCGCGCGTGGAAGTGGCGCTGTAAATCGCCACGACTCCAAAGACGGCGAGAGAGAGCATGGTTAACAGCAGAAGCCAGTTTTGTCCCAGCAACTTTCGAAGAAACGGCGTCATCCGATGTAAACTCGATTAAATCTCCCACACATCCGCGGGACGTGAGGACAATTATACGCGCATTGCAATCTTCGCAAAAATGCTCTGCAGCTTTTTCATCTTCATTGTTCCTAACGTGAACCTGGACAGGTTCTGGATTCGATCAGGATTGTGGCGAGATCGGAGCGGGGGCGATCAAACAGCGGACAGTTTTTAGGGTAAAGGCAAGACGATGTGGGCATTACGTTGGCCAGATTATTAGTTTAGAGAATATATGCATAATAAGTTGATTATCAGTTTGTTAAGAATTTTTCTAGTAAATATTGGCGCTTCACTTGTCTGTACATTTGAACCCCACTAAACTTGTCTCCACTTTTGTTCGTTGTTTGAGAGGGAAGAGCAAAATGGCTAAGAGCAAAAAGACAAAGAAAAAGACGAAACGAAAGCTTGCGCACCCTAAGCTGCCGATGCAACGGCAGCTGAATTTGCTTCATGAAGGGACACATTTCGACCTGCGCCCGATGTTTGACAACTTAAACAAGCGATACTTTCGCGGGCGCCTTTGTCGTTACAAAGTGATGTGGGGTCGCCGGCGAAAGCATCGCCCCAAGGAATATTTCATCTTTGGCACAATTCAGGAGCAGGACCGCGTTATTCGAATCAATCGGGCATTGGACCAACCATTCGTGCCGGCCTGGTTTCTTCGGTACGTGCTTTATCACGAGATGCTGCACTCAGTAGTGCCCGACGAAATGCTCTCACAAGGTCGCCGTCGGGTTCACACGGAAGAATTTAACCGTCGCGAGCGCCAATTCCCGGGTTATCGACGCGCTCGGCGCTGGGAAGAACAGAACCTGTCGCGTTTTTTGCGCTAAATACCTCGTCAGCGCGTCTCGGTAATAGGCGCCGGAGACGGTCTCTCAGACGGCGAGGGCGTCGTCGCTACGTTCTTTTTGATCAGGTACCAAAGCGTTGTCGCGAGTAGGAGAGAGATCAACTTCGCGCGCCAGTTTTTCAGAATCAGCCTCTTCATATTTGGTGTGCAACAAAATCTCCGCGATCCGTTGACGAAAAGTCTCCGGAGTGAAATTGCGCTCAATTCGACGCCGGTGACAAATGGAAATACTGCCTGTCTCTTCGGAGACGACTACCGCCACTGCATCCGATTCCTCGGTAATCCCAAGCCCGGCGCGATGACGTAATCCCAGACTGCGATCGAGCGTTTCACGCTGGCTCACTGGAAAAATACACGCCGCGGCTGCGATTTGTCCGTTGCGAATAATCACTCCGCCATCGTGCAGCGCGGCCTTGGGATGAAAGATGGTCAGGATGAGCTCGACGGAAAAATCTCCGTCGATTGTGACGCCCGTTTCCTCGTAAACGCGAATCGACGTATCGCGCTCGATCGCGATGAGCGCGCCGAATTGCTTATTTGCCAGTTGCATGACTGCCTCGGCCAGATCGTGAACAGTTTCCCGCTTCTCACTCGTCAGCGAGAAAATGGGGTGACCGCCAAGAGCGGCCAGCCCACGTCTTAGCTCCGGCTGGAAAATCACCACCAGCGCGACTGCGAGGAAGACCGAGAAGCTTCGTACGATCCAGCCGATTACAACCAAATTGAGCAGCGTCGAAATAAGAGTCAGCGTCAAAAAGACGATCGCCAGACCGGTGAGCACTTTCGCGCCGCGCGTCCCGCGGAAATAAAGATAACCGTAGTAGATCGCCACGCTGAGCAGCAGGATCTCTACCAGGCTGCGCCAGCTCTTGAACCAGAGATCGATGAGTTGGTGAATCATTTTGCCCTCTGAAGAATTGCTTCCGTCATCTTTAAGGCATTTACGTTTTCCTTGACATCATGAACGCGAAGCACGTCTGCACCGCGCGTGCGCAGGAGCGAAGTCAACGCCACCGCAGGCGCCAACCGATCGCTCATCTGCTCCGAATTGATCAGCTTACCCAGAAAAGATTTTCGGGAAACGCCAATCACGATCGGTCGATCACACGCGCGGAGCCGCTCAAGCTGCGCGAGCAGCTCGAGATTGTGCTCAAGCGTTTTGCCGAAACCAATGCCCGGATCAAACGCAATCGCCATGGGGTCAATATTATAAACTATGGCGCGCGCATATTGTTGTCGAAAAAAATCAAAAACTTCTGAGACAACGTTCGTGTATTGCGGCGCGATCTGCATCGTCTGCGGAATTCCCTGCATGTGCATGATGATGAAAGCCGACTTGGTTTCGGCAATCAGCGGCATCATTTCCTGGTCGCCTCGCCCTCCGGTAACATCATTCACAATCGAAGCTCCGGCTCGAATCGCCGCGCGCGCAACGTCGGCCTTCGACGTATCAATCGAAATAATAACTTCACTCTTTCTGCGCAATTGTTCGACCACCGGAATCACACGGCGCAATTCCTCTTCGGGCGCCACAGCTTCGGCGCCCGGTCGCGTGGATTCGCCGCCGACATCAATGAGGTGCGCACCTTCCGCGGCCATCCGTAGACCGTGCGCCACGGCATTTTCCGCGTCGAAAAAATTTCCGCCGTCAGAAAACGAATTCGGCGTGATATTCAATACACCCATGATCAGCCCCTGCCGCGAGAGATCGAAGATGCGGTCACCGATTTTCCAAAGCCTCCCACGCATCATGGATGAGACTAACACACCAGATACTTTATTCGAAGCTGTAGACGTCGACCTGTGGGCGACGCGGCACAGGCGAGCCATCCTGTCAGCGTCGCGCTTCGCGCAGCGAAGCGGCTACTGTTATTTTTTTCGAGAGTAGCGCCCCATCAGTTCCCCTTGCGCAACAACGTGCCCTTTCATTGCCGCATCCAGCTGACTCCGCTTCGCACCAGCGGGCAACTCCAGTTCCCGATCGAGGGCAAAAATCTTGAAGTAATAGCGATGCGTGCCGGAGGGCGGACACGGTCCGCCGTAACCGGATTTACCGAAGTCATTTGTTCCGTGGACGCCTTTGGGCGTGCTTCCCTCCGCGATCGTGTTGTTCTGCGGAGAGATATTCCAAAACATCCAATGCGTAAAGAGGCCGCTTGGCGCATCGGGGTCGTCTACAACCAGGGCAAGGCTTTTCGCGCCGGAAGGAACCTCTGTAATCTGCAAGGGCGGACTGGTGTCGCCGCCGTCACATGTGAACCTTGATGGAATATTCCCACCTTCTTGAAAAGCAGAACTTGTGATCTTCATCTTTGCTTCTCCCGAGGCAAATGAGACAATCGCGGCCATTGTAATCGCTAACGCGCCGGCAATAATCGCTTTTTGCACTATTCGACCTCGGATTGAAATCGCGTTACATCGAGCATAACTCGACAAGATTGTTTCGCTGTGATGACTTCAAACGGACGTAAGATTCAGGAACAAATACTCGCGCTTCTTGGGTCGGCCAATTATCGTCCTCTGAACAAGAGCGAACTGGCGAAAGCGCTCGGCCGGAAGAGCGGCGTGCGCATGGGTTTGAGCCAGGTGTTGCGCGATCTCGAGCGCGCGGGCGAGATCGCGCGGATCCGGAAAAATCGCTACGTTCTGCCGCCTGCAGCCGATCTGATCGCTGGCAAGCTCCACATTCACCAGGCGGGATACGGATTTCTGATTAGCGAAAAACCGGGCGAGTCAGACATTTTCATCGCGGCGGAAAACACCGGAACAGCCATGCATGGCGACCGTGTGGTCGCGCGTATATCACCGGACGAACCTTCCGGACGAATCAAAGGGCGGCGCGAGGGGCGCGTGATTCGAATCTTGGAGCGCGCTCACGATACGATTGTCGGCACTCTCCAACGTTCGCGGAACTTTTATTATGTGGTCCCGGATGATCCGCGCATCGTGCACGACGTTTATGTGGGGCAAGTTTCTAATTCGCCGCAGGGCGAATCCGCCGTGGCGGACTTGCCTCTGGCAGCTTTTAAAATTGCGCCACAGGTTGGCGATAAAGTTGTAGTTCGTCTGGAAGCGTGGGAATCGCGCCACGTCAATCCCGAAGGTGAAATCATCGAAGTGCTCGGCCCAGCTTCGGCTCCGGGAATCGACATGCTCTCGATCATCCGGAAATATCATCTGCCAACAGAATTTCCCAGGGACGTTTTGGACCATGCGAAAGGGATTCCTGAGACAGTCGACGCCCGGCAATTCGAGGGACGCGAAGATTTGCGCGGAGAATTCATCGTCACCGTCGATCCCGATGACGCGCGCGATTTCGACGACGCGATTCATGTTGAGAAGATCGGGGGCGGTTGGCGCCTCGGCGTCCACATTGCTGATGTCGCCGCTTACGTAGAGCCCGACAGCCCGCTGGATCGAGAAGCGCGTCGGCGCGGAAACAGCGTTTACCTCCCGGACCGCGTGATCCCCATGTTGCCGGAGCGATTGAGCAACGGCGTCTGCAGTCTCAATCCTGGCGTCGATCGCCTGACACATTCTGTATTTATTCATTTCGACAAACACGGGAATGCAAAAAGCGCGCGCTTTGCACGCAGCCTAGTCCGAAGCGCACGCCGCCTTACGTACAAACAGGCTTACGCGATTTTGACCGCGGCACCCGGCGATCAGTTGGGCGAACGGCTGCACCTTGCCTGGGAACTCGCTGCACTATTGCGGCAGAGGCGATTCGAGCATGGCGCCCTGGACCTCGATTTCCCCGAGGTAAAAGTCTGGGTCGATAAAGACGGGCACCCAGTAAAGTTGGAACGTGTCGAGAATGATAAATCGCACCAGCTTATCGAAGAATTCATGCTGGCCGCAAACGAATCTGTCGCGCGCGAGCTGAAAAAGCGCGCGGTTCCGACCATCTATCGGATCCACGAAAATCCAGACCCAGAAAAATTGGCAGAGTTTCGCGAATTCGTGCTCGGTTTTAATTACACGGTTGGCGATGTGACTCATCGCGCGGAGCTGCAGCGATTGCTGGCGGCAACCCGTGGAAAACCGGAAGAGCAAGCGCTCAAGGTCGGTTTGCTTAAAAGTTTGAAACGCGCCCGTTACTCTCCGCAGCCGCTCGGCCATTATGGGTTGGCCAAGGCAAATTACTTGCATTTCACCAGTCCCATTCGGCGCTACGCCGATTTGGTTGTGCATCGTGCTCTTGGTAGGGATACCGCCGGCACGAGAGGCCGTTCGGCGCGCTCGGCGGGCGCGCACCGCCATCCTGATATGGCCGAGATCGCTTCGATTGCGGAGCACATTTCAGTTACCGAACGAACCGCTGCGGACGCGGAGGTTGACGCCGTCCAAATGAAGAAACTCGAGTTTTTTCAACGACAGCTCGATGCACACAATCCCCAGATTTTCCGAGCTTCGATTGTCGATGTCCGCAACTACGGGTTGATGGTGGAATTGCCTGATGCGCTAATCACTGGCCTTATCCATGTGTCGTCTCTGACGGACGACTTTTATCTCTTTGAGCCTGCTCGACGGCAGCTCATTGGCAGACGGTCACGCAAACGATTTAGTGTCGGCGGCGAGCTATCAGTTTTTGTGGCACGCGTTGACCTCTTTAAACGCCAGGTAGATTTCGCGATTGTCACTGCTTCTCAAGCCTTGACTAGAAAGCGTTACTCGAAGGAACGAAAATCGTAAGAAGCTCAGTTTCCTTTGGTGTAAGTGATCTGCGCCAGCGCGATTTTTCGCGGACGAACTAATTTCCATAGTGGAGTAACAAATCGCTTTGCTTCGGTTAAGGAATTCGCCAGATTGCGACTCAAAAAATACCTATGAGAATCAGAATCGCGTTTATTCTAATTTCGGTAGCAATCTGCCTCGGCATGTTTACTGCCGCGCCGGCAACACTTCACACCTTCACTGTACCTGGATCGAACCGCTCTAAAAAGGTTACGATTGAGGATCCTATCCCCGCCGTCGGCAACACGCTGTCGCCAATCCGCCACCTAATCGTTGTAGTCGGGGAGAATCGGAGCTTCGACAATGTATTCGGCACGTACGTGCCATCTAGTCCAACGCAGACAGTGTGGAACCTGCTGTCCCAGGACATCGTCCAGATCAACGGTAATATTGGAACGAACTTTGACGCGGCGGCGCAGCAGGAGGCGACCGATACAATGACGTATGAGCTCAGTCCCACGCAAACGGGTCATTTTCAATACTTGCCGCAGCCGAGCACTACTCTCAATGCGCTGCCAACCGGGCTGTGCAACCTGGGGATCTTCTGCAGTGACATAGGGCTGGATCCAACATCGCAGGGGCTTCTGTCCACTCGAGGCACGGGCCAGCCCTTCTATGATCCCCCCGGCGCAACTCCCGTGCCCGATTGCCGCTATCCATCGGATCTACCCAATGGGCCTTACTTGCTTCTAGGCGATTCAGAATTGAACAACTGCGGTCAGCCATTCCTAGCCGAGACCATCGCGAACACGACTTACACGAGCAACACAGGTGACCCCGTACATCGCTTCTATCAGATGTGGCAACAGTCCGACTGCTCTGTTGCCAACATTACGCCGGAAAACCCGAGCGGCTGCAAGCGCGACCTTTTCACGTGGGTCGCGGTAACCGTGGGATGGGGGTTCACCAACCCACCGATGACGAACCAGGATACCTTTCAAGGAGGTGTCGCAATGGGCTATTACAGCATGGCTGCGGGTGATTTCCCCTACTTTCTCGATCTGGCGGAGAACTACGCAATAAGCGATAACTACCATCAGCCGGTGATGGGCGGCACTGGACCCAATTCGCAATTCCTGTTTACCGGGGACGTCTATTACTTCACGGACGCGAACGGAAATCCAGCCACGCCTGCCAGTAATCTCGTCGAGGATCCTAACCCTAGATCTGGGACTAACAATTTCTACAACAACGACCACTTTAACCTTGCGGCGGACCCGGGCAGCACAGGTGTTGCTTTCACTAACTGTTCCGATGACACGCAGCCGGGGGTTCAGCCAATCATGAGTTACCTTCAGGCCCTACCGTACCCGCCGTTCCACAACGGCAACTGCGATTCAAACCATTGGTACCAGCTTAATAACGATTATCCCAATTATACCACGATGGGCACCATAATCAGCAACCAAGATGTGAACGAATTCCCCGCGGGACCTGCGTTTTCGATTGGACCGCAGACGATCCCGACCGTAGGCGATGCTCTTTCAGCTCACAATATCTCATGGAGATATTACGGAGGAGGTTTCAGTGTGGCGAGTAATAACCCACCATCCAACAGCCTTTACTGCGCAATTTGCAATGGATTCCAGTATGCAACCTCAATCATGACGACATCTTTGCGGCAAAACCTGGTCGATTTGGAAGAGTTCTACACCGATGTCGCGACTAACCAGTTGCCAGCGGTTTCCTTCCTCAAGCCCGACGTGCTGCTCGACGGTCATCCCGGCACCTCGACGCCTGCATTGTTCGAGGCATTCGTGCGCAAAATAGTAAATAGCGTAAGAGCGAACAATCAGCTGTGGAGCGACACAGCCATCCTAATCACATTTGATGAAAGCGGTGGCCTGTACGATTCGGGGTACATTCAGCCCATCGATTTCTTCGGTGATGGGCCGCGCACGGTTTTGATCGCGGTGTCGCCTTTTGCCAAGCACGGTCACGTCGATCACACTTATGCCGATCACGCATCGATTCTGAAGTTCATGGAATGGAATTGGACTTTGCCACCATTGTCCTCACGCAGCCGTGATAATTTGCCCAACCCGGTTTCCGCGCAGAATGCTCCGTATTTTCCGCTTAACAGCCCGGCGATTGGTGATCTCCGAACGATGTTCACGTTTCCGCGCCCAACTCCGACGCCTCGCCCTACTCCCACGCCCCGTTGATCCGGAGCGAAAAAACGCTGTGCGATTGTTCGATTTCCCCTGGGGAGCGCCGAACCCGTCGTTTACAATCGCGATGCGACGGGTGTTCATTTCGCTAAACATCCAGAGACACGCGAGGAAATCGCTGCTGCACAGCCGGCCATGGAAGTTTGTCCCTATGCTCGCTATTGGAAACGACGGGTGAAATTTGCGACCCTGGCGAATCACCGCTACAAGAGTTGCCATGACCGAAGCTATAGCCACCGCTGCCGTTGCTCCCCCACGCTACACGCGGGCAAACCCCTTCCCTGCTCGTCTTGTTGTTAATCGTCGTCTCAGCGGTCCGGAATCTGAGAAGGACACGCGGCATTTCGAGCTCGATCTGACGGAATGGGGGTTGAGCTTCGAAGTTGGCGATTCACTGGCGGTTTATCCAACCAACGACCCACAGTTGGTCGATGAAATCATCCATGCGCTCGGCGCGACCGGCGATGAACAAGTCCCGCGGCCCAGGGGGGAACCAACCACATTGCGCGAAGCGTTGCTGCGCGATTACAGCATCACGCAGCCTACGCCGAAGTTTTTGAGGGCCATTGCCGAGCGAGCTTCCGCTGCGCCTACCCTGGGGTACCTTCTCGCGCCAGACCGCAAACACGACCTTGAGACTTACCTTTGGGGGATGGAAATAATCGATTTCCTCCTGGATCATCCTTCTGCCCGTTTCGCGCCGGAAGACTTTGTGGGCTTACTGACGAAATTACAGCCGAGACTTTATTCAGTGGCCTCGAGCTTAAGGGCCTACCCCGACCA
>Ga0209239_1002062_pt1 | contig 12019 bp, 7 predicted proteins | sample GraSoi013_2_20cm_FD_185824 | JGI IMG/M metagenome (GOLD analysis project Ga0209239, IMG submission 185824) | Grasslands soil microbial communities from the Angelo Coastal Reserve, California, USA - Sample 10_02_2013_2_20cm (SPAdes) (version 2) | ecosystem: Environmental > Terrestrial > Soil >...
CCCAAACAGATCAATATCAGGGTATGGTTGCAGATTTGGTCCCAGGGCTCGCCATGTAAACGATTACATCCATTAGACAAACTCTTGGAAAAATACTCCGGCTAATGCTGGCGTGTCAAGAATTTTTGTGATAACAAATGAGCGTGGTCGCCCCCCATTCTTTAACTTCCGATTAGGCGTGGCATTATTGAAATGAACATTAAGCAAGTAGCCAAGAAAGCCAGAGTTTCTACCGCCACGGTGTCGCGCATCATCAATGGCTCTTCGGCGGTGCGTCCAAAAACTGCCCAACGCGTGCGGCAGGCGATCCGGGCGCTAAACTATTATCCTAATACCCATGCTCGAACACTGGTCTCCGGTCGCAGTCGTATCCTGGGTCTCATCATTTCCGATATTTCCAATCCTTTCTTCCCGGAACTGGTGAAAGGCTTTGAGGACGTGGCTCTGCAAAACAATTACGAGGTTATTCTTACCAACACAAACTACGATTCGACGCGCATGGCATCGTGCGTACAGCGGATGCTGGAACGCAAAGCGGAAGGCGTAGCCATCATGACCTCGGAAATGAACCGCCAGTTGATAGAGGAACTATCGCGCCGGGGCGTTCCTATCGTCTTCCTCGACGTCGGCAGCGTTCGCAATCGTATAAGCAATATTTGTGTGGATTACGCGCAGGGGATTCACGAAGCGGTAGATCATCTCTGCGCCCTGGGACATCGGCGCATCGGCTTTATCAGTGGCCCCCTGTCGCTGAAATCTGCACGTACCCGGAGATCGTCATTTTTGGAATGCTTAAAACAGTATGACCTTGCGAAAGAAGACACGTTGATCGTGGAGGGAAATCATAAAATCGACGGCGGCGAATTAGCGATGTACCGTTTGCTTCAGCTCAAAAGAGCGCCCACGGCTGTTCTTACCTCCAACGATCTGACTGCTTTCGGTGCTTTACGCGCCATTCACCACGCTCGCCTTCGAGTGCCTGAAGACATTTCGATAGTGGGCTTTGACGACATCGAACTGAGTCAGTTCACGCAGCCGCCTTTGACCACTATCCGTCTTCCGCGCACTGAACTGGGAAGAATTGCTTTTGACGCCCTCTTCCGAATTCTTCGCGGAGATTCACAAAAAGGCGCTGCATACCGGATTGAAACTCACCTCGTGGTCCGCTCCTCCACCAGCGCCGCTTATCTGTTACCAGGCTCACAAGATTTGGAAAGTGCAGCAGTAAGACGTGGGAGCTAACCGCAGGGCGAATGCAATAGCAAATCATGTAAGCGTTTACATCCTGCGTCGTTGCCCAACGAGAGTAAACGGGCTAGGAGATCAATCACCAAGCATGCGGCGCTTCGAAGTTACCGTAGCGGGAGAGCTGAACCTCGATCTGATCCTTTACGGTTTACCCGAAGAGCTTCCACGCGACCGCGAACTTTTAGCCAGGGGGATGACGCTCACGCTCGGCAGTTCATCCGCTATTGTGGCGCACAATCTCGCCGCCTTGGGAAACCGGGTTGGGTTCATCTCTCGTATTGGTGATGATCAACTCGGTCAGATCGCTCTCGATCTCTTGGCCGCGAGCGGCGTGGACATCTCCAAGGTTCGTCGTGTAATTGGCTCCACCAAGACTGGATTAACTGTTATTTTGCAACGCGATGGCTGGCGCAACATCCTGACCTATGCCGGAACGATCTTTGAATTGACTTTCGATGATTTGGATTTCGATTACCTTGCCTCGTCCCGGCACTTTCATTTCTCTTCCTTCTACTTGCAGCGCGGCCTCCGGCCACAAGTCCCTGACCTGTTTCGAAAGCTGAAAGCCGCCGGTCTCACGATTTCGCTCGACACCAATGATGATCCCGACGATGGCTGGGAGGGAGGCCTTCGCGATGCCTTGCGCTACGTCGATGTCTTGCTCCCAAACGAACGAGAGGCACGGCGAATCGCCGGCACTGACAATCTTGACACTGCCATCGCTTCACTGGCGGAAACGGTTCCGATAGTGGTGGTGAAACTCGGTGAGCGAGGAGCCATGGCACAGCGCGGTTCTGAGCGGTTCGTCAGTCCGCCAGTAAAAGTGGACGCCGTAGATGCAGTTGGGGCAGGCGACAGTTTCGACGCCGGGTTTTTACATCAATTCCTGCGCGGTGCAGACTTAGAAACTTGCCTTGCGAGCGGCAATCAGGCGGGTGCTCTCTCCACTACGCGAGCCGGGGGAACCGAAGCCTTTCGTGATCCCGAGCACCGCAAACGGTTCTTCGAAACTCACAAATCAGCAACGAAATGACGCGGTCCGAAGCGCGATCATCCGGGCTATTGGCTTACTTCCAGCAGCAAGTGATCCTTGAACTCCGTTTTCAATTTTGGCGCCTTGCCGGCCCTGGCTTCCACCGAGCCAAGGTCTCCTCCATCCGTGTAATCGACGACCCGGTACGCGCCATCTTTCAGGCCTCGTAACTCGACCTTACCTTTCCAGGACGAAGCGGATGGTGCGAAAAACGCGTAGTACATCTTGCCATCCTTTTCTATCGCATAACCCTCCGGCACATCGTATCCATAGACATACAAGTTACGGAATGTACCCTTCGAGAGCATTTTCTGGTTATAGATTCCGATCCATTTTTTCCAATGCGCGTCCTTCTGCTCGGTCAGCAACACATTCTTGAACTTCGGCCCTGGATCGGGCCACACGAATTTGGTGCCCACCACTGCACCGGTGCCAATCGTGGAAGCAAAATCGTTGCCGGACTCAACCCAATTGCCTTTTCCTGATCTGTTCATAATGGACAGCTCAACATGATCGCCATAGACGGCGGCTTCCGGACCTAACAGCGCCTTGTACATTTTGACGCGACGCCGCACTTGTACCGCGCCTACGGGATCAGCCGTTACAGCTTGATCCATGTAGGGCAACCAAGCCAGCGAGGGAGGAGTTCCACAAGGACAACTTTGAGTGACACTTTCCGGCTTGATGGCGCGTGTCGTCTGGAAAATTGTTTTGTAGACTTCACCCATGGCTTGGACGGAATCCTGCGGTGACTTATGGTGATGCGCCGGGTTATAACAGGCCGGAACGGAAAAAATATTGTCTAGTTTGCTTCCATCAAATCCCCAGTCTCGGATGAACTTTTCAGTCAGCTTCTTGTAGTAGCTCTGCACCTCGGGAACTGCAGGACAGAGCGCGGCCAGGTCTCTCGCGATCCGCCCATGCTTGCCCTCTTTATCAAGAATGAGCCAATCGGGATGTTCTTGAACCACTTTCGAAACGATGTACTTATGCGATTCCCATTTACCCTGGCCGTCTTCCACGCCCAACGGCAGCCACCATAGCTGGACTAGTTCGCCCTCTTTGTGAAAATCGTCAACCATTTTCTGAATAGCGTCGCCGGGGAAAGTATCACCGCGCGGATTCCAATCGCCGTAATTGTCGAACCACCTGTCGTCGAGAGTCGCCCACTTGATGTTGAACTCTTTCAACTTTGGTATGGTGCCGGTCATCTGGGCGGGCGTGACGTTAAACTCGTAACCCCATCCACACCAACTGACGTTGTAGGCTTCGTTCGAGGGCTTCGGAAGGTTCCATCCTTCCTTTGCGAGTACACTCGACCAGAGACGGAGAGGCTCGTAATAATCTCCAGAGTACACAGCCAGAAAGCTGCGCGGAGTGGAATACACTTCGCCAGGTTTCAAAACGGTGTTGGCGGGAATGGTCATTGAGGCTGCAATTCGGCCATCGTTCTCCGTCTTCACAGGAATTGAAACCACCAGCGGCAGAGTCTCGACGTGGCCGATTGCTTCGCCCACAGAGCCGGTCCAAAAAGCTACTACCGGTATGCCTCCGCCATAACCTCCCTTGATCATTTCGCCCATGACGTTGGGCTGGGAGAACCCCCGCCCGAGTTTGATGACGTCATCTTTGCCCCACTCGTAACTGGAGCCGTGAAAAGACCACATGTCGTAGGGCTGAATCTTTGCCATCCCGTGCGGTGCTTGGTGTTCGCTCAAGGCGGCGTTCAATCGTCGCGATTGTGCCACCGCCTGATCAATCTTGAAATCAGATTGTCCGGTGTTGCGGTATTCCATCGCAGCTAAAACAATATTAGGAAAATCATCGTAGGCTTCGACCGTGAGGGTTTGTTGCAGTCCGCTTGCAGAGGCACTGCCCAGCGGTCTGGCCTGGATTTCAACGTGCTTGCCACGTCCCATCTTGCCTTCGGACTCGCGAACCTTGGCTTGGCCGAAGTCAAGCTTGAATTGGATATCTTTGCCCGCCGCGATTACATAATCGCTGCTACGCGCGTCTGAGGATGGCTCGTCCAGGGTAAGCTTCTTGCCGTCTTTGAGCAGAAAACCCTGCACGTAACCTGAGGGGAGGACATGAAACTCAGCCGTCGAAGTCTGAACTACGAGCGGACCACCGTCGTTAACGGTAACCCTGATCTCTGAAGGACGAGAAGGCGCTGAAGCTGATCGCGCTTCATGACGCGAACAAGCAACGGTCAATAGCAAGATTGGCATAAGCACCGAGCACGCAAAGAAAGTTGATCGGGTAGACATTACTTCGCCTCCTTCAGCGCGATAATCCCTTGAACTGGCGAAACATCCGTTCTGCGTTTAAGTGATAGACCTTCTCAAGCACGGGATCAGGGAGATTCAGTCCGTAGATTTCCCAGCGGCCCTGTCCCGGAGACCCCCAGTAGTCGAAATATTCGTCGGCGGTTTCGAGCCAGCGGAAATGATTGCGATACATCGCTTCTTCCATCCCGTTGTCGGTCCCAAACATGATGCGGTCTTGATACTTTAAAAATAGCTCGCGAGTACGCCGGGGTTGGCGTCCCAGTTCAGCTTCACGCGCGCCGAATTCAACCATCACGTTGGGATACTTATCGAGCATGCCAGCCACCCAATCGAGATTTTCTGGCCAGCCCATGTGAAGAGATACGAAAGTAGTCCGAGGATGCCGGGCGAAGACGCGATTACGCGCCTCCAGCAACTGTTCCATGGACGGAAACTGCGGACTATAGAAACTCCAGTCGGGATGTTCGATCAGTTCCTCATAACGTTCGTTCGTGGCGTCAATGGGATGAAAGAAAGCTTCCGGATCAGCAGTATGAATCGACACCGGAATCCCCAGCCGCCCACATTCTTCCCAAACAGGATCGAGACGGGGATCGTCCACAGCGATAAACTTGCCTGACTTGTCACGCACACCAAGGCCAAGATCTTTCAGAAGTTTCAGACCACGCGCGCCGCGCGCAACCGCATCGCGGATCTGCTGCACCATCTCCGAACTAAAGTTGGGATCGTCAATCTTGCTCCAGTCAATTTGTGTGAAGACGATGAAGCGTCCGGGATAAGGCTTCACCATCTCATCGATGACTTTCTGCAGCTTGTCAGCCCACATGCCGGTCAGAATAACCACTGTCCTGACATTGGTTTTATCCATGATCTCAACTACGCGCTGAGGTGGCATGTGATCGTCTATGCCCTGCGCGTCGTTGACGTGGTTATGCACGTCGATGACGTAGTACTTCGCCCTATCCACACTGTGACTGGCAGCGTGCAGCATGGAAGCTGGTTTGAAGTCTTTGAGCAGTAGAGTCTTTTTTTGTTCGGCATCGGCGGCCGACTTATAGCCAATTTGGTTCTGCGCCGGGATTGAGGCCGGCGCCTCCGGTTTGGTCGTCTGAGCGGCCGCGCCCGCTATAAGCAGGCACAGCACGATGAATTGTGATACCCCAGCAAGCTTTCGTTTTCTTTCCATTTCTACCGCTTTCTGAAGACGCCTCGGAAGCGGTACTCGCACACTCCCCAGGCTGTCGCAACCGATGCACTCGCCGTCGCAGAGCCTTATCAATACAGCCATTGCAGCGGGGGAACGTGGGTTCACCCAGCAGTCCCGCCTGCGGCTGGCTTCTTCGGCATTTATCGACAGCGACGTTAATCAAGCAGTTATCAGATAACCTTTACTTGACAATGTCATCCTATCGAAAGTAAAAGTAAGAATTCGAAGTATACCCGAAACCTGGCATTTTCCTGCAAGAGCATTTTAAGGAGGTCGTATGAGCACACGTCTCTTCTTTTTCGCAGCCGCAACAAGTTTAGTGCTCGTGATTTTTCTCGCTGCCACGGCCCTTGGCCAGGGAACATACCAGGCGCAGATTCGGGGAGTGGTTTCAGACCCGACCGGCGCCGTTGTGGGCAATGCAACCGTCACCATCACCGAGAACGGCACCAATCTCTCTACGACCGCAAAAACCGGCGCCGATGGTTACTACATTCTGCGCGGACTTCGGCCCTCGACCTACAGCGTGAAAGCGGAGGCTCCCGGCTTTCAGGCTGTGGAAAAGCGGAATGTCGTCCTCGCGGTCGATCAGCAGACTACCCTCGATTTCGCCCTCAAGCCAGCGGGTGTGAGTACGCAAATCCAAGTCGAAGCCGCCGCACCCTTGCTCGATACCGAGAGCGCATCTCTGGGCACCGACGTCACTAATGAATACGTCAAACAGATTCCATTGCTCGACCGCAACTTTTTCGGACTAATGTTTCTCAGCGCCGGTGTCACAGAAGTGACGGGCGCAGGCACAGCAGATAACTATCCTACGGGCACCAATTTTGTTTCCAACGGGCAGCGCAACGCGACGGCGGAAGTGCGGATTGATGGTGCACTCGTGAGCGCTCCGGAACAGGGCGAAGGCGCGACCAGCAACGTGTACTACGAGCCGTCAGTTGAGATCGTGCAAGAGTTCAAGGTGCAGAACAACAGCTATTCCGCCGAATTCGGCAGCAACGGCGGAACTGTGGTCAACATGGTACTGAAGAGCGGCACCAACAACTTTCATGGCAGCGGCTGGTGGTTTGGACAACGCGGCTGGTTGGATGCCAATGAATTCTTCACCAAACAAGCCGGCCAACCCAGAGCTGGACACACTCGCGACCAGTACGGCTTCTCTCTGGGCGGGCCCATCATAAAGAACAAGACATTCTTCTTTGTCGACATAGAACGCATCAATGCCAAAGCGCCGCAGCCCATCAACGCAACCGTACCCACAGCATTGGAGCGGTTGGGAGACTTTTCGCAAACCAACATCCTGGACGATAGCGGCAACGTGGTTCCCAACCGGATTTTCAATCCCTATCAGTTGAGCGGGGGCCAACGAGCGGATTTCTCCACTCCAAACGTAATCGATCCCCAGTTCATTGATCCCATCGGGCAGCAGATTATTAATCTCTATCCGTCACCCAATGTTCCCGGAGATCCCGGTACGGGCACGAACAATTTTCGGAGCGTAGTAACAAACGCAACGCGATCGCTGCAGTTCGATATCAAGATGGATCACCAGCTCACACCGCAGCATCGGCTCTCCGGCCGTTATAGCCGGTCGCACGCTACGAATAACGTCCCAACTGTGTTCGGGAACGACGATACCGGCGACGGTGTAGTTTTTCTCACTAACGTACAGAACACGGCGCTGGAGTGGAATTGGACTATAACGCCCACAGTCTTGCTATCGAGCCGCTTCGGTGTAGATCGCGCCTTCGCACCGGGACACGCCAACAATTATCCCGATCCGGTGCAGTTTGGATTCCCGTCGCTGCTGGATACGGCTAACGGGATCGTGCGTATGCCGGCCTTTCTAATGGATTCGCCCTGGACGTCGTTGTTTTCCCAGTGCTGCCCGGACACCGACTTCGCGCATACGCTCTACGGTTATTCCTCAATGCTGTCCTGGGTGAAGGGACGCCATAGCATGAAGTTTGGCGGTGAGCAGCGCCTGTTCTTTAACAACTTTCGGCAGCCCCCCTATCCCACCGGCTATTTTCACTTCGCTCAGGACATCACCGAGCAGATTCCCTTTAACTTCGACGTCACTCAAGGCAACGCTTTCGCAGACTTGCTTCTGGGCTATGGCGATTACGGTGGGATTTCCGTTTACCCGGCGGTCGCCAACAAGTCGAAAGAGACCTCGTTCTATTTCCAGGATGATTGGAAGATTACGCCGCGGCTCGCAGTCAATCTCGGGCTGCGATACGAATGGAGCACTCCTTATAGTGAGCGGTTCAACCGGGTCCAGTTTAGTGACTTCAATGCCGACAGCGGAATCCACGTGGACGGATTACCGCTGGTTCCGGGCACACTAAAGGGCATCACCGAGTATGCAAGCGACAGCCAGCGCCACGTGCCTATTGACCGCAACAACTGGGCGCCGCGCTTAGGATTTGCTTACCAGCTCACTTCGAACACGGTCGTTCGCGGCGGAGCTGGCGTGTACTACGGGATGAGCGTTGCCACCAACTTCCAATACGCCGGCACAGCTTTCCGCAAGGATGGGAACATTTACTTCAGCAAAGATGGAACACAGACCAAGTACGCCTCACTGGCCAATCCTTTTCCCGCAGGTTTGCCCGCGCCCCAGGGAACCCGGTACGGACCGCAGGCGATGTGGGGCTTTGCTAACCAGAATGATTTGGGGACGACGGAAGCTCAGAACGCCGACATTTATCAGTGGAATTTGGGGGTACAGCGCTTGTTGCCGTGGCAGACTACCGTGTCCCTCGATTACTCGGCCAATCGCAGTACTCACTTGCCCTGGGGCGGATACTCCAGCACTCGTAACCGGAACTTCATTCCCTCGTCACTGCGGCGGCAGTTCACAACCAGCGATCTCGATGGAGTGGTGACTAACCCTTTTCAGTGCTTGTTCACTACCGTGGCTTCTCCGGCCGCCTATTGCCCCGCGAGTCCCACCTTCAACGAACCAGACTCTCTTTACAACGACGACGTCATCGCTTTGCAGAACCTGCTGCGGCCTTTTCCGCAGTTCCCCGGCCCGTTTGAAGGTCTTCCGCTTCTGGAATCGCAATCGTTCTACAACTCGCTGCAGTTCCGCTTTCAAAAGCGGACGAGCCACTACTTTTCCTTTGAAGGAAACTACACGTTTTCGAAGTTGACCGACGACTCCTCAACCGGCGCGAACGCCTTCGTTGGGAACCTGAACACGGGAAACCCGCAAGAACTGGATAACCTGAAGGCTGAGCACTCGATCAGCGCCAATGACACCACGCATCGCCTCGCCGCTGCCATTATCTTTGATGTTCCGGTCGGGCGAGGACGCTGGATTGGAAGCGGCATGAATCGTGTTGTGGACGCGATAATCGGAGGCTGGAGCATCGCCAATAGTTTGACCTACCAGTCAGGCCAGCCGATCGCCATCGGAATGTCGGCCGCAACGATTACGGATGGCAATCAGCGGCCCAACGTAGTGTGCTCGAATCCGGGCAGCGGAGTGGGCCCACACAACTCGGCCCTGACCGGCGCAAGCATGTTCAACCTGAGTTGCTTCGCCGATCCTGGCGATCAGCAGCCCGGCAATGCGCCCCGTTACTTCTCCAATCTGCGCACCGACGGTATTCAGAATATTGATGTCGCTTTCTCCAAAACGTTCGCGCCTCGAGAAGGCATGAAGCTGGAGGTCCGCGGCGAGTTCTTCAATGCCTTCAACACGCCACGGTTCGCCTATCCCGACACTCTTTTCGGCGACTCTACCTTCGGCGTGGTTTCCTCCACTTTGGGCTTCCCACGGCACGGGCAGCTAGGGGTGCGCTTCGAGTTCTGAGCCTCCAGATCGCTTCGAAGAGGACGTCCAGTTGGGCGGGAAGAGCACGTTGAGATTGTAAAAAAGGACCCCCATCTTTCAGGGACAGGGGTCAGGCAAGCACCATCGTCATTCTGCAACACGTGTGGACTGGAAGGCGACCGACTTCCAGCTTCCGTCCTTTTTCACGTACACCCGTGTGAATCGATATTGGCCCGCAGCGTCTTGGCCATAGGCCTTCCCTTTTTGCGTTGAACGGCCGGTCACGACTGCTGTGTCGCCGTAAACCCGCACTTGCAGGTCGTCGAGGTCATAACCTTCAAACTTGATCTCACCAGACTTGAAATCCGCCAATATCTGCGCCTTCGTCCTGAGAGCACCGCGGGGACTTATGAAGGTGTAGTCGTCGGTAGTGTTCTGGTCGAGGAAAGCCGTATCGCCCTTAACGGTGGCTTGTGCTCGATCCTGTTCAAGCTTGGTCAACTCCTGTTCGGTCTTTCCCTTGGGAGCGGACTTGTCGGCCGCCATCTGAGCCAGGGTGAAGGACGACGTGGCCATTGTCAGTACTACCAACATAAGGATGCGTTTCATGGGTGCCACTCCTTTCGGACGGCGATGTTACCAGAACGCCGGCTTAGAACCAAAGTGGTTATACATTCGTAATCTGTCAGCCTGCGCAGCGACTCTCTATCCTCAAAAGAGACCTTAGGGACATTAGCTTGATCTTGGGCGAGATCTAAACGCCCCATCGGGAACAACCGAACGATGGAAGATCCTTAGGTCTGTTAGCGAGAAACCCATTGAAGTTGGGCCACGCCATCATTGCAATGCTTCTCCAGGGGCTGGCTGGAACGGCACCAGCACAGCGCTTGCAGTTTGTCGAACAATACAGAACTGAATATAGCAAGCTCACCGAAGCCAGCATGATCGCCAGCAATTGCGTTACCCCGTTCGAACCAGAAAATCGCCGGCCGCTCCCCCCGACACGTCTCACTATTGGTAAAGCTACTTACACCATCGAACTGGTAAAAGAAGTTCCTGCCTCGAGCGAGTTTGCCAGGTTCTCGGGCAGAACTTGCGACAAGGAAGCTCAAAAGCTGCGGGTATGCGACGTCAAAGACCGCATTTATATTGAAAAAGGCCATACCCTCAAAGAAGAACAGACCACTGTTTTGCACGAACTTCAACACGCCATCCTCGGAACCGAAAAAAGCGACCGTACTACGACCTATCACCAATTCATTTACCAACTCTCGCCGAAATTACTTCAGGTGCTGCGAGAAAATCCCGACTTGTACTCCTACTTGACGGCTTCAGACTCGAAGTAAGAAAAGAATTCCTGCGGGATTAGAAACCCGGAAAGGCGAAACGAAAAAACACCGCTCGTCAGGGCCATGCAGGGAGCACACTCTAACGTTCGGGGACGGAAGTCTCGACATTCTGACAATGTCGGACAAATCATTCAGACATGTCAGGTTGGGGTGGGAGATGGGAATTGAACCCACAACGTCCGGAGCCACAGTCCGGTGCTCTGCCAGTTGAGCTACTCCCACCGTATCCCGTCGATTATAGCAACTAGCCTGCGAGGATTGTCAGAATCGCGACCAGGACGAACTTGGCAAGAGCCGGAAAACTAAGCGGAGCGAAGGAGAAATCTAATTTACCCGCGGCCAACGCCAGCGTACTCAAATCCCATAGCCCGCAGGCGAACTGAATCCAGCAGATTTTTCGTGTCCACAATGATGGGACGTTTGAGCAGATGCTTGATGCGATCGAAGTCAAGCGCGCGAAATTCCGGCCAGCCAGTGCCCACCACCAGCGCGTCCACGCCTTCGGCGGCGGCATAGGCGGATTCGCAATAATTCACTGTGCCATTCAACTCAAGCCGTGCTTCCGGAATAGCGACCGGATCATAAGCACGCACTCTGGCTCCTTTTGCAATCAGTCCCTGCGCCAGTCGCACAGAGGAAGAACCCGCAACTGAATTGGTATTGGGCTTGAATGCCAGGCCTAAGATTCCCACGTCCTTGTTCTGCACCGAATCGACCATACCAGAGATCTTGTCCACTAAGCGATCGGCCAAACTGAAATTGACTTCGCGAGCGGCGCTGAGCACTTTCAGCGAAACCCCTTTCTCGCGCGCCAGTTCGGCTAGCGAATCCATATCCGACTCGGCGAACAGGCCGCCCATCGCAGCTCCGGGCTGCAGGCAGCGGGGCGCGATCTTCTTGTCCAGTCCCAAAGCCAGTGAAAGGCTGACCGCGTCGGCGTTGACTCGCTCGCACAGATTAGACAACTCATTGATGAACGAAATCTTCGTGGCCACGAAAGCTGTAGCCGATTCGCGAATCAGTTCGGCGGTTTCATGATTGGTGACGATGACGGGAACGCCGCGCATCACCAATGGATGAAAGATCTGTTTGATCGCC
>Ga0209239_1002065_pt1 | contig 12009 bp, 10 predicted proteins | sample GraSoi013_2_20cm_FD_185824 | JGI IMG/M metagenome (GOLD analysis project Ga0209239, IMG submission 185824) | Grasslands soil microbial communities from the Angelo Coastal Reserve, California, USA - Sample 10_02_2013_2_20cm (SPAdes) (version 2) | ecosystem: Environmental > Terrestrial > Soil >...
GGCGTGCATCTTCGAGCGAGCCTCGCTCCTGGAAGCCCGTCCTGGTAGGCCCCGGGGCGAGGGCTGTCACCGTGACCCCGGTGCCCTTCAACTCGTTGGCCAGCGCTTGTGAAAACGACAGGACATACGCCTTGCTCGCGTAGTAGACCGCCATCAACGGGCCGGGGACGAAGGCTGCCGTCGAGGCCAGGTTGAGGATCCGGCCGTTGCCGCGTTCCACCATGCCCCGCACGAATAGCTTGGTGAGGGCGGTCAGCGCGACCACGTTGACCTGCAGCATCTCGAGCTCGGTGCGCAAGTCGGTGTCTACGAATCGGCCATAAACCGGGAAGCCGGCGTTGTTCACCAGCACGTCGACCTTCATCGATGCGGCGCTGACCTCTTCATCGATCTCGTCCACAGCGCTTGGCTTGGAGAGATCCCTGGCAACGACCAGCGTCTTGACGCGAAATTCGCTCTCCAGTCGCGCGGCGAGCTCGTCGAGCTTGTCGCGGCTGCGCGCCACCAGGACGCCGTCGAAGCCGTCCCGCGCGAAGAGCAAGGCGAGCTCGTAGCCGATCCCACCCGAAGCCCCGGTGATCAGCACGGTCTTGCTCATGCGAACACTTTCTCGCCCGCGCGCACCGGCACCGCCAGCCAGTTCTCGCGCGGGGCGAGCGGGCAGACCCAGCGCGCGTCGTACGCACACGAGGGGTTATAGGCGAAGTTGAAGTCGATCACGACATCGGGTGAGCCCGCGTGAAACTCGAGGGAAAGCCCGTCGGTGTTCTTCACCGTGTCGAAGAGGTAGCGCCCGCCGCCATACGTCTCCGTCCCGGAGGTCGCATCGCGGAACGGCAGGAAGAGTCCGCCGGCGTATCCCACCAGGCTGAAAACCGTGAGCGTGCAGGGCTGGCCTTTGAAGGAAAACGCGAGCCGACCGGCGCGCCGGAATGTGATCACGCCATCCTCACCACCGGTATCGATCTCCAGGGGAGCGCCGGGCTCGCCGGGCTCGCCGGGCTCGAGGCGGCAGCGGAGCTTTGCGGTGGGATCCGGGTCGAAATAGCGCAGGCCGGGAAAGCCCTGGCGCGCCTGTGGCGCGAGCGGCGACTGCGGGTGGCTGCGAAACAGCTCGTCGCGACCCCGGCGGAATCGCTCCAGCGCGTCCGGGCCGGACAGCCGGTAGAGGTCGCCCACGCGACGCCGCCAGTCGGCGAGATCGAGCTTGTCCTGCGGCAGCCGGACCTCGGTCAATGCGCGAGCTGAGTGGGTGGTCGCGCTCAGCCGCTGCGCTCGGCCACTTGCGCCGCGGCTTCGGGCTGCGGGGTGGGCGCCGGCTCAGCCACCGGGGTGCCTCCGTCGGGCGATGTTCCCTGCGTGCCATTGGTGGCGGCGAACCCGCCGCGTCGCCGACTCCGCCGACGTCGAAACTTCCGCGGCGGCGCCGCTGCCCCATTCTCCGCGACGGGTGCTACCGCCGACTCGGTGCCGTTGCTGACCACGGGCGCTCCGGGCGTGACCGGACGGGGCCCGTAGCCGCGCCGGCGCCGACGCGGCCGGCCCGCCGGCCCACCCGCCGGGCGCGGCCGTCGACGATCGCCGCGCCGCCGGCCACCCACGGCGGCGTCCATGGCGTGCAGCGCCCCGATCCCCGCGACGCGGCCCTCGCGCTCGACGTGCTCCAGCAAGGGTCGGTACAGGTCCTGGCCTTCGCGGCCGGTCATGGTTTCGATGTCGCCGACCACCACCAGCAGCTGCTTGGCCCGAGAGATGGCGACGTTCAACCGCTGCGCCTTCTTCAGGAAGCCAATCCGCTCGGCCTCGTTGCTCCGCACCAGGCTGAGGATGACCACGTCCGCCTCTTCGCCCTCGAAGGCATCGACGGTGTCGACCGCCAGTCCGGGGAGCGCGACCATCCGCAGCTCGCGGCGCAGCTGCGTGACCTGGTCCTGGTACATGGCGATCACCGCAACCCGCAACTGCTCGAGGTTAAGCCGCTGGAGGTGGCGGACGACACGGCCCACCGCCTCGATCTCGGCGCGGTTCGAGATGCTGCCCGATCCACCTTTCTTCTCCCGGCCGCGGATCGTCAGCCAGGTCAGGTTGCGGTTGAAGGGCCATGGCAGCGGAGAACGGAGCGCCGCCATCTCAGGCGAATTGCGCAGCCGGCCATCGTACGAGGCGACCGACACATAACTCCCGATGGGGGCCGCCATCCGGTATTGCTCGTCGAGCATCACCAGGTTGGTCTCCGGCACGACGACCCAGCTCAACTCGAAGAAGCTGGCGTCCCGGACCATCGCCTTCGCCTCGTCCTCATCGACGGGGAAGGCCGCGGCACTTTCGTCGAGAACCGGCGGCAGCTGGCGGTGGTCGCCCACGAGCAGCCAGCGCGGGGCCAGCCGTAGCAGCGGCAGCGTCTCGGTGAAGCGGACCTTGTTGGCCTCGTCGAGGATGAGCCAGTCGAACATCTCGGCTTCCTTACAGGCAAGCGCGATCCGGTTCACGGTTCCAAAGACGACATGCGCGTTGCGCACCCGTGGATCGTCGGCCTCCACGATGCTGGGCCGGAACTTCGGGTCGACCTTCTCGGGCTCGGCGATGCGCACCATTCGGAGCGAGTCGAGACCTTGCAGCCGCTCCTGCGCATTGTCCACGGCGGTGTTCGCGTGCGACGTCATCAGGATGCGCACGTTTGGATCCCGCGCCACCAACTGACGCACGGTCTCCACGATCGCTGTCGTTTTCCCGGTTCCTGGCGGGGCCTGCACCAGCTGCATGCTGCCGGGGAAGAGGTTGACCGCGCTGCGCACGGCTTGCTGCTGGCTGGGATTGAGGCGCTCGTCGAAGGGCTGCAACGCTCCAGTCCCGGGGGGCAGCACCTCGTCGGGTGCGATCAGCAGGGCCGCGACGCGGCGCAGGCTGATGTCGCCGGCGGCGAAGCCATTCAAGGTACGTTGCTGCACCTCGACGACGGCCGTGATCGGCTGCGGCCGGATCGTGCCCGGCCCCAGCGCGCCGTCCTCCCGCAGCTTCACCAGCCAGCGGCGGCCGCCGCCTTCCCCGCGGAGCAGGGTCCCTTCCCGGTCCGCGCCATGGGCGGTGCGGATGACGACGCGATCGCCTTCCTTGAACCCGCCGCGGCGACTGAGCACGATCAACGCCCCGGCGCTCCGGTCGCCGTTGGTCGCCCCGCACACGCTGCATTTGACGCCGTTCACCTGCAGGTTCTCGCACTTGCTGCAGATCACCCCTTCGGTCTCCACCTCGTAGGGCCGGGCGTCCTGCTCCGCCTGCCAGGCCAGCCACTGCCGTTCATGGTTGGCGAAGGCCTGGCCGGCCAGCACCAGGGGCAGCTGCGCCGCCTCCTCGAGCGCCGTCAGCTGACGGCGGACCCAGTCTGCCTCGGGCACGTACGTGACGGCCTGCGGCACCGCCTCGGCGACCTCGATGGTGAGCACGTCGCCCGCATCCTTCGTCGGGTCGGGGTCCGGCTGGAGGCGTTCGACGACGAAGGCGATGTCACGGCCCGGCAGGCCGAACAGCTGCCCGACCAGGCCGAAGCGCTCGATGCTGGTGTCCGTCCGCTTCTGGAGGTTCAGGGTGTAGCGCACCGGCGCGTGCTTGATATCCACGTAGCCATCACCCTCGGTGGCCTCCGTCAGGAGGGCCATCAGGGCGTCCTGGCCGAGGTGTTCAAGCAACGTCTCAGCCTGGCTCTGCGGCGCGCCGCAGACGTTCAGCCGGACCGCGGTGATGTCGGGGGCACGGTGGGCAAACGGCGACCCCGCGACAACAGGCGGCAACCGTAAGGTCAAGGGCGCTCCTTGTGGCGCATAAGATTGGACCTGGCTCAACAGGTGGGCCGACAGCTAGCCACCCCTTCGGCGGAGCGTCGGACAGGCCGAATCATCGATCCTGTCTAACCCGGCCCCCAGTATAACGCCAACTAGGGGCCGATGCCAGCGCCGCCGTTCCTCTAGCCTAGAGCGAGGTGGCAAAGACGGCATCCCTGAGCAGGGGCCAGCGGCGGGTGCAGCGCGCCCTGGAAGTGGCGCCGGGGGCGCTGACCTGGACGATCCTGATCGCCCCGGCGGTCGCGTCATTCATCTTCGCCCCCTACATCGCGGTTGCCATGCTCGTGATCGACGTCTACTGGTTCCTTCGGACCGCGATGGTGGTGGTCGGCATTCGGAGGACCTACCGAAGGATGAAGCGCGCCATGAGCGAAGCCTGGTGGCCGCGCTGCCTGGCGCTGGCGCTCCCATCCGGCGCGCCGGATCCGCGCCGCATCGTCCATGCGGTCCTGATCCCCACGTACACGGAGCCCTATCAAATCCTCTACGAGACGGTCCGGGCGATCGCCGACGCCGACTACCCGAGCGAGAACAAGGTGGTGGCGATCATCACGCGGGAGAGCGACCGGCGCGGCTGGGAGAACGTTCGCCGGCTCCAGGAGGAGTTCTCACCACGCCTTCGCGCGTTCTTTCATATCAAGGACCCGCTCCTTCCGGGGATCGTCGTGGGGAAATCCGCCGCCATGGCCTACGGCGGGCCGGTGTTGCGGCGCGAGCTGGACCGGATGGGCCTCGATCCGGTACGCGTCATCCTGACCGACCTCGACTCGGACTTCCGGGTCCATCCCCAGTATTTCGCGAACGTCACCTACCAGTACGTCACCGACCCGAGCCGGCGCGAGTGCCTCTTCCAGCCGATCCCGATGTTCCACAACAACCTCTGGCGGGTGCCGTTTGCGGTGCGGATCATGGCCAGCGCCTGCACCCAGTGGCAGATGTTCCTCTCGTCCCGGCCCGACCGGCTGGTCGCCTTCAGCAGCTACTCGATGTCGATGGACCTGGTCATCAAGGCGGGCTACTGGGACGACGACGTCATCCCCGAAGACTCGCGCTTCTACTGGAAGTCCTTCTTTGCCACCCACGGACGGCTCAAGGTGGTGCCCGTCTTCCTGCCCATCTACGGCGACGCGCCGGAGGCTTCGGATCGGGGCATGCCCTGGGAACGGGTGAAGACCCATGCCAATCAGTACAACCAGATCAAGCGATGGGCCTGGGGTGTGAGCGATGTGCCCTACGTGACCGTTCGGCTGCTCCGCCACGCCGAGATCTCCCTGTGGCTGCGCGCCCGTCGTTACGGGTACATGATTTTCAACCACCTCACCTGGACCACCCTGCCGGTGCTCTTGCTGTTTGGCGCCGCGGTGCCCCGCTTGCTGCAAGAGGATTGGAACCTGGCGAACGCCGCCGACCGGCTCGGCCTCTACGCCTTCATCATCATCAACATCGCCTTCCTGAACATCGCCGCGCTGATCCTCGTCGAGCGGCGGATCAACCCGCCGATGCCACGTAACTGGGGCTTTACTCACCAGATCTGGGCCTACCTCCAGTTGGGGCTCTATCCGATCATTGGCCTGCTGTTCAGCGTCCTGCCGGCGCTCGAGGCCCAGACGCGGCTGATGCTGGGGATGTATCTCGAGTACAAGGTCACCGAGAAGGTGGCGGAGGGGACGGTCGAGGGAACCGCCTGACGGGGCGGAGCAGCACGTAGGCGGTGAGGCCGCCGATGATCAGGGCGCCGTACAGGCCGACGGAGGAGAGCCAGGCCAGCGCCGGGTCTGCCTGGTAGACGGTCTCCCGAGCGCTGTCGAGCTGCGCCTGCAGCTCGAGAAGGAGCCACCCGACGGCACCGATCGCCACGAGCCACCAGCGGCCGCGGAGCGTGGTCCAGATGAAGACGACGCACAAGAGCAGCGGCGTGAAATTCCACAACGAGTTCTTGGGCGCCGCCACCACTCCGAGCCAGAGGCTGAGCGCCAGCGCGCCCTCCCACGGTCGTTGGGCGGCCGCCAGCAGGACCGCAACCGTGAGTGCCGCGAGGATGGCGACGGCGACCAGCATGAGCGGCTCAACCGGCAGTCCTGGCCAGGGCGGCCTGGTCCAGGTCGACGCAATCCCGAGCCGGCTGAGCCAGCCATTGATCGACTCGTTGGTCCAGTATGTGTCGGGTCCGAGGAAATATCCGGCCCGGCCCGCGACGCTGCCGGCGCCAAGCTGCGGGAGCAGCAGGACACCGAGCACCGTGAGGCCGATCGCGAGCCGGCGCCAGCGCGGCGGTCGCTCGGTGATGGCGGCCAGCAAGCCGCTTACCGGATAGAGCTTGATGGCGCTGGCGAGCCCGAGCATGGGTCCGGGGGCGACACAGCGATAGGCCACCGCCAGCGCAAGCAGGACCAGCAGGTTTGCCTGGCCGAAGTAGAGCGAGCCGATCACCGGCGGGAACAGCCCGGCGGCGGCCCCACCGGCAAGGGCGACGGGCCAGCTCAAACGTGGGATCGAGCCGAGCAGCAGCGCGATCGCGCCACAAAGCGCGATCAAGCTCAGCCCCATGAAGATGAAGGAGGCCTGTGGCGCCGCGATCAGGGCCAGTGGCCGCAGCAGGTGCGCGAAGAAGACTGGATAGGAATAGCCAGCTCCTGTCTCTACCTGCAGGCCGGCCGCCCGCTGCACCGTGTGGAGGGCGCCGATGTCATATGGATCCTGGCCGCGATTCAGCAGCACACCCGCGGCCCAGTAATCGTAGAAATCGTTGAAAAGCCCGGAAGACCCGCGGGTTGCCACACTGTGGACCACCCGCGCCAGCGCCACCACCGCCGCCAGGACCCCGCCCACGACGGCGGCTGGTGGGAGCAGCTCGCTGCGCCGCCGGCTTATCGTAGCCCGACCGCGTGTTGAACGCGCTGCAGGGTTGTGTCCGCGATCGGCGTCAGCCGATCGGCCGTCCCGCGCAGTTGACGCATCAGGGCCGCGTCGTCCGCACGGATCTCTCGATAGCGCTGCTGGATCGGGGTCAGGGCCTCGATCACGGCATCGGAGACCGCGCTCTTGAGCACGCTGTACGGCTTGCCGGTGAATTCCTGCTCGACGGCCAGCCAGGCCTTATCCGTAATGGTCCGGTAGATCTCCAGGAGATTTCGAACGCCTGCCCCGGCCGGGAACCGGACCGCCGGCTCGGCGTCCGTCTGCGCGCGGGCGAATTTCTTCCGGACCACGTCCGGTGGATCGAGCAGGAAGATGGCGTGCCCCGGCGTATCGCCGGCCAGGCTCTTGCTCATCTTCTTTTCGGGATCGTCGAGACCCATGATGCGGGCGCCGGCCGCCTGGATCATCGGCTCAGGCAGCGTAAATACGTCGCCGAACCGCTGGTTGACCCGCTGCGCGATATCTCGCGTGAGTTCAATGTGCTGTCGCTGGTCCTCTCCGACCGGCACGTAGCGCGTGTCATAAAGAAGGATGTCGGCGGCCATCAAGGCCGGATAGGCAAAAAGCCCGGCGCTCGAGCGCTCTCGCTCCCTTCCGCTTTTCTCTTTGAACTGCGTCATCCGCTCCAGCCAACCCATCGGGATGAAGCACTCGAGGATCCAGGCCAATTCGGGATGGGCGGGAATATGCGATTGGACGAACATCGCCTGCTCTTTCATGATCCCGCTCGCCAGGTAGATGGCCGCCAGGCTCAACGTGTTCTCCCGCAGTGCCGCCGGATCTTGCGGGACGGTGATGGTGTGCAGGTCGACGATGCAAAAGATGTTGTCGTACTTATCCTGGTCCCGGACCCAGTTCCGGATGGCACCCAGGTAGTTGCCGAGGTGAAGCCCACCGCTCGGCTGGATGCCGGAGAACACGCGGGGCTTTCCCGGGTTCGGTTGCATCCACGAATGTTAAGCAACCCGTTCCCGAAGGCCAGGCGGCGACTACACCAGCTGAAGGGTGTAGGTGAAGTTTGAGGTGACCGTCCTGCCGGCGACAACGGTGACTCGGCGCGGAGCCGCGTCTCCCACCTCAGCCCCGATTCCGGTGGATGCCTGATGGGTGACGCCTGGCGTCACCGTCACGGCGTAGGTGCCGGGTGGCAGGGTAATGGAGTACACCCCGTTGGCATCGGTCGTCGCGGTTTTCTCCGAACCGCTTCCATTCGTCACCGACAGCCGGAATGTCAACGTGCCCGCGGCCAGCGGCCGCTCGGCACACCCCGATTGTTCTGGCCGGTAAGCGCCGCCGCACGCCCGGACGGTGACGTGGCCCGTCAACATGCCGGTCGAGGGGCCGAAGATGGCCGGACCGGCGGCGCAGCTGGAGAGGCTTATCGTCAGTAACCAGCCGACGACCGCTCGCTGCAACATTCTTCTTATTAGACGGATCAGGCCCTCGGAAAGTTCCGGTCCCGGAAGCGGCGAACGTGTTACGGGCTGAGGCTGAACTAGAATCCGCGCCGTGGGCGAGCGCCTGGCCTCCAAGACCTTGCGCAACAGCGCGCTGGTCGTGGGAGCGCGAGCCCTGGCCAAGCTCGCGGTGTTTGCGGTCGTGGTGCTCCTCGTGCGTCACCTCGGTGACGAGCGCTACGGGCGGTTCGCCACGGTGGTCGTCTATGTGACCCTGGTCGGCGTGGTGGCGGATCTCGGTTTGCAGACCGTCTTCATTCGGGACGTCTCGCGCGATCGCCGCGAGTTCCGCCGTTACCTCTCAAATCTCGTCGCTACGCGCTTCGTCCTGTCGGTGGCGGCGCTCGTTGTTCTGGCGGGTGCGCTCCGCCTCTTCGCCCCCATCCTCTTTCCCTACACGATCGCGGCCTTTACGCTGCTGCTCACCACCAGCTATTCGAGCCTGCTGCGCGCGGTCTTCTACATCCGTGGCCGGCTGATCTACGAGGCGGTTGCGATTATCGCTGAGGCGATCCTCCTCCTGGGCCTGACCTTGCTGGCGATCAACCGGGGGGCCAGCTGGGATGCCTTCCTCTGGGTCTACTCGGCAGGCTACCTCTTCACCTGCCTGTTCGCGATCGCGATCATCCGCTGGCGCTGGAACGAGCCCATCGAGCCGCGCCTCGACCCCGCCTTTGTCCGCCGCTTGCTGGCGGCCGGCATGCCGCTCGCGCTGGGCTTCACGATCACAACCATCTACGCCCAGGTCGATGTCGTCCTCCTCCAGGTGCTCAAAGGATTCCAGATGGTCGGCTGGTACGCCGCCGCCAACCGATTCGTCGACGCCGTCGCCTGGATTCCCCAGTCGGCGATGGGCGCCGTCTTCCCGGCGCTCTCACTGGTGGCGGCGACGGAAACCCGGCGGCTGGTCTTTGCCTACGAGAAGTCCTTCAAGATGCTGGCGATCATCGCCCTTCCGCTGGCCGTTGGCATCGGCGTCACGGCCGACTCCCTCGTGACACTCGCGTTCGGTCACGGCTTCGCGCAGTCGATCCCTGCGCTGCGCATCCTTGCCCCGTCCATCGCGTTGCTGTTCGTCAACAACGCCTTCATCTACACGCTCACCGCCATCAATCGCCAGATCGATTTCACCCGGCTTTCGCTCGCCACCCTGGTCGTCAACATCACGCTCAACCTGGCGCTCATCCCACCCTACGGCTATCTCGGCGCTGCGGCGGCTTCGACCCTGACCGAAGTCGCGCTCTTTACCGGGGGTCTGTGGCTCCTGCGCCGGCATCTTGCCCCGCTGCGGGTGGTTGGAAGCACGGGGCGAGTGATCGCGAGCGCCGCCGTGATGGGCGCTGTCCTGTACCCGATCCGCGCGTGGCCGCTCGCTATTGTGGTCGTCATCGGCGCCGCGGTCTACGTGGCGGCGGTGTTCGCTCTGCGGGCGCTCGATGCCGAGGAATGGTCGATCCTGCGCTCCGGGCTGATGGTCCGCTAGCTACCGGGCCTAACCCTAAACTACTCGCGTGCCAGCAGATGGCGCTATCGTTCGCGCCCTCGCGGAGAAGATCCGCGATGTGCCGAATTTCCCCAAAGAGGGCATCCTCTTCAAGGACATCACCACCCTCCTCCAGGATGCCGGGGCCTTCAAGCAGGCGGTCGACATCATGGCGGACACCTACCGCGGGAAGGCGGTCGAGCTGGTGGTCGGCGTCGAGTCGCGCGGGTTCATCTTCGGCGGCGCGCTCGCCTACCTGCTCGATGCCGGCTTCGTCCCGGTGCGCAAGGAGGGCAAGCTCCCCGGTCAGAAGATTTCGCAGGCCTACGCGCTCGAGTACGGTTCGGCGGTGCTCGAGATGCACAAAGATGCGATCAAGCCAGGTCAGGCGGTCGTGATCGTCGATGACCTGCTGGCGACCGGTGGCACGGCGCGGACGACGGCCCGCCTGGTCCAGCAGCTGGGCGGCAAGGTCGTCGGGATCTCGTTCCTCATCGAACTGAGGTTCCTCAAGGGCGCCGACAACCTGTCCGGATACAACGTCGTTTCCCATTTGAAGTTCTAGATGGCAGACAACGCTCGGCCGATCCTGGTGGTGGGTTCGGTCGCTCTCGATGCCGTCCATACGCCGACCGAATCCGCCAGCGAGGTGCTGGGCGGCGCCGCCAGTTACTTCTGCCTCTCGGCGTCGCTGTTCGCCCCCGTACGGCTGGTCGCCGTGGTGGGCGAGGATTTCCCGGCGGAGCACCGGCGCCTGCTGGAATCTCGACCGGTCGATCTCACCGGCCTTCAGGTGCGCCCGGGCAAGACGTTTCGATGGACCGCCCGGTACAGCGGTGTCCGGCTCGAAGATCGTGAGACGCTGGACACCCAGCTCAACGTCTTTAAGGATTTTCACCCGGTCCTCCCGCATGCCTACCGCGATTCGAAAGTCGTCTTCCTGGCCAACATCCAGCCTGAGCTGCAGCTCGAGGTGCTGGAGCAGGTGCCGGAGGCCGAATTCATCGCCTGCGACACCATGAAGCTCTGGCTCGACACCGCGCGTGCCGGTCTGGAGCGGCTCTTTAAACGGGTCGATTGCGTGATGGTGAACGACGAAGAGGCGGCGAGTCGCTGCCGGTGCAGTTCTCCGGCGAGCGCTTCCTCCCGGCTGCCGCCCGCGTCATCCTCGCCTACGGGCCCCGGGTGGTGATCATCAAGCGCGGTGAAAATGGTTCGCTGCTCTTCACCCGGGACCGGGTCTTCCTGGCACCGGCTCATCCGCTGGAGACGGTGCGCGACCCAACCGGGGCCGGCGACGCCTTCGCCGGTGCCCTGCTCGGCGCCGTGGCGCGAGCCGGGCATGGTGGGGACGATGTGCTTCGGCGCGGCATGCTCTATGGCTCGGTGCTCGGCTCGCTGGCGGTGGAGGATTTCAGCGTGCGCCGGATCATCGACGCTGACATGCGCGACATCGAAGTGCGGTTGAGTAACCTTGTCGACATGATTTCCCTCGACGGAACGCGGGCGAAATAAGATGGCCACCATTCCGGCGCAGCGTTACGACGTCAAGGACCTCAAACTGGCGGACGACGGCCGGCGCATGATCGAGTGGGCGGCGCAGGAAATGCCCGTCCTGCAGCAGATCCGCGAGCGCTTCAAGCGCGAACAGCCGCTCAAAGGCCAGCGGCTCTCCGCCTGCCTCCACGTCACCACCGAAACCGCGAACCTCGCGATCACACTCAAGGCCGGCGGGGCCGAGCTGCTGCTCTGCGCATCCAATCCGCTGTCAACGACCGATGCCGCCGCCGCATCCCTGGTACAGGACCACGGCATCAGCGTCTTCGCGATCAAGGGCGAGGACAGCGAAACCTACTACCGCCACATCGCCGCGGCGCTGACGCACCGGCCGACGATGACCATGGACGACGGCGCCGACCTGGTCGCCGCGCTCCACAAGGACCGCACGGATCTGATTGGCGAGGTGATCGGTGGAACCGAAGAAACGACCACCGGCGTGCTCCGCCTGCGCAGCATGGCCGAGCACAAGGTCTTGCGCTATCCCATCATTGCCGTCAACGAGGCCATGACCAAGCACTTCTTCGACAATCGCTACGGCACCGGTCAGAGCACGCTGGACGGCATCATCCGGGCCACGAACGTGTTGCTGGCCGGCAAAGTCTTCGTGATTTGTGGGTATGGCTGGTGCGGCCGCGGGCTGGCCATGCGGGCTCACGGGATGGGCGCCCACGTGATCGTCACCGAGGTCGACCCCGTCCGGGCGCTCGAGGCGGTCATGGATGGCTACCGCGTGATGCCGATCGCCCAGGCA
>Ga0209239_1002072_pt1 | contig 11995 bp, 12 predicted proteins | sample GraSoi013_2_20cm_FD_185824 | JGI IMG/M metagenome (GOLD analysis project Ga0209239, IMG submission 185824) | Grasslands soil microbial communities from the Angelo Coastal Reserve, California, USA - Sample 10_02_2013_2_20cm (SPAdes) (version 2) | ecosystem: Environmental > Terrestrial > Soil >...
GTGGCCAACGTTAGGAAGGCGGAACTCAACATTTTCCGCGGGACCCGAACTGCACTGGAAGATTTCTGGCAAGGACGCGCCTGGCAGCCCGGAGGAGGAAAGCCTCGCCGCGAAGCGGAGCGGAGTCTGACTGCAGATATGCAGGTAAGCCGGCAGGCCGCTGAGTCCGCTCTGAGTGAGACCCTGCGCTGAGCCTGTTTCTACGAAGTGGTGTTGAGGCGGCTGTCTCAGCCGCAACGTTTTGCATTTGCGCGTGGGGACACGCCGCTGCTCCTCTGACGGCTCGGACTTTCCTCTGGAAAAATCGACAACATTGCGTGAGATTGCTTACCCGAGGTCTTATAATTTTGCCCGAAGACACTTCCACTCCTGTTTTGACCGAAGCCGGTGCTGCAAACGGCGCTCCGAGTGGCACTCTTGCTCCGGATCGGGCCGATCTGCGTCCTGAAAACATTCAGGATGCCGTGATCCGTCTCGCGGGCAATTCGCAGGACGGCATCCAGACCGCCGGCGCCTTTCTCGCCCGACTCGCCGGGCGCAGCGATCACGACGTCATGACTTACATGACGATTCCGTCCACGATTTCCGGTGGGCCGTCGATCTTTCAGGTCCGCATGGGCACGGGCGAAGTGTTATCGGCGGGGGATGAAGCCGATTTTCTCGTCGCGTTCTATCAACACAGTTATCAGGATCATCTCGATTTTCTGAAAGAGGGCGGCGTCTTGCTTTACGATTCCGACAACGTCGAGCCGAACCTCGACGACAAACGTTTCGTTTACGTCGGTGTGCCCATCACCGGATTGACGGTCGAAGCGCTCGGCGGCACGGCGAAAGATAAAGGCAAAAACATTTTCGTGCTCGGTCTGATCGCGAAAATTTTCAACCTCGACGCCGAGAAGCTAAAAAAACTGATCACGGAAAAATTCGCCGGTAAAGACGAAAGCATCGTCAACACCGCACTCATGGCTTTTCAGGCCGGTTACGCGTATCCCGTCGGGAACGTCCTGACAAAGCATTATCAATTCGAGAAGATCGAGAAAACGGGCGGGCGCGCTCAGATCACGATGGATGGCAACCAGGCGCTCGCTTGCGGATTGATCGCCGCCGGCGTGCGATACGGAGCCGGTTATCCGATCACGCCGTGGTCGTCGATCATGGAAACTTTGCGACGCGAGTTCCCGAAATACGGCGGAATATTTGTCCAGGCCGAAGACGAGCTTGGAGCGGTTTCACTCGCGCTCGGCTTTTCTTATTCGGGATATTTGGCCGTCACCGGTAGCGCTGGACCAGGAATATCGCTCAAGACCGAGGCGATCGGTTGGGCGTCGATGGCCGAGATTCCGCTCATCATTTGTAATATTCAACGGGGCGGACCGAGCACAGGTCTGCCGACTAACGTCGAGCAGAGCGATCTGCATCAGGCAATTTACGGTGGACACGGCGACAGTCCGCGTGTCGTTCTCGCAGCATCGACGGTGGAAGATTGTTTTTACATCGCGATCGAAGCGGCCCGGATCGCCCGCAAATACAGCACGCCGGTTTTCATATTGAGCGACACTTCGCTTGCCACGCGCATCGAAGCATTTGACGAACCCGATCTTGCAAAACTGATGGTCGATCCGAAGCCCGATCTCACGCCACGCGAGGGCGGTTTCAAGCCGTACGATCTCGAGCGCATCACGCAACACGTGCCGCCCGGAACGCTCATGCGGGACGGAAAATATCCGCTCATCGGCGGACTCGAACACGATGAGATGGGGCATCCCACTGGCAGCCCGAAACTGCACATGGCGATGACGGCGAAACGCCGCAATAAATTAAGGAAACTCGCTGAAGAAATTCCGGTGCCGGAAGTTTACGGCGATCAGGAAGGCGACACGCTGCTCGTTGGCTGGGGTTCGACTTACGGTCCGATCCACGACGCCGTGAAAATGGGGCGCGAGCATGGCGAAAAAATCGGCGCGCTGCATTTGCGCCACGTTCATCCGTTGCCGAACGGATTGGAGAAAATTTTTGCTAACTTCAAACGCATCGTCACCGTCGAGATGAACGACCAGGGGCTTTACGGATTCGGCCAGCTAGCGACGATTTTGCGGGCGCGCTATTGCGAACCGAAAATTCAGAGCGTCACCAAGACCGACGGCCTCACATTCCGTGTGAAAGAAATTCTTCAAGGTGTTTTCCCCGGCGAATTTGTCTCGGCCAGGGGCTATTCACCGAATCGTCCAGTTTCCGGAAACGGCGAACAAGATGTCGACGTTGCCCGCGCCGAGTCTATTGCCCAGGGAGTAGGTTAACGCGATGTTTGATGTTCGAGGTTTGATGTTTGATTTAATGAATCTGGAAACCACGAAATCAGGAATGGAATTGAATCCTAGAATCTTTTTCCTGGGTTCCTGGCTTCCTGATTAAATTTTTATGAGCGAAACAACCACAACTGCACCGCCACCCACCACAGAGATTCCGCCCCGCGAAAAATTAACCAAGAAAGCCATCACCGCCGATCACCCGACATGGTGTCCCGGCTCGCCGCCTTCTACAAAGTCCTCGAGAAACGCCAGCTCGACCACGAAAAGATCGTCACCCTCGCCGGCATCGGTTGTTCATCGCGCTTTCCCTATTTCGTCAACGGCCACGGCGCGCACTACATTCACGGCCGCGCCGTTCCGCTCGCGTCCGGCATCAGCCTGGCCCGGCCCGATCTGCACGTCTTCCTCTTCGGCGGCGACGGCGACGGCTTCTCGATCGGCGGTAACCATGTCGATCACGGCGCGCGCAAGAACATCAACATGACCTACTTCATCATGGACAACTTCGTCTATGGCCTGACCAAAAAGCAGACCTCGCCGACGTCGCCCATTGGGTTCAAGAGCAAAACCGATCCGCAAGGCGCGATCGATCAGCCGGTCAATCCGATGAAAAAACTCATTGCCGGCGGGGCCACGTTCATCGCGCGCACTCACGCCACCCAAGTCAAACACATGATGGAGATGATCGAGCGCGCTTTCGATCACCAAGGCTTCTCCGTCATCGAATGTTTGAGCGAGTGCGTCGAATTTTTCCCGGACGTGTTCGATCCAGCTGATCCGAAGAAAGGCGGCAGCTTCGAAGTAATCCAGGAAAAGAAATGGGACAACACACCCGAGGACGAGCTGCGGCACGACGTCACCGACGAGCTCGCCGCTTACAAACTGGCGCAACTCCCGTTCCCCGGCGTGTTCGGTGTTTTTTACCAATCTGATCGCCCGACCAAAAACGCTCTCGAAAAGAAATGGATCGAGAGCACCCGCGAAAAAGTCGGTAACGCCTCCGATCTCGAACTTTTGCAGAAAACATTCGATCGCATGAAGTGAGACCGCATGTTTTTCTCTCCACCGCTTTAACGATTCAACGCTTCAACGAATCACGTGGCGGAGCCTAAGACATTCGACCGAATGAAATAGCAACGCGTTTCGCGTTGTTTTTGGACGGACGCGCTCTGTCGCGTCTTTTTTCGTCCGCGATTTCTGCAGAGGCGGCGAAGCCTGCCCTGAGCTTGTCGAATGGGTCAGCCGGAATTCTGTAGCTGCCCCGAAAGCGTTCGGGGTCCGAACTTCTTGCAGTAGTTCTCGCTTTGTCGGAGACTCAGGGCATGAGCCAATCAGTCGTCAAAATCGACCCTGAGATCATGAGCGGCGCGCCGTGTTTTGCAGGCACGCGTGTCCCGATCCAAAACCTGATTGACTACCTCGAAGGCGGCGATTCGATTGAAGATTTTCTCGAGGGTTTTCCGAGCGTCTCACGCGAGCAGGTTATCGCATTCCTTGAAGAAGCAAAGGAGTGCCTGCTCGCCGCTGCGACGAAGTGAAGGTCCTGCTCGACGAATGCGTCGATCGACGATTCGCTCGCGATCTCGTCGGCCATTCTGTCACGACCGTTCAGAGACGCGGCTGGGGTGGCGTTAAGAACGGCGATTTGCTTGCGCTCGCCGAAAAGGAATTCGACACATTCATTACTGTGGATCGGAAACTCGCAAGCCAGCAAGATTTGACGAAATTTCGAATTTCAGTGCTGCTGATTCGCGCACGCACAAACCGGCTCGAACACATCCGACCACTCGCCGCCGAAGTGCTTGAAAAACTTCCTCACGCGACCCGCGGAACGTTGACTGTCACTGGCACGTGAGAACCATTTCTCCTAAACCTGTGCGCTACGAATTGATCATTTATTGGAGCAAAGACGACGAGAGCTTCGTTGTCGAAGTGCCTGAATTGCCCGGTTGCATGGCCGACGGTCAGACTTACGCGGAAGCCGTGGCAAACGCGGAGGTCGTCATCGCGGAATGGATCGAAACCGCGCGCAAACTCGGCCGCCCGATTCCCGAACCGCGTGGCAAACTCGCCTACGCATGAGCCGACGAAGATCACCTCCCAGGATTGTCGCTGATAAAGTCGCGACCTATCTGCACGGCTAATCACTAAGCACGGAGTTTTCTTGTTGTAGCGGAGGCTCGCCTGCTCGCGAATGCTTTCGGAGTGTCAGCCGAAATCACTCTCGCGTTTCGTTCGCCGAGGCGTTTACTACTACTCACGCTGTGAAAGAGGCACCGATCGATACCCATTCCAAGGCGCTCAAGATCAATCTCGATCCGCGCTGGTACGGCACTTTTGCCGAGATCGGCGCAGGCCAGGAAGTGGTGCGCTGGTTTTTCCGGGTCGGCGGCGCCGCGGGGACGGTTGCGAAGAGCATGTCGGCGTATGACATGAAGGTCAGCGACGCCATCTACGGGCACGCTGACCGATATGTCTCGCGCGGGCGGCTCCAGGCGATGCTCGACCGCGAATTTGATCTCGACGTGGAGCGGCTGGCGCAGGAACGCGGCGAAAGTACATCGTTCTTCGCTTTCGCCGATACAGTGGTGGCGCGGAGCTATCGCGGCACCAACGAGTGCCACGGCTGGATGGGGATCAAGTTTCAGAGCCGCGTCAACGATCAGCCGAGCCAGATCGTGATGCACGTGCGCATGCTGGACGAGGAAGCGTCGGCGCAACAAGAGGCGCTTGGCATTGTGGGCGTGAATCTTTGCTATGGCGCGTTTTTCTTAAGTCACGTGCCGGAGGAACTCGTCGAATCGCTGCTCGATAACCTCACCACCAGGCGCATCGAGATCGACATGCTCGAGCTCAGCGGAATCGAATTTCGCAACGTGGACAACCGCATCATGGCGCTCAAGCTGGTGCAAATCGGACTGAGCGGCGCCGCCATGTTTGGCCCGAACCGCGAGGTGCTGCAGCCTTCCGACATGTTGCATAACAAGGCAGTGCTGGTCGAGCGCGGCAGTTTTCGTCCGGTCACCTATGTCAACATCGACATGTTAGAGTGCGCCCTGGCGAAGTTCAAGGAAGACCCCGCAGTGACGGACAAGCCCATCCTTTCTCTCATGGAACTGACCATGCGCAATCTGCTGGCCGGCGGCACGGAGGTTGACCGTCGCGATTTCCTCGCGCGCGCGGAGGTCCTTGGCGCCTGCGGCATGACCGTGCTCATCTCCGATTACTTCGAATATTACCGGCTCGCCGCCTATCTCTCCTGGCGGACGGGCGAACGCATCGGCATCGTCATGGGTGTGCCGAGTGTTTTCGAGTTGTTCGACGAAAAATATTACGCGCAATTGCCGGGCGGCATTCTTGAGAACTTCGGGCGTCTCTTTAAGAACGACTTGAAGGTTTACGTCTATCCGCTCCAGCGGAGCGCCACCGACGAGTTACAAACCATTCACACCGTGAAGGTGAAACCTGACCTGCAACCGCTGTACGACTATCTCGTCCGTCGTGGCAGTTTCGTGCAGCTTGATAATTATAATCCCAAATATCTGCCGATATTTTCACGGGACGTGCTCAAGCGCATCGCCACCGGAGACGAAAGCTGGGAGGAGATGGTGCCGCCGCAAGTTGCCGAGATCATTCGCCGGCGTGGTTTCTTCGGATACAAGAAACAGTAAAGCCGCGCGTTGTAACGGCGGCTGTGTCAGCCGCAAATCGTGTGGTAGCCTCATCGCGCAATGGCTTCGCGTGCACAGAACGAACGGAAATTTAAGCATTGGTAAGAACTGCCAAATGGAAGTCGACGATACGTCCGTGAATTTACAGGTCGCGCCGGTGGCCGCGCGCGTTACACCAAAGAGGTTGATGTGGCCGAACGAACGACTCGGTTCGCTCAGGAAATTTACGATGCCCGCGATCGACTTGTCGCCGTGCACGAGAAATTTCCCGTCGATTTAGGGCACAAGCAGTTGTAAAATTTACCCAATGAAAATCACTCGCCAGATCGTCGCCGACAAGATTGCTGAGTACCTGTACGGCAAAGTCAGCCAGGCAGAACTGGTCGATTGGGCCGAGCGGGCAATGATGGATGCCGACTTTGATGAAGCCGACACCGACCTTCTCACTGATATTGTTGGCCGACTCGGACTCGCCAATATTGCCGAGTTTGGATTACGCTGGCAGGACTGCGAAGAATTTCTCCGCCGATTAGGCTACCGCGCGAAAGTGATCGTCTCGGCCGAATGAAAATCAGCTACGACCCGGAAGTGGGCGCACTGAGCATCACGTTCCGCGAAACCAGGGCACAACCAACAGTTGTGCCGAAGGCATCGCCGCTGATTACGACAGCGAAGGCAGACTTGCCGGCTTGGAAATCCTCGATGCGCAAAATGGAGCCAGCGGGAAGCGGTACCACATGGACGGGAAGCCGAATGGCGAGTGAGAGGTTCGAACGAGTCAAACGCCTTGGCGGAACTGCCGTAACGCAGGCGCGACAGCGCGAGGCCGGGCTTTCCAACCATGCGCTGCGTCGAGTTGGACGGCGTCGGCACGTGATGTCGCCGAAACGTTTCCTAATTCATCCTTCTTAATTCTTACTTTCCGGTGAAGACGTTCAACAGATCCATCACGCTCGCGCTTTCACTCGGCCTCGCGGCGATCTCGCTCAACGCGCGTGCGGCCCCCACATCAACCTCTCAACCCGACCAGGCGTCAGCCATCGCAACGATCGTTCAGGACGCGATGAAGACCGAGCACCTCCGCGCGGTCATCGTCAAGATCACGCAGGGCGACAAGGTTGTGACGTCCCAGGCGTTTGGCGAATCGATGACCGGCGTGCCGGCGACCACTGCCATGCACTTCCGCAACGGCGCCGTCGCCTTCGCTTACCTTGGCACGCTGCTCATGGAGTTCGTGGACGAGCACAAGGTCAAACTCGACGACACGATCGAGCGCTGGATGCCGCAGCTGTCTGAGGCGAACAAGGTCACGTTAAAAATGTTGGCGAACCAGACCTCGGGCTATCCGGACTTCGAGACCGATCCGAAATGGCTCGCGGCCTTCAACGCGGATCCGTTCCACATTTGGACTTTCGACGAGCGACTCAAGTGCGCGTTCGCGCGCCCCGTGCAATTCGCTCCGGGGACCAACTGGAGCTATGCGCACACCAACTTCATGATACTCGGCGAGATCCTCTCCAAGATCGGCAAGAAACCGCTGGACACGCTCCTGCGCGAAAAAGTGCTGGACCCTATGGGCCTGAAAAACACCACCGCCTCGCAGACTTCCGAGATCCCGAGCCCGGTGCTGCACGCGTTCGACTCCGAGCGCCGGGGCACGCTCAAGATCCCTCCGAACGTCTCGTTCTACGAGGAGTCATCGTTTTGGAACTCGCAATGGGGAACACCGATGGGAGCGAACGAGACGACGAACATCGACGACATGGCCACGACCGCGATCCGATCGATCGGTGCGTACCTCGCACTGCATGACTAACAAGCCACGGATTTTGTCTGCCAGCACGCCCGCAGGACGTAGGCACAAAACGGACGTGAAGAATCTTCCAGATCGGCGAGATCTCGAGTTAGCATGGGCGCGCGCGAAACTCGATCGTCCTGAACGATGCTTTATCACGTATCCGTATTTGCTCTCATGGATCGAGACCGACCTAAACAGTTGGCTTAACCGCCTTCAAACGCGGATTGGTCAGGGTTATTCACCATCTGCTTGCCAAATCTGTTACGCGCCGAAGCCGAATTGGATGGTAAGACCGGGAGGTGTAATTGAGATAGCCGATGAAGTAGTCTTCAACGCTATTGTCGGCCGCTATCATACTGAAATTTGGAACACAATCGGTTGGTCGCAGGGCGATCCTGATGTCGCAAACCAATTTCAACGGGAGTCTGTTGGACCGCGTTGGATTCACTCGGACTTTAGGGTGTTTGGAACGAATGGCGAGAAAAGTCGTTGGATAAACTGAAGAACGATGTCCAGTTTGTTGTTTTCGCAGATATCGCCGCATTCTATGAAAATATCGATCTTCAAAGACTTCGTTCTGACCTGCTTTCCGCCGGGCCAGCGACGGAAGCCGTTGATCTGTTGAACACTCTGTTGGCTCGGTGGGCTCATCCGCGTGGGAAGGGAATACCACATGGTTATTCCGCAAGCGATATTCTTGCGAAGATCTACATGACTCCTGTAGATTGCGCCTTACAAAATGCTGGCTTTCGACATCTCCGCTATGTCGACGACATCCGTATTTTCTGTCGCGATAGTTTGGAAGCGCAGCGCGCGCTCCTTAAGCTTAACGATCTCCTTCGAAATCGCGGCCTAAATCTTCAAAGCGCGAAAACGGAAATCGTCCGTATCGATCAAGCTCGGCGTCGAATCGACGGAATTGCTCCGGTCATTGAAAATCTCAATGAGCAATTGAAAAAGGAATTGCGGTCTCTTTACGCATCAACTGGCGGTTACGGAAGACTCAGTGACATCGACAATGTTCTTGCGGCACATCCGGATGCACCACCGCCGGAAGTCCTCGAACGTGCATTTCGCGATAATTTTTCGGTAACCGCGGATCAGGAATTCGACAAGACACTCCTGCATTATTTGCTCACGCGTCTAGGACGGACGAAGTCCAGAATCGCCGTTCCGTTTTGCCTTTCATTATTAACGCACCGACCCGATGAAACCGAAGCCGCTCTTAGGTACTTCAGCGATGTCGATCTAAGTAAGGTGCGCGCCAGGTCTTTGCTGGATTACGCCGGATCTTCCGATGCGATCTATGACTATCAATTGTACCAAATCGTGCGGTGGTTTTGGGAACAGAAATTATTCCCTGAAAAATTGTTGGACCTCTGTCGACGCTGGGCATTCGATCGCAATCGTGACCCCTGGCTTAGGTCCTATTGCATTGCTATTCTGGGCAAGTCCGGCGATGACTCGGATTTAGAAATGATTGAAAGCCAATATACTGGAATTCCAACAGAAGCGGAGAAGGCTGAATGTGTGATGGTTCTCGTTCGCCTCGAACGTGGCCGCCGCAATGCCTTCTACGGCAGAATCAAAGGCGACGGCAAGCTCGTCGCTTTTGCCATACAATTCGTCAAGCAGGCGCCTATTTGAACGTTATGTCAGAAGCATTCGCACGGGATTTTGAAGCACAGTCTTTACGGAGTCTATATCGCAAGATGAAAAAGACCGCGAAGGCTCGGTTTAACTGCGCAAAACGATTTCAGAGACATCAGGCGTTCTCCTTATGGAGTGTCTCTTTGTTCTCGGCCGGACTCATAGGTATGACGCTACTTAGTGCGTTGCACATTCAGACTCGCCTGAGTCCACCCTACTTCGACCTGGTTCAGATCATGCTCGCTTTGCTCGTGTTGGTTCTTTCACTGTTGCTAAGCGCAAACAATTATAGTGACAGAGCAGAGAAACTGCACCGCTGCGCATTGGAATTAAACGAACTTTGTCATGCGATTCTTCCTGACTGCGGGTCCGAAGAGGATAAACCCGAGGTTTATCGGCCCACGCTAGCAAAGGTATACTAGCATTCTGAATTCGTATGAAAATCATGGCGACATCGATTTCGCGTTAGTAAGAATCGAACTTCCAGAAGATTACCCTCTAACACGCTGGCAGCGTGTTGTGATTAAGCTTCAATATGTCTGCGGGTTTTGGCTCTATCTCGCTCTTCTCGTCCTTTTGCTTGGGGCGTTCACATTGCTGTTGTGGCCGCGCCACAGTCAGCCAAAGGCAACGGCTTCAGTCGTGACAAAGCAGTTAATAACAAGTCGTTCATCCACGCGATAGTCACCGATCCCCAGCGAGCTTCTTGGTCTTTACTCACATCGTGATCGGTAGAATGCATACACCCGAAGATAATTGCATCGATCTTCCCAATCTGGATGCTCCTATCTACCGCGTCTTTAACGTTGGGCGCGAGCAGCGCGGGAGTACCGTCTTCAGCTACGGCTGGAAGCACGTGGTCGAACCGGGAGAACTCGCGCATCAGGAGCCGGTGGACACGCCGACCCGCGGATACTCGTCATCGTGCCCACGTAGGTGCGAGCTATTACCTCGAGGGTCTCTTTTTCGATTGGCATGACTCAGAGTGTAGGTGTCGTGGGGAAAGTCGACGGCTTCCCTTCACAATTGTTTTTCCATCATCTCTCGCACTTCGGCCGATGTGCGAACAGGGACGATTTCCAATTGTCGGTCCAGCGCTGGAAGAGTGACTCGCCTTCGGTGCGCATCAGTTGCCAGCAGGTTTTCAGATCGACATCAATCCAACTCGAGACGTATTCGAGTCCTTCGGGCATCATCCGGCCTTTTTCGCGCAACTGCCGATAAATCGCAGGCGCATCCTTGAAGTGTTCGACGACCATGTAAAGCAACTCTCTTCTGTAGCGGCAGGCGTGTCGCTCGCAATGTCCTAATTCTTGCAGCCGAAACGGCTGCCACTACATTGAGTTCCTCATGCAATTACGCGGGTTCGGTTGAAACGCTCGCTTCGCCGGCGCCCTGCTCTAACGCCTGCTCGACAGCGCGCCAGGCGAGCATCGCGCACTTGACCCGCTGCGGAAATTTCCGCACGCCCCTCATTACTCGAAGATCGCCCAATGTCTTGGGCGCTTCGCTGATTTCGTCTGTCACGAGTTCGTGAAATGCGCGAAGCATTTCCGTTACTTGCGCCTGGCTTTTCCCCTTCAATTTCATTGTCATCAGTGACGCCGATGCCTGGCTGATTGCGCAGCCGTGTCCGGTGAACTTGATGTCTTCCAAGCCTCCTCCGGCATCGAATTTTACACCGAGATGAATTTCATCGCCGCATGCCGGATTATCGCCGTGCACCCGCACAGCGGCATCGGCCAGTTCTCCAAAATTCCGAGGCCGCCGCGAATGATCGAGAATGACTTCCTGATAAAGCTCTTCGATTTCCGGGATCATGAAAAGAAACGCACGGCGTCGCGAAGGATTTCAATCATTCGATCGATTTCCTCTGTCGTATTGTAGAAGTAAAAGCTCGCGCGAGTCGTCCCCGACACGCCGAATCGCCGCATCAGAGGTTGGTTGCAATGGTGCCCGCCACGCAACGCCAGGCCGTACTGGTCCGCGAAAGTGGTGAGATCGTGCGGGTGCGCCGCATCCATTACAAAACCAACCAGCGCGCCGCGCTCCTCCGTTGGCCCGAAAACACGCGTCCCCGGCAATTCCGTCAGACGCTCGGCTGCGTAGCGAGCAAGGGTCGAGTCGTGTTCGAAAATTGCCGCGCGTCCGATACGCTCAATGTAATCAATCGCTGCTGCAAGACCGATCGCGCCCGCGATATTTGGAGTACCGGCCTCAAATCGGTGCGGCGCCTTCTTGAATGTGCTTTTTTCCAGAGCGACGCTCACAATCATTTCGCCGCCACCGTGCCATGGTGGTGTGGACTCCAAGATCTCCGCCCGTCCGTAGAGTGCGCCAATGCCGGTTGGTCCACACATTTTATGTCCGGAGAAAGCAAGGAAATCGCAGCCCAACTCCTGCACGTTAATTGCCATGTGTCCCGCGCTTTGCGCCGCATCTACGAGTGTGAGCGCACCTACCGCGTGCGCCCGCGCGCAGAGTTCGGCGACTGGATTGATTGTGCCGAGAGAATTTGAGATATGCGTGAAGGCAAACAGCTTTACTCCAGGGCTGAGCAACGAAGG
>Ga0209239_1002075_pt1 | contig 11981 bp, 28 predicted proteins | sample GraSoi013_2_20cm_FD_185824 | JGI IMG/M metagenome (GOLD analysis project Ga0209239, IMG submission 185824) | Grasslands soil microbial communities from the Angelo Coastal Reserve, California, USA - Sample 10_02_2013_2_20cm (SPAdes) (version 2) | ecosystem: Environmental > Terrestrial > Soil >...
CAGCCTTTCTATATTAGGAGAACAAAGCTAGAAGTAATGAAAGACTTACCCGAAAAGATTGTAAGACCAGTATATTCTACTATTGAAAATCAACAGTATGAAGTTTACAAACAAATGGCATTAAAGTTTAGAGCACAGTTACTAGATATGCACGAAGGAGTTTATGCTACTGAAGCTGTTAATATCGTGTCACAAATTTTAAGACTAATGCAAATTTGCGACGGGTTCTTACAGGATAAAGCTCCTTCTGTCCAGTGGATTAAAGATGTAAGTAAAATAAAGCAGCTAAAGGAAATTCTAGAAGATGCAAGCGTTATAGACGACGGCAGAAAAGCAGTCATTTGGTCTAGATTCATTCCACCAATCGAGCTGTTAAAACTAGAACTAGACATGCTAAATCTAAATCCTGTTGTGCTACATGGCGGAGTACCATTTAGTAAGCGTGGCGCTGGGCCAGGAAGTGATAACACTACTGCCGTAGGTAAGTTTTGGCATGATGATTCGTGCAAAGTTTTGATTGGTCAAATACACACAGGAGGATTAGGAATAGATTTAAGTAACGCGAGCTTGTGTGTGTTTTATGATTATTGGTGGTCACCAGGAATCAACGCACAAGCTGAAGACAGACTGCATAGAAAGGGACAGAAGAATAGCGTTGATATATACTACTTACTCACTAACCTTCCAGACTTTGATAAAACTGGCAGAGCGAAAGGAACAATCGAAGCGATGTATTATGAAAGACTATTAGAGAAAAAGGAATGGATTAAAACTGCATGGGAAGGTAAGGAAGCTTTCCTTCCTACAAGGGAAGAACTAATCGAATGGTTAGGAAAAGTGATATAAGTAATATAAAATCTGGATTTTGGGCTTGTTCACACAAATATCAATTTTCTAAATATTGCGGAGTAGAAGTATGCGTAAAATGTAATTACCATAGAGGGTTAGTTAGATGTTTTTGTGGTTACTCTTTAACTTCTCCTGGTAGTGGCAGACGAGAACTAGAAGAAATGGGAGAAGTAATAGAAGATGAATAATAAAAAACTTTATACAGTATTAAGTCAAGGGCGGCATGGTTCTATTAATAAAACTATTGGACAAGTTTATGCAGAGTCGCGAGAAGAAGCAATCAAAAAGGTTTTAGCAGAACGATTACAAAGACTTCCAGAACAAGCAAAACGCTGGATTGCTTTAGAAGTAAAGGAATGGGCATGAATAATGGATTGAAACTTGGAATCATAGGAAACGGTGCGGATAAGTTTACTCCGATAGGTGAAAAACGAGCGAAAATTAAAATATACGAGTTAATTTCGATTCCAGGTAAAGTTACTGTAGTTTCCGGTCATTCTCCTTTAGGTGGAATAGATATTTGGGCAGAGGAAATTGCAAGGGAAATAGGATTAAGAACTGAAATTTTTATTCCAGAAGTTCATTCATGGAATGGTGGATACGGATATAAATTAAGGAATTTAGACATAGCTAAGACTTCTGACTTTGTTCATGTTATAGTAGCGCGAAACTATCCCGTAGATTATACTGGTAGAAGATTTAATATTTGTTACCACTGTGGGAATACGCAATTATATCATGTTAAATCCGGTGCATGTTGGACAGCGAAAGAAGCTATTAAGTTAGGTAAAGATGCGAAGTGGTGGTTTATCAATAATGATTGATAAATGCTATACTATCTTAAATTCAATCGTTGCTGACTGGGTAGCGACTCATAATCTATTCGCTAAGTATGGCGCATCAGCAGAAGCAAATCCTATAGTTAGGCAAATGGGACCGGATTTTCCAGTAGGAGTAGTAACGTTATTCGCCTCGCAGCACTGTCATTCTCTTCCTAACTGGCTAGCAATTGCAACATGGGCAGTAGAAACGATAGCAGTAAATGCACATGTTGCTATTGGAACAGCAGTAACACTTCCTCAAATAGTATTTATTTGGCGGTGGTAAAATGAATCCGAGAGATTGGGAACAAGCACAGAAGAATATTGCAATAGCGAAAGAGATACATATGCAATACTTGAAAGGAAAAACAAAAGGTGAATCATTAGAAATAATTGGAGTAATACTTACAAATCTTATAAGTTCATTAAGTGGCCCTAAAGTGCAAATGGAAGTTGTTGTAGGTATGATGGAAGCTATAATATTATCAGCAATAGCAGATAAAGCTTTTTCGCCATCCGAAAGAGCTAAATTTTTAAAACAGTCTGGAGTTCCAATAGAAATATTACGCAAGGCAGGAGTTCCTCTAGACGATTTAATTCCGCATAAAGAAGAGGAAAATTCAAATGGATAAATCAATGTTAACAAGAAAATGGGTAGATTATAAATTTTATTATTCTATGAAACAAAAGGTAAGACAACATGTAAAAGCTGGAGCAAAATTGTTAGATAAGGAAGCAGCAAATGGGAAAGGTCCGTGGTGGGAAAGAATTAGTATTGAAAATCTAGCTATGAATGATGGTGTATATTGCATACTTGGTCAAACATTTGGCGATTTCGGTAATGGTTGTACCTTATTAAACATTTCTTCATCCGTTTATCCTTCTGATAAAATACATACAGAGAAAACTGTTGCCGATTTAGGTTTTGATATAGATAAGACTGAAATTGAATCTTTCGACGATAAAAAAATATATTATGATTATTTAAAGCAAGCGTGGCTTAAAGAAATAAACTCAAGAAGGAGGATTGCAGCATGGAAGAAGAGATTAAACCTGAAAAAGAATTAAAACCATTAAAGTTTAAATTAGAATTCGAGGCGTCTGCTTCTTACATCGAAGGACTGAAGCAGACGCAATTCTATTCAGTAGAAGATAAAGAGGAATCTATTCGTCGCTGGTTGTACGATATGATTCGTAATGCTTGTTATCCGTATTTAGGTAATTGGGTAGAAGTAAGGAGAATAGATGAATAAAAAACCGTGGTGGGAAAACTATGCAGAACATAACGAATTTGATTTAGTCCAAAGAGCAGCAAGAAAGTTAGATGAAATTGAACCGAATTGGTTTCATAAAATAAATCTTAAAATTCTAGATATGATAGACCCCCAAAAATGTATAATAGGACAAGTTTTTCCAGAAGGTTATTATGGTCTTACTCTTGAACAATATTTCCAATCATTAAGGTATGCTTTTGTAGCCGATAAATATCTGTGGATAAAAGTTATTTACGCTAGGAGAAGACCGTGGCTGAAGAAGTTATACCTGAGGATTTAATAAGCGTATCTACAATTCAAGAGAATAATAAGATACGCTTACCACAATTAGTTCTTGAGAAATATACAGATTTGAAGCCAGGTATAAAATACATGATAACAAGCGTTACATTTGGTAACGTACAGAAAATAAGATTATACAAATCTATAAGTGAAGTAATATATGAAAATAAAATTCCAAAGGATTATAATATAACTCTTTCTGAGTATGTAATGAAACTGTTAGACGTGCAAGCTGGTGATATAATAGGATTTGAATATGATGGATTAGGTTTATTAATGAGAAAAGCTACAAATCAGATTAAGGAGGGATAATAAAAATGGAATTCGAATTGGAAGTAACTGGGATTAGAAAAGATAGCTGGATGAAGAATCCGTATGCAGTAACTTTTGAAGGCAAAGAGAACGATTCAATGACAAGAGCTACTCTTACTGTTTATTATTCCGATACTTCTGCGCTTCCTAAGGTTGGCGATAAGTTTAAACTTAGAGTAGATTATTTTGAGAAAATTCGCGCATGATAGAAGATTCACGCATGATATGCGATGAATGTAATAGAGAATTCTCCACAGAATTAAAGTTAAAGTTTCATAAAATTCTGTGGCATAAAAAAGTTCCTATTGTAAATATTCCTCCGGACGCGACAGGAGAAGAAATAGATTTAGTAATAGAATCAATTAGTAAGCAGCATTGTTTAGCTGATTATTCTTTTCTTTGTTCTGTTGGGAAAGAACTATACGATATTGCGAAAGCGGCATTATTTGATACAGAAACTACTGGTTCAGAATGGCAGAAAGCAGACCATAATCTAATGCATCATGTAATGGAATGTTCTAAGGGGGGTTAAAAATGCGACGGAGAAAATTACAATTTGTATGGCATTGTCACCACGATGTTTTGTTAGAACCTCTTACTCAATCAATAACCGAAAGACGTAAATATATTAAAAATACAAAACCTAAAAACGAAGTAGAACTACGTTTAAAATTATTTAAACCAGTTAAGGGGAAATTACCCAAAGAAGTGATTGAAGCTGGTAAGAAGTTTCTTTATAATAACAGTACGCTATGGAGTATAGTTAGCGAAGTTTTAAATAAGAATATAGACGCTATCAATAAACTTCATAAGAAAGAATGTACTAAAGATTGTCCGTGGGATGGATTTAGTATCTTTCCTGAAACGCAACAGAAACTTAATTTGCCATAAAGGAGAAAGATGAAAGCTTCGATAGACTTTGCGCTTAAGTTAAACAGGATTAAAAGTAAAGCTGCTACAGAGGGAATAGTTATCTATTGGTATAATGCTTATCGGCCGATTATTGTTCAAGAAGAATTGCATAAATGTTGGGAAGACCCTAAATGCCGTGAACAAAGACATATAGTATTCGAACCTGCTTTACCAGGAGAATCTACACATAACTACGGTGAAGGTATTGACTGGTATTGCCTTCCTATTTGGTCATATCATCGTTGCAATCAGCTAGCCAAAGATGAGGGATTGCGTATTGGATTAAGCTTTGGCGACCCTTATCATTGGGATAACTTGTATGCATATTATGATACGGTTTTAGAAAGTACGGCTATTGGAATTGAGAATATGAGAAAGAATTGGACTGAAGCCAAACTAGTGGAGATATAATATGGAAGAGTTAATAGACAAGTATCGGAATATGAAATATGAAGAATGGTTAAAAGAACATCAGTCAGCTACTAACTTTGATTTAATGCAAATTTTAATTGCGCTTTACGATGAGATAGGTGAAATTAAAAGTACGATTAATGATTTAGAATCTAAGCTAGAAGATTTAGAAGGTGAAGATGAAAGTTGAATGGCGTGAATTAGCTATATATAAAGGATTCAAAATTATGTGTCAGTTCGTGGATGGATACGCGATGGAAGCTGTATGTGAAAGATTCCCAGTTTTAAAAGAAGAAGATGAGGAATATGGTTTAGCTTGTGATATTTCTGAATTTCAATATACTAAAGATAGTGATGTAATACGAAATGCTTCAAAAGCTATAGACGCATTTTGGGAGCAGTATGATAACATTATTAAGCAGTAGTTCCTTACCACTACCACCATTACCAGAACCTTCTACTCGTATCGTACAATGCGTAATGACGATAAGCCCAGCTTTACTTGTTACTATTACTTTAATATTTTTTACATATCTTCTTTTATTAATAATACTTACTAGAAGATGAAACTATTTAAACTGTTATTTATGATATTATTCGTAATTCCGCTATTTTATTTCATTTTATCCACAAGTTATTTACACTACGCACATTTCAATTATCCTAGAATTTTAGCTATAATACTACCTGAATGTTATTCGAATGGTTTACTTTCGAATTGTGTTAAAATATTAAAAGGAGATTACGAAGCTACGAATAAAGCTATATTAAAACAACGAGAATTTGAAAAGAGATATGATTCTTTCTGACGGCGGTGAAATGATAAGTGAATTAAGCTGGAAGTTTTATGAAACGTCTAGACCGTGGGCAAGAGGTAAGGTAGTGAAATTAATAACTATAAGGGGTACACCTGAAAACGTTTATAATACTAAGTTATATACTTCTGAAGGCGATGAAATTTGGTTAAGTGGTTTTACTTGTGGTAAAGACCATCCATCTGCTATAGCATTAGTAGAACTAATTCGTAAAATAGATAAAGAAGAGTGGAACTTAAACAAAGACTGGAAAATGAGCGATGGAAAAAGACAACAAACGATTACACGCGACGATATAGTTAAAATGGTTTTGACTAACAACAAGATTATTATGGAATTTAAACCGTGACTACAGCGCGTGAAAGATTATTTGGTAACGAAACGAAATGCGACGCAGGAAGTAACTGTATCTTAGGAGGGAAAATACAGCGCGAAGACGATTGTTTTGTAGTATGGATTCATCGCGGAAACTTTCCATTCTTGTTAGGTGACTTACTAAGTTTAGAAGGAGAATTTGAAATCTATCACGCTGATTGTATGTTACCTGTTAAGGAAGGAATTGAAGTTAGGAAAGAGGTAAAAGAAAATGAGCGAACCAATAACGCTGGAACTGATAAAAAAGAAAATATCTGAGTTTAGCGAGGAGTTTGAAAGTAATATTACTGAAGAAACACCATTAGATTATTATGAAGAGCATGTGTGGGATATTATAGATTGGTTTGAATCCGAATATGGAATAGTTATTCAGTCAGACAGGATATTTACTGAAATTCAAACGGTAGGAGAACTTACTACATATCTTAAAGACTTAGTAGATGGAAAGCGTTATTGATAAGCGAAGTGTTTCCAATAAGTTATGATAATATATGGCGAAGAACCTTGGCAAATCTTAAAACGCTGGTGGTTACAAACAGGCGATGCTAGTTATATCCCTTTTGGTGATTGGTTGTTGCACCAAATACGACTAAGGGGGTCTATAATGTGGAAGTGTGCAGAATGTGGTAAGAAGTTTAAATACGAAGGTTGGTTTAAAGGTCATTTAGACAAGACTGGTCATAAGTCGCCAGTGCAACCGGAACATAATGATTCGCAGGCACAACCTAAATCGGAGAATCATTTTACATTTGTAGGGTTGAAACTGACAGTAGCAGGTAAGGATTATTCATACGAAGAGTTTATGCAGCTTTATGATGAAATGACGCGGACAAGAAACTTGCTTAAAGCTGCTACGGAAATAAAGGAGAAGGAATGAAAATAATCATCGAAACAGTACCTAAATCAGCATTACGATACTCAACGGTAGGTGACTGGTTCTATAACGATAAGGAGAAGTGTTGGTATATTCAAGTAGCAGAGTTTGCTGAAAAGAAAGGAGAGTATTTTTCATACGAAGAACATTTTGAATATTTTGTAGCGATACATGAATTGGTAGAAATGTTTCTATGTCAATCAGAAATGATAGACCAAAAAACAGTAGATAAATTTGATATGGAAACAGGTAAGAATAGTCCTGAACCGGGAGATGAATCAGATTCCCCTTATTATGAACAGCATCAAATAGCAAGTGCGATAGAAACATTACTTGTAGAAGCTACTGGTATTACTATAGGAAGTTATCACGTTGCAGTAGATGAGAAATCAGATGAGATTGATAAATTCTTTGGAGAAATAAAACCTGTTACAGGTGGTGAACCGGAGAAGAATGAATGATATTCAAGTTACACGCATGTATCACATGAGAATTAACCGTAATTTGCGTCAAAAAGACGTAGAAGAAATGTGTGGAATCCCGCATACAGTCTATTCGGCTGTTGAAACTGGCAGAATGTCTGAACCGTGGAATTACGTCAAGGAAAAACTAGAAGCGTTTTACGGTATGCCACTAGCAGAATTACTTGAAAAAGTCAGCCTGGAGCTTACATAATGAAAGAAAAACGAAAACTTGCAATTACTGTTCTCGTTACACAGTTTCTATTCGTGAGTGTAATATCTACTGGTACTTATCTAATCGGCCAGCGGTTACAAGAAATAAGAGCACAAAGTATCATCAACAGAACGTATTGGATTGAAGACCCTGCGAAATTTTCTAAGTCAGGTAGCGTACATACTCACGTTCAGATTACGGGATGGGTAGCATATACGAGATATGAAGAAGATGGAGATTTACATATTAAAGTAACTCCAACTAGGGGAGCGTTTACTCCATTCTTTATCGCAGAGTGTATTCCTAAATTACCGTGTAATAAACCTAACATAGATTCTCAAGTAATGATACAAGGCATTAGTAGATACGATAAAGAACATAACTGGTGGGAAATCCACCCCGTAGAATTTATTCAGGAGTAAAACATGATTGATTCTGAATTGCAAGCATCTATTAAGGCATTTGTAGAAGTACGGGACCAACGGCAAAGCCTAGAAGAAGTAGTAAAGAAGTTAAAAGCAAGAGAAGAATTACTCGAAGAAGAATTATGGTTACGGATGGAAGCTAATGGATTCAGTAATATTAAAACTGAAGAATATGGGTTGCTGATTCGTACATTCAGAAGTAATCCTTACATAGTAGACTTTTACAAGTTTAAAAGATGGTGTGAAGAATCAGGCAATTTGCAACTAATCAGAGAGGAGGCAAAGCGTCAAGAGCTACGCGATTTTATTTCAGCGCAGTTAAAGTTACAATTACCTGATGCAATACCGCCAGGAGTAGAATATGTAACTGCTAAAACAATACATATCAGGGGGAGAGATAAACATGAGGGGTCTTGAAATGAAGTATTACGTCTTGAATCCTAATAAGAATACTCCATATGGAGCAGCATCCAGACTTGCGTTAGAAACATATGCTGATGCAATAAGTCAAGAGAACTGGCAACTATCAAAAGATTTAAAGAATTGGGTACGCGATATAAGAGAAAGGCTTGGTAAGAAAAACGATGAAAGAATTATCGAATCGGTTGCAAAACAAGATATAGTTAATATGCAAAAAGCAGAAGAACTAAGGAGGGATTTCTAATGAGCAACAAATCAGTAGAAAACTTGTGGAGTATCAGTAAGTATAAAGCTGATAATAATGTTCCGTGGACTAAAACGGAGCATATGCTTTTAGTAAAAGAACTTCAGAAGCTTATCGGATATATGCGAAGAGAGCGTGAGAATAAGCTTAAAGAGAAATTTGAGAGTATCGAAACTGTTCCAGAAACACCAGCACCACCACAAAGCGCAACATAATAAGGGGGAATATAATATGAGCATAGAACCAAAGAAAGACGGCGAACTTGCTAGACAGGAAATTCCTAGACCATTAGGGATTGAAGAATATGACCGTGCAGCAGCGGAGCAAGGTAGAATCGTTATGCCACTGTTGAAAGTTATTCAAACAATGAGTGATGATTTTGTGAAAGAGCGTATCGAACCGGGTGTATTTCGTAACACTCTTTCAGGTGAGGTTATTGGCAACGAGCTTGAAATAATTCCAGTAGGTATCCGTCATTACAGAAGACTTTTTGTAGATAGACAAGTAGCATGTTCTTCGAATGACGCGCTTACTGGATATGGCGACCCTGGTGGTAGCTGTTTGAAGTGTCCGTTAAGTAAATGGGAAGTAATTGATGTAACCGGACAGCGATATGTAATTGAAAGAGGCATAGCGAATTATCGTACCAAAAAGGGTGAAGAATTAATTCAGCCAAAGTGTCAAGAACAGTGGGTATTTCTATGTATCGTGTTAAACTCTCAATGGAAAATTCCAGGTGCGCTGATTTTCAGCAAGACAAGTTATAACAAAGGTATGAATTTTGGATTTCTGCTAAAGGCAGCGCCACCGGATACTGTATATAAAGTTACTACTGAACAGGTTACTGGTTCTAAGGGTACATGGTTTACGCCAAACGTAACACTATTAAGACGTGCGAATGAAGCAGAAACAAAGTTACTTACTCAGCTAAGAACTGATTTAGAGTCTGCACAGGTAGAAGTGCAAGGAGAGGATGATACACCACAATAAAAACTGAACAAGTGAGCGTAACCGGAGAACGCTAAACTCAGCTGAATATTGTTTTCTAAAGAGCTTCTTGCAGAACTTAAGTCGCGGGTTAATTGCGTCGAACTTGTTCTGTCTTGGGGACACAGAGTTAATAAAAATTTAACAACCTGTGTAAAACCCCAAAACCATAAGCATAACGACGCAAATCCTTCGATGCTAGTTTCCCCACAAGGGTTTAAATGTTTAAACCCTGCATGTGGGATTCAAGGAGATGCTATCTCTTTAGTAGGAGAAAAACTTGGGCTTGACTTTGAAAAAAGCGTTGTTTTACTCGCTAACTTTGTTGGTCTTACCATTACTTCTCCTACTAGTCCTATTCCGAGAATTTCTCCCGTTCAAACTAAAACTACAACTGATAAATCTGGTAAAGTGGTTGAAAGAAAACCTAAGGGAGAAGGGCAGCATGTAAAAGTAGACCAGTTAGAATATTTACCCGAAGTAATAGAAACGCTTAAAGAGGCTCCTAACTATGCGAAATTCTGCCAAGAAGCGTATATCCAATTCATTAACTCAAAAGAAGCACAAGATTATATTCAGTCCAGAGGAATATCTCTTGAAACAGCTAAGAAATGTTTATTGGGATACGCCGATGGGAAAATTGTTATACCATACATTGTCAATGGGAAAATTATCTACTATTCATCTAGAAGTATCGGACAAGAAAAAGTATTTTACCAACCTAGCGGAACTGTTCCGTGCCCTATCGGATTCGATATACTTAAAGGGACCAGGATTGTATATATTGCTGAAGGGCTTTTCGATTACCTTTCGCTTGTTGAAAAAGGATTCCCGGCTATTGGCGTTCCAGGTGCAGCAGGATGGAAGAGTAGTAGAGAATGGAATTCTCTTTTGCTCGGCCACAAAGTAATGTTATGTTTCCATGCTGATGAAGGTGGAATTAAAGCAAATCATTTCTTAGAAAGAATATGTCAAGGATTATCAGTACCATACGAAATAATAGACTGGAGCGTAACTGCTGGAACTGATATAAAAGACATTAATGAATATATACTTAGCGGAGGGGATATTAATAAGCTCTTTCATCGTACAACAATTCCTAATCTTGATAATATCAAGACGGAATTATCAACCCTTATTAATCTCTCTGATTATCCTAATGCCATTGATTTGTGCATCGCTACTGTTGTATCTAACGTCATGCAAGGCGACCCCGTATGGATATTATTTGTAGGCCCACCATCTGTAGGCAAAACTGAAATAATAAGGGCGGTGAACAATGCAGTTTCAACTTACTTTATCAATAGAATCTCTCCCAACACGCTCATATCAGGTTTTACTAAAGTCGAGTATGCTGACGTTATTACCAGGATTATCAAACCAACGACGTTTTGTATTACTGACTTTGGTTCGTTTCTCGCTTTTCATCCTCAGGATATGCAAAAGATTATGCAACAACTCCGCGATGTTTATGACGGAAAAGTTCACGTTGAGTATGGAAACGGAAAAATCGTTGATTGGTCAGGGAAGGTTGGAATTATTGGTGGAATCACCCCTGAAATTGAACGCCATTCTGCGTTTATTGGCCGCTTGGGTGATAGATTCTTGTATTATCGTATGTCAATCTCCGAAGACAAGCGTATGCAAATAGCATTTAATGCAATCATGTTTCCTTCCTTAGAAGATGATATTCGTAAAAAGATAGCAAGCGCGACATCTAAGTTTATAGACGATTGTATAATGAGAATTAAAGAAGCTGAAACTGTTAAAATAACAGAAGATGTAGCGATGATAGTATCAGCAGCTTCAGACTTTCTATCTAGAGCAAGGACTCCAGTTGCTCGTATGCACGATATGGTAAAAACGATAGAATATAAACCTGAGTATGAAGCTACTGGTCGTATAGCAAGAGCATTTAAAGTATTGATAAAAGCACTAGCATTTGTAAGGGGAAGAAATGAAGCTACATATGAAGACTATTTAGTTATCAAAGATATATGTCGCGGTAGTATTCCATCTATTAGAGAACAGTTTATAAGAGCAGCATATAAACATCGTGACAGATGGGTTGGAACTTCTGAATTTGGCAACATGTTAGGGAAAGATACGCCATCTGCCCGTTATCATTTAAGTAACTTATTAGCAATTGGGATTCTCGATATTAACCAAATATCGAAAAATGAGAATAGATGGCGTATCAAAGATGATGCTTCTAATCTGATAACTACATCTAAATTCTTTGAATAAAAAAGTAAAAGTTCATAAATTTGGTAATGCTATACCGTGGATAGAACCTTCTCAAATT
>Ga0209239_1002076_pt1 | contig 11980 bp, 10 predicted proteins | sample GraSoi013_2_20cm_FD_185824 | JGI IMG/M metagenome (GOLD analysis project Ga0209239, IMG submission 185824) | Grasslands soil microbial communities from the Angelo Coastal Reserve, California, USA - Sample 10_02_2013_2_20cm (SPAdes) (version 2) | ecosystem: Environmental > Terrestrial > Soil >...
CACAATGAACGATGTCTGGAAATCCTCCGACTTCGACATGTGGTTGTGGGACTGGGTGTTCAGCCCGATCTCCGATCCGTCGACCGACATCCTATCGGTCCAGACGACGGACTCCATCCCCGACACGAGCGACAGCTGGTACTCGAATGCGACCTACGACGACCTGTACAACCAGTCCGTCGTCACCGTCGATCCCGTGGCCCGCCGGGCGATTACCGACGAAATGCAGCGCATGCTCTACGAGTACGCTGCGTACATCCTTCCCTACTATGCCCAGGATCTCTATGCCACAACCAGCACGAAGGGATTTGGATACGGCTGGGAGAACTGGGGCGACTGGACCCAACAACCCGGATTGGTGCCGGACAGCGACAGCGCGGCCCTGTGGTTCCGGATCTATCCGCATGAGAATCCACCGCCGACGATTTCCTCGTTCCCGTCGATCAGTCACGCGCCGGGAAGTGCCGCCACGATCAGCGTGACGGCGTCCGACCCGAACGACGCGACCCTGACCTACACCTGGGACTTCGGCGACGGCAGCGCGACGCAGACCACGTCGAGCGGCACGGCCACGCACACCTACGCGACGAGCGGCAATTATACCGTGAGCGTGCGGGTGAAGGACGCGGAATGGCCGACCTGCGCGACGACCAGCGCCACGATCCAGCCGGGGGCGGTCGCCTCCTTGGCAGCAGACTTCGGCGCAGAGAGGACGGTTCAATTCGTCCCCGCTCCCGCGAGCAACGCGGTCGTGTTCCTGGTCCCGTGGGCGATCGTGGTCGCCACGGCCCTCCTCATGATCGCCGCCGAACTCGGGCCGCGGAGGAACGCGTCGGACCCGGAGACACCCCGCGAGGACCAGTCGCGAACGCGAGGCGCCCGTCCGCCCTGAGGCAAACCGGGGACCGAGATCGCGCATGTCGGAGAGTGGATCTCGACGAGCAAACTCCTGAGGATCGTCGCGCGACGCTTGATCAATGCGGGCATCACGATCTTCGGGATCATCTGCCTGAACTATCTCCTGATCCGGCTGATGCCGGGGGACCCATCCCTCTCCATCATCCCCCGGGACCCGAAGTTCCGCGGTCTCCGGGACTACATGATCTCGTTCTTCGGCCTCGACCGGCCTCAGTGGGAGCAGTTCGTGATCTACCTCCAGCGGCTGTTCACGCTCGACTGGGGTGTATCATACCAAGACCATCGACCCGTCGCGGACATCCTGTTCCACGACCTCGGCTGGACGCTCCTCCTGGTCGGCACGTCGACGATCATCACGATCCTCATCGGCATCGCGGTCGGAGCGTACTCCGCCGTTCGCCGGGGCAAAGCGTTCGACTTCGTGTCGACCGGCATCGGAATCTTCCTGTACGGCATGCCCATCTTCTGGCTCGGCCTCGTCCTCCAGAGCGCGTTCCGGAAGAACTCGGTGTTCCAGACCTGGATCCCGGGGTGGCCCGCGCTTCCGACATCAGGGTACTACGACGATCGCCTGATCCCGTGGAACTGGGATATCGTCCACCTCGCGGACGCGGGACTCCATCTGTTGCTTCCCGCCTTGACCCTGTCGCTGGGGACGCTCGCGGGAATCTCCCTCGTGATGCGGAATTCCCTCATCGACGTCATGACGGAGGACTTCGTGACGACGGCACGGGCAAAGGGGCTCAGTCCCCGCCAGGTGTTGCGGCGTCACATCTTGCCGAACGGCTTGCCGCCAATGGTGTCCCTGATCGCCCTCGACATCGCCTTCATCCTGGGCGGGGCGTACCAAGTCGAGGTCATCTTCCGATACCAAGGCATCGGATTCCGAACGATCGAAGCGATCGGTAGCCTCGATTATCCGCTCCTGCAGTTCATCATCGTGATCGGGGGGGTGGCCGTGGTCCTCGCGAACCTCCTCTCCGATTTCCTGCTCCTGTGGCTCGATCCGCGCATCAAGATCTCCTAGGTGCGAACATGGGAACCGTGGATGTGGTGAAGGTCCCCGGCGCGATCTCGCCGTTTCGCGCCCGCGCAACCGTGGTCAGCCGGCGGATGCAGGACATCGGCCTCCAGGTGTTCCACAACAAGACCGCGATGGCCGGTCTGATCATCCTCTTGTTCTTCACGTTCCTCGCGGTCGCGGCGCCTCTCATTGCGCCGTACAGCCCATTGACGGCCGTCCCCGACGTCGGCCCTCTCACGCTCCCGGGCGGGGTCCATCCGTTCGGGACGAACCAGTTCGGCTACGACATCTACTCGCAGGTGATCTGGGGGACGCAAATCTCCCTCCTCGTCGGAGTGCTCGCGGCAGGCGTCGCGAGCGTGATCGGGACCGCGGTCGGCCTCATCTCCGGATTCGTCGGCGGCTGGATCGACGAGGTGATCATGCGCTTCAATGACGTCGTCCTGTCGATCCCGTGGCTCGTCCTCATGATCGTCGTCGCGGCACGCCTCAACTACCTCGACCTGGCCGGGATCATCCTCGTGATCGGCCTCACGGGATGGTCGGTCACGGCACGCGTGGTCCGGAGCCAGGTGCTCAGCCTGAAGGAGCGCATGTTCGTCGAGCGAGGCCGGATGATCGGCTCGTCGAACGCCCATATCCTCCTCCGTCACATCTTCCCGAACGCCTTCCCCCTGATCTTCGCGAACACGATCCTGACGGTCGCGATCTCGATCCTCTCCGAGAGCGTCCTCGCCTTCCTCAATCTGTCCGTGAAGAGCAACGTGAGCTGGGGCCGCATCATCGCGGAGGCATACCAGCACGACGCCCTCACGATCGGAATGGCGGCGTGGATCATCGTCCCCGGGCTGTGCATCGTCTTCCTCGTGTTCGGTTTCTACCTGTTCGGATACGCGCTCGACGAAATCCTGAACCCGCGGCTCCGGAGGCGGTGAGGTGCCCGCCCTCCTCGAGGTCCGCGACCTGACGATCGAGTTTCGGACGAAGGCGGGCATCGTGCACGCGGTCGAAGGCGCGTCTTTCAGCGTGGAGCGCGGCGAGGCGATGGGCCTCGCCGGCGAAAGCGGCTGCGGGAAGACCACGACGGCCCTCGCGCTCATGCGCCTCCTGCCGTACAACGGTCGCATCGTGCGGGGCTCCATCTCCTTCGAGGGCCGCGACCTGGTTCCGGTCCCGGAGGATTCCATGCGGGCGATCCGATGGAAGGAGATGTCGATCGTGTTCCAGGGGGCCATGAACTCCCTGAATCCGGTGCAGCGAGTCGGCCGTCAGATCGCGGAACCGATCATGCTCCACGAGGAAGCCGAACCCGAGGCCTCGTTCAAGCGCGCAGGGGATCTGCTCGAACTCGTCGGCATCTCGCGGAACCGGCTCAACGACTACCCGCACGAGTTCTCCGGCGGTATGCGACAGCGCGTCATGATCGCGATGGCTCTCGCGTGCAATCCGAAGCTTGTGATCGCGGACGAACCGGTCACCGCCCTCGATGTGATGATCCAAGCTCAAATCCTCGACCTGCTCGAACGACTCCGCCGCGAGCTGCATTTGGCGATGATCCTGATCTCGCACGACCTGTCCGTCCTCGCGGACACGTGTGAACAGGTCACGATCATGTACGCCGGCAAGACGATGGAATCCGGGAAGACGATGGACCTGTTCACGGATCCGAAACATCCGTACACGCAGGGCCTCGTGGGCGCCTTCCCGGACATCCGAGGACCGAGGAACATGCCCGAAGCGATTCCGGGCGACGTCCCGAGCCTCATATCGCCTCCGAGCGGCTGCGTCTTCCATCCCCGGTGCAAGTTTGCGTTCGACCGGTGCACGAAGGCGGAGCCCGCACTGACCGAATTGTCCGTGGGACGCCGCGCAGCATGTTTCCTGTACCCGCAGGTCACCGAGGTGCCCCCACGACCGATCGCGATCACCGAAGTCTGATTCGCATCCGCAACCTGAAGGTCTGGTTCCCTCTGCGAAAGGGACTCCTCCGGGAACTCGCCGGCGGCAAGCCCTTGTGGGTGCGCGCCGTCGACGGCGTGGATCTGGATATCCGCCGAGGCGAAGTGTTCTGCCTCGTGGGGGAAAGCGGATGCGGGAAGACCTCGACCGGGAAGGCGATCCTGAAACTCGTCGAGGCCACGGACGGAGACATCCTCCTCGAGATGCCGGAAGGCGAGGCACGCGCGTACGAGGACGTCCGTCAGCGGCCGGACGACCCGGAGGCGCGGAAAACCCTCGATGGGCTCCGCCGCAAGTATTCCGTCACATGGAAGGAGAGTCTCCCATGGACCGTAGAGCAAGCGCTCAAGTCGGCGGGGGCGTTCCTCGCGGCGGTGTTCCTCGCGATCGTCACGCCGTCCCTCCTCCTCGCAGCGGTGGTGGAACCGTTCGGCGACCCGTGGTCCACGATCGGCCTGTGCGTTTCGATTGGCCTGATTCTGGGCCTCATCGGATCCTTGCCCCCGACACGCCTGTCCCGGCGGACCCGGGTGATCTTGACCTTGCTGACCCTCGGGTCGATCATCGTCGCCCCGATCTCGGCGTTGTCCCTTCATCGTGCTCTGGTCGGAGACGTCTCGCGTTTCGACGTCGGCTCGGCGCTCGCCACCCCATGGACCCAGGAATTGGCCGCGATGCTGGTCGGCTTCGCGTTCGGAGCGATCGCCGCGGGCGGAAGCTCCTCCCTCCTGCTCGATTGGCGATCACGGTCCGAAGGGATGGCCGGCATCCACATGCGGTCGATCCGGAGGCGGCTCCAGCTCATCTTCCAGGATCCGTATGAGTCGCTGAACCCGAAGCAATCCGTCTATGAGATCGTCTCCGAGCCTCTCGCGGTGAACCGGATCTCGACGAATCCCGGGGAGACGTCCGCGCTCGTGAGAGAGGCCCTGACCGACGTGGGTCTCCGACCTCCGGAGGAGTTCCTGTTCCGGTTCCCCCACGAACTGAGCGGAGGACAGAGGCAGCGCGTCTCGATCGCGGCGGCGCTCGTCCTGCAGCCCGATTTCATCGTCGCGGACGAACCGGTTTCGATGCTCGACGTGTCGATCCGGACCGAGATCCTCCAGGTGATGATGGAACTCCGGACGCGCCGCGGGATCACGTACCTGTTCATCACGCACGACCTGTCGTTGGCCTGGGTCCTCGCGGACCGGATCGCGGTGATGTACCTCGGCAAGATCGTCGAGATGGGCACCACGGAACAGGTGATCGGTCACCCGATGCATCCGTACACGAAGGCCCTGATCTCCGTCGTCCCGAGCCCGGATCCTCGCCACAAGGTCGAGCGGATCATCCTGAAAGGAGAACGACCCGATCCCTCGGACATCCCTCCGGGATGCCGTTTCCATCCCCGGTGTCCGTTCGCATTCGAACGATGCGGATGGACCGCGGAAGAGGTGGCCGACCAGCTCCGGTGGCTGAAGGCACGCGGAATGCTGGCCAGCGCGAGCGGCGTGGATATCTCCGAGGCGGGAAACGTTCGTCTCTGGATCGGGGGCGGCGGGCCTGATGCCCTGGTGCAGGAACTCAACGCCCTCGTTTCCGAGCAGCGCGAGACCCTCCTCCCGTTGAAGGGAATCGCCGCGGTCCATGCGACGAACGGTTTCGTCGAACTGTCCTTGCACGCGTCGTCGGAACCCCCTCTCCTGGAGATCGAGCCGGGGAACTCCGTCGCTTGCCACCTCGTCTCTCCCCCAGCGACCGTCTCGGAATCCCTCACGGCCTGAGACGGCTCATCCGCTCGAGGAGGCGATGGAATCGGGAGACGCGGCCGCTCCCGACGAGCCGCGATGGGACCGGCGTCATGGCAGGCCACGGCGCGACCGTGAGCCGCCATCGGGCCAGGATGTAGGCGCATGGTACGAACGTCACCACCCCGAGGAACAGGCCGAGACTGAGCAAACCCGTCGACGTCGTCAGGAGGCCCGCGACGGGTTCCAGGACGACAAGGGCGAGCGTGTACGCGAACGCTCCCATGGAGAGAACGGTGGCGCGCTGACCGGGTTCGAGCCGACGGTTCAGGTAGGCGGTCGTGAGCGCCGGTTGCAGGCTCCAGACGACATAGATCGGAACCTGGAACAGGACCGCTCCGGGAAACAGTCCGGCGCCATACATGCCGAAGAACGCCGCGGAGGCCATGGCCACCATGAGGGCGATCGTCCCGAATTCGCCGAGGACCCGCGAGATGCCGCCCGCGAACGCGGACCAGATCGCGGCGACGACCAAGAATCCGGCGATCGATACCGCGATCTGCGCGTCGGAGAGGCCGAGGAACCGGAGGTACAGGGGCCGGTAGATCGCCATCACGTACAACGTGACACCGAGGAAGACCTCGAGGCCAATCAGGAGGGCGACCCCTTCGCGGCGTCGGACGACCCGTAGGCCTTGACGTAGTTGCTCGGTGTACGTCGGCTCCGTCGTCCGCTCGACGGCGGGTTCGACGAACGTGAGGGCCACGAGGACCGCGATCAGATTCAGTCCGGCGCCGACGAACAGGGTGAGGCGCAGGTCGTGCGAGGCTTGGACGAAGAGTCCTCCCGCGAAGGCGCCTGCGGCATTCGACAGAAGCTGGATCATCGTGTTTCGCCCGATGTATCGGGGAAACTCGGATTCGTGCCGGATCGCGAGGAGGGTCTCATACAGGTAGGAGGAGGTCCCGATCGAGAACGCGGCCCCGAGGGACCATACCACGTTCGCGACGACGAACCCGGCGAAGGTCGTCGCCAGACCGTAACCGAGGATCCCGGCCGATCGAAACACTTCGCTCAGCACGATCGTCGGCTTGCGTCCGTACCGATCCGCGATCACGCCGACGGGCAACTGGAACACGAGGAGGCCGATCCAGAAGGCGACGTCGACCAGTGTGAACTCGAAGTCCGAGGCCAGGTTCCCGCGGATCCAGAGGGCCCAAAACGGAATCCAGATCGCGAATGACGACGCCACCTGGTACGCGTGGAAACGGCGGACCTTCGCGACGACCTCCGGTGGGAGCATGCCTTCGCGGCGACCGAAACCCGAGGGGGTATTAGTTCATGCGGACGTATGCGTCCGCGGGCCTCGCGCCATGGAGTCGAGAATCGAAGGAAGTCCGAACGCGCGCGGCCACAATGCTTACCTAGCGGGGCCCGGTTTGCCTCCCTGGAGAGCGCATGGAGAAGCTCGTCATCACGGTGGCTCCGACGGGCTCGGTCCCGCGGAAGAAAGACTCGCCGCACGTGCCCATGACCCCGGACGAGATCGCGGAGACCGCCTACCTGTCGGAACGGGCGGGCGCGTCGATCATCCATGTTCATTGTCGGGACGAGAACGAACGGCCCACCTCTCGGTTTGACATCTTCAAGGAGACCGTGGACAAGATCCGGAATCGGACGAACTTGATTGTCATGACCTCGACGAGTGGGATCGCCGGGACCACGGATGCCGATCGCGCGGCGCCCCTGAAGACGAAACCGGAGATGGGGAGCCTGACGACCGGGACGCTGAACTTCGCCGGGCGCACCCCCTCGGTCGTCTACGTGAACTCGGTGGAGACGATCCAATACCTCGCGAAGGCGATGCTCGACCTGCGCATCAAACCGGAGATCGAAGCCTTCGACGTCGGGTTCATCCAGCAGGGGAGGAAACTGATCGACATGGGCCTCGTCAAGGAACCTGCGCACTTCCAGCTCGTGATGGGCGTCGACGGTGGCGTGCCCGCGACGCCGGACAATCTCCTTCACCTGCGAAACCAACTCCCTCCGACCGCGACCTACGTGGTCGCGGGGATGTCGCGGATGCAGCTCCCCATGACGACGATGGCGATCCTCCTGGGCGGACATGTGCGGGTCGGACTCGAGGACAACCTCTATCTGAAGAAGGGAGTCCTTGCACGAAATGAGGAACTGGTCGCGAGGGCTCGGCACCTCGCCGAGGACCTGCAGAGAGAGGTCGCGACACCCGACGAGGCCCGCAAGATCATGGGCCTGTAGGCGGTCGCTTGATCAAGCCAGGGTCGGTAGGAGTTCGTCGAACGCCGCGAAGGTGTGTGCGAAAGCCTCGACGTCGTGAGCCGTCGAGAGATAGAAGGGCTTCTCTGGCTTCACAAAAACCCCCCGCTCCAGGAGGGCGAAATCGAGTTTCCGTCGACTCTCCTGGTTGGCCGCCAATGTGTCGCGGTAGTTTCGGATCGGCGCTTCAGTGAACAGGATCGAAAAGACAGAGCCGCATCCAAGGACCTTCGCCGTTACTTCTGCCTCGCGAATCCTCTTTTCGATTTCCAACATCGTGTGGCGGCTCGTCGCGAGGAGCTTAGCCATCACTCCGTCGCGGCGCAATTCCTCCAAGGTAGCGAGGCCCGCCGCCATCGCCGTGGGATATCCCGCGAAGGTGCTGCTGTGAAAGAACCGGTCCGCGGTCGGATCGGCCAGGTCGAGGATGTCTTCGCGTCCAAGGAAGGCGCCGCACGGGAGTCCACCCCCGATGACTTTGCCCAGACACGTGAGGTCCGGCGTCACTCCATACGTATGCTGCGCTCCTCCGAGGCCCGTCCGGAATCCACTCATCACCTCGTCGAAGATCAACGGGATGTCGTGCTTCGTGGTGATTTCACGAAGGCCCTTCAGAAACTCGGGGTCAGGCTCGATGAAGGATCGCTCGACCGGTTCCACGATGACACAGGAGACCCGTTCCGCGTGGGCCCGAATCCGCGATTCTACCGCGGGAAGATCGTTGAAGGGCAAGACGAGCGTGTCCTTCAGGATGTGCTCCGGAGTCCCCAAAGACCCCGAAGCGGGAACAAGCTTCGCGGCCTCCTCCTCGGAAGGAGCGTGCGAGACCAGGAACTCATCGATCCCTCCATGGTAGTGACCTTGGAATTTCGCGATCATTGGACGCTTCCGATAGGCCCGCGCGATACGGACGGCATGGATGGTCGCCTCCGTGCCGGATACGGTAAAGCGAAGCTTGCCGTCCGGCCGGAAGATCCGCAGCAGATACTCGGCGTAGGCGGCCTCGAGCTCGTGCGGCGTCCCGAACATCGTCGTTCCCGCCGAGAGGAGGCTGTCTCGGATCGCCTTCATCACGCGCGGATGTCCATGGCCGAGGATCAGCGGCCCGAAGGAGAGACAATAGTCGACGTATTCGTTCCCGTCGAGGTCCCATAGGCGAGAGCCCTTCGCGGTCTTCATCGCGATCGGGTACGGATCGAAGTACTTCACGTTCGCTGTGACACCGCCGGGAATCGACTTGCTCGCACGATCGGCATACGCCTTCGAAGCCTTCGTCCGCATCCGAAAGTTCGGAGGTTTCGCGGGGCTCTTCGCCATCCTGACTCCCTTCGCCATCGACCCGCCGTCGATATAGTCTTCGTCGAGTTCGCCCCGCGGCTTCAAATCGACGCGAGCATTCCGGACGGACTGTGCCCGTCGTGCAAGGCGCCGCGAAGACGACCCGGTTCTTCGACCGAATCGCCCCCTGGTACGACGGCATCAACGCGCGAATCTACAAGCGACCATGGTTGGATCGCGTCCGGTCCGAAATTCAGGGCATGCGGGTCCTCGATGTGGGCGTGGGGACCGGCTTTACGACAGGAAACCTGGCAACCTCGGTGGGAATCGATCTCTCCCGCGAAATGCTGAAGCGCGCTCGATACCGCGGCCGTTTGATTCGCGCGGACCTAATGCACCCGCCGTTCCGGGCGGAGACCTTCGACACACTCGTGTTCGCGGGCTCTTTCTACTATCTGCCGAGTCCGTACGAGGGTACCAAGATCGTAGCGGATCTGCTCCGACCTGGAGGTCGCGTCCTCATCCTCTCGCCCGCGACCCAGCTGCTTGCGCCCCTCGTGAGGGTGTATCGTCCCGACGAGTATCGACGGTTCATGGAGAGCGCGGGCCTGCGCATCCTGCACTACGAGCGGCTCAATTGGGCGGCGTCTTTGGTCATCGCGGAGAAGCCGAATGCCTGAATCGATCCCCTGCGGGAGCCCCAAACGGTTAAACGCATCTCAGTTACTCGGGGGAATGGAGAGAGGAAGATGGCAGAGCCAGTAACGGGAAAATTCTTAATGAGCACCGTGCACGTGTCGGACCATGATCGGGCGAGGAAGTTCTACTCGGAGACGTTGGGATTCAAACTCGTCGACAAGAACGAGGCGTTGAAACTCTCCGTGTATGACGCCGGCGGAATCACGTTCGGGACGCACGTGCCTTGGGAAGGCGACACGGGCCGTGGGATCGGAGGCGTGACCGGTCTCATCTTCCAGACGGACAACATCGACCGGACGTTCGAGACTTTGAAGGAGCGCGGCGTTCGCATTGGTGAGGAGCCGTCGAAGAGAGACGCCTTGAACGTCTTCATGGGAACGTTCTACGATCCGGACGACAACGAATTCGTCGTCTGGCAGCCGATCGCTTGAACAGCCTCTGTGGAGTCGACATCGAGAACCCAGCGGTAGCTTCGCTCTCGAGAGATTCAGTGCGGCGGCGGTGAGCCCTCTTTCTTATGGATCGGGCAGGGCTTCCCGGCTTTGCAGAACCGGCACTTCTCCGGTTTCATCACCGGAAGAGGCTTGATCATCCGACCGTACTTACGGCGCGGCACGCCATCGCCCTCAGATCGCTTCCACGATCGACATCGCGGCCTGCTTCTGCTTCATGCTCTCCGCGACCTCCTCGAACGCGTTGAGGTGTCGCGCGACGTCGGCGTGGGTGTGGGCGACCGAGGTCGTCCATTGTTCGTCGGCGCCCGTCGCCATCGGGATCACGCCCCGATTCAGCATCGCCGTGTAATAGCCCCACCATCGGCCTACATCGACCTCCTCGAAGGACCGCCAATCCCGGACAATGTCGCGCGCGAAGTGGACCGTCCCGCTGATTCCCCCGGACTGGACTTTCATCGGGAGGCGATGATCACATCCGCGTAGCCTTTCGCCAGCTCGTTGCCAATCCCCTGCGCGTGCCGCACGCCCGGGCGGGTTAGGATCTTCGTCAGGGTCACGAGCCCCGCCGATATGCTGAGCGGATTCGCATTGAACGTCCCGGCGTGCGAGATCTGGCCCGGGACCACCTGCTCCAAGATTGAGGATTTGCCGCCGACGGCGGCCAGGGGGAACCCGCCTCCAATCGCCTTGCCCAGGACCTTCAGATCGGGCGTCACGTGGAACGCCTCCTCCGCTCCGCCGTACCATTTGCCGCACGTCTTCACTTCGTCGAAGATCAGGATCGCGCCGATCTCGTCCGCGACGGCACGCAAGCCCTCCAGGAAGCCGGGTTCCGGCTGCACGTAACCCATGTTCATCGGCACGGGTTCGAGGATGATCCCGGCCACATCGTCCCGATGGACCAGCGCGAGGGACTCCGTGGCATCGATGTCGTTGAACGGAGCCACGATCGCGGTCTCTACCAGTTCCTTGAGAAGGCCTTTCGAGGACAGCACGACGTTCGGATGCTTGGGGTCCCCCGACACCTCCTTGCGCGGCTTGATCGAGACCATCAGGGCGTCGTGGGAGCCGTGGTAACATCCCTCGAACTTGAGGATCCTCCGGCGGCCGGTTACCGCCCGTGCGAGGCGGACCGCGAACAGGGTCGCGTCAAGACCCGTCATCGAGAACTTCAAGCGGTCCACGTTGAAACGGTGGCAGATGTGCTCCGCGAGCCGGCCCGCATCGACCGACTCGTATCCGAAGATGGTGCCGTTCGACACGCGCTCCCGCATCGCCTTCGCGAGGACCGGATGGCTGTGGCCCGCGACGAGCGCACCGAAAGCCATGTTGAAGTCCACGTACTCGTTCCCGTCGACGTCCCAGATCTTCGAGCCCTTGGCCTTGCGGATGTACAAGGGATACGGATCGACGAGCCGGTAGTTGCTGTTCACACCGAAAGGAATGCGTCGTTTCGCGGCTTGCCAGGCCCGCTCGGACTTCTTCGTCCGACGACGATACGCCTGGAGTTCTTCCTCCCATGTGTGCATGATATCTTAATGTGCGGGCTCGAACGCTCCCATACTATAAACGGTTCGTGGTCAACAAAACATGCGAACGATGCAGAATCCTTCCCGGAG
>Ga0209239_1002078_pt1 | contig 11978 bp, 8 predicted proteins | sample GraSoi013_2_20cm_FD_185824 | JGI IMG/M metagenome (GOLD analysis project Ga0209239, IMG submission 185824) | Grasslands soil microbial communities from the Angelo Coastal Reserve, California, USA - Sample 10_02_2013_2_20cm (SPAdes) (version 2) | ecosystem: Environmental > Terrestrial > Soil >...
CTATGCGGCGATCGGCGTGATCACCGCGCTTCTTCCACTGCTCATGTCGAGCAGGGTCGAAGGCGCCCCTGCCCAGGCGGTTTTCGGCTCTTTTCGTCCGCTGGCCGGGCTTGCCGCGCTGTTCGCGCTCGACTCGTTGGGTGGCGGCTTCGTCGCCAACGCAGTCATCGCCTACTGGCTGCACGCGCGTTTTTCCGTCGGGCCCGGATTGCTTGGTCCGGTCTTCGCCGGCGTTGCGATTCTTCAATCGCTCTCCTACGAGGTATCCGGACGTCTGGCCGACCGCGTGGGCTTGATCAACACAATGGTGTTCACGCACCTTCCGAGCAACGTTTTGCTTCTGCTGATTCCGTTCAGCCCGACCCTCGCCTGGGCTATCGCGCTGCTGCTGGCCAGGTTCGCTCTGTCTCAGATGGATGTGCCGGCGCGCCAGGCCTACATCGTCTCGATCGTGCCGCCGGGCGAGCGGGCCGGCGCGGTCGCCATGACCGGGGCGGTGCGCGGCGTGGCGATGTCGTTCGGGCCTGCCCTGGCCGGGATCGCCATCGGCGCGGCGGCGTTCGGGTTGCCCTTCTTCGCAGGGGGAGGATTGAAGATCGTCTACGACCTCGGGCTCTTCGCCGCGTTCCGCAACCGGCGAGCGGAGCACGAGTCTTAGTGTTGCGACGATGCCCGACGAGGATCTAACCCGGCTGGACGCGGCGGAACTCGAGAGCCTGGTAGCCGCAATTCGCGACCGCATGCGGCCGCTCGATGCCGAGCTGGCCACCATGCGCAGCGAGCGAGATTTATTGCTTACCGAGCTCCGGCGGCGCGGCCGCCTGGTCGAGCGCACCAGCCGGGCGGATCTGAAGGCGCAGATGCGGGAGGGGACTTTTCCGACCGTCGCCGAGCTTGTTGCGGGCACCGACGACGGCTCGCTGGACGACTACGCCTTCAACCTCAAGACCGGCGGCGAGGTGCGGCTGGGCTTCCCGGGAGCGCGGACACAAAGCCTGACCTTCACCGACGGAGTCAAAACCGCGCAGGCCCAGGACCTGGCGACTGCCGCGCAGCTGTACGCGGCGGGCTGGGAGCTGGGTAGCCCCGGCAGGCCGGGCGTCCGAGTTCATTTCCGGGGCACCAAGCAGGAGCGCCTGGTTCCGGCCGACGAGGTGTATGCTCGCCCCGGCGAGCGGGCAACGGGGTGAGGTCGTTGAGCAATACGAAATGCGAAACGATCGCCCTCTGCTGTGATTGCAGTCGAGCGGGAGCTGCCGGCTGCACCTTCCAAAACACGCCCTAGCGATTCTCCGATCCCGGCGTTCGTGCGGCGCCGGAGGAGACTCTGGACGGCGAGGCTTTCCGCGGTGGTGCTCGTCGTTGCCATGGTCAGCTCGCTCGGCGGCGGGGGCCTGATCGATCTCGGGAGCGCGTTCGTGCTGCAGTCGAAGGCCCAGGCCCTGCACGACCGTTGGGACTACATGCGGCAGAACGGAATCCCGGATTCGCACCTGGACGAGCTGACTCGCGAGTGGGCCGTCGCCCAGTCTTACGTCGTCATCGGCGCCGGGGGCATCTTCTGGCTGCCTGGCGGCGCGGACACGATCAGCCGGTGGCAGACCGAGTCGGACGCGATCTGGAGCCGCGACCTCAGCGCATTCCGCTCCCAGGCGATCCTGGCCGAGCAGAACCTGCACGCGGTCCTTGCGCCCGAGTCGTTCGTGCAGCGCAAGTCGAGGCTCGACGTGTTTGGACAGGCCACGACGCCGCTGGACTTCAGCACCCTTCGCGACGAATGGAACATGGAGGCGAGGCTGGTCCCGATCGATAGGCGGATCGCCGGCTTTGCGGGCGGCGTCGTCCAGGAGGTTCACAAGGCCGAGCAGCTCGGGGTTCGCAGCGACCCTGCGGCGGGGATCATCTCGCGTGCTGACACGTACTCGCAGCTACCGGCGCAGCAGCGGATGTCGCGGGCGGAGTTCCTGACCCGCGACCTGCTCGCGGTGCAAAAGAATCTGCAGGGCAGGCTGGACGCGGCCGCGGTCACCCAGCAGAACATGCAGCACGCCCTGGATGAGATCTCGATTGCGGCGCTCTACGGCCTGGACCTGTCTGGCTATCAAAGCCGCATTGCCAACGACCGGATCCGTTACGCGAATGCGCTGACGGTGGCCGAGTTCAACTCCATCACCGCGGACCTCCAGCAGGTCGCCGGCGCCGCCGACAGCGCCATCAACGTGGTGTTGAGCCAGACCCACGTCATCTCGGGCGTCGCGATGATCTACCAGGATCATCCACTGAGCTGCGAGGAGGCCGCGACCTCGATGGCACTGACCCACCAGGGCATCTCGTTGAGCCAGGACCAGATTCTCAACGAGCTCGGCGCGGACCTGCGACCCATGTACGTCGACGGGCAGGGACGCGTGCGTTGGGGAAACCCCTACGAGACGTTCGTCGGCAACGTGAACGGCAGCGAGAGCAACTACACCGGCTTTGGCACCTACTACCCGCCCCTGGTCAGGATCGCGAAGGCGCACGGCGCGAGCATCCTCGCCTACGGCTCGATGTCGGCCGAGACCATCTACGCGCGGGTGATCGCGGGTCACCCGGTGGTTGCGTTCTCGACCTGGGACTGGAGATGGCACCCACGCCGCGACTACATGAGCTTCGACGGGCAGTGGATCCCGTGGATCGGGCCCGTCTACGCGTCACATGTCTACACGGTGGTCGGCGTCAGCGCGACGCAGGTGTTGGTCAACGACCCGATCCGCGGTCAGTACTGGATCAGCAAAGGGGCTTTCGAAGCCGGCTACTCAGACTTCGAAGAAGCAATAGTTTTCGCCTGAGGTATGAGAGGGAACCCAGATGGTTCCCTCTCATCGGCCGGTCGCTGCGCGACGGGCCTGCTCTCTTTCCGGTATACGGTTGGGATTGTCTAAATAGTCACTGGAGACTACGTCGGGCAGACGTCGAAGGCATAGTTGCGGCCGGGTTAAACCCGGCCGCCAAGGCGATGCGGGTTATGAGCCTGAGTTGCCGAAGGGCGCCAGGACCAGGAATATGCGGCCCATGTTGAGGTCGGGGTAGGCCTGGTCCAGGTCGTCGACCGCGTGCATCAGCTGGTCGTAGGTGATGTGGTAGCCGTGGCCCCGGGTCAGGCCGGGGTCGTTGAGGATGAAGGTGTCTGACTGGTCGTAGCCGACGACCACCAGGTAATGCGACACCGAGTAGCCGGATTGTTCGTAGTGATCGCGGTAACCGGGGTAGTTCGGGTTGCCCAAGCCGTGGGTGCGCACCCCGAAGATGAGCGGCCGGCCCAGCGCCAGCTGCTGCTTCATGTTGAGCCGGTCGGAGGGCAGGATCTTGTACGCCCACCCCATGTACTTCTGGGCCACCTGGCCGATCTGCAGCGAGGTGAGATCCTGCGCGGGTTTCCAGGCGGTGATCTGGTTGATCGCCGCATCCGCCGTCTGGGGGTCGATCAGGCCGCCTGAGTGGTCGCCGTGGAGGTAGCGGTCGACCATGACCATGCTCGCCTCCTCACACGTGTGCTGCTTCGCCGCCCAGTTGCCCAGCGGGGCTTGCGGTGTGAAGGGGACGGGCAGGATCACCGCGGTGGGGAGGTTGACCGGCGGCTGGTCGCTCGGAGCCGCGGTGTTCAAGTCGATGGGGACCAGGTCTGGAGTGCTGTAGGACACCTGCGGCCCGGCGCCGAAGAACGCGAAATAGACGCCCGCCCCGATTCCGACGGCGGCGACGAGACCAAGTCCGAGGAGCCACTTCAGAGCGCCGAGCATCGTTAGCTAGAACTTAAACCGCCTTCAAAAGGTACGCGCGGCAGAGTATAGGGCCACCTTTACATCCCTAAACCCCCGCCGAGTACGTGACTCCGCGCCGGCGTTCTATCAGCGGCCGACAACCATGGGGTCGAGGCGTGGAGGAGGGATCCGGTAGTGGAAGTCCAGCTTAGCCGCCGGAGCGGCATCCCACCGGTGCGCGTGCATTGGGGCGGCATCGCGATCGCGATCATCGCTGCTGTCCTGCTTGGCGGTGTTTCTGGAGCCGTGGGACGTCACTACCTCAATGCAAGCGTGGCGCGTCCGCTGCCCGGCGCGACCAGGGTGCAGGCGCAACCGGTGCCGACGGTCGGCCCCGGCACCGACGTGACCCCCGCCGCACTTCCGGACCACATCTTGATCCAGGTGCCTTTCACGACCCAGGCGCCACTCAACAACTGGTCCCAGCACCAGGAGAGCTGCGAGGCGGCCAATCTCACGATGCTCGACGTGGTGATCAACTCGACCACCGCCGACAACATGATCCGGCAGATCGACGCCTGGAAGCCGCAGCCTGACCTCAACGACACGATGCTCGGCCAGCTGGCGCAGCAGCACTTCGGCTACACGTACCGCATCCTGCCCAATGACCCGAAGGTCATCGCCGAGCAGCTTGCGGCGGGACGCCCTCTGCTCGCGGAGGTCCGCACGCACGGACTCGGCAACTCGCACTACCCGGGGTACACGAACCATTACGAGCAAGACGGTTGGTCGGTGCCGCACTTCGTCACGATCATCGGCTACGACAGCTCTGGGGTCTGGCTCAACGACCCGGGCATCTCGTGGGGGCGTGGCTACCACATCTCGTATGCGCAGCTGACGCACGCCATCGACGACCTCGACCAGCACCACCCTGCCCTCAGCCAGGGCCAGGTGCTCCTGCTGATCGCGCCGGAAGCCAAGCCCAGGGTGAGGGTGGGCACGATTTAGACTTCCGCCGTGACCGACACGGCTGAAAGCGCTGCTGCTCAGCTTGGCAACCGCGCGGTCAGCAACTCGGTCTTCATCCTGGCTGCGCGCACGGTCTCGCGAGCCATCTCCCTGGTCGTGGTCATCGTGCTCGCCAACGCGCTCGGCGACACTCGCTACGGGCAGTACACGACACTGATCGTCTACTCGGGCCTGGTCGCAGTCGTCGGCGACCTCGGGTTCCAGTCTCTGTACACGCGGGAGGCCGCCCGCAACCGCACTGAGCTCGGCCACTACCTCGGCACTCTGATCGTCGTTCGCGCGGCGCTGGCCGCCCTGGCGGCGGTCGTTTTTGCGATTGCCCTCGGACTCGGCACGGGCCTCTCGTCGCTCATCCTCCCGGGCTGTGCACTTCTGATCGCTACCGCATACGCGAGCCTCCTTCGCAACACGTTCTACTCGGTCGGTCGCGCTGAGTTCGACGCCATCGCGATCGTCGCCGAGACGCTGATCCAGGCGGGCCTTATCGTTTTCGGCGCGCGCCGGCACTCGGGCGTCGGCTATTACGTCTGGGCTTACGCCGCGTCGTACACGTTCACGATCGTCTATTCGCTGGTCGTCATCAACGTCTTCCACCTGGGCCGGATCCGACTGGGCCTCGACCGCCAGCTCATATGGCGCTGGTTGCCACTGGCTCTGCCCTTCGCCTTCACCTTTTTTCTCACCAACCTCTATTTTCGGGCCGGTTTTGTTCTCCTCCAGCAGTTCCGCACGTTTGCCGAGGTCGGTTGGTTCACCCTGGCTTACAAGCCCTTCGAAGCGCTTCAATTCGTGCCGCTTGCCATTCAGACGGTCGTCTATCCGATGCTCGGGGTTTACTTTCTCAGCGACCCGTCGAAGCTGATCGTGGCCTATCGGCGATTTTTCAAGGTGCTGGTGCTGCTCGGCTGGCCTCTGACCGTCGGCACCTTTGTGCTGGTGCATCCGATCAACCAGATATTCAACCGCTCAGGAGCTTTCGCCCAGTCCGAACCTGCGCTGCGCATCCTCGCGCTGGGGATCGTGTTTCTCTTCGCGAACTCGGCCTTCTACGCGATGCTCAACGCGATCAATCGCCAGGGACTCAACGCCTGGGCGACGGCGCTCGCTGCAGCAATCAACATCGCCCTGAACCTGGCCCTGATTCCGTTGTTCGGCTATCTCGGCGCCAGCACAGTCACCGTCGTGACCGAGGCCGCGCTATGCACCTTCGGCTGGTGGTTCGTCCAGCTGAAACGACCCGAACTGCGTCTCCCGGTCGTGCAGCTGACATGGCGGATCGCACTCGCCGGCGTGATCATGGGCGCTGTCCTGCTCCCGCTTCGGTCCCTCTCGATCTACATCAGCGTTCCGGCGGGCTTCGTCGTCTACCTGGTGGCGGTTATCGTGCTTCGTGCCGTCGAGCGCGAGGAGTACGAGATGGCGGAGGAAAGCCTCCTCTCAAGGCTCCAACGTAACCCTCCGAGGGTGATCGTCGTTGGAGAAGACCGGAAGGGGTAGAATCCGGCAGCCCATCCCGATCTATGGCTCGAAACGTTCCTGAGCGGATAAAGACGAAGGGGGGACACAGCCCTCGAGCGCGGATCCACGCCGCGTGGTCGCCGATCGGCCAGAAGATGCGCCGGACGACGATGCTGCGCGGCCTGGCGGCCGTGGTGGCCGTGATGCTCGTGATCGGCCTCGCCGCCGACGCTTACGCCCAGTCCTTCTTCGACAGCCTGCCTTCGATCCAGGGCCTGGATTCGGCCGCGTTCGCCGGCGACACCCTGATCACCGACAACACGGGCAAGGTCGTGCTGGCCGATGTCGGGAACCAGGGCGACCACCGGCTTGCGGTCAAGCTCAAGGACATCTCGCCGGTGGCGATCCAGGCCACCGTGGCCATCGAGGACCGCGGTTTTTACACCAACCCGGGCTTTGACCTGAGCGGCATCATCCGAGCGGCCTTCGACAACATTCGCTCCGGCCACATCGTCGGAGGAGGCAGCACGATCACGCAGCAGCTCGCCAAGCAGCAGTTCCTGACGCCAGACCAGACGGTCAGCCGCAAGATCAAGGAGGTCGCCCTCGCCTACGAGCTGAGCCAGACGTACTCCAAGGACCAGATCATGGAGCTCTACCTCAACAAGAGCTTCTACGGCTCGCAGTCATACGGCATCGAGGCGGCGGCGGAAAGCTACTTCCAGGTTCCCGCGTCGAAGCTCGACCTGGCCCAGGCCGCGATGCTCGCCGGCCTGCCCCAGGCGCCGACCGAATGGAATCCCGTGCTGCATCCTGACGCAGCCAAGCTGCGCCAGACCGAGGTCCTGCAGGCGATGGTCCGCGCGAACTTCATCTCGCAAGACGAGCTGGACAAGGCGGTGGCGGAAAAGCTCGTCTACCACGCCCCGACCAACTCTTACAAGGCGCCCCACTTCGTCGACTACGTGCTCGCCGAGCTGCGCCAGCTTGGCTTTCAGCCTGGCATCCAGCAGCTCAACGTGAAAACCACCCTGGACTGGGAGAGGCAGCAGATGGGCCAGCAGGTGGTGAACAGCAACCTCGACCGCAATCTATATCGCGATCGCAATGGCCAGCTCTCGTCAGGTCTCGTCGCGATTCAACCCACCACAGGCGACATCATGGTCATGGTCGGGTCGCCGAACTACAACGCGGACGCCGGCCAGATCAACTACACGACGATCCCGCGCAACATGGGCTCGTCGATGAAGCCGTACACATACGGAGCGGTCATCAACGCCCGCGCTGCGACGGTGGACACGCCGGTATACGACGGTCCGTCCCCGCTCATCTACAAGGACGCTTACAGCACCACCAAGTTCTACAACTACGACGGTAAGTCGCACGGCGTCCTGCCCCTGAAGAAGGCGATGGGCAACTCGCTGAACATCGCGGCGGTGAAAGTCGAGCTCTCGATCGGCGTGCCGGCCGTGCTGTCGTGGATGCGCAACCTGAACGTCGACCCCCGCTACGTCAACCCGGACGGCAGCTACACGCCGCTCGCGCCGCCGGACGAATACGGTCCTTCGCTGACGCTGGGCGGCTACCCGATCACCCTGCTCGAGCACGTCAACGGGATTGCGACCTACGCCGACATGGGCGTCTATCACTCGCCGCAGGCGGTGCTCACCGTGACCGACTCGCACGGCAAGGCCCTCTACCAAGACCACCCCGACCAGCGCGCGCGTCTGGCGATCGACCCTGGAGTCGCGTTCATCATGGCGCAGATCATGTCCGACGACCAGAACCGCTGCATGATCTTCGGCTGCAACAGCGCGCTGCACTGGAGCGACCGGATCGTGGCCGCGAAGACCGGGACGACCGACAACTTCAAGGACGCGGTCACCGTCGCATTCACGCCGGACCTTGCGACCGGCCTGTGGGTCGGCGACATCAAGGACAACCGCTACACGATGATCGGCGGCTCGGACGGCGTCTTCGTCGCCTCGCCGGGAGTCCATGAGTTCGTGTCGCGCGCGCTGGACGGAACCCCCGGCGACCGCTGGTATACGCCGCCGCCCGACGTGGTCGCCGGCCCGGGCAACAGCTGGTACCTGTTGGACACCACGCATATCGACAAGCTGCCGGGCGACAACCCGCCAAGCCCCACCCCGAGCGCCCCCGTGTTCGTCGTACCGCCCGACCCGGGCGGTCCGGTCCTGGCGAGCCCGAGCCCGTCGCCGAAGCCGACGGCATGTCCGAACCCGCAGAAGACGCCGCCGAACTGCTAAACATCTCGCCTTGCCGCCGGATTCACTCCGGCGGCAACCCATGTCCCACAAGGGCTCCCGAGGTTGCCCGGGGACACCACTTCGTAAATCATTCGTCTCCGGAAGGGGTTAGGGGCGCTCGTCCGGCGATAGTTGAAACCACGGCCGCAGTTGACCGCCCGGCGAGCGCCCCGTCGTAGGGGGAACCCGGGAGGGTTCCCTCTGCGCCCGTAGAATTCCGGCTCGTGCCGGAGCCCCTCTCTGTTGCGACCGAGCGCCTGCCCAAGAGCAAGCTGGGCATGACCATCGAGGTGCCTGCCGAGGTCGTCGACGCGACCTACGACCGGGTGCTGAACCGGCTCGCGTCGCGCGCCAAGATCGAAGGCTTCCGTCCCGGCAAGGCGCCGCGCGCCCTCGTCGAGTCCCGCATCGGTCCCGCGGCGCTGCGCGAAGAGGTCGTCGAGACGATGGTGCCCGAGGTGCTGCGCCAGGCGCTTGACGAGCGCTCGATCGACCCCATCGACAATCCCGACATCGAAGTCCTGGAGCTCGAGCGCGGCCGTCCGGCCCGGCTCAAGGCAACGATCAGCGTCATGCCCGAGGTGACCTTGGCGGACGCAGCCACGCTGAAGATCGAACCACCGGACCACTCTCACGAAGTCACTGACGAGATGCTCGAACGCCGTCTCGATGACCTGCGTGAGCCGATGGCCGAGATCACGCCGGTGGAACGCGAGGCACGAGCCGGAGACATCGCGGTCATCGACATCGAGGTCGAGGTCGACGGCAGGGTGATCGAATCCGAGTCGCGCAAGTCGACCGAGGCCGAGGTGAAGGAGGGCGTCTTGCTGCCCGAGCTTCTCGCGGTGCTGCCGGGCACCTTCGTCGACGAAACGCGTGAGGCGAGCGTCAGCTTTCCCGAAACCTACAGCAACCCTGAGCTGGCGGGAAAGCAGGCGACGATCCGGGTCACGCTGCGTGGCGTCAAGGAAAAGGTGCTGCCGCCACTCGACGACGCGCTGGCGAAAAGCATGACCAACGGCAAGCAGGAAACAGCCGACGCGTATCGCACTGCGGTGCGTCAGGAGCTGGAGGAATCGGCGGCCGCGGTGGTCAAGATGGAGCGGGAGCAGGCGGTCGTCAAAGCGCTCGTCGATGCGTCGGAGGTCGAGGTGCCTGAGGCGCTCGTCGACCGCGAGCTGACAAGCCAGCTCGAGGCGCTCGAGCGCAGCCTGAACCGCCAGGGCATGAAGCTCGACCGCTACCTGGAGTACCTCGGCAAGTCAGTCGACCGGTGGATGGCCGACGAGCGTCCTGAGGCCGAAGCGCGGCTCAAGGTCGACCTCGTGCTGGGGGAGTTTGCCAGGCGCGAAGGCCTCGAGCCATCCGACGAAGACGTGATGGCGTATCTCGAGGAGCAGGCCGAGCAGGATGGCGAGCTGAAGGGGCAGGTCCCGGAGTTGAAGCAGAGTACGGCCGTTCGCCGCTACTTCGCCTCCCGCCTGCGCCGGCGGCGGGTCCTGGACCGCCTTCTGGAGGTGGCTAGTTGACGGCATTCGGGGAGGGCGTGTCTAGAATGACGTTGTGCGCGACATGACCAACAATCAGCATCCATCCAGCTACCTCGTCCCGATGGTGGTCGAGAACACCGGACGCGGCGAGCGCGCCTTCGACATCTACTCGCGGCTGCTCAAGGAACGCATCGTTTTCATCGGGACTCCGATCGACGACCAGGTGGCGAACCTGGTGGTCGCGCAGCTTCTCTTCCTGCAGTCAGAGGACCCTGAGAAAGAGATCTCGCTCTACATCAACAGCCCAGGCGGCCAGGTGACCGCTGGACTGGCGATCTACGACACGATGCAGTACATCCGGCCGCCCGTCTCGACCATCTGCATCGGTATGGCCTACTCGATGGCGGCGGTGCTGCTCGCCGGCGGAGCTCACGGCATGCGCTACGCCCTGCCGCACGCCAACATCCTGATCCACCAGCCGTGGGGCGGGATGCAGGGCCAGGCCACAGACATCCAGATCCACGCCAAGGAGATCCTGCGCACGCGTGAGCAGCTGAACCAGATCCTCGCGCGGCACACCGGTCAGAAGATCGAGAAGGTGACCCAGGACACCGAGCGCGACTACTTCCTCACCTCTGAGGCGGCCAAGGAATACGGGCTGATCGACGACATCATCCTCACGCCGACAAAGCTGGGCGAAAAGGACAAGCCGAAAGACGAAGAAAAGGTGAAGGAGAAGGTCGCGGCGGGATGATCTTCCGACGCAGAGCAAAGCGCGACGAGGTCACAAGGCACCGTCCGAAGTGCTCGTTCTGCGGCAAGTCCCAGGGGGAGAGGGGAGTTCGTCTGGTGGCCGGTGCCGGAGTGTTCATCTGCAGTGAGTGCATAAGCCTTGCCAATGAGATTCTCTGGGGCCATAATCCCCCGGCGCCCGCATCCCCGTAAGGACAAGAACCAGAACCTATGAACGAACGAGAAGACCGACGCCGCTACACCCGCTGCAGCTTCTGCGGCAAAGGCCAGGACCAGGTGCGCAAGCTGGTCGCCGGCCCGGGCGTTTTCATCTGCGACCAGTGCATCGACCTCTGCCAGGAGGTCCTGGAGGACGACAACCGCTCCGCCGGGACGAAAAAGCAGAAGACCGGTTTCATCCCCAACCCGAAAACGATTTGCGCGGCGCTTGACCAGTACGTCATCGGGCAGGAGCGCGCCAAGAAAGTCCTCTCGGTCCAGGTCTACAACCACTACAAGCGCATCAGCGCTTCCAAGTCTGTCGGCGACGTCGAGCTGACCAAGTCGAACGTGCTTCTCGTCGGGCCGACGGGTTGCGGCAAGACCTATCTCGCGCAGACCCTGGCCAAGATCCTCGACGTTCCGTTTGCCATCGCTGACGCGACGAGCCTCACCGAGGCCGGTTATGTCGGCGAGGACGTCGAGAACATCCTCCTCCGCCTGATCCAGGCCGCTGACTTCGACATCAGCCGGGCCGAGCGCGGAATCATCTACATCGACGAGATCGACAAGATCGCGCGCAAGTCCGACAACCCGTCGATCACCCGGGACGTCAGCGGTGAGGGCGTGCAGCAGGCGCTTCTCAAGATCCTCGAAGGCACCGTCGCGAACGTCCCGCCGCAGGGCGGGCGCAAGCACCCGCACCAGGATTTCATCCAGATCAACACGACCAACATCCTGTTCGTGTGCGGCGGCGCGTTCGACGGTCTGGAGAAAGTGGTCGAGCAGCGCATCGGGCGACGGGCGATCGGTTTCGGCGCACCGAACAACCGGACCGAGAAGCGGATCGTCTCCGAGACCTTGAAGCACCTGCAGCCGCAGGACCTTTTGAAGTACGGCTTCATCCCCGAGTTCATCGGCCGCCTGCCGATCATCGTGACCCTGCACCACCTCGACCAGAACGACATCGTGCGCATCCTCACCGAGCCGAAGAACGCGCTCGTCAAGCAGTACCAGAAGTTCTTCACGCTCGACAACGT
>Ga0209239_1002080_pt1 | contig 11973 bp, 11 predicted proteins | sample GraSoi013_2_20cm_FD_185824 | JGI IMG/M metagenome (GOLD analysis project Ga0209239, IMG submission 185824) | Grasslands soil microbial communities from the Angelo Coastal Reserve, California, USA - Sample 10_02_2013_2_20cm (SPAdes) (version 2) | ecosystem: Environmental > Terrestrial > Soil >...
GCATCGCAGCGCGCCAGAGCCCGTGACAACGTCGTTCCGCGGTCGCGCTGCGATGCTCCTCAGCATGAGGCCGCAGTAGCGCGCGCCGACGAGGTGATCGAATGAGGCGGCGCACCTTCATATCGCTGCTCGGCGGCGCGGCCGCGTGGCCGCTCACGGCGCGCGCACAGCAGCCGGCGATGCCGGTGATCGGGTTTCTTCGCAGCACATCGCTCGCCGACGCCGCTCACCTGGTGACAGCGTTCCGCCAAGGCCTGAAGGAAGCAGGCTTCATCGAAGGCCAGAATGTCGCGATCGAATACCGCTCTGCGGAAGATCAAACCCATCGGTTGCCGGCTCTGGTCGCTGATTTGATTCGCCAGCAGGTGGCTCTGATGGTCGGAAATACCCCTTCGGTACTCGCGGCCAAGGCTGCAACCACGACGGTTCCGATCGTGTTCGTGATCGGCGGCGATCCCGTCATCCAAGGCCTTGTCGCCAGTCTGAACCGACCGGCCAGCAATCTCACTGGCGTGAGCTTTCTGTCTGGTGCGTCAGGAACGAAGCGGTTGGAGCTGCTGCGCCAGCTTGCGCCCAAGGCGGCCGCAATTGTCGTGCTCGTGGACCCGGACCCGAACCTCGCTCAAGCCAGGGAAGAGCTGAGAGATGTTCAGGCCGCGGCACGCGCGAGCGGACAGGAACTGATCGTTGTCGAAGCCGGCAGCGACCGCGACATCGAGGCGGCCTTTGCAACGTTTGCCCAGCGTGGGGCGGGTGCGGTGTTCGTCGGTACCAGCGCGTTCTTCAACTCCCGTCGAGAACGGGTGGCCGCGCTAGCGATCCGCCATGCGCTGCCCGCAAGCTATGTCCTGCGCGAGTTCGCCACGGCGGGTGGCCTGATGAGCTACGGCACGAGCATCACCGACGCATACCGCCTGGCCGGCATCTACGCCGGCCGCATTCTCAAAGGCGAGAAGCCGGCCGATTTGCCGGTCCAGCAGTCCACGAAATTTGAGTTCGTGATCAATCTCAGGACCGCGAAGGCGCTCGGCCTCGAAATCCCCGACAAGTTGCTGGCACTGGCCGACGAGGTGATCGAATGAGGCGCCGTGAGATCTCACTGTTCTCGGCGGCAACGCAATGTCACAGGAGCGAGAAATTCATGAGACGGCGTGATTTCTTCTCGTTCATCGGTGGCGCGATGGTTGCGATGCCAGGGATCGCTCGGGCGCAGCCTGCCGGCAAGATTCCTACCGTCGGCTACCTCTGGCACGCGGGCAACGCCAAAGAGGAAACGCCCTATTTCGAAGCGCTGCTCGAAGGCTTCGCGAAGCTCGGCTACGTCGAGGGGCGCAACATCAAGCTTGAACATCGCTTCCCGAATGAAACGCCGGAGCGTTTCAAGAGCATGGCCGCTGAGCTTGTATCGCTGAACGTCGATGTCCTGATGGGCGGGGCCATTGCATCGACGTACCTGCGGGACGCCACCACGAAAATCCCGATCGTGTTCATGTTCGTTCCCGACCCTGTGGGAATGAAATTCGTGCAAAGCATTGCCCGGCCGGGCGGAAACATCACCGGCCTGTCGAATTTCGGCCGCGACGTCGCGGGCAAACGTCTGCAACTGCTGAAAGAGATCGTACCCGGCCTCTCCCGCGTCGCACTTCTCATCAACTCTCAGCAGGCGACCACACGCGTCTTTGTCGAAGTCATGCAAACCGCCGCAGACCAACTCGGATTGGTTCTTGAAACATTCGACGCGCGCTCGCTCGAGGAAATCGAGCCGGCGTTCGATGCTATGGCGAGAGCCGGTATGCAGGCGGTTACGCCCGTGCAGGGAGGACTCTTCTTTCAGGCGCGAACGCTCACTCCCAAATTGGCGATCGCGCGTCGTCTGCCGATGTTGGCTTATTCGAGGGAGACGTTTGAGTACGGCGCGCTGGTCTCCTATGCGGCTGACCAAGTCGAAATGTGCCGACGATCGGCTGTTTACGCCGACAAAATACTAAAAGGTGCAAAACCCGGTGACCTTCCGGTGGAGCAACCGACCAAGTTCGAGCTGCTGATCAACATCAAGACCGCCAAGGCGCTCGGCCTCGACGTGCCGCTGCAGCTGCAGCAACTCGCCGACGAGGTCATCGAATGAGACGCCGCGACAGCGCAACGCGTGTCCCGGGCGCAGCGCAGCACGGAGCGCTTAGCGCGCAGTGGTGCGCTGCAGACCCGGGACCGTTAGGGGCTCGGAGCCTATGGCGGTCCCGGATCAGCGGTGCACCGCTCCCCTTCGTTCCGCGCTGCACCGCATCCGGGACACGTGTCATGAACCGCCGCGCGTTCATCTCGCTCCTCGCCGGCGCGGCTGCGTGGCCGCTCGCGGCGCGCGCGCAGCAGCCGGCCATGCCGGTGGTCGGTTTCCTCGGCAGCACGCCGGCGGGACCTTACGCAGCCATCGTGGCTGCCTTCCGGCAGGGCCTGAAAGAAACCGGCTTTGTCGAAGGTCAAAACCTCGCCATCGAGTACCGTTGGGCTGACAATCAACACGACCGGTTGCCGGCCTTGGCGGCAGACCTGGTCAGCCGCAAGGTCGCAGTCATCGTCACAAGCGGCTCCGTGCCACCAGCGCTGGCGGCAAAGGCCGCGACGTCAACGATTCCGATCGTATTTCACACCGGCTTGGATCCGGTTGCCGCTGGCCTTGTCTCGAGCATCAACCGGCCGGGCGGCAACATCACCGGTGTAACCTTCCTCACCGAGGCCTCGACGCTGAAACGACTTAGCCTTCTGCGTGATCTGGTGCCGGCCAACGTCATTGGCTTGCTCGCCAATCGGCCCGAGGCAACCGACAGCGTAACCAAAGAGCTGGAAACGGTGACGCGCCCGCTTGGGCTCGCGCTGCATGTCGTGTACGCCGGCAGCGAGCGCGAACTTGACGACGCGTTTGTGACGCTGGCGCAACGAAACATCGGCGCGCTGCTCGTCAACACTGGACCATTCTTTCGAACCCGGACCGAACAACTCGTGGGCCTGGCGGCGCGCTATGCCATCCCTGCCATCTATCCGGGTCGTGATTACGCCCTGGCCGGCGGTCTCATGAGCTACGCCCCCAGCATCACCGAAGCCTATCGTCAGCAAGGCGTCTATGCGGGAAAAATCCTCAAAGGCGAGAAGCCCGGGGATCTACCGGTCTTGCAGTCGACGACCTTCGAGTTCGTCATCAACCTCAAGGCTGCAAGAGCTCTTAACCTCACGCCTTCGCCCGGACTACTCGCCATCGCCGACGAGGTGATCGAATGAAGCGCCGCGAGTTCGTCACGCTGCTCGGCGCCGCTGCGGCGGCATGGCCGCTTTCCGCGCGCGCGCAGCCGGCGAGAAAGATCCCGCGCATCGGCGTGCTGTGGCACGCCGGCAGCGCCGAGGAAGAAGGATCGAACTTCAAGGCGCTGGTCAAAGGATTCACCGATCTCGGTTACATCGAAGGACGCATGATCATCCTCGAACATCGCTTTCCTAACGAGGTGCCCGACCGGTTCAGGAGCATGGCCGCCGAACTGGTGTCGTCAGGGGTCGATGTCCTGATTGCCGTGGGCGCAAACGCGGCGCCTTACGCAAAAAATGCGACCACGACGATTCCAGTCGTTTTCGTTCTGGTCTCGGACCCGATTGGAAGCGGCTTGGTCAAGAGCTTGGCGCGTCCCGAAGGCAATGTGACCGGAATTTCGAACTACGCGGCCGATCTCATCGGCAAACGATTGGAGCTGTTCAAAGAGATTGTCCCCGGGCTTTCTCGCGTAGCGTTACTCGTCAATTCGAATGCGCAAATCTCTTCCGTCTATATAGATGTGTTCAAGGCTGCGACGGCGAACCTCGGCCTGTTCGGTGGCACGTATCCGTGGCGCTCGCCCGACGAGTTGGTGCCTGCATTCGACGCGATGAAGCAAGGCGTTCAAGCTCTGATCACTTGTCCTGACGGTGCGGCGTTCACATACCGAAATCTCATCTCGCGGCTGGCGATCGAGAGCCGACTGCCGTTATCCACCTGGTCGCGGGAGACCTTGCGAGCCGGTGCGCTCATGTCGTATGGCGCCGACGGCGACGCAATCTGTCAACGTGCGGCCGTTTACGTCGATAAGATTTTAAAGGGCACCAAACCCGGCGAGCTTCCGGTCGAGCAGCCGACCAAATTCGAGTTCCTGATCAACCTCAAAACCGTCAAAGCTGTCGGTCTCGACGTGCCCCCGATGCTGCTCACGCGCGCCGACGAGGTAATCGAATGAGGCGGCGCTGTTCGCAGTTGGCACGGGGAGTGTCCGCCCTCATCCTGAGGAGCGCGCACGCAGCAACAGCGTGTTCACGCGCGTCTTGGACGCGCTGTGCGTGCGCGCGTCTCGAAGGATGGGGGCGGACACCGATCTTGAGTTTGCCGGAGATCGACAGAAGTGAGTGCGCAAGTCGACCGGTGCGCGACGGCCTCATGCTTCGAGACGCATCGCAGCGCGCCAGAGCCCGTGACAACGTCGTTCCGCGGTCGCGCTGCGATGCTCCTCAGCATGAGCCCGCAGTAGCGCGCGCCGACGAGGTGATCGAATGAGGCGACGCACCTTCATATCGCTCATCGCCGGCGCCGCCGCATGGCCGCTTGGGGCGCGCGCGCAGCAGGCGCGCATGCCGGTGATCGGCGTCCTTGGTGCCACAACGGCGCACGGATACGCGGCGCAGCTCGCGGCATTCCGGCGCGGGCTCAACGAAGCAGGCTTCGTCGAAGGCCGCGATGTCGCCATCGAGTATCGCTGGGCGGAAGACCAATACGAGCGGCTGCCCGAGCTGGCCGCCGATCTCGTCCGTCGTCAGGTGGCCGTCATCGCGACGATCGGCGGAAATGCCGCCGCCATGGCGGCAAGGGCGGCCACCAGGACAATTCCCGTCGTCTTTCACGGCAGCGTCGATCCGGTCGAAGCCGGATTTGTCGCCAGCCTCAATCGGCCGGGCGGCAACATGACCGGCGTGGTCACGCTCAACATCGATACCGGGCAGAAACGGGTCGAGCTGATCCACGAGCTTGTGCCGACGGCGAGCACGATCGGCCTCATCCTCAACCCGACCAACGCGGTCGCCGAGGCGCAAACGAAAGACCTGCAGGCAGCGGCGCGCACGCTGGGGCTCAAGCTCCACGTCCTGCAGGCGAGCACCGAAGCCGAGTTCGAGCCGGCCTTCGCGGTCTTGAAGCAATTGCGAGCGGGCGGGCTGGTGATCGGCACCGACGGATTCCTCGTGAGCCGCAGCGAACAGCTCGCGGCGCTGACGCTGCGCCACGCCCTGCCGGCGATCTTCCAGTATCGTGCGTTTGTCGAGGCCGGCGGGCTGATGAGCTATGGCGGCAGCGTGACGGATTCATATCGTCTGTCCGGCGTTTATACCGGCCGCATTCTCAAGGGCGAGAAGCCGGGCGACTTGCCTGTGCAGCAGGCGACCAAGGTCGAGCTGATCATCAATCTCAAGACCGCCAAGGCGCTGGGCCTGACCGTCCCGCTGCCGCTGCTCGGCCGCGCCGACGAGGTGATCGAATGAGGCGCCGCGCCACATCGTCATTGCCGGGCTTGACCCGGCAATCCATCCTTCTTCGCAAGAAGATGGATGCGCGGGTCAAGCCCGCGCATGACGGACTCGGAACCGACGCGCTCCTCTTCAGCCGCCGCGCGTTCATCATGCTGCTCGCCGGCGTCGCAGCCGCGCCTGCGCTTCTTTGGCCGCTCACGGCGCGTGCACAACAGGTCGAGCGGATGCGGCGTATCGGCGTACTCATGACGCTCGCGGCGGACGATCCGGAAGGTCAGGCCCGACTCACGGCTTTCGCGCAGGGGCTACAGGAACTGGGCTGGTCCGTGGGCCGCAACGTGCGCATCGATTATCGCTGGGCCGCCGGTCAAGTTGATCGCTATCGCAGTTACGCTGCGGAATTACTCGCGCTTTCACCGGACGTCATCCTAGCCGTTGGCAGCGCGGCCATGGGGCCGCTGCAGGCGACCCGCAGCGTCCCGGTCGTGTTCGTGCAGGTGGCCGACCCGGTCGGTGCAGGCTTCGTCGAAAGTCTTGCGCGCCCGGGCGGCAATGCCACCGGCTTTACCGTGTTCGAATACGGCATCAGCGCGAAATGGCTGGAACTGCTCAAAGAGCTCGCGCCCCAGGTAACGCGAGCGGCAGTCCTTCGGGATGCCACAATAGCCGCCGGAGCCGGTCAGTTGGGCGCGGTCCAGTCCGTGGCTCCCTCGTTGGGGATAGAGTTGCGGCCGGTCGCCGTGCGCGACGTCGGCGAGATCGAGCGCACCATCACGGCGTTCGCGCGCGAAAGCAATGGCGGCCTGATCGTGGCGGCAGGCGCGGGAGTGGCAACCAATCGTGAGCTGATCATCAACCTCGCGGCCCGGTATCGACTCCCCGCGGTCTACCCGTACCGCTACTACGTGGTGAGCGGCGGCCTCATGTCCTACGGACCTGATAATATCGATCAATATCGGCGCGCGGCCGGCTACGTCGACCGCGTTCTCAAGGGCGAGAAGCCGGCCGACTTGCCGGTGCAGGCGCCGACCAAATACGAGCTGGTGATCAATCTCAAGACGGCCAAGGCGCTCGGCCTCGAAGTTCCAACAACGCTGCTCGCGCGCGCCGACGAGGTGATCGAATGAGGCGGCGCGCGTTCATCACGCTGCTCGGCAGCGCGACTGCCGCGTGGCCGCTCGCGGCGCGCGCGCAACAACCAGCGATGCCGGTGATCGGGTTTCTCAATGCTCAGTCGGCGGAAGCCTTGCCGCATGCCGTTGCCGCGTTTCGGCAGGGCCTCAATGAAACAGGCTATGCGGAAGGCCGAAACGTTGCGATCGAATGGCGCTGGGCAGAGGGTCGAGGCGACCGATTGCCGGCGCTGGCGGCGGACCTAGTGCAGCGCCAGGTTGCCGTGATCGCCTCGACCGGCGGTGACCCCGCTGCGCTGGCCGCCAAGCGGGCGACGACGACACTGCCCATTGTCTTCACAATGGGCGGCGACCCGGTGGTGCTCGGTCTAGTTGCGAGCCTCAATCGGCCGGGTGGTAACATGACCGGCATCAGCCAGATCGCCGTTTTGCTCGATCCCAAGCGGCTGGAGGTTTTGCACGAACTGGTACCCGGCATTGCTGTCGTCGCCGTCCTGCGGAATCCGAACAATGCGAGCGCCGAAATCCAGGTCCAGGCTTTACAGGCGGCGGCGCGGGCGATGGGGATCGAGCTTCGCTTCGTAAGCGCCGCCACCGAACCCGAGATCGATGCGGCCTTCGCGACCCTCGCCGAACTGCGCATCGGCGCGCTGGTGGTTGCCTCCGATCCGTTCTTCAACGGCCGTCGCCAACAAATCGTCGCCCAGGCAACCCGGCTGGCGGTGCCCGCAATCTTCCATCAACGCGAATTCGCTCTCGACGGCGGCCTGATGAGCTACGGAACGAGCGTTACGGATATGTATCGCCAGGCCGCCATCTATACGGGTCGCATTCTCAAGGGCGAGAAGACCGCGGATCTGCCGGTTCAGCAGTCCACAAAAGTCGAGTTCGTGGTCAATCTAAAGGCCGCCAAGACCCTGGGTCTCGCGTTCCCGCTCCCGCTCATTGGCCGCGCCGACGAGGTGATCGAGTGAAACGCCGCGAGTTCATCACGCTCATCGGCGGTGCGGCGACATGGCCGCTCGCGGCGCGCGCGCAGCAGGGCGAAAGGGTGCGGCGCATCGGCGTGCTTCTCGGCGGCGCCGGCGCGGACGATGCGGACATGCAGGCCAACATTGCGGCGTTCCTGCAAGTGTTGCAGCAATTGGGTTGGACCGACGGACGAAACGTGAAGATTGAATATCGCCTATCCGCGGGTGATGCCAGCAACACTCGCAAATACGCGGCGGAATTGTCCGCGCTTGCGCCGGACGTCATCCTGTCCTCTGGCACCGCGGGCATGGGGCCGTTGTTGCAGGCGACTCGCACCGTGCCGATCGTGTTCGTTAATGTGGCCGACCCGGTTGGCGCTGGCTTTGTTGATAGCTTATCGCGGCCGGGTGGCAACACCACCGGCTTCATGCAGTTCGAATACAGCTTGAGCGGAAAATGGCTGGAGCTGCTCAAGCAGATCGCACCGGGCGTGACGCGAGCGGCAGTCCTGCGGGATGCCGCACTGACCTCCGGCATTGGCCAATTCGCGGTCATCCAGTCCGTGGCGCCGTCGGTCGGCGTGGAGGTAAGTCCGGTCAACGTGCGCGACGCTGGCGAGATCGAGCGCGGTATCGTGGCCTTCGCCCGCGCTCCGAATAGCGGCCTGATCGTGACATCTAGCGCGTTAGCGGTGCGCCATCGCGAGCTAATCATCGCACTTGCGGCGCGGCACAAGCTGCCCGCGGTCTACTACCGACGCTACTACGTCGCCAGCGGCGGCCTGGTCTCTTATGGATATGATCTGGTGGACCAGTTCAGGCGCGCGGCGGGGTATGTCGACCGCATCCTCAAGGGCGAGAAGCCAGCAGACCTTCCGGTGCAGGCGCCTACCAAATACGAGCTGATCATCAACCTCAAAACCGCCAATGCGCTCGGGCTCGACGTGCCGACGATGCTGCTCGCCCGCGCCGACGAGGTGATCGAATGAAGCGCCGCGAGTTCATCATGCTCGCCGGCGCGGCGCTGGCGTGGCCGTTCGCGGCGCGCGCGCAGCAGGGACCGATGCCGGTGATCGGATTCCTCAGCAGCGCGTCGGCGGCGGGATACGAAACGCTTGCGACGGCGTTCCGCCAAGGCCTGAGTGAAAGCGGCTATGTCGAGGGCCGCAATGTCACGATCGAATACCGCTGGGCTGACAACCAATACGATCGGCTGCCGGCATTGGCGGCGGAGCTGGTGGGGCGCCAAGTCGACGTCATCGCCGCCAACGGCCCGGCGGCACTCCCGGCGAAGGCGGCCACCACGACTATTCCGATCGTGTTCGCGGCCGGGTTCGACCCGGTCGACCCTTGGCCTGGTGAGCAGCCTCCACCGGCCGGGCGGCAATGTCACGGGCACCAGCATGTTGAACGTGGAGGTGGTGCCGAAACGCCTGCAACTGCTAAACGAATTGGTCCCCGCGGCGACGGTCATGGCGCTGCTCGTCAATCCGAGCAATCCCAACGCCGCGAACCAATCGCGAGACCTGCAGGCGGCCGCGCGTACGCTGGGATTGCAATTGCATATCCTGCATGCGAGCTCGGAGCGCGACTTCGATACGGTGTTCGCAAAATTGCACGAGTTGCGCGCGGGCGGTCTGGTGATCGGGGCAGATGCTTTCTTCAATACGCGCAGCGCACAACTCGCTGCGTTGGCGCTTAGCCATGCGATGCCTGCCGCCTACCAGTATCGCGAGTTCGCTGCCGCCGGCGGGCTGATGAGTTACGCAGGCAGCATTACCGATTCCTACCGGCAAGCCGGCGTCTATACTGGCCGAATTCTCAAGGGCGAGAAACCAGCCGACCTGCCGGTCCAGCGGTCCACGAAGTTGGAGCTCTTCCTCAACCTTAAGACCGCCAACGCGCTCGGCCTCACCGTGCCGCTCCCGCTCATCGGCCGCGCCGACGAGGTGATCGAATGAGACGCCGCGAACTCGAACGGCCTCATGCTGAGGAGCCGCCGAAGGCGGCGTCTCGAAGCATGAGGCTGCCCTCATGGTTCGAGACGCTTCGCTCCTCACCATGAGGGCGGATCGAAGCTGCGGCTGCGGGACGATGCAAAATAGACAGCGATCAGCAATTGGAACGGCGAAGTTGAAGCGCCGCCATTTCATCACGCTCCTTGGCGCCGCCGCGGCCGCGTGGCCGCTCGCAGCGCGCGCGCAGCAGCCGGAGCGCATGCGGCGCATCGGAGTGCTGATGGCCTCCGCCGCGGATGATTCGGAAAATCAGGCCCGCATGGCGGCGTTCCTGCAGGGCTTGGCTCAATTGGGCTGGAGCGACGGCCGCAACGTCCTGATCGATACCCGCTGGGCCACGACCAATGCCGACGACCTTCGCAGGCACGCGGCCGAATTGGCCGCGCTCGCGCCGGACGTTCTCGTCGCTGCGACTGGCACCGCAACCGCAGCGCCGTTGCTGCAGGCGACCCGCACCGTGCCGATCGTGTTCGTGATTGTCATCGACCCAGTCGGCGCCGGTTTCGTCGCGAGCCTGGCGCGACCGGGTGGCAACGCGACCGGATTCACGGCTTTCGAATACGGCACCAGCGGAAAATGGTTAGAGCTGCTCAAGGAGGTGGCGCCGGGCGTGACGCGAGTGGCGGTTCTCCGCGATCCGGCCGTCGCCTCCGGGATCGGGCAGTTCGCCGCCGTCCAGGCGGTGGCGCCGTCCTTGGGGGTGGAGTTGAGCCCGGTCGACACGCGCGATGCGCCCGAAATCGAGCGCGCCGTCACCGTATTCGCGCGCTCCGGCAATAGCGGCCTGATCGTGACGCCGAGCCCGGTGGCGAGCCGTCATCGCGAGCTGATCACCGCGCTGGCGGCCCAGCACAAGCTGCCCGCGGTCTACGCCTTCCGCTTCTACGTCACTGCGGGCGGCCTGATTTCTTATGGGCCCGACACGATCGATCAGTACCGGCGAGCAGCCGCCTACGTCGATCGCATCCTCAAGGGCGAGAAGCCGAGTGACCTGCCGGTGCAAGCGCCGACAAAGTACCAGTTGGTGATCAATCTCAAGACCGCCAAAGCACTCGGACTTACTATGCCGCCGTCGCTCATCGCCCGCGCCGACGAGGTGATCGAATGAAGCGGCGCGCTGCAAATCCGTCATGCCCGGCAACGCAGTCAAGCTTGCGCAGACTGCGTAAACTTGTCTGCTGCTGCCGGGCATCCACGCCTTTCTTTGTCGGGGCGGCCAAGACGTGGATGGCCGGAACAAGTCCGGCCATGACGAAGACGGCGTCAAGTGATGTTGGTGTCGGCCGCCGCGAGGTCATCGAATGAAACGCCGCGAATTCGTCGCCCTACTCGGCAACGCTGCAATCTCTTCAATTTCTTGGCCGCTCGCGGCGCGCGCGCAGCAGGCGATTCAGGTGATGGGATATTTCAGCAGCCAATCGGCGAGCGCGGACGCGGCGCGGCTCGCCGCGCTGCGCAAGAGCCTGGCCGAAGCGGGATATGCCGAGGGCAGCAACCTCGCCATCGAATACCGCTGGGCGGAAGGCGACTACGATCGGCTGGCGGCGCAGGCGGCCGAACTCGTGCGTCGCCGGGTCGCGGTCATCTTCGCCGCCTCGCTTCCCTCGGCGCTCGCGGCCAAGGCCGCCACGACGACCATTCCCATCGTGTTCGTGATGGGCGCCGATCCCGTCAAGCTCGGCGTGGTCGCAAGCCTCAGCCATCCGGGCGGCAACGTGACGGGAGTGCACCAATATTACGGGGCGCTCGGCGGCAAACGGCTGGAGCTGATCCGTGAGCTCGTCCCCACGGCATCGCTCATCGCCGTTCTCACCAATCCGAAGAACCCGAACTCGCAGGATCACCTCACCGACGTGCGAGTGGCCGCGCACGCGATGGGGCAGCGGATCCTCGTCTTTCCGGTCAGCGCCGACAGCGAGCTTGAGCCTGCTTTTGCGGGCATGGCGCAACAGGGCGCCAATGCGCTGCTCGTCGCCGACGATCCTTTCTTCAACACCCGGCGCAATAAAATCATCGCGCAGGCGAACAGCCGCGCGCTGCCCGCGATCTATTACACGCGCGAGTTTGCCGCCGGCGGCGGGCTGATCAGCTACGGCAGCAACGCGATCGCCAATTATGGCCGCGCCGGCACCTACGTCGTCCGCATTCTCAAGGGCACGCCGCCAGCCGACCTTCCGGTCGAGCAGCCAACCAAGTTCGAGCTGGTGATCAACCTCAAGACCGCCAAGGCGCTCGGCCTCACCGTTCCCCTGACTCTGCAAGCCGTGGCCGACGATGTGATCGAATGAGGCGGGACCGCTATCCCGGCGCCTTCCAGGG
>Ga0209239_1002082_pt1 | contig 11971 bp, 11 predicted proteins | sample GraSoi013_2_20cm_FD_185824 | JGI IMG/M metagenome (GOLD analysis project Ga0209239, IMG submission 185824) | Grasslands soil microbial communities from the Angelo Coastal Reserve, California, USA - Sample 10_02_2013_2_20cm (SPAdes) (version 2) | ecosystem: Environmental > Terrestrial > Soil >...
CTATTGGCAATCAGATTGGAGAAAACCTGCCGAATTTCTCCGGCCAGCGCCTGAATTTCCGTTCCCGATTCCCATTTCGTTTCGGCCCTAATATTACGACCTTCGAGCTTGTGCGTATAGACCGAAAGCGCGCTCTCCAGCGTTCTGGCCACATCGATCCGCGAAGGAGATGAAACCTGACGGTAGAATCCCAGTGTCTGCTTGGAAATATGAGCGACCCGTTCCAACTCCTGTTCGGCGAAGCTGAGATGCTTGCGTCCCTTCTCGTCCAATGAAGGATTCTTGCGCAACGGATACAACAGGTTGGTGACTGCTTCAAGCGGATTATTGATCTCATGTGCAATGCTGGCTGCCAGGCGGCCGGTCGCGGCCAGCTTTTCGGTTTTACGAAGAGTCTCTTCCGCGACTTTGCGCGCTGTGATATCGCGCGCTATCGTAGACACCCCAATAAGGTTACCAGCAAGGTCATGAACGGGAGAGACTGACGCAGAAATTTCGATTCGCGTCCCATCTTTCCGTATTCGCGTAGTTTCATGATGCTGAACCTGATCGCCGCTTCCCAGCTTCGACATGATCATGGGAATATCATTCGGAAGCTCTGGCGGAGAGAGCAGGGAAACGTGTTTCCCGAGGGCCTCTGCTTCGGTATACCCGTAGAGACGCTCAGCTCCCTTATTCCAGCTGGTGATAATACCGTCCAACGTTTTGCTCAGGATGGCATCATCCGAAGACTGAACAATCGCCGCCAGGCGGGCTTGGTTCATCTCGGAAGCTCTCTGCGCTTTTGATCTCTGTTGAGCCAAGCTTGCAATCAGAAGACATACCGAGGCAAACAGCAGCATCCGGAGAATGTCAATTAAGGAAAATCCCCAATGGGTGCCAGGATGTAGAAAGAAATAGTCGGCGGCTATCGCCGATAATGCGGTGGAATAAATTGAAGGCCCAAAACCGCACACTCGCGCAGTGAGCGCCACCGCGCCAAAGAAGAAAAGGAATGGCAGATTCTGCGCGGGCGGCAGGAAATTGAGTATCAATGCGACCAGAACGAACCCGGTGGCAATCAGATACCGAAGCCACCAGGAGCGTTCAGATACGCGATAGGCGATGGGAAACTTTACTGCAACCATTAACGATCGATCCCAACTGCGATTCTGTGTATCTCCGATTCCTGGAAGTTCATTCTGTAAGTCGTTTCAGGCTGCGCAACTTTTCAATGAGCTCATTGGGATGAAGCGGTTTTGCCAGTAACTCGAACGAGTATCCCAACTCGTTTATCGGCAGCAGAAATTCCGAGACCGCAGCTTGTCCGGAAAAGAGTAAGACTTTGGTATCAGAACAGTTATCAGCCACGAATTTGGCAACCTCTACGCCGTTTACGCCTGGCATAACCACGTCAGTGAGCACAACGTCCGGACAGTTTTCTTGAATTATCTTAATTGCAGCGTCACCGCTGTATGCCGGGGGTAGCTTCAAAGCCGCTGTCATTCAGAATTTCCGCGATCGTGTCCGCGATAACTAGCTCATCATCGACCACCAGAATCCTTGGCTTCACCAAAGAGGCGTGTTTACCTGGCAATCCGCCAGGCAACGGCCCGCCGGGCGGAGGGTCATCTCTTCCCGGCCGCCGACGTGGCAATAAACCAATACACGTGCTCGTGAGAATCCCAGCCGATGGTGTTTCCAGCCCTTCACCCGGCTGGAAGACATAGGAGAAGTTATTCACGTTTTGAGCTGAATTAAATTGCATGGCTTATCCAAGTCAGCGAGGGAGCAACAGTTAGCACCAGAGTGTGGCAAATCCTCTGCAACCCGGAAATACAGTGTTTACTGTAGGTGCTCCCAGGTAGATTTCGTGCAGACGACAAAGGCAACTTTGAAGTTAAGGTAGCGCTGGCGTCACCCCGGCTATTGACTGCGAATATTACCAGTCCGTTAGCCGACGGGATGCCGATGCTACAAGATAAAAGGCAAGCTTCGCCGGGGGAATCCGCTCATACACTTTCGCCGACTCGAATTTGCTCCCATCATCCAGGGTTGGGTCTTCAAAATCGACCCAAAATCGGGTGAGCAGTGGACGTGAATCCCAAAACGATTCCGGACCGGCGTCGCTGGCTGCGGCACAAGGTGCACACGCCAGCCTTCGCCAGTTTCGATGGCGTCACCGGAGGCATGATCCTTGATCTGAGCGAACAAGGCATGTCCATGCAGACTGCCGCTCCTCTCGACGTGCAGCACCCCATCCAGCTTCACTTAAATTTGCCCGAGCCGGTCGGCAATCTGGAGACTACAGGCTACATCGCCTGGGCTGACGCTCTTGGCCGCGCGGGAGTGCGATTCTCCGAATTGCCTGAGGAATCGCGACTCCGCCTCCAGCAGTGGCTCACCCTCAACGACACTGCACCCAGCCGGAAGGCACCGACGCTGAGCCTCGGCGAGCCCGCCGCGGCGACGCATGGCACAAACGTGGGGAGTAGTGAGAGACGTGAATCGCTAGCCTTGAGTCTGGAGCCGCAGGCCAGCGTGTCTGAGAAAAATAATCCACCAGCCAATTCGACTACGGTTCAATACGAGTTCAATCCGCTCGGGTCAGACTTGAATGCGGCGCTGCGCCTGATCAGCGAGCGCGCCCGATCGCTCACTCGCGGTACAGGAGCAGCGATTGCCCTGGCCCACCACGGATCCATGATGTGCCGAGCCAGTGTCGGCTCCAGCGCACCGGCATTAGGCTCGCGGCTGGACATTAACTCAGGATTTTCCGGGGAATGCGTGCGTGGCGGCGAGGCACTGCGCTGCGACGACACGGAAGCCGATTCCCGTGTCGATATAGACCGATGCCGTCAGCTTGCCATTCGTTCTATTCTCGCCTCACCCATCCAATACCAGCGCGAAATTATTGGATTGCTGGAGGTTTTTTCTACCCGACCCTTTGCCTTTGATGAAGGCGATGTCGCTGTGGTCGAGCGTCTGGCGCAAACTGTGGTCCTCACGATGAGCCATGCCTCCGCTCTCAATTCCCGGTAATTCACACGATCTAATCCAGATTTCTTGTCATGCTCTCGAGTCCAGGCAAGAAATCAGCTACACACTCTTCTGGACTGAGCAACTTCGCACATACAACCCTACATCCTCATAGGAGCGGTATTCGCGGTTGGGCGTTACGTCCAAATGCATCGCCTTGTCCTGGCTGACATTGACCGCGAGCCGCAGACAGCAATTTTGACCACGCAATTTTGACCACGATGGAGACCAAGATTCCTTCGAAACGGAGCAAGCGGCTGGCCATACGTGAACTGCTCAAGCCGCACGTACCATCGCTGCTCTTGGGATTGCTTGCCGTGGCCGGCGAAGGCGCCGCCAACCTGCTGGAACCATGGCCGCTAAAAATTGTGCTGGATGAGGTCTTGCGCTCTCACGAGAGCCATGCGGCAATCATGCGGCGCATCCACATGTTCGTTGGCACGGACAAGCTGGCGATGCTGAAGTTCGCCTGCTTCGCCGTTCTGGCGATTGCGGCTCTTGACGCTATCTGCACATATGGCGAGAAGTACCTCACCACCAGCGTGGGACAGTGGGTCACATACGATTTGCGCCGGACACTCTACTCCCACATCCAGCGACTGTCGCTCGCTTTTCATGATCAGAAGCACACCGGCGATTTAATCAGCCGTGTGACCAGTGACATCGACGCAATCCAAAGCTTCATTACTCAGGGACTCTTGGGAGTGTTGATTAACATCATCACCCTCCTGGGCATGGTCGCAGTCATGTTTTATCTGAACTGGCGATTCACCCTGATAGCGCTGTGTGTTGCGCCTGTATTGTTTGCCATCGTTTACAGCTATACCCGGCGCATCAAGAAGGCATCGCGGGCGGTGCGAAAAAAAGAGGGAGAGATTACTTCCGTCGTGGAGGAAGTGTTGTCGTCGATTCGCGTGGTCAAGGCGTTCGCCCGCGAGGACTACGAAGTGAAGCGACTGGAAGAAGAAAGTCTGGAGGGGGTCGAAGTCGCCCTGCGTGCGCGTGGACTGAAGGCGAAACTCACCCCGATCGTCAATCTCATCGTCGCCACAGGCACGTGCCTGGTGCTGTGGTTTGGGGCGCGACTGGTTTTAAGCGGAAGCCTTTCAGCAGGAGAGATGGTGGTGTTCATTCTGTATCTCGGAAAGATGTACAAGCCGATGCAAGAGCTTTCCAAGATGACGGATACATATTCCAAGGCCGCCGTCGGCTATGAGCGCATTCGGGAAGTAGTGGAAACCGATAACGAAATTAAAGATTCCCGGCGCGCCATCCATGCTCCGCGTTTCAAGGGCGACATTGAGTTCGATCATGTCTCCTTTTCTTATACGCCGGGCACTCCCATCCTTAAGGACGTAAGCTTCAGCATCAAAGCCGGACAGGTCGCCGCGCTGGTGGGTCCGACCGGAGCCGGCAAAACCAGCATCATCAGCCTGATTACCCGCTTCTACGACCCTACTTCAGGAATCGTGAAGATTGACGGAACGGATATCAAACGATTTCGCCAGCAATCTCTTCGCCAACAGATCAGCTTCGTGTTGCAGGAAACCATGCTGTTCCATGCTCCGGTGTGGCAGAACATTGCGTACGGCAAGCCAGACGCCTCGCGCAAAGAGATCATTCAGGCGGCGGAACTGGCCAACGCAAGTGAATTTATCGAAAAACTGCCGGCAGGCTATGACACGGTTCTCGGCGAACGTGGGATGACGCTCTCGGGCGGCCAGCGGCAGCGAATCGCGATTGCGCGCGCGGTAATTCGCAACACGCCGATCCTCATCCTGGACGAGCCGACATCGGGTCTGGACGCAGCCTCGGAAAAACTCGTCTTCGAGGCCCTGGACAGACTCATGCAAGATAAGACAGTCATTGTGATTGCACATCGTTTGTCCACCATTCGGCGGGCCGATATCATCTTCGTGATCGAGGATGGCAGTATCGTGGAGAGCGGCAATCACGAGCAGTTAATGCAAAGAGGTGGTCTTTACGCCGAGCTTCATAATTTGCAGTTCGGGGCGGAAGAAAGCGTTGACGTACACTCACCCCTGCGAACGTAGCGGCACACACCTAATTGTTCGTCATCTGCACCCCTGCCTTCGTTCTCGTCAGCTTTGTTTGCGGAAACAAGAAAGTTTTTCTGGTACGCTCTCTGATTTGCTGGGGGACCATATTCTGCGAGCGCGAAGCGTCTCGAAGGGAGGCACACCATGTCACGAGAACAACTGACGAGGGGATTTCTCTGGTTTTCGGTGTTCGGTTGGGCCATTGGCTTGGGCGCGAAACTATTCGACCTGATCGTGGTGGCGGGAGCTTGGGGCGCTGCGCCGCCGGCCGCGCTTGCGCTCATGCCTTACGGCCCACATTATCCGATGAACCCTGGGGATTTCTTCCAGCCCTTGAGCGCGCTGATGGTGGTGGGAATCCTGGGAGCGCTGATCAGTGGATGGAAGACCCCGCTTGAGTATCGGATTTGGTTGTGGTTATCAGTAATAGCATTTGTCATTATCTGGATCTTCACCCCCACTGTGTTCTGGCCGATGATCCGAGAACTCTATGGCGCTGGCTCTGGGAAGATCGTAAGAAGCGACGCTGAGCTGAAACTGCTGGTACGACGCTGGATGATCTGGGATTGGTTGCGAGTGGCTGCGATAGCGACCGGATTCGCTTCATTGGTTCGGGCGATCAGTATTCCCTTCCCGCGCAGTGACCGCTGAGCGCACACTCTATCCTGCACTTTGGCCGCAATCCTGTTTGCGCCTGCGCTTCGGAGTGAGTTTTTCCGCACGCAGTTAGAGCTTGGCCAGTTGGGCGATCCTTGCCTGCACCGCGCTGGTATAGCCCTCTACTTGTTCTTGGGAATATCCTGCGGCGCGAAATGCGTCGCGAATCTGGTCGGGCGAGAGTTGGGCGAGAAGCGACCCCAGCCACTTCGCATCGGCACGCGGAATATGTCTTCCAACCCAGTGCATACGAAGCTTCCCAATGAAAAGGGGCAAATCAAGAATGTAGAAGAAAGGAGGATGAGTGGGAAAGTTTAAGTCTATGTAATCGCTGGTGACTTTCGAGATGAACTTGGAACGGCGATAAGCGGGCAGATTGTTTTTGGAAAGACTATCGGTATAGCTTTTGCCGGACATGCCAAACGATGACCCCAGATCGCTGACTTCGTACAGTTTGGTTTCGGGGTTATGCTGATCCTCATAAATAGCATTGTTCTCGTCTTTTAAATCCCAATTACTGATAAGTGCCATCATTATCCGAAGACCATTGAACTCGCGCGTTTTCTTGAAAGGATTTTTCTTCCAATTCCAGTTGCCAACTTTTTTCCCCTCCCCCGGATGCCTTTGAAGGCGCACTTGACTGACGTCGCCTCCCTTAGCCACGAACTCTTGCCCACGGCGCAGCTGTGCGGGCATGTCGTCCACTTTCAAATGGGGGAAAAAGTAATTCTCGTTCGTGACGTAGCCAACAGCCCACAGCAGGCGAGTGGCAACGGTTTCCGGTTGCGCCTCCTCTCCCAGCTTAGCCTTCCATTTCCTACCGTTTTGATCGCGGACTTCGAACTTGGGGCTTATACCAGCAGAATCTTCCTCCAGGAATTTCACCGGAAGCTTCGGCATATCCTCCTCGCCATCGGGGCCGTAATAAAGATTGTGCGATGGAATATCTCCGGGATCCAGCCACAGGACGGCTTTGCCATTTACGCTCGGTGATTCTTTTTTCGGCTTCGCCGCAAGCAGATCAGCCGGGGCCAGCGCAGCAGAAATCACCAAGACCAGTGGCAAAGAGATGCGTCGATGCATTTCAGAAGCTCCCGCGGCAGCCAGTTTCGGCCCACATATCGGCCCGCTAGTATCCTACCCCAAGGCTTTCCCCGGACCTTTACTAGGTAGTGCCCGCCAGCATAATAGGGGCGGTTCAGGCGAATATTAAGGGTAGTGAATCTACCGCCAACCAGCCCCTCTGCATCCAACCTGAGCACAATTTAGGGAGTCCAACCTACCAGTGAAGCTACTGATTCAACCCGGGGACGGTATTGACCGATTGGTTAAGGGCATCAAGAAGGCCAAGAAGAGCGTCGAGATTGTCCTCTTTCGCTTTGATCGATCCGAAATTGAAGAAGCCCTGGTGAACGCTGTGGAGAGGGGTGTGTTTGTACATGCGCTGATCGCTTTTACAAATCGCGGGGGTGAAGAAAATCTGCGCAAACTGGAGACGCACTTCCTGGCGAAAGGAATTACCGTAGCGCGCACTGCCGGAGATCTGGTGCGGTATCACGGCAAGATGATGATTGTGGACCGCAAAGAGCTTTACATTCTGGCGTTCAACTTCACGCATATCGACATCGATCACAGCCGCAGTTTTGGACTGATTACACGCAATCCCAAGCTGGTGCAGGAAGCGGGCAGACTTTTCAAAGCCGATACCAAGCGCCAGGTTTATAACCCTGGAAACGCCAAGTTTGTAGTCAGCCCGCTCAATGCGCGCAAGGAAATAGCTGCGCTGATCAAAGGAGCCAAGAGGGAATTGCTTATTTATGATCCGAAGGTCAGTGATCGAGCCACGCTTCGGCTTCTCGCCGAGCGGAAAGACAAAGGAGTAGACATCCGGATTATCGGGGACGTTAGCAGCGACAGAATCCCCGCACGCGAGCTGGCTCGTATGCGATTACACACGAGAGTAATCATCCGCGACCGTCAGCAGGCGTTCGTGGGCAGCCAAAGTCTCCGCCAGTTGGAATTGGACGCGCGACGGGAAATCGGCGCGATCTTCCGCGATGGCAAGGTCATTGCATCCCTGGTAAGAACATTCGAGGAAGATTGGGCGGCGTCCAAGCCTTCGAAGTCAGGTCGACGAAAGGCCTCTCTGCCGGTCGCGAAGACCGCCAAGAAAGTTGCCAAGGCCGTTTCCAAGAACTTGGCCGCTGCCCCCGTTGTAAAAAAAGTGGTTCGGGAGCTACGAAAGAAAACCAATGGGCAGCTTGGTGACAAACAAGTGAAGCAGGCTGTGAAAACCGCGGTGAAAGCAGCTGTGAAAGAGACGGTAAAAGCAGCGACCAAACAAGCCGTCAAAGCAGCGGTGGAAGACGCTGCCGAACCCTCTTAAACCGAGGCTCGGTAGCATCCAAATAGAACAGGAGTTTTCCAATGCCGGTCTGGCAGATTGCGCGCAAGGGATGGTGGTGCTGTGCATTCCTGGCAGCCACGAGTTTCGTCGGATTGTCTCAGACACCAGCGGTCTCACCCGCCACCGTTTCGCCTGTCGTCGTTTCGCCTGCCACGCAGGCCGACGCTGTATTCGTAAAAGAGTTCTACGCCCGGGTCTCAAAGTATCTGGATCTTCGCAAAAAGGCCGGTTCTCCGCCCAAACCGACGAAGTCAGCGATCAAGCTGGCCGAGAGCAAGAATGCCATGGCGGAAAAGATTCAGGAGGCGCGAGCCGATGCCAAGCAGGGCGACATTTTCACCCCAGAGATCGAGGCCTATTTCCGGAAACGCATCGCCGCTGCTATGAGGGGGGCAAACGGACCCAAGATCCGATCAAGTCTCCGCCATGCTGAGCCCCTGCACAGCATGCCCCTTCATGTGAACCAACCATATCCGGACGGTGTACCGTTGCAATCCGTTCCTCCAACATTGTTACTGAACCTTCCGCGTCTGCCGAAAGAGTTGGAATATCGCATTGTGGGCCGCGATCTGGCACTGCACGACATTGGCCCTAACCTTATCGTGGACCTCATTCCGGGCGCCGTCCCTTCGCCTTAGAGGCCAGGAGAAGATTTCATGCGTCAGCACATTCTTTTCTTAATCCTCGCTTGCGCCCAGATCTTAGGCTGCGCAGCACAAGACACCGCGCGCCTTATGCAGGCAACATCCCCGCCGGCAAATTTCTCTGCCCCACAAACCGCGCCGTCACAAGGCTCCCCTGGTGGGACACCTGCAAGCGGACTCGATGTCAGGCTGCCACTGGAGTCAAAGTCGATCCGTTTTGCAGTGATTGGCGACACCGGTACCGGCGAACGCGAGCAATACCAGGTAGCGCAGGAAATGGAAACCTACCGTCAAAAAGTCGGCTTCGACTTTGTCCTCATGCTGGGCGATAACATCTACGGCTCCCATAGCCCGAAGGACTTCACGCAAAAATTCGAAGTGCCGTACAAACCGATGCTCGACGCAGGCGTGAAGTTCTATGCCACGCTAGGCAACCACGACGATCCTAACGATGAGCGACTCTACAAACCTTTCAACATGGGCGGAGAGCGCTACTACGTCTTTAAGAAGGGTGACGTAGCTTTCTTCGCGCTCGACAGCACTTACATGGATCCAGCACAACTGAGCTGGCTGGACCAAAATTTGCAGAACACAAAATCCAAATGGAAGATCTGCTATTTCCATCATCCTCTATATAACGACGGCCGTTCTCATGGCCCCGATGTCGACCTGCGCAGCCAACTCACTCCGCTGTTCCGGCGATACGGGGTGAACCTGGTCCTTTCGGGACACGAACATGTTTACGAGAGGATCAAGCCCGAAGACAACATCTACTACTTTATTCTGGGAAACTCCGCCAAACTTATGACCAAAGATTTCAAGTCATCGAACCAGATGGAAAAAGGATTTGATACCGATCAAGGCTTCATGCTGGTCGAGATCAACGGCGAGAAACTCTATTTCCAGGTGATTTCCCGCGGCGGGAAAACCATCGATGCAGGTGCACTCGATCGGCAAATGCAGCCATCTGCCTCCAGCGCCACGGCTCATTGATATGATTCGTCAGCGAGATATTCCAGGCGATTCGAGCGTGGTCAAGTCTTTCGATTTGCACTTCTCATGGGGTGAAAATGAGAGTTGGCCCATACATTCGGGCAGGCGTTTTGAGATCAAATTGCATCAGAATTGCAAGGAATTGAATTGTGCGCGAATCTGAACGTGAGTGAGTGGAAATGAAGCTTGACAAAATTCTTGAAATCGTCGTGGCGCTGGTGTTGTTGGCCGGAATTGCTCCGGTGGCGCAAGGCCAAAATAGCGCCTCCCCAAGCGGCTGCGGTGAGATCGCGATGCGATTGCCTGGCGACCTTGTCAAGGTAGGTCGCGGCCTGGCTATGGCGCCACGCAATGCCATTCGGCCGCGCAATCTCGAATGGGAGCTGCCCATCGCTGCAACCACCGGCATATTGATCTCCTCGGTGGACCTTTCCGCCAGCCGCCGCATCCAGTCCTTACCTTTTCAAACTGATGCGATCCGAGGATCAAATATCGGCATCGGCATACAACTAGGCGCCGCGGGGTTGATGTACGCAATCGGCTGCACTGGGCACCGGTCGTCCTATGCAGCGAATACGGGTTGGACCGCCCTCGAAGCCATGGGTGCTGCGAACGGAATCACTTTGCTCCTCAAAGGTGCAACCAATCGCCAGTACGCGTACAAGCCCAACAGTCAAGGTGAATTTTGGGAGGGTGGCAAATCGTTCCCTTCCGGACACGCAGCAACCAGCTTTGCCTTCGCTAGCGTCATCGCACATCGGTATCCCGACAAGCGATGGCTCAAGTGGAGCGCTTATGGATTGGCAACCGGAGTCAGCCTCGTCCGGCTGGCGGGGAAAAGACATTTTCCCTCCGACACCTTAGTGGGCGCGACTGTTGGTTACATAACCGGCACGTACTTGGCGAAACATGCAGACGATTAGCCGAATAACGAGTTCGCGATTCTAATTCCGGATTGAGTTGGTCACGATTAACTGGTTTATATTCAGCAGCTTGTGGTCCAACGACAGCAAATTCGTTGCTCAAGTGTTGGGATATTGATTCGTTCCTGCCGCTTGAAAGTCTGCCTTGGAGCAACCTTCAAGAACGTGTTGTTTCTCTAATTGCAAGTTTTGGGAACAAAGAGTACTTTCACTAGCTCCCTGGTTTGAGCCCTATGCCAGTAGATTCAGAAAAAAGCCGTCTTGCCTTTCAGAAACTTAACCGGCACTTGTCGAAACTGACGACCAAAACTGCGCCGAAGAGTGTCCACAAATTTCGCACCTATAGCCGTCGTGTGGAGACGCTTGTTGGGGAGCTGGCGCGGGAGCAGAGCCGGAATGACAAGAAATTACTCAAGCTTCTTGCCCGTCTGCGAAAAAAGGCGGGGCGAGTGCGTGATCTGGATGTGCAGATCGCGTCCTTGCGGAGTCTAAAGATTTCTCAGGAACCCCGGCGAAAATCTCAGTTGCTGCGCCATCTCAGCGAGGATCGGGCCAAGCGAGAGAAGAAACTAGCCACGAATTTCGACAAACAAACAGTGCGCGAACTGCGCAAGCGCCTGAAGCGCGCAGCTAGTCAGCTGGAAATCCCTCAGGGCACGGAGCCCCTTAGTGTCGCGCTGCGCCAAGTGGACGCACTCGGGCGAGACGATGCTCCTCTGACCGAAAAAGTATTGCATCAGTACAGGATCGCCGGCAAACGAGCTCGCTACATTGCAGAACTGGCTGGCGATAACCCCCAGGCTCGAAGTGTCGTGGAGCAACTCAAGCACATGCAGGATGTAATCGGTGACTGGCACGACTCCTTAAAGCTCACCGAGAGGGCGGAGGAACTGTTCGGCGGAGTCCTCGACTCGGGGCTGGTGGCCGCCCTCCGCAATGTAACGCGGGCCAAGTTTCATCAGGCATTCGAAGTGTTGATTAGTACTCGAGCCGCTCTTTCCGGCAAAAAGCCGGTTTCAATTGCGGCCCCGGCAGGGCGCAAGTCACCCGCTCGGGCGACCAGATCGCATGCCGTTGCTGCGTAAATCGGTGTTTGCATTTAGCATTGCGCCGGTTAAATACGTCCTTCGCGTATATCCAGCCATGCCGGCATAGCATTCTGTCCAGCCACCGGGAACGCTGGCTGTAAACTATCTCAGTCCCGCCATGCCCACTTTCGCTGCTATTGATATTGGGTCAAATTCCGTACGTTTGAAAATCGCCCGCCTT
>Ga0209239_1002089_pt1 | contig 11947 bp, 12 predicted proteins | sample GraSoi013_2_20cm_FD_185824 | JGI IMG/M metagenome (GOLD analysis project Ga0209239, IMG submission 185824) | Grasslands soil microbial communities from the Angelo Coastal Reserve, California, USA - Sample 10_02_2013_2_20cm (SPAdes) (version 2) | ecosystem: Environmental > Terrestrial > Soil >...
AAAACGATTTTACCGTACGTAAAGTAGGATTTTCCCTTCCGTTCCGTGAACTTGTCCGGGTCTCGACCCAGCCGCATGTCCACGCCGAGCTCCGCAGACTTCCGTGCGAGGTACGGCATGACGAACATGTCGCCCCCGTCCGTCATGAGGACGTCCGGATCCTTCGAATGGATCACTTCGTTGATTCCGTTCAGGATCGACTCCGCGTCGCCGTCGAGCTCGACGTCGTCGATGCGCGCTCCGAGGAGCTTGTCCTGCATTCGCGGGATGCCCGCGGGATTGTCGACATGCAGGTCGAGGAGCGCCCTCTTCAGGGGCGGGAGCGGATACTCGAGGGCGAAGTGCTCCTCCTCCGGCGTCCAGATGCCGTTCGCATACCGCACGAGACCCATCGGGAAGAGCCCGTGGTCCATCGCGTACCGTTGGCTGAACCGCAGGTCCACGTTGTACAACCGATGGTCGACGTATCCGCCGTTCGAGTCCAGGATGTGCGCGAGCTCGCGGATGTCGCGGTAGTGCCGCGGCACGATCTCCAGGACCGGCTTCGCCTCGTCGTCCTCGAGGGCGATCCGCCGTGAGACCTCCCGCACCTCGCGCACGCCATCCAGGATTTCGGTCCGCCGGCGGATCTCGGGCAGGTCCGCGGGGGCCGCGTGCAGATAGAACGTCGGCAGGAACCGCGGGTCCTCGATCCGGTGCACCCCTTGCGCGTTCCAGAGCCAGAGGACCATCGAATCGCGGTCGTAGTCGCCGTAGGCATCGATGATCCAGCCGTGCGTGGCGGACTCCCCCCGGAGACGTACGCCAGGCGCGTTAGGGTGCTTGAGGGTCCCCGGGGGAGGGGTCGGTGAAAGTGTGCACCAGGAGCGCCTCGTGGGGCGCGAGCACCATCCGCAGTTCGACGGAGAGACCGCGCCAGCCGTACCATCGCCACAGGGCGCGACGGGGAGCCTTCTGGAATCCGAGGGAACCGAACAATCCGAGGGACGCGTCATTCTCCTCCGTCACCGCGGCGAACACGCGCGTCGCACCCCGTCTTGCGAACCGGTTCAGTGATTCAGCGACGAGCGTTCGCGCGATTCCTTGTCGTCGGAAGTTCGAGTCCACCGCGATGAAATATACGTAGCCGATCGGAGGCGTTCCGTCGAACCATCGGCCGACCAGAAAGCCGGCGGGGACACCGTCCTGGTCCGCAATGAGGAACGGCCATGCGCCTCGCACGCCGCGGACGGCGAAGAACGCGTAGACACGGTCGAAGGAAGCCCGCGCGATTCGACGCAACGCGTCGATGTCGGCGGTCGTTCCTTCACGAATCTCCACGCAGTGTGGAGAGAGGCTCGACCGAAGAACGTTCTCGTTTCAGCGTCTCGAGCTCCCGCTCCATCTCCAGGAGGACCGACAGGATCGCCAGGATCGTCGGGTCCATGTGGGCGCAGTAACTCGCGGCACTCGCGTGCTGCCGCGCCTTCGAGACGACGCGGTCGAAGGTCTCCCGATCCTTCTCCCGCAGGGCGCGGCGATAGTCCATCCAGTCGTTCAGGATGGACTCGAGGTGAAGGCGGTACGTCGGGATCGTGCGGCCCACACTTCTCCATTGGGCGGGGGACATATGAGCCGATGCCGGGGAGGGGTGGGCGAAAGTGCCCTCAGTCCGCGACCCGCGCGAGGTAGGCGTTGATGAGACCACCGAGGGTTTCGAGGGAGACCGCCCCATTGCCGAGGACCGCGTCGTGGAAGGCCCGAAGGTCGAACCTGTTTCCGAGCCGCTTCTCCGCTTCAGAGCGAAGGCGTCGGACCTCGAGCTGGCCGACCTTGTAGGCGAGGGCCTGGCCCGGCCACGCGATGTAGCGGTCCACCTCGTTCACGATGTTGTTCTCCGCGAGCGCCGTGTTCGCGAGCATGAAGTCGATCGCCTGCTTCCGCGTCCATCCCATCGCGTGCATCCCGGTGTCGACGACGAGCCGGCACGCGCGCCACGCGTCGTACGAGAGGACGCCAATCCGGTCGAGGTCCGCGGTATACAGGCCCATCTCGTCCGCGAGGCGTTCCGTGTAGAGCCCCCATCCCTCCGAGAACGCCGTGACGCCGAGGTGCCTTCGGAACGCCGGGAGGCCTTCCAGTTCCTGGGCGATCGCGATTTGCAAATGATGCCCGGGGATCGATTCGTGGTACGCGAGGACTTCCGCCTCGTACCGAGGCCGCGTTTCGGGGGCGTACGTGTTGATGTAGTACCGTCCCGGCCGCGAGCCGTCCGCGGCGGGCCAGCGATAATACGCGATCGTCGAGTGTTTCTCCTCGTGCGGCTCGATGCGCACGACCTCGCATTCGGCCTTCGGCAGCCGACCGAAATAGCGCGGGATCGCGCGGCGGGCGCGGGCGAGAGCCTCGCGGGCCTTCTCCTCGACCTCGTCGCGGGTGCGGAAGTAGAGGTCCGGATCCGTGCGGAGTTTCTTCAGGATCTCGGCGCGGTCTCCCGTCCCGAGCGCCTTTTCCCCGAGGGCCTCGAGTTCACGGTTGATCCGCGCCACCTCTCGAGTCCCGGTCGCGTGCAGATCGTTGGGCGAGAGGTCGAGGCCGGTGTACGCATGGATCAATCGCGGATATGCCGCGGTCCCTCCCGGGACATGCATCAGGCCCGGTCGATCATCGGGACGCGCTCGCGGGAGGATCTCGGTTGTCAGGGCGTCCCCGAGGCGAAGGAACGCAGGACGGACTCGATCGCGAACCGCGGAGGTGAGGCCGTCGACAAACTCCGCGCGGTCGCTCGCCTTCCATTTCGGGTGCGGACCCGCGAGGGGTTTCAGGAGAGGCCACTCGTCGACTCGCTTCGCGGCGAGGTCCTCGATCTGTTCGATCACTTTCAGGACGCCGGAGCGGACGGCGACCTTGCCCGCCTGCAGTCCTCGGCGGAGATTCGCGACATGCTCGTCCAGGTAGGATGCCATCGCAGCCCATCGCGCGACTATCCGACGGCCGTCGGCGGCCGCGCGAAGCGGTTGGTACGACTCGACGTTGAGGAACGAAACGACCGGGCCGCTCAACGGGTCGACCGTCCATTCCTCCAAGTCCGACCGCGCCCAATCGAGGTCGGTGCTGATGGACGTGAGCAGCTCGGAACGCGTCGTCCGTTCGGCCGGTCGGAGTCCCTCCTCGGGGATTGCGACCGCCTTTTCGTAAAACGCCTCGAGCTGCGCGATCCATCCAGCTCGGCCTTGCGGCGTGATGTCCGAGAGCCGGTCATCATGGCCTCGCACCCCGATGGCGGTCGCAAAGAGCGGGCTCTGTCGGAGATACGCGTCCCAGTAGGCTCGCGCGAGCGGTGCGAGTCGATGAGCCCCAGGGGCGCTTTTTGCCGACTTCGTCACGGTCGCGTCCACCGTCGCATCTTGCGCAGACACGCCTTCTTGTCGTCCGGGATCCCCTTGAAAATCTCGAGGGTCGCATAGCCCTCATATTCGCGCTCCTTCAAGGCGGTCACATCCCGCTCCAGGTCGATCGTCCCCTGTCCGAAGGGAAGGTGCTCATCCCCCGCCTCGCCCTGCCCGCCGTGATTGTCATGGATGTGCGCGAGACCGAGTCGGTCCCCCAGCACTTCGAGGTACTTGCGGGCGCCGTCCGTACGCTTGTCGAGGTGGGCGTGCCCCACGTCGAGGCAGTACCGCAGGTCCGGGACCGCGTCGAGGACCTTCCGCAGGACGTCCGGCGACTCGTCGACGTTCTCGACGGTCACGACCACGTCCCGGTCCGTCGCCGCGTCGACCAGGTCGGAGAGCCACGAGGTCTTCGCCTGCGGTGCGATCCGCGGGGCTGACCGCGCCTCGAGGAAATGGGCGTTGAAGATCTCCGTTCCGACCGGCGCGAGGGCGTCGATGAAACCGACGAACCGGGCGAGGTCCGCCTGATGGAACTGGGAGGGCGGCAGATGCGCCGTCTTTATCGGAAGGCGTTTCGCGAGGGCATCGGCCTCGGATCGCAACTTCTCCGGTTCCCACGTGATCCACGTGAGGTCGAGTTCCACATAGTCGAAGCCGGCCTCCCGGACCTCGTCGACCTGTTTCGGGAACGGCTCCCGGCTGTACGTCGAAGCGCCAATCCGCATCGGCGCGTCCGAAGGTCGCGGTCGCTATAAGGGTTGCCGCGGCACGCTGAAATGTCACCGTGCGATGGCTGAGTCGTGTTCTTCGAAGTCGTGTTGACCGTCTTTGCGGGACTGGGCATCGGGCTCTCCCTCGGCGCGCCGCCGGGGCCCGTGAACGCGATCATCGCCTCGCACACGGTGACGCGGTCGTGGCGAGCCGGCTTCCTCGTCGGGGTAGGGGCGACGACCGCGGACACGATCTTCCTGGTCGTCGCCTTCCTCGCGCGCGCGGCCGTCGCGGGCATCGAGCCGTACGTGCCGTTCATCGCTTTGCTCGGGGCCGGCGTCATGGCGTACTTCGCATGGAGTGCCGCGCGCTCCTGGCGACGGACCGAGGAGATCCTGGAACCGAAGGCGGACGAGCATGCGAAGTCCTACGTGACGGGACTTTCCGTGAACCTCACGAGTCCGTACCCGATCCTCTGGTGGCTGACGGTCGGTCTCATCCTGATCAACCAGCTGGGCCCGGCCGTCTTGGTCGGATTCTTCACCGGGCTTCTGCTGTGGATCACGGTGTTCCCGCTCGCCCTGCGGGAGGCGCAGCGGCGGATTGCCCGCACGTACCAGGCGGTCCTCGCGTTCTCGATCGTGTGCCTGCTGGCCTTCGCAGCCTGGCTCGCGTGGTCCGCCTTGGCCGCCTTGGCGTGAACCGACCTCGATCGGAGTGCGGAGCCTAGGGATGTTGCTCCAGGTCCCGCATCATCTGGTCGAACTGGTCCTTCGTGATTTCTCCGCGGGCGTACCGAGTTCGGAGGATCGCGTGGGCATCGTCTCCGTACCGCCAATACCGCCGTCCGTGGCCGTACCAACCCCAGCCGCCCCACCAGCGCATTCCCCAGAAGAAGAGGAAGAACAGGAAGATGAAGAACCAGCCGAAGCCGAACGGGAAGAACGGGAAGAAGCCGGTGCCGTTGCCCGTCCCCCGGATGGCGAACAAGATCACTGAGGCGGCAATCGAGACGCCGATGACCAGCAGCAGGAATGCGAATCCCCACCCGATCCAACGGCGCGGATGGCCCCAATCGGAGGTGCCCATGGGCGCGCTCATGCGCTTTCCCCTCCCTCCGCGACGGCGCGCAGGCGCTCCGCGATCTTCCGAATGCCGTCGCGGTACGGTCCCAACTTCGACGCGTCCGAGGTCCTCAGATCCTCCAGATACGACACGAATCCGTCCATTTCACTCACCATCTCCGCAATCCCCCGTGGCCGATTCCGACCGACGCCCGGAATCCATTCCAACTCGCCGCGGACCTTCGGATTCATCTCATACCGCCCGTCCTCGCGCTTCTGGATGAGACCTTCCTGTTGCAGTTCTGCCAGGAGCGGATAGATCGATCCGGGCGACGGCCGCCACCAACCCTGGGTCATCTCCTCGATCGCATCCACGATCTCCGCCCCGTTCTTGGGGGCGCGGGCGATCAAGGACAGGGCCCACATCCGAAGACCCCGCCGTCCGTGCATCTTCCATCCGAAGGGCCACATGGGTATCGACAATCCGATATTGGAATACCGATACTTGAACTTGTGGACGGTTTACCGGTCCTTCCTGCCTTCCTTCGAGATTAGGTGGCTTCCGATCCCGCCGGAACGCGCCCGAGCAGCTCAATCCAGATTCCATTGGGGTCGCTGACGAACGCGAACGCGTATCTGGATTCCCGGAAAGGCTCGACCTCCGGCCGGGCTCCCTTCGCGGTGAGCTCATGGAATGCGCGGTCCACGTCGGTCACGCGAAATGCGAGGTGGTCGAGTTCCTCTCCCCTCCGATACGGTGTGTGGAACCGGGAGCCCGGAGGATACCAGTTCAGTTCGAGCCGCTGAGGAGATCCCGGGCTCTGCAGCTCCACCCAGACGCCGCCGTGGCGCATCGTCCCCCTACGGGAGACCCGCATGCCCATCACCGTTCGGTAGAATCGGATCGAGGTTTCGAGATCGCGAACTCGAATTCCCGCGTACAGGAGTTTCATCATGCGCAGGTCACCGAGCCCTCCGTATTTACTCTGCACGGCACATGCCGCAACGGGGTCGGCTCACCACCCGAGGCGCAGGTGGCCCGCGGCGCGGATCCCCCGCCAGCCGCCGTTCGTCTCGAGCCCGAGGATCCGCGGTTGGGTGTGGTCGAAGTCGTCGAGGGTCATCTGGTCCGGCGGGACGGCCGCGTACCATTCCGACGTCCCCGTGTCGAGGCGATCGATCCGGACGCCGCCCTTGCGGTGCGTGACGCGGATCACGCGGTCCGCGCTCTCGTACAGCTGCCGTCGGATCGACCGACGTCGGTTCAGTTTCGCCAGGCCCGCGTTCGTCACGAACCCGACGACCTCCCGCTCCCCGATCGTCTGGCGGGCCGCGCGCATCGACCGCTGGAACAGCTGGTGGGCCTCGCGGAGCTCGACGTCCTCGTCGAGGAACATCGTCGGGAGGCAGGCGAGGACGACGAATCCGGCCTGCGTCTCCTCGATTTTTTTATCCAGCATATCCAATATTAATGTGGTCATCTGGTGGCACGTGAACGCCCGGGCCACGTGCACGCGAGGCAGGACCTCCTCCCGCGTGAGCCCGGCCCGTTTCCCGAGGGCGACCATCCCGTGCGGGTCCACGGAGTTCCCGCCATCGAGGAAGACGACCTCGTGGCCTTCCATCACGGCGCGGACGCAGAGCAGGGTCGTCAGATGGAACACGAAGTCGGAGCCGCTGTCGATCAGGGTGACCTTGCCCGCGTCGAAGGACCCGAGGATCCGGTCCAGGGTGGGCACGGAGGTCGTGAGGGCGGGCCGCGAAATCGCCCGGAGTTCCGGCACCGGGACCAGGACGGGCTCGACGACGAGGGCGATGGAATCCTCCCCGCGATTCGATGGCGATGGCGGTATAAAGTCCGAGGCCGGGGGGAGGGGTGAGCGAAAGTGTCTCTCGAAGGTCTACGCGGACGGGGGCGGCGGAGGCGGGGGCGGTGGGGTCGTGGCAGCGCGCGTTCGAGCGAGCTTTTTCTTCTTGATCGTGGCGGTCTGGACGAAGGCTCCGAGGATGAACACGCCGAGACCGGCTAGCCCGGCCGTCGCGACACCCGCACTCAGGAGGTACAGGCCGAGGGCGAGAAGCAGTCCTCCGATCGCGGCCGTGATGATCCCGATGATGTCGTCGATGAAATAATAGGAGATGGCGAAGACGACGATCAGGACGAGCAACGCCCCGACGAGGGCGGCATCCAGGGACCCCTCTGTGAACCGGGCTTGGCCGCCGAGGAGACCGTACACGACCGCGGCCGCGAGGAGGCCGACCAGGAACGCGAGGGCCACCTTCACGAGCTTCGTGAACAGGATGCTCCCGATCACGGCGCCGACCAAGGCCAGGATGAGGCCGATGACGACGCCGCCGAGGGCCGCGCCGAACAGGAAGCCGACCGCGCTCCCGAGGAGGGCGCCGATCATCGACATGACGGTCGACCAAAGGCCGTGGCCGTAGAACGCGAGGGCGAGGCCCGTGACGATCAGGATCGCCGCGAGGATGTACGTGACCTCCGGACCGAAGTTCAGCCCGGGGATCGCGGCGGCAGCGGCCATGTCTATCGATTCGGCTCGCCCTATAAATAAACAGCGCGGGCGTTCTCTGACGCCGCACGAACAGACTAGCCTCGGCCGAAGACATCGTCCGCGCGCTTCGCGATTTCCTGCAGCCGCCCTTCGTCGACCACGCCGGCCCCGAGGATATGCTCCCGCACATTCTCGTTGTCGTAGTCGAGCACGTCGATCACGGTCGGGATGCGGATGGCATCGCCGATCACCGCGACGGTCCGCAAGGGGAGTTTCGCGATGATGTTCTCCCACATCTTCTTGTCCGGGACTCCCGCGAGAGCCGCCTCCACATCGGACGGTTCCTTCAGCGACATGACGAGGCGGTTCGCGAGCTGGCTGCGTACCTCGTCGGAGATGCGAGACGGCCGCTGGTCCACGAGGGCGAGGATCAGGTTGAACTTCCGCGTCTCCCGCGCGAGGCGGCTGAACGTGTGCGCGTACGGCGCGATCTCGGGGCTCAGGAACTTGTGGGCTTCCTCGAGGAACAAGACGAGTCGCGGATATTCCTCGTTTCGTTCCGTATACAAGTCGAACAGGCGGCGGGAGAGGATGTTCGCGACGAACAGGTACACCATCTGGTCCGTGCCGTAGTCCCCGAAATCGAGGACGACGCTCTTCCCGTCGCGGATCGCCGCGAGGATGTGGTGGAACGCGTCTTTGCCCTCCTTCGTCTCCTTCAAGAACGGAAGGCGGTCCAGCCGGCCGATTCGGCGCTTGAGGCCCTGCAAGGACATCTCGTGGGCTCGCTCGGCTCCGAGCACTTCCATCGAGGCCTCCTTCACGGTCGAGATGAGATCGCGGCCAGCGCGCCCTTTCGCGATTTCGTACAACGTGTCGACCATCGGCGCGGTAAGATCCTGCAGGGCGACGATCAAGTCCTCCGGTGTGATCTCGCGGGGGTCGAGGACGAACGGCCTCGCCTCCTTGTTCTTCGGATCGAGGGACAGGATCTCGACCTTCCTAGGGAAGAAGAACTTCAGGCCCTCCGTGTTGTCGGTCGCGCTGAAGACGCCGTATTCGCCGTGCATGTCGAAGATCAAGACCGACCCGACGTCCCGCGACAGGATGCCCGCGCACACCAGTTTGTTCAGGATCGACTTGCCCGTCCCGGTCCGACCGAAGATGGCGAACGGTTTCTCGACCAGCTTCTTCATGTCCAGTTGCACGTGGAACGGTTCGACACCTGTGATCGTTCCAAAGGTAGCCGATGTCTCCGTCACTTCGTAGATCCGCTCGACGTCCTCGCGCGTCGCGTGTCGACAGGCGGAGAAGTAGGGCGGAATTGTCTGTGGCTCGCTCAGTTTCTTCGTGTCTCGGTCCACGAGTTGGATCATGCGGAGCTTTGCCTTGCTGTAGAAAATCGGACCGCCATATCCTTCATGTGTCTCCGGGCGGGGCACAATGACATCCGCGATCGTCGAACCCGCAAGTTGGTCCGCAATATCGCTCTCCTCGTTCAACACGTCCTCGACGAGACAATAGAAGTCGTATCGCGCGCCCTCGACGATGACGGGGAATGCAATCTTCAGCTCCTCGGGATTGCCGAGTTGGAGCTTCGCGACGAGGCCCTCGATCACGGACGCGGCGACGATCTCCCCGATCTTCATCGCAGGTCCCTCGCGACCTTGTCCAGGTATTCGTGGAACGCACTCCGCTTCCGTCCTTCCACCTGTGTCAACCCGTCAAGGATCGTCCGCACGTCAAGTCCCATCCGGAGGGCCATCTTCATCACGCTCTCTTGGTACACGGGTTTGAGCTGCCGCACGGTGACCGCCATGCGATGTGCTTCGATGAGGGGCCATGGATAGCCGACGGACACGAGGCTCTTCCCGTACGATGCGAGCTGCCCGAACGCTTCGTCGGGTCGGTCGCGGAACGTGCCGAGGTCCACGCGGAACCACTTCCGCGCCCTCGGATGCAACCGGGCGTAATAGATGTCTCCAAAGAGGAGGCCCTCCTTCAGCGCCTCTGCGGCCTTCGGAGCCCGCGCGTAGGCGAGGGCGTCGGGCGGCAGTCGGTCCTGGCAGCGGGCCATGAGCTCTTCGTCCGTGAGCGTGTGGCCGAACGCGTGGAGCTGACTGTCCTTCGAGATTCCGACGAGCAGGTGTCCGCGCTTCTCGCACACTTGGAGGAGCCGTTCCATCACCGAGAACTGTTTCGGGAACTCGGACAGTGTGCCGTCGACGGCCACGATGCAATTCTCGATGTCGTCCGCGAAGTTGATCGCGGTCTGTCCTTCGATCAGCCGGCGGTATTCGTTCACCATGTCCCGCGGCTGCTCCTCCCGTCGCTCCTTCGTGAACTCGAACAGGGAGCGGTGCAGTTCGTCCTGGGTCGCAACGAACTCCTCGAACGTCGAGACGCCGACCATGCGCTGCACGAGGCGCCAGTCCTTCCGCCGGAACCCATGGCCGTCGAATGCGTAGCGCAGCAGTCCGACGGAAATCAGAGCAAGCCACCAGCTGGAGAGATTCAGCAGGAAGGAATAGGAACCATCGACCGCGATCATGTCCATCGCGGGGTCGGCACAACGAAAGGTCCGGAAATCCGGGATTTCTTCTGGCGGTAGCGGCACGTCCCGGTGGTGCTTGACGAGGAGCTCGAGCTCCCGACGCATGTCGTCGACGTAACTCATGCGAGGACTTCCGCCCGCGACTCCTGGTTCGGCGTCATCGTGACCCGGATCCGGCCGGGGAACTTGTCCGCGACCTCGGCGAGGTGGGTGATCAGGATCACCTTCTCGAAGACCTCGCCCATCCGCAGGAGCTTTTGGACGAACAGCTCGCGCGAGACCTCCGTGTCCAGCGAACCGAGATCGCCCTCGTCGATAAACAGGGTCTTCATCCGGCCGAACGTACGGCCGATTTGCGGCATCGAGGCGAGCTCCCGGGCGATTGCGAAACGCAGGGCCGCGTTGATCTGCGTCTTCTCGCCGCCGCTGAACTCGGCCACGTCGTGCCACTGGCCGTCGACGCCTTGGACCAGGATGCGGATTCCGTGGCCGCGGCCTTCCTCGTACGTCTCGAGTCGGATCCGCCCGAAGCGGCTGTCCGTGAGTTCGGAGAGGTTCTTCGATGCCTCGATCTCCAGTTCGGGCAGGAGCTGGTCGACCGCGTACATCACGACGCCACGCTTGTGGAACACGCGATTCACCAGGACGTCATAGATCTCGAGTTCCCCGCGAAGTGCCTCCCGCTGGCGTTCCGACTCCTTCAGTTTCTTCGCGTCCGTTTCGAGAGCCGCGATCTGTTCCTTCAACGCCTTCGCCTGTCCCTCGAGGAGATGCCACGCCTTCCGTTCCGCATCGAGTTCTCCCTGGAGGGTTTCGAGCTTCGCCCTCGAAGCGGCGAAGGCGTCTTCCGATGACCGAAGCCCCGCGAGGTCCGTTTCGAGAGCCGCGCGTTCGGCCTCAAGCGCCGTACGCTGAACCTCCAGATCGGCCAGTCGAGCACTCACATCGCCGACCTGCCGCAGGAGGATCGCAAGTTGATCGAGCCGCTTCCTCTTCGCGGCTTTCTCCAGGACGGAGTGACTGACGGTGTCTAGTCGCTTCTCGTCCGCCTCCGTGAACGGGATCGCGTCGAGCTGTCGGAGCGCCTCGATCTTCGCATCGTCCAGGGGCTGGATGAGCCGATGGCTGTCGTCCGCCTCGTGACGGAGGTCGTCCTTCAGTTGCTCGAGCTGCCTCTTGTATTCCGTGAGGACGAAGGAATCCTGATCGATGGAGGCGACCTTCTCGTGGACTCGGGCCAGCGCCTTTTCCGCGCGGGCCTGTTCCTCGCTGAGTTCCCGCACCAGATCCGCGCGGTCCGCGAGCCACGCCAGCTCGCGGGCGATTCTTGTCACCCGTTCCTCCAACCGCCCTTCGTCCCGGAGGGAACTGAACGCCGTCTCTCGGTCGATGTCCGTCCGAAGCGAGGCGACCTTCCGATGCAGCTCATCGATCCGGTTCTTGATCTCGTCCCGGCGCTTCTCGTGCTCCCGTTTCGCGAGATCGAACTCCCGCTCGGATGCACGGGCTGCGGTTTCTCGTTGCTGGTGCGTCGCCTTCGTCTCCTTCAGGCGGTCGAGTTCCTCGCGCAGGCGGTCGAGGTCGTTCGTCTCTTTCTCAAGGGCGGCTCGTTCGGGCTCGAGCTTCGCGGCGATCTGCCCCTGGTCCCGGACCTCCGCGACTCGAGCCTCAAGGGCCTTGAGCCGGGTCGTGCGGTCTTCCAGGGCCGAGGACGATCGGACCCAACGTTCG
>Ga0209239_1002091_pt1 | contig 11939 bp, 10 predicted proteins | sample GraSoi013_2_20cm_FD_185824 | JGI IMG/M metagenome (GOLD analysis project Ga0209239, IMG submission 185824) | Grasslands soil microbial communities from the Angelo Coastal Reserve, California, USA - Sample 10_02_2013_2_20cm (SPAdes) (version 2) | ecosystem: Environmental > Terrestrial > Soil >...
CACGCAGGATAGATACCGTGGGGTGATCGAGAATTACTTGCAGCCCGTCTTTGGCAAGTTGCCTCTCCGAGACCTCACGCCGCTGACGATCCAGCGGTATTTCTCCAACATGGCAACGTCGAAACTCTCGCATGAGTCGCGGGACAAAGTTCGCGATGTGCTTTCAAGCATTCTCGGATCTGCGGTGAGATACAGCTTGTTAGTTTCAAATCCGGTTGAAAACGTCCGTATGCCAGCGGAACGTCGAGGCCGAAGAACTTCCAAGCCGTACCTCTATCCCAAACAGTTCGAGGAACTCGTAGTTTTGATTCCAGAGCCCTACGCTTCGCTCGTGTACGTGGCAATCTACACCGGGCTTCGCATAAGCGAACTGGCGGGGCTTCGCTGGAATGACGTGCATGAGGGTTCAATCACAATCGACGAACGATTCTGCCGTGGCGACTGGGGAGCACCAAAGAGTGATGCGTCGAACGCCACAATCGCAGTCAACCGCTCGGTGATTCAGCGGATTCATCGCCTGAAGCTTCTGACCGTCGAAGTAAAGGCGGGCTTGGCCGTGCGGAAATATCGCGTCGTAAAGTCCGATGGACCTAACAACTTGGTATTCCAGTCGGTGCAAAAGGGACTGCCTTTGCGCGATAACAACATCCTTCGCCGATTCCTAAAACCAGCGGCGAGGGCAATAGGACTGCCTTGGGTGAACTGGCAAGTGTTGAGGCGTTCCCACGCGACCTGGCTGAAGATGGCCGGAGCCGACGTGAAGGACGCCCAAGCCCAAATGCGCCATGCTCACGCAAGCACGACTCAGGATATTTACCAGATGTTCGTTCCTGAGTCACAGCAACGGGCCGTGGAAAAACTGAGCAGTCTAAGCCAGAGGGTAAACTGATTCTGGTTCAGAAGTGGAGCCAATTGGAGACAGGAACAGGAAATGGAAGCTGCTAACAGATTGAAAATATGGTGGCCAGGGACGGAGTTGAACCGCCGACGCCAGCCTTTTCAGGGCTGCGCTCTACCACCTGAGCTACCTGGCCACGCTGCCATCCAAAGCTTTACTGGGCCGAGATCTGCGAGCTGCCTGAAACATGCTGGGACGATCGCGGAGCTGCCACTGCGGTCAGTCAAACGATGGAATCTGTGGAACGCACCGATTATAGCAATCAAGCTATATTCGCTCAACGCAGAGACTTCTGCGGGAGGTTCATTCCAATTCTTCCGAGTGTCCAGCGGCAACCGTGAAAGCACATCGATCGGATGCGAACCAATATGGAATTTCTCGATAGTCCGCCACGTCAAAGACTGCGAGGTCAGCGTCCTTCCCTGGCTCTATCGTTCCCTTTCGTTCCTGCAATCGCAGGGCGCACGCGCCGTTGATAGTCGCTGCCGCAATGGCTTCCGCCGGCGACATCTTCATTTGCGTGCAGGCCAGCGACATTACAAACGGCACGCTGGGTGTGGGCGACGAACCTGGATTGTAATCCGTAGCCAACGCCACCGCCACACCGGCCTCAATTAGCTTTCGCGCTGGGGGGAAGCTCTGCATGCCGAGGAAATAATTTGCTCCGGGCACGAGCGTCGCTACTATGTTTCGCTCCGCCAGCTCGGCGATGTCCGACTCATTCACGTGGTCCAAGTGGTCGAAGGATGCGGGATGAAATCGTAACAGCGGTTGCAACTCAGTTTCACTCAGTTGGCCAACGTGGGCCCGTACTTCCAGGCCGTGACGCATAGCGGCTTCAAATATTTTCTCTGTGTCTTGTGGCGTGAAGGCTCCCCGCTCCGTAAACACATCCACAAACTGTGCCAGCTTGCGCGACGATGCCTGCGGGATCATCTCTTCGCAGATAATCTCGACGTATTCTTGCGAGCGGTCCTTAAATTCTTTGGGGACGGCATGCGCCCCCAGTAGCGTCGAGACCACGGTTCCGGGCCAATGCTCGGCTGCCTCCTGGATCGCCTCCAGAGATTTCAGTTCCGATTCCACCGTCAGTCCATAACCTGATTTGGCCTCAACCGTGGTGGTGCCTTGTTCCGCCATTTCTTGCAATCGAGCCAAAATTTTTTCTGCTAACAGAGACTTGTCTGCCTTCCGTACTTCTTCGACACTGGATCGAATGCCTCCGCCAGAGCTGGCAAGCTCCTCGTACGTTGCGCCTGGAATACGCTTCTCAAAATCCGACAGCCGGGGAGACAGGAATACTGGATGAGTGTGGGAATCCACAAAGCCAGGCAATACCACTTGGCCGTGACAATCGAGCTCAATCACCTTGTTGCGATTGTTCTTCAGCCATGGATCTTGTAGCGCATCGGGAGTGCGGCTCACGGAAACGATCTTCCCGCCTACACATAGCACTGCTCCATTTTCAATAATTCCCAATTCCTTGAGCTTACGGCCTCGACGTGGGCCAGGATGGCCGGATTCAGATCGCAGCGTGATGAGCTGGCCGATGTTCACCAGCAGCAATGGCCGGTCTGGTTTGGATTGCTTCAAGTGTCCCCATAATGCACGCCGGACCGCCCACCCCGGCTGCCCGGCCGGCTCGGTTTATCAGAATATTAGCTGCTCATTGGAATTTTCACACCGTTCTTTTTCGCGAACTCTTGCGCTTCCTCGTATCCTGCGTCTGCGTGGCGGATGACACCCATTCCCGGATCGGTATTTAATACGCGTTCGATGCGCTTCGCCATCAGGTCGCTACCGTCGGCCACTGTCACCTGTCCCGCGTGTAACGAGTAGCCGATTCCAACGCCACCACCGTTGTGAATCGAAACCCAGGAGGCGCCTGCCGCGGTATTCAACAGTGCGTTCAGCAGCGGCCAGTCCGCTACTGCATCACTACCGTCTTTCATGTTTTCGGTCTCACGGAAGGGAGAAGCCACCGAGCCGCAGTCCAGATGGTCGCGTCCAATCACGACTGGGGCCTTGATTTTACCCTTCTTGACCAAATCATTGATGGCCAAACCAAACTGTGCCCGTTCCCCATATCCCAACCAACAAATGCGCGCAGGCAGTCCTTGAAACTTGATTCGTTTTCGTGCCAGATCAATCCAGCGACGAAGAATTCGATTGTCTGGGAATAGTTCCAGCACCAGTTCGTCGGTGACCGCGATGTCGGACGGCTCCCCCGAAAGCGCCACCCAGCGAAAGGGTCCTCGTCCCTCGCAAAACAGTGGACGTATATATTCCGGCACGAAACCGGGAAAGTCGTATGCGTCCTTTACTCCGTGCTGGAACGCGAAAGTCCGAATATTGTTGCCATAGTCGAAAGTCACCGCCCCCATTTTCTGCAGTCGCAGCATGCCTTCGACGTGTTGTGCGATTGCATCCAGCGAGCGCTCCTGGTACCCCTGCGGATCGAGCTGGCGAAGTTTAACTGCTGCTGAGAGCGTCATTCCGTTCGGTACGTAACCATTCAGCGGATCGTGCGCAGAAGTTTGATCGGTGAGGATATCCGGCACCACGCCTCGCGCGGCTAGTTCCGGAATAACGTCAGCACAGTTCCCTACCAGGCCGACAGAAACATTTTCTTTTTTACGGATCGCGTTCTTCAAAATGCGCAGCGCCTCGTCAAGCGAGGTCACCATGAAGTCGCAATAGCCGGTCTTCAATCGCTTTTTGATTCGTTCCGGATCGACGTCAATTCCCAGGAAAGCGGCTCCAGTCATGGTCGCAGCCAGAGGCTGGGCGCCACCCATGCCGCCCATCCCGCCACTCACGATTAATTTGCCCGCCAGGTAGCCGCCAAAGTGTTTTTCGCCGGCAGCGGCGAAGGTTTCGAAAGTTCCCTGCACAATTCCTTGCGACCCGATATAGATCCACGAGCCCGCAGTCATTTGCCCGTACATCATGAGCCCGGCACGCTCCAGTTCGTTAAACTTCTCCCAATTGGACCAATGCCCCACCAGATTGGAATTCGCGATCAAGACGCGCGGCGCATACTCATGGGTTTTGAAAATGCCCACCGGTTTTCCGGATTGCACCAGTAGGGTTTCGTCATTTTCGAGATTCTTCAGCGCATTCACGATAGCGTGATAAGCCTGCCAACTGCGCGCCGCCCGGCCGGTTCCGCCATAAACCACCAAGTCCCGCGGCCGCTCGCCCACCTCTTCGTCGAGGTTGTTCATGAGCATCCGCATAGCCGCTTCCTGCTGCCAGCCTTTGCAGGAAAGGGTTGTACCGCGCGGGGCCCGGATGGGAGTGTAGGTTGAAGAAGTGATCTCGGTTTCCACCGGCATAGACAAGATGGTAGTGCTTTAGCGGAAAGTGTTCAAATTCGTGGGACTCTTGGGAAGAAGGTACGAACTTGTTGTCCTACCAGCTGCTATAGGCGGTGCCGCTGGTTGATATCAGACTTGATCCGCTGTGCACGTCCGTAATTCCCGTTTCCTGTTGATCGACTGAGAGCGAGTAGTCTTCCTGGTCCACCGTCCAACTATCGTTCTTGCCGGTGAATGGATCGATTGGGATTTGCTTGATGTATTGGGCTTGAACCAGATCTTCCAGCGACTGCGGAGCTTTCTGCTTGTCCAGCGTGTATTGCGAGATCAAAGAACGGAGAGTGAACAAATTCTGCAGCAATACGGATTCTTTAGCCCGCAGGATGGATTGGTTGTAAGCCGGAATGGAGATGGAAACCAGGATCAGAATCAGGCTGATGACGATCATCAGCTCGATCAAGGTGAATCCCCGGTTCCGATTTCTGTGTTTATGGACGCCTGCCATTTACCAATCCTTGTACGGTGTACCATCCAGCGCGGTGGCTTGCGATTTGGTGTACACATCGAATACGTTCTGTCCGCCCCAGGAATCGGACGCTGGATCGTCCGCCATCGAGCGCAATCCCCATTCATTCGTTCCCGTCATCGGATCCACTGGGATCCGGCGCAGGAAACGCACTTTCTTTCCGCCGACGTCTAGGCCATTCACCAATGTTTCCAAATCCGGAGGATAGCCTTCGGTTCCCACCTTGGTCTGGAATGCGCCGCGATCGGCGGAGTCTTTGTAGCGGTCGATGGCGTCACGCACTTCCCACAAGTCACGTCGCAACTCGTGCTCTCTTTCCCGCTTGATAGTTACTCTCGCCAGAGGAAGAGCCATTCCGGTCAGGATGACCAGAATCGCCGTCGCCACGATCAACTCGATCAAAGTGAATCCGCGCGTTTTTGGGGAAGAAATATTTTTTGGAACTGCTAAATTCATTTTGAATACTCGGATCACTGGTTCGTGAAGACGGCGTGCGGGTCGCGCTACTGCACGCTAACCGTTGCCACTCCTCCAGCCACGGGCAGGGCCTGCATAGCCGGATCGCGCGCACCACCCCTTGAGATAGTCAGTTGGGACTGTCCGCTGGCTTTAGCGAGAAAAGTCAAAGTCACAACCGCACCTTGTCCGGAAACTCCTCCCGAGCCCGGCGGCCTGGTGGCTGTGATTTGCAGCGCGCCACTCTGCTCATCGTCGCGATGCACCACTGCGACGGCCTGTCCGTCTTGTGAGAGGAAGCCTCCGTTGGAGATGTTCACTACTTGCAAAAGCTTGGGATCATAGCTGACCTGCAAGGGCACGGAATATACGTTTTGCGCCCCAGTCAGCAGTACATTCACTGCAAACGTAGCTCCTGCCGGTTGACTGATAGCCGGCGGATCGAATACGAAACTCGCTCCTCCGGGCACGAAAGCCTGGGGCGGCGAGGCCTGCTGCGGGTTTGCAGGTGGCGCGGTCGTCGGAGTTGATGGCTGCGATGCCGGCGCTGTGGTCTGGCCCGGAGCGGCAGCCGGAGTTGCTGGCCGGCTCACGCGTCGTAATTCAATTGCGCTGGCCGTCCCCACCTGCAGCGCCCGCTGGTTCAGTTCGCTGAGTTCCTGTCCTCGAACGATGTGCGGAATCAGGACAAAGACGATTTCATTTTCCTTATGCTCTGTATTGGTCTGCGAAAACAGATACTTCAGAATCGGAACCTGGGCCAGTCCCGGAATCCCGCTCAGCGATTTGATATCCTGATCCTCCAGAAGTCCACCCAGCAGATTTACTTCCCCTTCCTTCAGCCGGATTTCATGCTCGATCTTTCTTTGTCCGATTACCGGCTGGTCAATGCCGCCAATGTTGACCCGCGACGTCACTGAGGAGATATCCAACATCACTTTCAGTGTGACTTCTCGTCCAGCATGCACCCTTGGCGTTATATCGATGTTCACGCCTACATCGAGGTATTGAAATTGGGTATTTACCAGCGGATTGATGCCCACCCCGCCGATGCCAGGTTGGAACGATCCCGTGGCCACCGGGACCTTGTCACCAATTTTAAGCGAGGCTTTTTGCCCATCGACTGCCCGTATCTGGGGATTTTGGATCAGCTTCACGCTGCTATCACTGAACAGCGCCGTTGCGGTAGCCGGGGGGATTGTCACAGTAAAATCGGTCGCGTTCAGATTTCCCAGCCGGTTGAGGTTGATCTGATTCGGGGTGCCGGTCGTCGTAGTACCGGTGGTGGTCGTACCCGTTCCAGTCGTGGTGTTGATATTGTTCTGCAGCGCGACAGTAGCGCTGGTGGGCGGGCTGATGCCCAAGTTACGCATTTTGTCTCGGCTGATCTGCATAACCGCCACTTCTACGATCACTTCGGACTTGGCCTTGTCCAGATCGCCCACCAGCTTTTCCGCCAGTGCGATCTGGTCAGGAGTGCCGCGGACCACCAGTGCTCCTTGTGAGTTCAACGGCTGTATCCGGGAGATCTCCAGAATCTGACGCAGCGCATTGACGACATCTTGCAGTTCCGTGGGTTGAGAAAGATTGGCCAGGTAAAAAGTCTTAATGACGCTTTGTTCAATGTCCTTGCGCTTTGCCGGTGTGTCGCTGGCCACAAAGATGGTATTGGGGGTAACCGCACGCCAGAATGTTTTCGACTCTAAAGCGATAATCTGTAACGCTTCTTCCAGCGTCACTCCATTCAGTTCGATGCGGATGCGCCGCGACGTATAGTCGGGATCGAACAACACATTGATTCCCGCCAGCTTGCCCACAGTGTCGTAGATCACCTTGGTGTCTTCGGTGAGTTTCAGAGTGATAGGGACATTCGAGATGGCCGCCAGGTCCACCGGACCTTGCGCGTCGTCCAACCGCTTCTGCAGGCCCGTGCGGGGAGGCGCCGCTGCCTGGGGCGACGGCCCAGCGCTGGCCGCGTCGATCATCTTTTGCGTGCGACGGATTTCCTGTTGCGCAATAGAGCTGGCGGAATCAATTTCTGCCGCTTTTCGGAACTCCGCCATCGCGTCGTCTAACTTGCCCGCATCACGCAACAATTGGCCGCGGTGTACATGCGAAGCCCCGGCCAGGAAGCGTGTCCGTTCATAGGAAGCCCGGTACTGAATGTCCCTGGGCTTGAGCTCATAAGCCTGCTTGTAATAATCGTAGGCTTCTTCATAATTCTGCCGCGCTTCCGCATCCTTCCCTTTGTTGTACAAGGACTTGGCCTTATCAGCGGCGGCGGGCAGGGTAATAGCCACGACGAGCATAACGATAGCTGCCGGGCGTATCAGGCGTTTCATCACTGGTTCCTCGCAGACAGTCTTCCCTTGGGGCTCGGCCATGGCCCTGGGCGGGTAGCTTTAATTTGCGTTGAAGAAGACAAAAGCTGCGTGATTATAACATCGCTCCAATACTTCGGAAGTGACTGCTGTGGTAGCAGTTACTCAGTAGGCTTAGTCCCTATAGCCAAGGCTGCAAATCGGTCTCAGGTGCTAGGTGCCAGGTCTCTGCCTTCCAGTGTCCCGCGACGCCAAGCTGATATTGGCGACCCGGCAGCTGAGACCCGTCACGCGTGACCGCTTCTCGACCCCTTCCCTGCTGTGAGATAACTTACTCAGCCATGGCCCGTCAGCCCATACATCCGACCCGTCCCAATCCAGAGAAAAATCCCCGCCGCGATCCCACCGCAGCCGGCCAACGGGATGCCTCTGTGAATAGGATCGCTTCGCATAACTATTTCTTGCTGGAAAAATTTGAGGCCGGAGTGGCCTTGACCGGTACCGAGGTCAAATCGATCCGGGCCGGCCGCGCCAATCTAAAAGACTCCTACGGTCTTCTCAAGGACGGGGAGTTGTGGCTGCTGAACTGTCATATCGGCCCCTACGAGCACGGCAACATTTTCAATCACGCTCCCCTTCGAACCCGCAAACTACTGGTCCACAAAGAGGAAATCCGTAAGCTGATTGGCAAGACACAGCAACGCGGGCTCACCCTAATTCCCACGCGCATGTACTTCAAGAATGGGAAAGTGAAAGTTGAGCTGGCACTCGCCAAGGGCAAGCAGCTGTGGGATAAACGCGAAACCGAACGCCGCAAAACTGCCGATAAAGAAGCCCGCGAAGCAGTAGCGAGGGGCCGGAAGCGGGACTAGCGCCGTTGTTGGGCTACTTAGGGTAGGTTTTGACATCACGCATTGTGGGTGTTTACATCGCCGGTTCTATCAATGAGGTAGCGCAGAGCCCCATCGACACATGAGTCCAAGTTCGCGTCCGTGTCGAGAACGAGTTTAGGGTGGTCGATAGGCTCCCAAGCCTTTCGGATTTGGCGATAGAGCTCCGGCGTGCGATTGGCGGCGGGGTGGGTGTTTTGCGCCACCGCTTCCGCCAGGCGTCGGAGCGCGGTCTGCTCCGCACAGACGCACTCCAGCGTGGCCGAAGTGCTACCCACCTGCATGCAGAATTCGATCACGCGCTCCCGCTGGTATCGCCGCGAGAACGTACGGCCATCCAACAGAACGTGGAGTTCGGCATCCTTAGCCAGCAGATACGCGGCAGTTTGCAGCATAATTTCCTGGCAGAAATCGTCCTGCGCCAGCGAATACTCGACGTGCGCCGGCTGGAAGAGCGCCGCTCGAATTGCGTCCTTATCGAGAACCGCGCCCGGAAGCCGCTGCGCCAGCGCTCGCGCCACCGTGGTCTTACCCGTACCGGGCAGTCCCGCCATGATCACGATCATAGATAAGTCCCAGCTAGAGCGCGCGCAGCCACGAGAAAGTCTCGACCAGGTTCTGCGACTGGAATACGAGCGATCCAGGCACGATGACATCAGCGCCGGCGCGGCGCAGGAGAGGCACGGTATGGGAACGGATGCCGCCATCGGCGATCAGCCGGACGCGAGCGCGCCGTTCGCCCAGCATAGACGCCGCGCTTACCAGACGGTCGCAGGCTTCCGGCGCCAGATCCTGGCCTTTGACGCCTAACCCCGTACCGAGCAGAAGTAGAGCGTCAATGCGGTCGAGGTAAGGCTCGGAGGCGGTAAGGGGAGTGTCTAGGCGCAACGCCAACCCGGCTGAACGGCCCACGCGAACAATGGCTTGGATGGCCGCTCCCGCCTCGGATTTGCCCACCTCCGCGTGTACCGTGATCAAGTCAGCGCCGCTAGTCACGAAGTCCTCAATAATGGTCGTGGGGCGCTCGACCATCAGGTGAATGTGAAATGGTCGTTTAGTCAGCGGACGCAAGGCGCGGATCAGGTCCGGAAAGAACAGCAGACTGGGGGCGAAGCGTGCGTCGGAGACGTCGAGGTGAAACGAGTCGGCGAATGGATCAACGCGCTCAATCCCAGCCGCTAAGTTGGCGAGATCCGCCGACCACAAGGAGACGTCGGCCAGGAGGCGCGTATGCGGCAGATCCTGCCAGCCGCTCGTGTTCAAAATGCACCAGCCGCGGTGGCTCGTTCCGTCGAGGCACGGGGCGGTGCTCCGTGGATATGACACGAGCTCATTCGGTTAATAGTATAAGGTCGCCATTCTGGGGAGCGCCTTATCGGCGGGGCGCCGCACAGGAAACTGACTGCTTGGGGGCTGTGCTGCTGAATTCCTTCGCTCCCTCCAGCTCTCGCATTGCCCGGCCCTTGCACTTTTCCCTATTCGCAAACGATACTAAAAGAATTCCCTATGAAGACAAATCTTTCATTCGCTAATCCTGTCGAACTCCAAACCGAATGTCTCGTTGTCGTGGCACTCGACCACGGCCAAATGGAAAAGACCGAGGTCTCCGTCGAGACTAACCAGGCCGAAATCAAGGACGCTGTCACCGATGTCATCGCCAGCCGTGAGGTCACGGCAAAGATCTTTGAGCCTACCCTGTTGCATCGTCCTGCCAAGCTGAAGGCCAAGCGCTTGCTGCTTTTGGGTGGTGGCAAGGCCAAGGATTTTTCGTCCTTCGAACTGCGCCGACTGGCAGGGGCTGCGGTGCGTACCCTGAAAGCTCGCGGGCTTCGCAGCTTTGCTTTTGTTGCTCCCAACAATATCGCCGGTGAAGATGCGGTAAAAGCCATTGTCGAAGGCGCATTCGTAGGCAACTTCGATTCCGATACCTACAAGAGCGATCGCAAGGACCAGAACATCGATGCTTTGACCGTGGTGGCGCATGGCGACCAAGCCCGCGTACAACGAGCCATGAACGAGGCTGGCATTATCGGCGAATCGCAAAACTTTACTCGCGAATTGGTGAATGAACCGAGCAATCGCATGACGCCCACTATGCTGGCCGAACACGCCCGCAAAATGGCCGACGAAGTCGGTTTGAAGTGCGAAGTGTATGGCGCTGACAAGATTAAGTCGCTCAAGATGGGAGCATTCTGGGGTGTAGCCCAAGGCTCAGATGAACCGCCGGCGCTGATCGTGTTGCGATACGAACCGCCGAACGCGCCCGCGAGTCCCGTTCTCGGGCTGGTGGGAAAAGGCATTACGTTTGACACCGGCGGCATCTCCATCAAGCCTGCGGATGGCATGGAGAAGATGAAATACGACATGGCGGGGGGCGCTGCCATGCTGGGCGCCATGCGCGCGATTGCGCTGCTAAAACCGAAAGTGAAAGTCACCATGATTGTCTGCGCGACGGAGAACATGCCGTCAGGCAAGGCACAGAAGCCTGGTGACGTGCAAATTGCCATGTCGGGCAAATCAATCGAGATCATCAACACCGATGCCGAGGGACGCCTGGTCCTCGCCGATGGCCTCTTCTACGCCCGCCAACTCGGCTGCACTCATTTGATTGATGCTGCCACACTGACTGGAGCCGTCGTAGTTGCCCTCGGCTATGTCAACGCCGGGGTGTTCGCCAATGACGAGAAAATGTATCAGCGTTTCCACCAGGCGCTGGAAAAAGCCGGCGAGAAGATGTGGCGCATGCCGCTCGACGAAGAGTACAAAGAGAACATTCGCTCCAACATTGCCGATATTGTGAACTCCGGCGGACGCTGGGGCGGCGCCGTCAACGCCGCCATGTTCCTGAAAGAATTCGCCGAAGACACGCCCTGGCTTCATCTCGATATCGCCGGTACCGCATGGATGGAGGACGCCAAGCCTTGGATCGCAAAAGGCCCATCAGGGATTGCAGTGCGAAGTCTGGTGGAGTTTGCCAAGGCTTTCGCCGGATAACCGGATCGCTGTCGCATTAGATTTTCCTCGGGTTAGCGTAGAATCGCACTCAATTTCACCCTGGAGGTTTTCTATGAAAGGCTTGTTCCTGGTAGGGCTAGTCGTGTTGATCCTGGGCATTGCTTCTTTCTTGGTTCCCATTCCCCACTCCGAGACAGAAGGCATCAAAGCGGGCGATATGAGTATCGGCGTGCAAACCCATCACAGCGAAAAGCTCAATCCGATCATCGGTGTCGTGATGGTCGTAGCGGGCGCGGGGCTGATGATCGCCGGACGAGGCGGTAAGGCTTAATCTTTACCGATCACGCGTCGTTCACATCACCGGCGGCACACTGATACCCATCACTGCCAAGGCGCGGATCAGTTCGCGGCGCACCACGGCGACTGTGGTCAGCAAAAATTTCTTTCGTCCTTCGTCTGGTTCCGAAAGAATCGGGTAGCGATGGTAGAAGTAGTTGAACTGTTGCGCCAATTGAAATGCGTGCTTTGCCAAATAAGCGGGCTCGGCAGTTGCGATGCACTGGTCGATAATGT
>Ga0209239_1002092_pt1 | contig 11934 bp, 11 predicted proteins | sample GraSoi013_2_20cm_FD_185824 | JGI IMG/M metagenome (GOLD analysis project Ga0209239, IMG submission 185824) | Grasslands soil microbial communities from the Angelo Coastal Reserve, California, USA - Sample 10_02_2013_2_20cm (SPAdes) (version 2) | ecosystem: Environmental > Terrestrial > Soil >...
GACGGGGATTTCGGCGGACCAGGTGACGCTGTGGTCGCTCGTCATCGGGCTCGTCGCCGGGCACCTGTTCGCGTACCCAGACCGCTGGACCAACGTCATCGGGTTTGCGCTGTTCATCGTCTCGGACATCTTCGACTCGGCGGACGGGCAGCTCGCGCGGCTGCGCGGTACCTCCACCCGCCTCGGCCGCGTACTCGACGGCACCAGCGACAGCCTCCGATTCATCAACCTCTACTTTCACCTCATCTACCGCCTCATTCACACCGGGTTCTGGTGGCCGGGGGCCTTTCTCCTGGGGATGGCGGCGGGACTGGCGCATACCTACCAGGCCGCCGCCGTGGACTTCGTGCGCAACGCGTTTCTCTACATCGGCATTGGGAACAAAGGCGAGCTGGATCTGCCGGAAGATGTCGACCTCGCGCGGCCGGGGGGCGGCTTCGAGCGCTTCGGCGCGCGCGTGTACCGCGACTACGTCGTGCGGCAGGCGCAGCTCTTCCCCCGCACGGCCAAGCTCGTCCGCCTGCTGCGCCGCGGCAGCGTGAGTGAAGGGTTTCGTGCCGAGTACCGCGCGCGTCAGGAGGTCGTCCTCCCGCTGTGCGCCTGGCTCGGGCAGAACATCCGGTTCGTGCTACTCGGCGTGGCGGCGGTCGCCGCGCACGTCTCCGCGTTCCTGTGGATCGAAGCGGTGTGGATGAGCCTGCTGCTCGTGGTGCTGCTGTGGATCCACGAGTGGAACGCCACGGCCCTGGGCGGCCTGCTCGACCCCGAGCGCAATGGCTACGCCCGCGTCACCTGAGCTGAAGCGGTACCGCGGGGCCGTCATCGGGGTGGGAGGCGTCGCGCGACAGTCGCACCTCCCCGCACTGCGCGACGGCGCCACCCTCCGCGACCGCGTCGAGGTCGTCGCGCTGGTGGACAGCGCGAGCGACGTGCCGCCCGTGGATACGATCCCCCTGCTCGGGCGGCGGGAACAGCTCAGCGACCTGGCCCCGCTGGATTTCATCGACATCTGCACGCCCACCGCCTCCCACCTCGAGCTGACCCTGTGGGGACTGCGGCAGGGCTACCACGTGGTGTGCGAGAAGCCCGTGGCGCTCACGCGCGGCGAGGCCGATCGGATCGCCACCGCCGCCCGGACCCACGGGCGCATCGTGATGCCGTGCCATCAGTACCGCCACAATCCCGTATGGATGAAGGTCAAGGAGTGGCTCGCGAGCGGTGCCATCGGCCGCTGGCATTTGGCCGAGTTTTCGGTCCATCGCACCATGGCCGACCCCGGCCGCGTGGCGGTGGGGACGCCCTGGCGCGGTACGAGTGCGGCCGGACGAGGCGGCGTGCTGCTCGACCACGGCACCCATCTCGTGTATCAGCTGCTCGACATCGCCGGCATGCCGGCGAGCGTGAGCGCCTGGACCGGCCGCCTGCGGCACCCCGGCTACGAGGTGGAGGACACGGCGTCGTTGCGGTTCGAGTATCCGGGCCGGCTGGTGACCATGTTCTTCACGTGGGCTGCGCGGGCGCGCGAGAACCGTATCCGGTTCGTCGGGGACGCGGGCGCGATCGAGTGGACCGGCGGCGAGCTCCGTCTCGAGCGGGCCGGCGTGGTTGAGCGGCTCGATTACTCGGTGGAGCTCGAGAAGACGGCGTATCATCGTTGGTTCGCCGGCTTGTTCGAGCGATTCGTCGCGGCGCTCGACCGCGGCGATCCGAGTGCGGCCGCGGGACCCTTCCTGGAGGACATCCGGCGGGTGGCGAGCGTCGTGGAGCACGCGTACGTCGCCGCCCGGAACGGCACCACGGTCGCGATCGCGGACGGCGCGTGAGCCGCAAGCTGCAGCTGCTGCTGTTCGTCTGCGGCTCTGCGGTCTTCGCTTACCTGGTGGCACGCATCGGCGTGGAGCAGCTCCTCGGCGACGCCGTGCGGACCGGTTGGTTGTTCGTGCCGATTCTCCTGCTGTACAGCGTGGTGTGCGCCTGCAACGCGGGCGCCTGGTGGCTCAGCATGGCCGACGAGCCGAGCCGTCCGCCCTTCTGGCGGGCCTACGCGATCACCGTGGCCGGCTTCTCGCTCAACTTCATGACGCCGATGGTCAACGTGGGCGGCGAGCCGTTCAAGATCGCCGCGGTTGCGCCCTGGTTGGGTCTGCGGCGGGCGGCCGGCTCCGTCGTCCTCTACCAGATGCTCCACACCCTCGGCATGCTGCTCAGCTTCCTCACGGCCGTGGTGCTCGGGGCCCTCCTGCTCCCGCCTTACGCGGCGATGCGCGCGAGCCTGGCGCTCGCCTTCGTCGTGCTGGCTGCGCTCGTCCTGCTGCTCTTGACGGGCCACCGGCACGGGGGGCTCGAGCGGCTGTTGGACCTGCTGCATCGCATCCCGCTCGTCGACCGCCTGGCGCGCCGCCTCGAGCCGAAGCGCGCCACACTGGCGCAAATGGACGAGCAGATCACCGAGTTCTATCACCGGCGTCCCCGGCGGTTCGTTCAGGCGCTGGCGCTGGAATACCTCAGCCGGTCGATCTTCATGCTCGAGTACGTGCTCATCGCGATGGGGGTGGGCCTGAACATCACGTTCGCGCAGGCCTACGTTATCGGCGGTCTCACGTCTCTCGTGCAGAACGCCATCTTCGTTGTGCCGTTCGAAGTCGGGACCAAGGAAGGCTCGCTGTACCTCGTGTTCCAGCTGCTGGGGCTCGACCCGGCCCTCGGTGTTTATACCGCCATCGTGAGCCGGCTGCGGGATCTCGTCTGGATCGGCGGTGGGCTCGCCCTCGTGTGGTTCTCGGGACGCCGGGCACAACAGCGCGCCCCGGCGCCATGACGATCGTCACGCACCTCCTCGCGACGACGCTCGGCGTCCAGGCGATGGGTCTGGAGGGGCGGGACAGGGTGCTTGCCTACGCGTTCGGCATGGGCGTCGACATCGACCACGCGGTCAAGGCGCCATTCTACCTCCGGGCGGTCGGTCTCCGAGACAAACGCGGATACTACTGGCGCTCCTCGCTGCAGGAGCCGGTGGCGCTGCTCTGGATCGTGCCGTTGTGCGTGTTTCTCGGAACGCTCTTGCCGATCGTGTTCTTCGCCATGCACGTAGCGATGGATTACAGTGTCCGCTTCGAGAAGATGCCGTTCTACCCGTACTCTCCCTGGGTCACGCGCGGGTGGCTGACGAGCATTCCCGACAAGCTAAAAGAGGGGATCGTCTTCGTCGTGCTGCTGGCGGCCAACGTCGGCGTTTACTGGTTCCGGCATCGTGTTTGACTTCGCCCCCGCGCTCGGGCGCACTCTCGACCGCGCGATCCGGCCGCTGCTGCGGCTCTGCCATGTGACGCTCGGCCTGTCGCCGGCACAGGTGACCTGGGCGGCGTTCGCGGTGAGCGTGGCGGCAGGGGTGGCCGTCGCGACGGGCCGGCCGGGGTGGGCGGGGGGGCTCGGTCTGATGGCGCTCGGCCAGGTGTTGGACGGGATCGACGGCGGCATCGCGCGCCAGTACGGCCTGGCGTCCGACGCGGGGCGGCGGCTCGACACCCTGGTCGACCGTCTGTCCGAGGCGGCGATCTTCGCGGGGTTCGCTTGGGCGGGCCTCGTGTCGTGGAAGCTCGTGCTCGTCGCGCTCGCGGCGATCCTGCTGATGACGAGCATCGCCGACCGCTCGAAGGTCGACCCCGGAGTCAAGCGGTTCGCGCTCTATTTCGGGACCTGGCTTCCGTACCCCCTGATCTTCAGCGTGATCTTCGGCGTCAATCTCGCGGCCTATGTAATCGGGTTGCTCGTCATCGACTGCCGCTTTCAGCTCAAGATGGATGTCCTGGGGGGAGACCTGGATACGGTCGCCTCCCGCGCGGCCAGACTCACCCGCTAGCGCCGCATTAGGCGCGGCCCGTCTCGAGCTCGCGCCCCGGGAGGGTTGCTGCGACGGGGGCGGGCTGCGACGCGTAGATGTATTGCGACGCGAGCACGCCGCACGCGACGATCAGGCCGGCCACGGCGTCCACCGCATAGTGGAACTGGCCATACACCACCGACAGCACCAGTCCGACCGTGAACGGCGTGAGCAGCAGTCCGAGGGGCCGCCAGTAGCGCAGCGCGCACAGCGCGGCGACCACGGCCGCGGCCACGTGCGACGACGGGAAGGCGGCGCCCCACGAGTCGCCGAGGTCGAGCAGCCACTGGGTGGCGCGCGCCGGCCAGACGGACGTGGCCGCGTTGTGGGCGAGCTCGAACGTGTAGCGCGGGCCCGCCACGGGGAAGAAGAGGAAGACCACGTAGCAGATGTAGAAGGTCACCATCACGGCGAAGATCGTGCGTCGCGCCGCGTCCCGCCGCCCGCTGAACCATAGACCGAGCGGCGATGCGTACAGAATGACGTAGTACGCGAGGTAGCAGCCATGCAGGAACCAAGAGAGCAGCGGATTCGGCATCTCGCGGATCCAGCGGTAAGAAAGCTGGGAGCCGAACACCCACAGCTCGAGCCGTTGAATGACTTGGTCGTGCTGGTAGCCGAGATCGACGTTCAGCACGCCGACCTCCGCGTACAGCGCACCGAGCAGCAGCATCGGGTACCAATCGCCCAGGAACCGACCCAGGGCACCGGACTGGCGGGCGAGCGGCGCGACGAGCACGAGCGTCACGAGCAGAGCGTGCGCGGTGAGCAGCAGGTCCCAGCTGGCGTGGTCCTGACCCGAGAACGCCAGGACGGCGGCGGTTGCGACGGCGACGTAGAGCAGGGTGACGATGTCGACGGCGGTGAACCGTTGTAAGACGCTACGACGCCACGTCGTAAGAGACGACTTAAGACATACCGTCGTAGCGTCGTATAGCGGCCTCACAACCACCCCTCCCTCCGATACCAAGCCGCCGTTCGCCGCAATCCCGTTTCCAAATCGGTGTCCGCTCGCCACCCGGCGTCCCGGGTCAAGGCATCGGAGCGGCAGGTCCAGGCCGGGGCCAGGAATTCGGCCGCCTTATCGCCTGACAAGAGTGTCGCCCGGCCCGCGAGGTGCGCGATCGAGCCGATCGTCCAGAGGAGGCCGCGCACGAGGGGCCCCGGCAACGGCACGATGCGCGGCTCCCGTCCCAGCGCCTGCCCGATCGCCCGGACCAGCTCCCGGCTGGTGATCACGGCGGAATGCGCAGCAAAGTACACGCGGGTGGCCGCGGCGGGCGCGGTAGCCGCCGCCACCAGCGCGGCGGCGAGGTCTCCCGCGTAAATGACCGACAGTTCCTGCGATCCGTCACCGAACACCGGCGCCACCCCCATTCGGGCCAGCTTGAAGATCTTGAGGACCTCGCGGTCCCACTCGCCGTACACCGTGGGCGGCCGCACGATGGTCCACGACCCGGCCATCGCGCGCACGAGCAGTTCGGCCGCGAGCTTGCTCTGGCCGTACGGAGTGACGGGGGAGGGCGGACGGGTCTCATCGATTGGTTTCCCCGGTACCGTCGGCCCCGCGGCGGCGAGCGACGAGACGAACACGAAGCGTCCCGGCGGCCCTCCGCCCTGCGCCGCGGCCTCGAGCACGTTCGCCGTCCCGTCGCGGTTGACGTGCATGAACTCGTCCATGTCGCGGGCGCTGATGCGCCCCGCCACGTGGTAGATCACCTCGGCGCCCGCACACCCATCGCGCAGCGCGACGGCGTCCTCCAGATCGCCCCGGACCAGGCGTACATCGGTCCAGCCGAGTGCCTGCGCCTTGGCGGCGTTCCGTACCAGGCACGTCACCCGGTCGCCGCGTGCGCGCAGGGCCTGCACCAGGTGCGCACCGACGAATCCCGTGCCGCCGGTGACGAACGCCCTCACAGGGGTTTGTCGTAGACCCGGTACGTCTTGTAGGGGCTGAAGCCGAGCTGCAGGGCGCCGTTGACCATCGGCGCGTTGTCCTCGAGGATCCAGCCGCCCTCGCCCCAGTAGTAGCCGTGGATGGCGCCCTTGGTCCAGATCCAGTGGTACATCATCGCATCCACGCCGGCCCCCCGGTATTCCTTCAGCGTGCCCAACAACGGTATGCGGCACCGATGAATGCGCCGGGCGTACCACAGAATCTTGGGGATGCCCCAGATCCGGCCGGAGGGATTGTGCTTCAGGGCAACGTTGAAGTCCGGTAGGGCGACCGCGAATCCGATCACCTGGCCCTTCCGCTCCGCGAAGCAGACCAGGTCGGGGACCACGATCGGCTTGAGCTGCTTCGCCAGGTGGTCGATTTCCGCATTGGTCAGCGGCACGAACCCCCAGTTCCGCTCCCACGCCTGGTTGTACAGCGCCTTGACCAACTCCACTTCTTCCTTGAAGCGCTTCATGTTGAGCGGGCGCAGCGTGATTCCCTTGCGCTCCGCGATGACGTTCACCGCCCGCGTGATGCGCTCGGGGGGGTCGCCGTCCGGGCTCGCGAACGCGATCAGATCCTTGGCTTTGGTGAAGCCGTAGCCCTGATGCAGGGCCACGTAGTATGGCGGGTTGTGCGGCATCATGATCGTGGGAGGGGTGTCGAACCCCTCGACCAACAACCCACAATCGTCGTTGACCGATGGGTTCATCGGTCCGCGCATCACCTGGAAGTCCTTACCCGAGAGCCAACGGGCGGCCGCGTCGAACAGGGCGTTCGCCACCGGCTGCTCGTTCACGCTCTCGAAGAAGCCGTAGAACCCCACGCGGTCCCCGTGCTCGCGGGTGTGCGCGTCGTTCTTGATTGCCGCGATGCGGCCCACTGGGCGGCCGTCCCGCTCGGCGATGAAGTATTGGGCTTCGGCATGCTCGAAGAAGGGATTCTTGCCCGGCGTGAGGAGGGTCCGGACGTCCATCCGCAGCTGCGGCACCCAGAGCGGGTCGCCGCGGTGCAGGTCGTACGGAAAGCCGATGAACCGCTCCAGACCGCGCCCGTTGGTGACGGGCACGATCTGCGGAGCGCTCAGATGACCCCCAGCTCTTTCCCGAGCCGGCCGAAGACCTCCAGCGCGTGGTCGATCTGCTGCGCCGTGTGGGTCGCCATCAAGCTGGTGCGCAGCCGGCAATGGGACGGTGGCACCGCCGGCGGCACGACGGGGTTGGTGAACACGCCGGCCTCGAACAGTTTGCGCCAGAACAGGAATGTCTTCTCCAGCGGGCCGATCAGCACCGGCACGATCGGGGTGGTCGTCGGGCCGATGTCGAAGCCGAGCGAGCGCAGCCCCTCCTGGAGCCGGCGGGTGTTCTGCCACAGGCAGTCGCGTCGCTCGGGGCGAGCACTCCCGCGGTGTTGGCGGGCGGCAGGGCCGCGGTGAAGATCAGCGGCCGCGAATTGTGCTTCAGGAAGTGGATCACGCTTTCGGCGCCCGCCGCGAACCCGCCGATGGACGCGAGCGACTTGGAGAACGTCCCGACGATGATATCCACTTCGTCGGTGAGACCGAAGTGCGCGGCGGTGCCGTCGCCGCGCGGGCCCAGCACACCCACGGCGTGCGCGTCATCGATGGCGAGGGCGGCGCCGTGCTTCTGCGCGATCTTGAGCAGGTTCGGCACGTCGGCGACGTCTCCCTCCATCGAGTAGATGCCGTCGACGATGATCATGAGGCCGGTTCCCGCAGGCGCCTGCAGCAGCTTGCGTTCGAGGTTGGACAGGTCCCCGTGGTTGAAGCGCACGGTTTCGCCGTAGGACATCTTGGCGCCGTCCACGATCGAGGCGTGGTCGAGCTTGTCGAGGAACACCATGTCGCCCCGGCCCACGAGCCCCGAGATGAGCCCGAGGTTCGCCTGGTAGCCGGTCGAAAAGACGAGGCACGCTTCCTTGCCGAAAAACTCCGCCAGCTCGCCCTCCAGGCGCTCGTGCAGATCGAGCGTGCCGTTCAAGAGCCGGCTGCCGGTGCAACCGGAGCCGTAACGCTCGAGCGCCTGCTTAGCCGCCGCGAGCACCTCGGGATGATGCGTGAGCCCCAGGTAGTTGTTGGAGCCCATCATGATCCGTTCTTTGCCTTCGATGACGACGACGGTGTCTTCGGAGTGCGAGATCGGCCGGAAATACGGGTACAGGCCGACGGCTTGAAGCTCCCGGGCCTTGGTGAAGCTCTTGCACTTGTCGAACAGAGCGACGTGCTGCAGGGTCTCGATGCTCACGGGGCCCCCGGGGCGATGGAAGGGAAAATTCAGACCCAAGGGTAACGGCGAGGGGCTAAAACCGCAAGGCCACAAGAGATGCAACATCGGGCGCGGGTCGCTCCGACCACGTAACTTCTAGGCCGCCCCGTGCCGAGTGGAGTCCCACATGCGTCAACTGGCCGCTGCCATCGTCCTGCTCCTCGTCTCCGGCCCGTCGGCGGTCGGGCAGGCGCCGTACAGTCTGCGCTGGGGAGACGCGGTGTCGGTCGTCGCGGCCGGCGTCGCCGCATTCATCCCGGAAGCCGCGAAGCTCCCGAAGGCCGCTCCGTCTTGTGCTCCATGCGATCCTCGGTCGCTCCCGGGCATTGACCGCTCCGCCCTCCGCACGTTTTCCGGATCGGCGGGCAACGCGAGCACCGCGCTGCTCGTAGGCGTGATCGGGTTCGCCGGGGTGGCGTCGTTGGACGGCGCGACCGCGGCACAGCGCCGCGGGCACGTCGCGGTATTCGCCAACACGCTCGCGTGGACGTTCGCGGCGACCGACTGGCTGAAGGTCGTCGTGCGGCGCAAGCGACCAGTGCTGTACACGGCGGACGCGGCGACGGCGGCGTCCGATCCCAACAGCCAGCGTTCCTTCCCGTCCGGGCATGCGTCGGTCGCGTTCGCGGCGGCGACGAGTTATCTCGTGATGGCGCAGCGCGAGCACCTGCCGCACCGGGGCCGCAACGCCGTGCTACTGTATGCGGGAGCGCTGGGCGCGTCCGCCCTCCGGGTGTCCGCCGGGAAGCACTTTCCGACGGACGTCCTCGGCGGGGCGGTGCTCGGGACGGGCATCGGCTGGCTCGTGGCAAAGGTGCATCCGACGGAACCGTGACCGGGCCGAACCAGCTCCCTCGCGTCATGCGGCTGCGCGATGTGGTGCTGTTCAACATCAGCGCCATCGTCGGGCTCCGCTGGCTCACCACCGCCGCGAGCCAGTTCGGGCTCGCGAGCCTGGGGTTGTGGCTGTTCGCGATGCTGGTGTTCTTCCTCCCTTCGGCGATCGCCGTACGCGAGCTCGCCGCCATCGATCCGCGTGCGGGTGGGATCTATCTCTGGGTGCGGCGCGCCTTCGGGCCGCTGCATGGCTTCGTGGCGGGGTGGGGGTACTGGGTCAACAACCTGCTCTACTTCCCGTCGCTCCTCGTCACCACCGCGGCCATCGCGGCGTACGCCGCCGGCCCGCGCTTTGTGCACCTGGGCGACGACAACGTGTTCATCGCGCTGGTCTCGTTGGCGGGGCTGTGGCTGGCGGTGGGCATGAACGTCGTGGGCCTGCGGGTCGGGAAGCGGCTGCAAAATCTGGGCGGCCACGGCACCTGGCTGCCGGGGCTCATTTTCGTGGTGCTCGCGATCTGGTCGCTCACGACGCACGGCAGCGCGACGCCGGTCACGGCCCGCGGCCTCCTTCCCACGACGTTCGATCTGCAGTCCATCAACCTGTTCGCCACGATGACCTTCGCGTTCGCCGGGCTCGAGCTGGCTCCCACGCTGGGCGACGAGATCCACGACCCCGCGCGCACCCTGCGCCGCGGCATCGTCGTCTCGGGGCTCGCGATCGTCGGGATGTACGTCCTCGGGACCGCGGCCATGCTCGTCGCGCTGCCGCACGAGACGGTGAGCATCACGAACGGGATGCCGCAGGCGACCGCGGCCCTGGTCGAGCGGCTCGGCGCGGGATGGCTCGCGCCCGTGGCGGCGATCGTCGCCATTCTCCTCGTGCTGGGGAACCTGGGGGGCGTGGGCGCGTGGCTCGCGGGTTCGGCGCGTCTGCCGTACGTCGCGGGGGTGGACGGGGCGTTACCGGCGGCGTTCGGGCGGATCCATCCGCGGTGGCAGACGCCCTACGTCGGATTGCTCGTTCAGGGTGCGATTGCGACGGTCTTCGTGATCGCGAGCCTCGTCGGTACGACGGTGAAGAACGCCTACTTGGTGCTCACGCAGACGACGCTGGTCCTGTTTTTCATCCCGTATCTCTATCTGTTCTTCGCGTACCTGCGGCTACGACGCGAGCGCAACGTCGCCACGGCGCTCGCCGGGCTGGTCGGGTGCGCCGCGGTCCTCTTCTCCATCGTGCTCGGCTTCGTCCCGCCGGCCGATGAAGCGAGTCCGTGGCTCTACGAAGCGAAAGTCGCCGGCGGCGTGATCGGATTCATGCTGCTCGGTGTAGTACTCGCGGGTCGTCGTGTGAGACATGACACAGCACCCCCGGCATCGCCGGCGTAAGGTGAAGTACCACAACCACCCGTTCCCGTTCGCGATCCGAGGGCTCCCGTGACGCGCTGTTCGCTCGTGTTCATCGCTGTGCTCTCCGCGCTGACCGTGCCGACGGTGACTCGGGCCCAGCAGACACCCCCTCCTCGCGTGCGCCGTGAGATTCCGGGATTCGACTTCCGCAAGGACGGCGTGTGGCGCCGCCAGGCACGGGCGGTGCGCGCCGTACGGGCCCGGTTGCTGTCGCGCCGGAACTTCGGCGCCCTGAACGCCCCGATGGCGGCCGCCGGGGCGCCGCTTGCCTCCGGCGCCGCCATGTCGGGCGTGCTCCGGGTCCCGGCGATTCTCTTCAAATTCAAGGACACGCCGGCGGCGCAGCTGCGCACCACCACCCAGTACAACCAGGTGCTGTTCGCAGCGTCGCCCACGGGCGCCTCCGCGGGGCGTCCCTACACCTACCGCACCTACTACGAGCAGCTGTCGAACGGACTCTTCAGCGTCCAGGGGAACACCTACGGGTCCGTCGCGCTCGACAGCAACGAGATCACGTACGCCGGCTCTCCGCCGTGTCCGGGCAACCCGTATGGGACCGGCAACTGCAACGGCTTTTGGAGCGGGGACGCGTTTACGCGGATGCAGAGCGGGCTGCAGGAAACGCTCCGGAAGCTCGACAGCCAGGTCGACTGGAGGCAGTACGACGCGGACGGCGACGGCTATGTCGATCTCGTCGTGTTCCTCCAGCCGGAGCTCGACGGGAGCTGCGTAAGCCCGACCAATAATCACATTTGGGCGCACCGCTCGGCACTGCAGCCGGTGTACGTGACGCATTCGAAGAGCAACCTGGGCGTCAACATCAAAGTCGCGGATTACGTCGTCCAAAGCGCAGTGGGCGGAGACGTCGGGTGCGACGCCAGCCAGATCATGCCGATCAGCACGGTGGTCCACGAGACTGGGCACGGCCTCGGGCTGCCTGACCTGTATGACACCGATCTTAAGAGCGAGGGGGTCGGCGAGTTCAGCGTCATGGCGAGCGGCAACTACACGTCGGAATTGAGCCCGGCGCGGATGGACGCCTGGTCGCTCAACGAGCTGGGGTGGGTCACGCTGGTGCCGCTGACCACACCGGGCACGTACAGCTTCGGACCGGCGCCCACGGCCGACACGGCGTTCTTCCTGCCCGTGGTGGGCGCCAACCCGCGGGGCGAGTACTTCCTGCTCGAGAACCGCCAGGCGGTGCAGTCCGACAGCGCGATGATCCGGTTTCACTGTCAAGTGTGGTACAATAGCACCCCGCCGCCGTCCTGCGGCGGTGGGCTGCTGACCTATCACGTGGACTCGGCACAAATGGTCGCGGGCGTGACCACGCCGGGTCCTAACAACGACTTCAACCACGTAAACGTGGGCCCGATTCACGGCCTCGCGGTGGTGCAGGCGGACGGCCGCGGCAACCTCGATGCCGACCCGAACACCGCTTGCTCCGGCGCGGGACCCGCGTGCTCGGACCGAGGCGACGCGGGCGATCTCTATCCCGGACCCACCGCCAACGTGGCGTTCTCCCCGACGACGCTGCCGGCTGCCCTGCGCAACTCGGACGGCATGCCCGCAGGGTTGGTGCT
>Ga0209239_1002093_pt1 | contig 11931 bp, 15 predicted proteins | sample GraSoi013_2_20cm_FD_185824 | JGI IMG/M metagenome (GOLD analysis project Ga0209239, IMG submission 185824) | Grasslands soil microbial communities from the Angelo Coastal Reserve, California, USA - Sample 10_02_2013_2_20cm (SPAdes) (version 2) | ecosystem: Environmental > Terrestrial > Soil >...
TCATCGACACGGTCGGGGTAGAACGCGACATGTCCTTTGATCTGCGAAACTGCGGGAAATGGATCCTCATACGACCACACGGCCTTGACGGACTTCCTTCCTCCAGCGGGAACGCTGTAGTAATTGCAGTCCCCTTTATAGGGACAGTAGGTAGCGTGATCCGTCCGTTCCAATTGGGAGAAATCAACATGCTCACGCGGAATATATTGAACGGGCGGATAATCCGCTTCGCGGAGTGTCAGGGCGTTGCGGGTATCGGCGATCACGCGACCCGCGACCGATACTACGACGCGAGCACGATTATGCTGGATCGAAATCGGATGATCGGGACCTGGATTCTTAATCTGTTTTTCTTTCATGTTTCGTTTTCCTTTTGGAAATCCTCAGATTGTTAGGACGACTCTGCCGAACGGGCGGCCCTCAATTAGGTAACGAAGAGCATCAACCGCTTCTACCAGCGGAAAGGTCTTAGCCACAATCGGCTTGATCGCGCCGGATTTAAGTAGAGAGACAATAACTTTCCAGGCGGCCCTGATGCTCGCCTTCGGCTGCGCGAACATGTTGAGACCACGGATGCTGGCCTGTGGTACGATGAGATTTATCACGTCAATGGTTGTCTTGCGGCTTGCGGAATACCCCAGTGTTGTGAGGCTTCCTCCCAACGAGAGTAATCCGAGCGCCTCGCTCAAGACTTCACCACCGACCCCGTCGACGACAATGTCTGCGCCGTAACCGCTCGTGATACGACGCACGCCGTCACCCAATTTCCCCGAGGAGGTATCGACGACTTCATTGAATCCGAGCGCCTTCGCCTGCTCTGCTTTCGCATGATTGGTCGTGCTTGACATGGCGTGTTTTGCGCCCAAGGCGCGCGCCAATTGCGTCACTGCATTGCCGATCGATCCTCCGATCGCTGGTGCCAGAACAGTTTTGCCTGCCCGAAAACCAGCCAGAGTAAGAGCCACCTGCGCGGTGAGATACGCGACCGGAATACCTGCGGCACTCACGTCGTCGACATTGTCAGGAATCAGGCAAAGGTCTTCTTTCCGTACGGCAACCCACTCACTATCGGTTCCATCCTCAAAAGCGCCATAGGTGCCGAAGAACATCACGCGTGAGCCGACGGGAAAATCCGTTCCGCCTCCCTGCTCTACGACGCCCGCTCCTTCGTTGCCCAAGACTAACGGCGCCTTAGACCCGTGAAATTTGCCGGACAGAATCGTATGGTCCAGCGGCGTCACGCCGGCGGCGGTGATTCGCACAAGTAATTTCGCCTTTGTAACCGCCGGTTTTGGAAGTTCGATGAGCTTCAGCCCTTCATAACCACTAAATGTTTCGGCTCTCATTGCACGCATATCATTTCTCCTTTGATTCAGGCATTCATTCCGCCATCCACGGTCAGACTCGCCCCAGTGATGTATGAAGACTCCGGACCGGCAACAAACGCCACCAGTGCAGCGACCTCATCAACGTGCCCGAAGCGGTCGAGTGCGGTGGCCGCCTTCTGCGGCACTGCCCACTCGGTTGTGGCGGGATTCAACTCCGTGTCGATCGGACCCGGCTGCACATTGTTGACCGTAATGCCCCGGCTCGCGACCTCTCTGGAGAGCGCCTGAGTAAATATCTTCACGGCTCCCTTCGTGGCCGAGTAGGGGACAAGGCCGGGCACCAGGACACGCTCGCCTACGGACGAGCCAATCATGATGACGCGACCGCCGCTCTTCATGTGCTTTAGCGCCGCCTGCGTGGCGATGAAAACGCCTCGGACGTTAATGTCGAGCACGCGATCCATCTCTTCCAGCGTTGTCTCTTCAAATGTTTTCGGAATAGCAGTGCCGGCATTGTTTACGAGAATGTCGAGGCGGTCGAAAGTCGCGACCGTCTTCTCGACCGCGGCCTTAACGGCTTTGGCATCGGCGGCGTCCGCCTGAATCGCGATCGCCTTCCCGCCGTCGCGTTCAATCTCTTTGACCACCGAGGCGGCCGCATCGGCGCCTTTCGAGTATGTGATAGCTACGTTCGCCCCGTCGGAAGCCAGGCGTTTAGCGATTGCGGCACCAATGCCGCGCGAGCCGCCCGTGATCAGGGCAATTTTCGCTTCCAGTTTTCTGTTCATGGTGTGTCTCCTGTTTCTTTTGAGGTTGGATTCATTATGTATCGATTGGTATAAAACTCCGCCCTGGACAAAACCCTGTCAAATGGTTTATTTACCTATCGGTATGAAATCAGAAACCGCTGCCCGCGGGCGACCCCGCGCCTTCGATCCTGACGCGGCCCTGGATCGCGCGATGCACGTTTTTTGGGCCAAAGGTTACGAAGGCGCCTCGCTTTCCAATCTCACACGGGCCATGCGAATCAATCGACCAAGTCTTTACGCCGCATTTGGCAACAAGCAGCAGCTCTTTGGAAAGGTTCTCGATCGATACATGGACGGGCCGGTCGCCTATTTTGGCAAAGCTCTGGCGGCACCGAAGGCGCGGGATGCGGTCAAAGAAATATTTTTCGGCACGGCCAGGATGGCGGATGATCCCAGGATTCCAACAGGATGCCTCATGGTTCAAGGCGCCTTGGCGTGTGGAGATACCTCCGTTCGGAAGGAAGTAGCTGAGCGGCGGGCGGCAGCCGAAGTTGCATTGCGTCGCCGCCTTCAACGAGCAAAACGCGAAGGCGATCTTCCGCAAAGTGCTAACCCAGCCGAACTGGCCGGTTACGTGATGACTGTCGCGCGCGGAATGGCAGTCCAGTCAGCTGGCGGCGCCAGTCGCGATCAACTACGTCGAGTTGCGCAAGTGGCACTGCGCGCGTGGCCGAAACGTTAGCTTTTAAATGATCAGATGCCAGTCGTGAGACCGAACGCGGCCTAACGAGTCGCTGAAAGGTAGGCGAACAAATAATTAGCGTAATACAGAAATTCCTCGGAGCCTACGGGGTGGGGTACCTTTTTGTCATTTGCGTCTTTTCTTTAGCCGAAACGGAGAATCTTCGAAGGCGATTTCTCCTGGGTTCCGGCGTTAGACGATCCTAGGTCCGCCGGAAGCGCATGGCCCGAAGTTCTTTACCAGTCCGCTTCGCGCCAGCTTGAGGTAAGATCAGCAATCTTGGCCGGCGCAGGGTTCCTCACCTTTCCCGCCAGGACGATGGCGTTGCGTTCCCCACCCGGGCTATCCAAAAGGCGCACACGCCAACTCCTTTCTTTAAATCCTGCAGCGATCCTATCGGCAGTCGGATCTGATTTCCGTTCCAGGCAAACATTGACCAACGCCAGGCCGTCCTTTCGCAGACAGCGCTCGGCGGCCTCGAAAAATGCTGCAGCAGCGACTAGAGCTGCGTTAACCAGACTGTGCGGCATTAGCGACAGCTTCGGTGCAGCTGTTAACACTCATCTGCGCGAAGATGCCTTTCACATGCGACTAGGCAGCGCTTTGCAATTCGACTGCAAGATTCCGCGGTGTCAGCACGTCACCGAGGCCAATCCTACGGAGAAGCTCGGCACGGACCCGATCCGAAACTATATTGACCACTTCCGCTCCATCCTGCGTCGGATCGATGTGGACGCGGAAAGGCCGTTCGCCAAATGGCGTATCGACCACCTTCACGATGGCGTCCGCGACGGCGGCTACGTCCGCATTGGCTGGTACAATTGAGGCAAAGCCCTCGCGCACTTCGTTGGCGAAACCCCTGTAAGGACCCGCTTCGTATTCGGCGACTCGTGCTTTGTCTGCGGGAGAACCGGCATGCGCGAAGTGGTTCGTGCCGCCGGTGAAGGCGCCTGGAACAATGATGGAGGTCTCGATGCCCCACCGGGTCAGTTCACGCGCGTAGACTACGGCCAATGCATCCATCCCGGCCTTGGCCGCGAAGTACGGCGCCAGATAGGGTGGCGTTCCGCCCGCGGAGCTGCTGCTTGACACCCAGACTACAAGACCCCTCTTTTGCTTGCGCAACTGAGGCAATGCCGCACGGTTCACTCGTTGCGTGCTTAGGACGTTGACGTCATACAACTCAGCGAGTTGTTCGGGCGTGAACGCTTCGGCCGGACCAAAAACCATGTGTCCGGCGTTGTGAATGACCACGTCGAGGCGACCGTTCTTGGCAATGATCTCCTGGATGGCTGCGTCACAAGATTCCTGCGACGAAACGTCCAGTTCGATGGCACGCAGGTCGACATCGTTATCCTTGGCGAACTTTTTCGCCTCTTCGACCTGTGGCGCATTACGGCCCCTGGTCTCGCGCATGCTTGCATAGACAGTGTGGCCTGCTTTTGCCAAAGCGCGCGCAGTTAAAGCGCCAAACCCACTCGAAGCACCGGTGATGATGATGATCTTCTTCATGTTGAATTTTTCTTTCTGGTTCGAATTTTCAGATGCAACAAAATCAAGATTTGAAAAAGGGTCAGGCGAAGCCGCCATTGGCGCGCAGCACCTGCGCATTTACCCATCCGCCGTCGGGACCGGAGAGGAATGATACGACGCCAGCGATGTCTTCCGCTTGGCCCAGCCGTTCTAGCGGAGGAAGTTTTCTGAATCCTTCGATCTGCTCCTGAGTCTTCCCCTTTAGAAACAACTCGGTTGGGATCGGGCCAGGGGCGACGGCGTTGACCGTTATGTTTCGGCCACGCAATTCATTGGCAAGAACCCGAACCAGGCCTTCCACGCCCGCTTTGGAAGCGATGTAGGGACCATAGGTCGGAAAGGATTTAGCGATGACGCTGCTTGAGAAAGCGATGATGCGTCCTCCTGCGGGAACGTGCTGTGCCGCTTGTCCCAGCACCAGAAAAGTCCCGCGCAAATTGGTCGTGATCACTTTGTCGAAAGTTTCCACATCGCCTCCAGAGATTGGAAGCAAGGGCATAATTCCCGCCGAGTGCACGACCACGTCGATTGTGCCAAAAGCTGCGAGCGTCTTTTTGAAGAGATTCTCGACATCCGCGGCCTTCGCCACATCCGCTTGCACGGCGATGGCTTTTCCGCCGGCATTGTTAATTTCAGCTACGACTGCTTCAGCTTTAGCCGGGTTGCCGGCATAATGCACTGTGATTGCGAAGCCATCGTTTGCTAGTCTTTTCGCCACCACACGTCCGATTCCACCAGACGCGCCGGTGACGATCGCGCTTTTTGTTAGTGATGTTTTCATGATTGAAAATACGCTGTGCTTATCATTCTAAAAATGCATTGTTAGGATATCTATTATGCGTGAGGTGTATTTACGGAACGTTGATCTGAATCTTTTGCACGCGCTCCATGCGCTCTTGGAAGAACGGCACGTGACCCGCGCCGCTAAGCGCTCTTTCCTAAGCCAACCCGCGATGAGCCGAGCGCTGGAGCGGCTGCGCGAAACATTCGGAGATCCTCTCCTCGTTCGCACGGGACGCGTTTATGAGCGGACACCGCGGGGAGAACGTGTATTGCGCGAGCTGGAATCGATCATGGGTCGGCTTGGAGCCATGGTGCAAGGCGAGGAATTCTCTCCCGCACGAAGCCAGGAACGTTTTCGAGTGGCCATGACAGACCACGGGTCCACGATTCTGCTGCCAACGCTTCTCGAGCGCGCACGGAAAGCTGCTCCTCATGCCAGGCTGGAGGTATCGGCGTGGCGCACTCAAGCATACGAGGACGTTGTTGCAGGGCGAATCGATCTCGCTCTCAGCGCAGAAGCAGTGCCTCCAATTTTGGAAAGCGAACTGATTTTTAATTTAGACTTTGTTTGTCTGGTCGGATCCGCACAGCCCGTTCGGACGCGTCGATTCACACTCAAACAATACCTGCAACTGCCGCACGCGGTGGTCGAAACTCTGGATGGTCAACAAACCATGGTGGATCGTCCTCTGGCGCAGCTTGGCGTAAAGCGGCGCGTCGCACTTCGTCTTCCGTTCTTTCTGCCCGCGATCTTCGCCATTGCTAAAACCGATTTGATCCTCACGGTCCCTCGCAGGTTGGCAAAGATCACCGGATCGCTGGCCGGCCTACGCATCGTGGAACCACCGCGCGCGATCAAAGCTTTTCCGTACTTCATGGCGTGGCATTCGCGTCTCAGCACCGAGCCGGCGCACACATGGTTTCGAGATCAGTTGCGAATCGTTGCTCGAAGCCTTCGAATAAAATGATGTAGAAAGCAGCGGCGTCACTGCACCCGGCCCTTCAAGCAGTGAAACGGTCAGTCCCCAATCCCGGACCGGGTAAAATAGCGCGAGCCAAGTTAGCGCTGCCTGCCGAGGCAATCGCTCGCGCCATCGTGTTCGCAATCGAGCAGCCGGCCGATGTTGACGGGAACGAGATTATCGTGCGCCCCACTGCGCAGAGTTAGTCCGAGGTGCGAGCCGCACGGGCACTGGACTGACGATCATAACACTTCCAGAAGGAAGCGCGCGCATGGCACTTCACAGCATCGGCATGAACGCGATGAACAGAACAATCGTTAGTTTCGTTAGATTCGTTAGTTTCATGCGTAGGTTTGCGGGTTTGTGCAATAGCATGGTTGTTTCTCCGCTAAAGACATCGGCGCTACCTCGCGGTTACCGGTGGACGCGAAAGTTTCTATCGCTGTTGCCGATGTTTTCGGTCCCGCGATTTCCGTGACTAGTCCGATTACACGGACGGCGTCGTGTTCGCTGCCAGGACGAAAAGCTGTGCCTGCTTCGATGTGCACCCAACGCACAGTGCCATCTGGATCGAGCAGACGATGCTCGAAGGAGCGGTGTGGCGGGCATCTTCCTTGCATAGGCTCCATCGCGAAGGCGACCAGCGCCCGCCGATCATCAGGATGGACGTGCTGCAACAAAATCAAGAACTCAGGTGGCATGCCATCCGGCACTCGCAGGATGCGCCGGAGTTCGGCTGACCAGTAAAGCTCGCCGGTATCGAAGTTGATGTCGAAGATTCCAATGCGTTGTATGTCCCATTGCTTCATTGTCGGCGCTCCTTTTCGCTGATCTTCAATTTGTCGATCGCATTATTGTTGAAGGTGCAGCCGAGGGCGCGCTGGATCCGATCGATCGTCTCCGGCCGGATTCCTATTTCGCCCGCCTCAATCTTCGCGATCGTACGCGGATGCAATCCAGAACGCGACGCCAGTTCATCCTGGCTAATCCGGAGAAGTGTTCGTTCTCGTCGGACGTCACCGCCGAACGTTTTTCGCAGCGCCTCTCTCGCGATGCTGTGTGGTTGAGACAACGGAGGATTTCTCAAGTGGACCACCACTTCGTTTGAGATGTCACTAACAACGGCACTTGCTCCTTCTGTGGCGCAGTCGAGTCGAGCGTTTGACATAAAAGAACGAGATCGTCCGGGCCGTCCAGAATTAAGGGCGACAGTTCGAACTCCAGATCTTCTCCGCTAACTGTTTGCAACGTGAGGTTGTTCCCTACCCACAAAATCCAAAAAACTATAGTTTTAATCTTCATCCCATTTGTTTTCCCTTCGATCATATGTTGGCACTAAAGACAGCCGGCGCGGGTGAGCGGTTACACGTCGGCGATTAATTTCCGCGGAACTACATGTAACCGTGATGAGAAAACGTTGTCTTTAGCGCTAGAGTGGAGTCACGGTCACTGATCTCCAATGCAACATGACAACTTTGACGAAGAGGATAGCCTTCACCGGATCGAGCAGGGCGACGAAGTCGCCGCCCGGGAATTGTTACGCCACTTTCATCCGTTCGTACTTAAGCTTGTTCGTGCGCATCTACCACGGCGGATCAGCGAAGAAGACCTGGTTCAGATGATTTTCATTAAAGTCTTTCACAAACTAAACCAATACACGGGTCGCATGCCGCTCGAGCATTGGATTTCTCGCATTGCGGTCAACACCTGTCTCAACGCTTTGAAGGCGGAAAAGATTCGTCCGGAATGGCGGCTCGGCGATTTCAGCGAAGAAATCGCCGCCGGAATCGAGAAGCTCGCCGCCACTGAGGTTGACACGGCGACCACTGACGATTTCGATCTTGCCAAAAAACTGGTGACCGAACTTATCGCCCAATTGTCTCCAGAGGACCGGCTGGTCATAACCCTGCTTCATTTGGAGGAGAAATCAGTCGAGGAAATTCACGCATTGACTGGCTGGAGCCGGTCCGCCACCAAGGTCCGGGCATTTCGGGCTCGCGCGAAGATGAAGAAAATGCTTAACGAACGAGAGACCTTAGCGTTTGCATGAAACGAATTGAACATTTGCTCGACCACGCGTTCGCGCTCGCGCGTCGCGCTGGTGACCCGGTTCCTTCGGAGCCGCCGTTCGGAATGGAGACCGCTGTCCTGGCACAATGGCGGAGTTCGCGAGGATCTTCGAAGCTCGACATCGGGATGCTCGCGGTTTTCCGTTGGGCAGCAATCCTGGCTTGCGTAATTGCGGTAGCCGGTGGTGCCTGGAAATATGAGGAGATCGCGCAGATTTCGCAGCGCTTGGATCCGGAAACCAGAATCGTAGACTCCGCCCTCCTTGCCGGGCTCGACGGATGACAAAGGCGCGCTCTTGGAAGGTCGTTCTTTACGCGACGCTGATCTTCGTGGCTGGTTTGTTCACAGGTGTACTCGCCGGTCCGCATCTATTCAGAACATTTCTTCGTCCGCCGACGCCAGCCGAGATGTCGCGTCATATCCTTGGCCGCCTGCAATCGCGACTCTCGCTCACTCCCGCGCAGACTGCGCAGATCAAGCCGCTGATTGAGCAAACGGCATCAGACATCGATGCGATCCGTGAGGCGACGACAAAACAAATATCCGATCGGATCGAGGAGGCACATTCAAAGACGGCGACTTTTCTCACACCCGAGCAAAAGGCGAAGCTCGACAAAATGGCGGCGGAACGTCGCGAACACATGCGGCACGAATCACCTTTCTTTCCGTCGCGGCTGCCGTAGCCCTTTATGGGTTTGGTTCGTCGCTCTCTTCGTCTGCCCGGGTTGCCTGGCGCATTTGATCGTGCTCCGCTTCGCTGACGCCTTCCTCGAACATCTGCGCACTCTCGCTCCGTCCCTCGGCATCTTCATCTTCTCCGAGGGAGTCTGCTGCCTGCCGGCCGGTCGATCCCGGCACGGGATCCCAACCCTCCGATTCGGATACGGATTCACTACTCTCTTCCTGCGAATCCGTTTCCGCTTCTCCTGTCAGCTCACGTTTGGCCTGTTGATAGTCAGCCTCGGACGGTTTGGAAGAAGGACGACCGTTAATCGCGGCTAACTCGCGCGCACGGGCTTCAATCATCTCAGACGTCACCGTCCCAATGCCAGCGGCGTTCTCCATTATAATACCTTTGTTCAGTGGATTTTTTCTCATTGTTTAACCAGCCTCCTATTCGTATTTACCTTGAGTTGCGACGAGCATTCAGATGAGTCTCGTCGCGAACATCACTCACGATTCGATCGACCTTGTCCTCATCAAATTCAACACCAATTTCGTCTAAGGTATCTCACTCGGGCCTTTGCCGTGACAGATTTTTCGGTTGCTCGAATATCAGCAGTGGCCACTTACGTTACGGAATGGCCGGGCTCGGGGCAGGCGCAACGTTGCAGACGACCGATGCGCACGGCGGTAGAGGCGGAGTTGGGATCAGGAGTTCGTTACCCTGGGTCGCAGCGTTACCCCCCGTTGCGCAAGTGCCCGTAAAAGTATCGCTGTTAGCATAGGGTCTGGTGAAACCATCGGTGAGTGTTTGCAGAAATGCCACGATCTGGTTCTCCTCCTCATCCGTCAGGCCGAGGTTACCGGTGGTCATATCCATGTTGTTCCGCACTTCTGGCATAGGCCAGCAGTTTACTTTTTCGATCGTTCCATCCGGACAATGTCCGGAAGTAACATTGTAGGGATATACGTCGCGCGTGTTATAGAAGTGGACGAGTTGTTTCAGGCTCTTGATGTAGCCGTTGTGAAAGAACTCTTTCTGGAAATAGCCGACATTCTTGCCGTTCACGATCGCGCCTGGAGCCTCGGTCGTGGGACATTGTGGAGGTGCCATCGCCACATTGCGCGCCGTCGACACTTGGAATTGGCCGTCAACAGTCGGCGCTAACGGCGTCCAATTCTGGTTCGGGTTAGGAGCGGTGCCGAACCCGCTTCTCAGGAAAGTGCCCATGCCGAGGTCTCGATAGGCAAAGCCGAGGGGATTAGCAGTGAACTTAAGGGCATCGGGTTTCGTCTGATAGTAGAAGGCAACTCTCGGGTTAAGCGGGACGCCTTCATTGGCCGAGCCGAAACAGGTGAAGAGAGGAGGGTTCGCCGCCGCGGCTGTGCTTGTATCGACTTGATCTGGCTTCAGAGTCGTCCCTCTTCCATCCACGTGGCACGAGTTACAATTAGCTTTGCCTTTGAATAGGTTGTAACCCGCCATCTCGTCTTGAGTCATGGTGTATTTGCCTTTTATGAAGGCATCGAATTTCGAGGAGAAAGCACTGACCTGTACGGACTGCTCGTATGAGTCGATCGATTCGCCCCAGTGGTTATAAGCCTCGTTGGCGCGGAGGCGGTCTTTCGGTTTTAGCTTAACTGGAGCGGTGTCGCCGCCAAACGACGCAGCCCCTCCTGGCGTTGCACAAACCCTCTCAGTATCGCTTGGGAACTTGATGTCTAGGGAGGCCTTGCCCCACACCAGTTCAAAGAGAGGTTTGTAAGCCGACTGCGAGAGCTTGTAAGCGATGCAAGCAGTGTCAGGGTTACCCATTTCCTGGGTATCAACAGGAGGATGCTGTGCTTGTTCGGCGTCCGGGTTCCGCAACCTGAATCCAGTGGAGCGTGAATCCCAGAAGTTGCCGCCAAAGAAAAGAGCCTGGTCCTGGTTATACTGAAGGACTGGGAAGAACGGTGAATAGGTGTATCTCTGCGCTGTTCGCTTGCCAGCCCGAAAGTGAACCGTTCCGGGATAGGCAATCATGGTCGCATTAACCGATGGGATGGGTCCGCTAAAGGCGACATACGGCATGTGGCAAGACGAGCACGCTTGGTTTTTGCCGGGTGACATGTTCGGGTCGAAGTTCATGAGCTCGCCCAGCGTTTCCATCGATTCAGTCCCGGTGTTCTGAAGGGTTGGCGGCTGACCTGTTTGGATGGGCGATGGTAGGGCGCGCCAACGTGCCAGCGCGCGGTTTTCGATGAAATCTACTTCACGTAGAACCCTTGCGATCTCCGACTCCAAATCGGCCGGGATGATACCTGGAGGATATGGGTTGTAGTCGGGTAGCGACTGTTGATGCGGTTTGTCGCCAGTGTCCTTTGCTCGAGTTGCCCCTGAACTGGCGGAGTGGTTGTTAGCGGGTTCCCATCCTCCAACTGGCGCTGAAATGAGTCCAGTGCTGATCAGGATAGCAACGATGGCCGCCGATGATAGAAGCGACACCGCGATCCATTTTATTTCTTCTCTCACACGCTAACTCCTTTCGTGACTTCGGTCGAACGGACCGGACGTTCGGAAGAAGGGACGACCGTTAATCGCGGCTAACTCGCGCGCAAGGGCTTCAACCATCTCAGAGGTCACCGTCCCAATGCCAGCAGCGTTCTCCATTATGATACCTTTGTTCAGCTCGCTAGTCTTATTTACCTTGAGGTGCGCGACGAGCAACTCAGGTGAACCTCGTCGCGAACATCACTCACCATTCGATCGATCTTGTCCTCGTCAAATTCGACACCAGTTTCGTTTAAAGGCGTCTGAAAGCCAGGACAGGACGCGAATGAACGTCGATGATTTGCTTAGGCTAGCCATAGGCGAATCTCTACCGAGCGTGTGATGCAGCTTCTTCGATCACAGCTGCAACTTCCTTCGGCCTTGAGACGTAAAGCAGCGTGACTGGCGCCCGAGAGGCCGGCTAAAGTGCGTGTGCAGGATTTGCGGATGCCACTGGTAAAGCAAATCATGTCTGCCTCTTTCGAGGTGTATATTCGTTAAGCGGACTTAGCGAGGTTTGGGACGCGCTGCCGTTTCCTTCGGCGACGTATCTCAGAGAATCGGCCAG
>Ga0209239_1002094_pt1 | contig 11925 bp, 12 predicted proteins | sample GraSoi013_2_20cm_FD_185824 | JGI IMG/M metagenome (GOLD analysis project Ga0209239, IMG submission 185824) | Grasslands soil microbial communities from the Angelo Coastal Reserve, California, USA - Sample 10_02_2013_2_20cm (SPAdes) (version 2) | ecosystem: Environmental > Terrestrial > Soil >...
GCCGCATCCGCTGCAGGCCGCGTATGTCGAAGAGCAGGTGCCGCAGTGCGGTTACTGCATCAACGGCTGGATCATGACCGCGGCGGCGTTCCTGAAAAAAAAGCCGAAAGCGACCGACGCCGAGATCCGGGACGCGCTCGCCGGACTCAAGTGCCGCTGCGCGACGCACGCGGCGATCATGCGCGCGATCAAGCGCGCGCAAACACAGATGGCCTAGGAGACGACCATGAACGCACCTCTCTCCCGCCGTGAATTTCTCAAGGCATCGGGCGCCCTGATCGTCACCGCGGCCGGACCCGCTTTCATCGGGGAAGCGCTTGCGCAAACCGCTGCCGGCGCAAAGCCGCCGCTCGTCCCGACCGAGCTCGATTCCTGGGTGGCGATCACACCCGACGGCCGCGTCACCGCCTTCTTCGGCAAGATGGACATGGGCCAGTCCCTGGACATCGCGATCGCGCAGATCGTCGCCGACGAGCTCGACGTCGCAGTCGACAAGGTCGACGTCGTCATGGGCGATACCGCGCTCACCTGCAACCAGGGCGGAGCCTCCGGCAGCACCGGAATCCAGTCGGGCGCCCGCCCCTTGCGCAACGCGGCGGCCGAAGCGCGCCGGCTGCTGGTGCACTCCGCTTCGCAGAAACTCGGGCTCCCGGCCGAGCAGTTGCGCGTCGACGACGGCGTGGTAAGCGCCGTTTCCGATCCCGCGAAGAAGGCGAGCTACGCCGAGCTGATCGGCGGCCGCCACTTCCACCACCAGGTCGAGTGGAACAAGCAGATCGGCAATGCCATGGACATCAAGGTCCAGGCAAATCCGAAGTCGCCTTCCGAATACCGGATCGTCGGGAAATCCTTGACGCGCCGCGACCTACCCGGCAAGGTCTACCGCACCGAGAAGTACGTGACCGATATTTCTCTCCCCAAGATGCTTCACGCCCGGGTGATCCGGTGCGCGCGCGCCGCGTGTACCGTAGCGGGCATCGACGAGAGCTCCATCAAAAGGGTGAAGGGCGCGCGCGTCGTGCGTGAAAAGGACTTCGTCGCGGTGGTAGCCGATCACGAGTGGGACGCGGTGCGCGCCTCGCGCATGCTGAAGATCTCGTGGAACGAGATCAAGAAGGATCCCTTCCCGCCGATGGCGGAGATCTACGACCACATCCGTAAGGCGCCCGTGGTGAAGCGCGAAGACGCGGTGAAGAAGGGCGACTTGGAGGGCGCGTTCAAGACCGCGGCGAAAGTCGTTGAAGCCGAGTACGAGTGGCCGTTCCAGTCTCACGCGAGCATGGGGCCCGGGTGCTCGGTCGCCGACGTGCGCGCGGAAGGCGTCACCGTCTGGACCGGCTCGCAAAAACCGCACTTCGTCCAGACCGGAGTGGCGCGCCTGCTCGGCGTGCCCCCGGAAAAGGTGCGCGCCATCTGGGTGGCGGGGCCCGGCTCCTACGGGCGCAACGATGCCGGCGACGCCGCGCTCGATGCGGCGCTGCTCTCCAAGCTCACGGGGCGCCCGGTGCGCGTGCAGGGCATGCGCAGCGACGGGATCGCCTGGGATCCGAAAGGTCCGGCGTCCGTGCACCGCGGCCGCGCCGCGTTCGATGCTTCGGGCAAGGTGATCGGCTACGAGTTCATCTCCAAGGGTTTCTCGCGCAGGAACATCGACACGAATGAATCGGATCCGCGCGACAGCCTCGCCGGCATGTCGATCGGACTGCCGCCCAAACCGAGCATCGACTTCGGCGTGCCCGCAGAAGCCTACGCATTCGACAGCAAGCTGCTCGCCTGGGAAGTGATTCCGCCGCTCCTCGACGCCAGCTCGCCGCTCAGAAGCTCGCACCTGCGCGATCCGGTGGGACCGCAGATCCAGTTCGGCAGCGAGCAGTTCATCGACGAGCTGGCGATCGCCGCGGGCGAAGACCCGGTCGCGTTCCGGCTGAAATACCTCAGCGCTCCGCGCGACGCGGCGGTCATCAAGGCAGCGGCCGAGAAAGCCGGCTGGCAGCCGCGGCAAGCGCCGCGCGCCGCCCGCTCAGGCGACGTCCTGTCCGGACGCGGCATCGCCTACGCACAGCGCAACGGCACCCTCGTCGCGGTGGTCGCGGAGATCGAAGTCGAGCGCAAGAGCGGGCGGATCTGGGGGAAGAAATTCACCGTTGCCCACGACTGCGGCCTGATCATCAACCCCGAGGGCCTGCGCTACACCATCGAGGGCAACGTCGTGCAGGGCCTGTCGCGCACGCTCTTCGAGGAGGTGCGTTTCGATCGCGAGAAGGTGACCAGCGTCGACTGGCTGAGCTATCCGATCCTGGAGATCCGCGACGCACCCGAAGCGATCGAGGTGGTGCTCATCAATCGGCCGGAGATCGCACCGAGCGGCGCCGGCGAGCCGTCGATCCGGGTGGTCCCCGCCGCGGTGGCGAATGCGTTCTTCGACGCGACCGGCGTGCGGCTGCGGCGCGCGCCGCTCACGCCCGAGCGCGTCAAGGCTGCGCTGGCACGCGCGTAGATCCTTCGGCTGCACGCACCGCGCGTCCAGCGCGCGGTGCGATGTTTCTTGCTCAGTTTTTCGCGAGCCTCACCTTGTTCAACGCCGCTTTCAGGCTTCTGGCCAGCTTCCCGGCATCGTCGTTCGCCCAGAAATGCATGAAGAACAACCGCGGTTGCTCCGTGAGCATGTGGCTGTGCAGCGCCGTCACCTCGATCCCGCCCTCGCGCAAGGTCTTGAGCACGGGGTTGACCTCACTCGCGATGAGCACGAAGTCCCCGGTGATCGCCGCCTTGCCGCCGCCGGTCGGCTGGAAGTTGATGGCGATGCCCGAACCCATGCCGATGGGAATCGGCATTCCATCTTCCATGATGGTTTCGGCCCGAGGGATGCTGAACGCATAAACACCGCTGTTGACATTGCCCTTCGCGCCCAGCGTTTGATCGATTGCGGCGGTGTCAAGGTCGAGCGGCGGCGGCGGAGAACCCGCGGGTGCCGGCGCCGCCAATGGGGTCTTGCTTTCGGCAAGGCCGGCGCGCAGCGCGGCGGCGAGCTTGACGGGGTCGCCGCGGCCGTAGAAATGCATGTACATGGTGGCAGGGGAAGAGCGCAGCAAATGGTTGTGCAGCGCCGTGATCCCGATTCCGCCTTCGACGAGTTTCTTCATCACGGGGTTGACCTCTTCCTGCAGCAGCACGAGATCGCCCATCACCATCGCCTCGTTTCCCATTTTCTGGAATGCGAGATAGGAGCCCAGGGCAAGAGTGGGTCTGATCGCGACCTCGTCGAGGGTGACCTTCAGGTCGCTCCGCCCGAGCCCGACGCGGTAAATTCCGCCGGGCAACTGCGCACCGGATCTCCCAAGCGCCTGCGCGACCCGGGCCCAGTCGTCGTCGGCTGCGAAGGCGGCGGTGGACAGTCCGAGCGCGAACCCAAAGCTTGTGAGTATTAGATTAAATCGCTTCATGGTATGACTTCTCCTAGAGAGTGGTCTTGGAATGAACTCATAGAGGCTGAGTCACCGTCGTGACTTTGCCTTTTTGGGCGACAAGCACCACCGCGACGGGCTTGCGGTTCTTGATCGTCGGTGTAACCGAGAGAACAGCGCCGGGATGCGTTTTGCGCACTTCGGCGATCACGGCAGCGAGGCTTTTCCGGCCGAGCGCCATCACTGTGAGCTGTTCCGCGGACCTTGCGACATGGGGCACGTCCTTGAAGACTTCCACTTTCGGTGTCCACTTGTCCTGTTCGGGGCTGCCGCTCAGCTCCTGAAGGACATTCTTTTCGGCAGGGACCGCCAGCCCCTTTTCTGCCGTATACACGGAAAGCGACAACTTCCCGTCTTCCAGCTCGAACTTCGCCGAAATGGCTCTTGCGCTTCCTTGGCTTGCCTGCCGGATGCCCGCAAGCAAGCTGAGCTTGCTCTTGCCCAGCGCCTGCGCGACCGCTTGGAGCTCTTTGGAATCCCCTGCGGCACGAGCGGGCTGCCAGGATAGCCATCCCACGACTACGAATGCGGAGATCAAAGGAACAATGTAGAAGTACCGGGGTTCTTTACGTTTCATGATTTGCCTCCTTATCAATGCGGGGCGGTACGGCCCCGTGACGTGTTGCGATTTGTCGAGCGCTCCTTGTCTCATTTCAACGAAGCCGATAAGCGAGCAGCCTGGCGGGCGATGTCCCGATCGCCGGTGCGGCCACGTATAGGAGTCCTTCTTCTGAAACAAGAAGTCCGGTGCGCGCGCGGGGAGCCGTGCGGACCGTGGCCTCCAGCGAGTAACGATCCGGATCATGCTGGCGTATGACGTCGATCCGCCCCTCTCCGCAGACGACGTAGATTCGCTTGCGCTCCGGGTCGAAGAAAATATCGTCCGTGTCCTCCCCGATCGACTGCTTCGCCACGACCTTTCCGGAATCGATGTCGTATACGAGCAGCATCGCGGGCCTGCGTGCTCCGACGAACAGCCTCCTGCCCGGCTCATCGAGCGCCATCGGATAATTGGATTCTGCGCCGGGAACGTCCCAAGTTGCGACAACCGCGTGTTTTGCGCGATCCACCACCGCGACGTGGCGCGCCGGGGGCACGTTGACGAAGATCCGCGTCCCGCGCGTCTCCAGCTGGAAGGATTCCGGATGTCCGGCGAGCCGGATATCGCCCGAAGAGGCGCCTGTCGCGGGGTCGAGCGCGCGCAGCGCGCCGTTTCCGTACCCGACGTACACCTTGCGCGCGCCGGCGTCATAGCGGACGTTGTCGGCGTCATTCAGTCGCTCGACGCCCTTGATGCGCGCGAGCGAAGTCCCGTCCAGGATATCGACGCGGTTGGCGCTCCCGTTCGCGACATAGATGCGGTCGAACTCGGGCAGATAGAGGACCCCTTGCGGCTCGCCGAATCCGCCGAGGCTTCGTTGCGACCGACCCGACTTCACGTCGACGATCTCCAGCGTATCGTTGCCAAGGGCGGCGACGAAGAGGCGCTGCTGCTTCAGGTCAACCCCGAAATGGTCGATGCGCCCCTTCACGGTAGGCAGGGCTATGGTTGCAGCCGGCTCGAGCACATCCGCAGCCTGCAGCCCGAAGGGCAAAACAACCGACAGGAATGGTACCAAAATCAGCTTGCATTTCGCTTTCATGTCGTGGCTCCGTTTTCAGCCGAATGTCCAGGTCAATCCCAGGCGCAGCTCCCGGATGGTCTCGTTTCCGTCGTGAGCCCTGCGAACGCCTATATCGAACGAAAGACCGTCCCGGAAGCGCCAGATCGCACCGACTAGCGCCGAGGTGACCCGCGGGGTGCCGGAGGCCTGCTCGCCGAAGACTTCGGCGACCGGGCGCACGGCCCACGAATACGGGCCTTCGAGGATGGCGCCCAGGAAAAGGTCGGGCTCGTGCTCGCGCGTCCACGCGAGCGCCGCATTGAGATGGACCGATATCTGTTCAGTGCGCTGGGATATGATGCCGGCGACCGAGAATCCAGTCCCCTTCTCCCCGTGTACCGACGGAAGCAGCAAGCCGTATTCCGTTGCAACGCTCGGGCCGGACGCGTCCTGCAGCGCGCCCTGGCGCAGCACCTGCTTGATGAAAATCCCGTTGTCGACGATCGCGCTGCGCGGCTCGCCCGGATCGCGATCGAGCGCCACCTCGCGTTGCCCCTGAATCACCAGCTCGCGATCGCCCGCCAGGCCGAAGTTGCCGATCACGGCCGGGGCGACTTCGATCCTCTTCGAGTCCTCGCATCGCCGGCCGACGGGACCGAGCTCCAGCTCGAATTCGCCTTGCTTCGCGACGTCGGCGTCCGTCGAGTCGTACGGGCGCAGGGCAAGAGCGGGCTCAGAAACAAGAAGCAGCGTGCCAAGCGTGCAGAGGACGCGAGCCACCAGCAACATCGCACGCACACGCTCAGACGCATCCCGCATAGGCCCGCACCTATGTCTTCAGCAACGGATAGATCACCAGCCCTGCAACTGCGGCAAGGGCGACGATCACCGGCTCCGGAAGCTTCTTCACCTTCCAGATCAGGGCGATGGTGATGAGCATCATCAGCACCGTGGGTAAATCGACGATGGAGCGCTTTCCGAGGACGACCACGGCTCCTGTGATCGTTCCGATCGCCGAGGCCGTGACGCCGTCGATAAAGGCGACGATGCCCGGCTTCTTTCCGTGCTTGCGGAAATAAGGCGCCGGGATGATCGTGAACAGGTAGCAGGGCAGAAAGGTCGCGAGAGCCGCGACCACCGCGCCGGAAACTCCGGCGACCAGATAGCCGATGAATCCAACCGTGATCACAACCGGTCCCGGCGTGATCATGGCGACCGCCACCGCGTCGATGAACTGCCGCTCGTTCAGCCAGTGATATTCATTGACGACTCCACCGTACAGGAACGGAACGATCGCAAGGCCGCTGCCGAACACGAACGCGCCCGCCTCGGCGAAGAACAATCCGATCTGGAGGAGCTGCGGCCAATCGATCACCGAAGCGACCGCCGGGGCCGCGGGAAGCTGTACTGCTGCAATCGCCATGCTGCTCGCTCCACCGCCGAACCAGTTCCTCGGCGGCGCCTTCACCAGCCACACCAATGCTCCGGAGATCAGAAACAGCCAGACGATCTCCGACTCGGTGACGACGGTTACCGCCGCCGCGCAGACGTAGATCGCCCACAGGAGCTTGTCCTTGCCGATGCTCTTGGTGGTCAATTTGTAAGCGCCGCCTGCATCCAGGTAAGTCCGCCGTAGGCGACGTACGCGGCGCCGAGCGCAATGACCATGAGGAAGGACGGCAGCACGAATGCGACGCCCACCACCGTTGCGCCCAAATTCCGGTAGTGGACGTAGCCGAGATAAATCGCGAGCTGCGCGGCGAGCGGACCCGGCATGAGCTGGGCCAGCGTCAAGCCTTCCTTGTAGTCCGTTTCGGAGATCCACTTTCGTTGCTCAACGAGGTCGCGATGCATGTAGCCGACCAAGGCAACCGGGCCCCCGAACCCGAATGTGCCCAGGCGCAGCGCGTAAGTCACGAGCTGCCACAGGGAGTATTGAGGCTTCGAATCGATCACTTCGGCGCGAGGCGGGAAGTTTCGCGAAGCGTCCAAGAAAGACCCTCCATGTGGCGAGCACGCCAGATGTCGAGCAGGCCTTGGACGCCGTGGGCGTCTTGAGCGGGGAGGCTGCCGAATCCCCGAAAGCTGAGTCTAGCAAAGAGCCGATTGCAAACGCAATGCCTCGGCCGGACAATACCTCAATTTGGGAGAGGAAAGACGGATGAATCCCCTGATTTGCCGCACTGTAACCGCTACCTGTTTCGCTCTTCTCACGGCGGTCGCGCACGCCCAAGGGGCGGTGGCGCTGACCGGCCAGGTCAGCCGAAGAGGGAGCGATGGAAGGCGTCGTCATCAGCGCCAGGAAGGACGGCTCGACCATCAGCATCAGCGTCGTCACGGGCGCGCAGGGGCGCTTTTCTTTTCCGGCCGCGCGGCTCGAGCCCGGGCATTACACCTTGAAGGCGCGGGCCGCGGGCTACGAGATCGACGAACCGCGGGCCGCGGACGTCGCCGCGGGCAGCTTGGCGAGCGCCGACATCAAGCTCAGGAAAGTGAAGAATCTTTCCGCGCACCTGACCAACGCCGAATGGATGATGAGCATGCCCGGGACGGACGAGCAGAAGCGCTTCCTGCTCAACTGCAACGGCTGCCACACGCTCGAGCGCATCATGAAGTCGACGTACGACGCCGACGGCTTCATGCAGATCTTCCAGCGCATGGCCGGCTACTATCCCGGCAGCACGCCGCTGAAACCGCAGCGGCTCGCCGGCAAGGCGACGCGCGACGTCGAGCGCGGCGGGAGCGGCAGGAAGACCGCGGAATGGCTCGCGAGCGTCAACCTGAGCCAGCAGCAAACCTGGGCTTACCCGCTGAAGACCGAGCCGCGGCTCACGGGCAGGTCGACGCGCGTGATCATCACGGAATACGACCTGCCGAATCCGCTGATCCAGCCGCACGACGTGGTGCTCGATCGCGAGGGCAACGCCTGGTACTCCGACTTCGGCCAGATGTTCCTCGGCAAGATGGACCCGAAGACCGGCAAGGTCACGCAATATCCGATCCCCGTGGTCAAGCCGGGATGGTCGGAAGGCACGCTCGATCTCGAGATCGACCGCGACGACAACCCCTGGGTGGGCGTGATGTACCAGAGCGCCATCGCGAAGTTCGACAGGAAGACCGAGACATTCCGGATGTGGACGACCCCCAAGGAATGGGACACGGACGCTGGCCAGCTCGGCCATATCGCGATAGCAGGCACTCCTAGCGACAACAAGGTTTGGATCAAGAATTCCGACGGCGGCCATATCTACCGCCTCGATCTCGTCTCCCACAAGATGGAGAACCTCGGCGCCTTCAAGGATCCGCGGACCGGCAAGCGCATCGGCACCTACGGCATCCACTCGGATGCGCAGAACAACGCCTATCTGCTCGACTTCGCGGCCGGCAACATCGTCAGGATCGATGCGAAGACCGGGAACGCGACCGTCTACCCGACCCCGACTCCGGATTCGCGCCCGCGCCGCGGTCGCGTCGATCACCAGGGCCGCTTGTGGTTCGCCGAATATCAGGGCAACGCGATCGGGATGTTCGATCCGAAGACCGAGCGCATCACGGAGTGGAAAGTGCCGACGCCGTGGAGCGCGCCCTACGACGCGGTGGCCGGACGCAACGGCGAGGCGTGGACGGGGTCGATGCTCACCGACCGCGTATCGCGCCTGGACATCCGGAGCGGGCAGTATACGGAGTACATGCTGCCGCGCCCGACCAATATCCGCCGCGTCTATCTCGACGATTCGAAGAGCCCCGGAACGCTCTGGATCGGCAGCAACCACGGCGCGGCTATCGTCAAGGTCGAACCGCTCGACTAGCTCTTGAGGCCGACCGACCCCACTGTCGCCGCGGTCGTGCGCGAGCAGACGGGCTTGGCATGGTCGCGCGCGCGCGACCTATGCACCGAGGGGCGCGTCACGGTGAATGGCGAGCGCTGCCTCGACTCGGCCCTGCGCGTTCCTCCCGGCGCGGTGGTGATCGTCGACGAACGCGCGCCGAAGCTGCGCTCAGGCGCCCTGCCCGAGAGCGCGATCGCGTTCTTTGACCGCGACGTCGTCGTCGTCGACAAGCCCGCCGGACTGCTGAGCGTCGCCTACGAGCCGGGCGACAAAGACACGCTCGCCGACTGCACGAGGGCCTTGCTGCGGCGAATGGGCGGACGCCGCTTCGAGCCTCGAGTCGGCGTGGTTCACCGGCTCGACAAGGACACGAGCGGCTTGATGGTGTTCGCGCGCACCTTGGACGCGAAGCGCATCCTGGAGATACAGTTCCGCGCGCACGACATCGAGCGCGTCTATCACGCGATCGCGCACGGCGCGGTCGCCGCGGAGCGCGTCGAAACTCATCTCATCACGGATCGCGGCGATGGGATCCGCGGCTCCTACGGGCACTTTCGGCGTCCCAGGGGCGGAATTCCGCCCGAGGCGAAGCGTTCGGTCACGCACGTGCGGCCGATCGCTGCGCTCGCGGGCGCGACCCTGGTCGAGTGCCGCCTCGAAACCGGGAGGCAGCATCAGATTCGCATCCACCTGTCCGAGCTCGGTCATCCCCTGGTCGGCGAACGCGTGTATATCCGCGACTACGCAGGTCCGAAGATCGAATCGGCGCGCCCGATGCTCCACGCGCGGGTTCTCGGATTCGTGCATCCCCGGACGGGGCAACGCATGTCGTTCGAGCGCGAAGCCCCGGAGGACTTCCGGGCGATGATCGAATCGCTTCGTCTCGCGCGCTCGGACATACCCGAATGACCCCAAGGGTCAGGTCCCCCTTCGGTGAAGGGCCGCTCGTCGACCCGGAGCGGGCGCTGGGGCCGTCGTCATGACCTGGTTCCTGGAAAATTACGAGACGCCCTTTTGCAGCAAGCCTCGAAGGACCTGTATAGACCCGATTACAAACAGGAGCGTTGCCAGATAAATCGGCCCCAGATGGCTCACCCAGTTGAATGAAAAGTGACCAAAGTAATGCATCGGCAGAGCAACCGCCAAACCCACCACCGGGGAGACCAAGGCGCCCCACCACGCCCACCATTCTCCTTTGCGGACTCCCCACCAGCAGAGGCATGCGACAGCGATCCCCGTGGCGGCAATAAAACCAGCGGTCGCGATGTGCAGATGATTAATGTAGTAGACCACCGCCGGGTTGAGAGCGTTGAGTTGTTCCTTGGTTACGCCATTCAAGGTCTCGACGCCAAGCTCAAAACCAGTACCGGTGAAACTGCGGATAAAAAAAACGACAGCATACCCAACAAAAGCGAGCGCCGCGATCACCATCAGAACGGAACCAGTACGAACGGCTGAATTGTCTGCCATGTCAATCCCCTCCTTTCTATCGCTCTCTAAGACATACAGTGAAGTACAACTTAAGCCTTTCGCCCGTCATTCTGTAATTTGCCGCGAATCCTGGACTATACGCCGATAATCACGCCGGGCTAACGCCCGCGGTGCAGCTCGTCGAACGAGTCGATGGTGCGCTCGAGGTCGGCGAGCAGTGCGAGCTGACCGGCGGGCTGCTCGACCGCGGCCTGCGTCGCGATCGCGCGCAGCAGCGCCGCCACGCTCCCTGCTTCTCCCTGCCGGTAGCCCGCGCGCTCGACCGCCGCAGCGCCGTGCCGGGCGTGAAGGTGATCGAGGATCTGCTGCTCGAAATCCTGCAGCCGCACGCCGACGCCGACTCCGCAGGAGCAGCCCGAGCCGAACATCACGTGCCCTTGCGCGAGCTTGGTCCACCTGCCCAGCAGCCGCGTCGCTTCGACCGCGGCGGAAATCTTCTTTGCGGCCACGCGCGCCTAGACGCAGTACACGTCCAGCATCGTAGGGATGTAGTCGTTCTGCAGCAGGATCTTCTTTTTCGCGATGCGCCAGTCGCGGCCGCGCAGCACGAGCTGGTGCTCGGTCCGCCCGAAGAACGCATGGCTCTCGCGCGAGCGCGGGAAAAACACGTGGCTCACCCAGGTCGAGTCGAGCCTTAGCCGGCCGGCGGGCGATTCGAGGGGCAGCACGCTCCCGAGGATGTGAGCGGTGCGCGGAATCGGCGTCGAGGCCGCGGATTTCCCGGAGCGGATGCGCACTACGCGGTCTTCCAGCCCGGCGCGGCTCGCGTAGTAGATATGCGAGAGCTCGGCCTGCGGGTTCGTCGTCGGCGTGCCGTCCGCCTTCCACGCGGGCATCCAGTATTCGCAGTCCTCGACGAAGAGCGCGAGCCACTCGTCCCAGCGCCGCTCGTCGAGGAGCCGCGCTTCGCGGTGCACCAGCTCGATGCCCGCGGCGAGCGACGCGCCTTCAGCGCGCGCGTTCACGGATAAGCCTTCTTCCCGGCGACGCCCGCCTGGATCAGCCGCGCCCACTCGCGGTACGGAGCGTGGAAGCCGACCTCGCTGAACATCTCGAAGCGGCCCCGCACGCTCGCCTGCGGCCTTATGCCGATCGCGCTCGCCACTTCGTCCGCGCCGGGCTTCATCGCCGCCATGCCGCGCACGTAGCCCTGCAGGAACGAGATCGGCTGCGCGCCGAAGCCGCTCTGGCAGCCCTCGTAGGTCACCGTGTCGTCCGGCGTGGCCATACCGCCGGGGTTGAAGAAATCCTCGAACTGGCGCAGCCGCCAGGCGCGCAGCTCGCTCGCCTCGCCGACCGGCGCGAGGCACCAGCTCTTCATCTCCGTGCGATCGGCGGCGAGCGGCCGGAAGGTACGCAGCATCAGCGTGATCGAGTCGGCGATCTGCATGTTGGGGAAGACGTGCACATTGCGCGCCTTCAGCATCCATTCGGCACGCGACGCTCCCACACGCGTGCGGATCTCTGCGAGCGCGGGATAGATCGGGCGCTTCTCGGGTTCGGGCTGCTCGAGCCAAGTCGCGGCGTGGCCGTGCG
>Ga0209239_1002095_pt1 | contig 11924 bp, 14 predicted proteins | sample GraSoi013_2_20cm_FD_185824 | JGI IMG/M metagenome (GOLD analysis project Ga0209239, IMG submission 185824) | Grasslands soil microbial communities from the Angelo Coastal Reserve, California, USA - Sample 10_02_2013_2_20cm (SPAdes) (version 2) | ecosystem: Environmental > Terrestrial > Soil >...
GCGAGACCCTCCGGTATGAGCATCGTCGCATCCGCGTACGCCAACATGTACTCGGCGTGACTGCCGCCGATTTGCACGCTTGTCCCGATCCCGTTGGCGCAAAACATGGGCTTGCCGCGCGAACACCACTCGCATCGTCCGCACGTCGCCTGCCACCACGGTACGCCGACGCGGTCCCCCACCTTGCAGCTCGTGACCGCAGAGCCGACGGCGACGATCTCACCGACCGGCTCGTGACCGAGTATCCGTGGAAACGCCCCAGGGAGTTCGCCTCTCGTTTGATGCACATCCGTGTAGCAAATGCCGCTGGCCTTGACCTTGAGGACGACCTGTGTCGGTCCCGGCTGCGGCGTTGGCATGTCCTTGACGACCCATGCGCCATTGACTGATGGCACGGTTGCCGCTCTCATCGTGAATCTCCTTTCTGAGGTCATCCTCGAACGGTGACGAGTTATGAAATGGGGATAGGCTACTTTTTGTGTCGCATCATGTCAACTTCATACCCTCACGGCAGATGTTGACATCTGTTTTGAGCCGGTCTTCATGCGACAGCGAATAGCGACCGGCTATCCTTCCTCCTTCAACGCTGCCGTGTAAATCCAAAGGCCACTGGGCCGCTCCTGACCAGGGGCTTTCCTCGTTTGGCCACGCAGCAGGTCCTTAGTAGCGGATGGCGGGGCGGCTGGGGTGGGTCCAACTGCGCGCGTCCGGCGAGCACACTATCCACCACTGCCCGGAACGATCAATCTTGTGTGCGCGACGCGCGAGCACGGGAGCCACCCCAGTTGCCGCGCCGTTCTTGATCGCCCCGAAAAAGAAAAGGCCCGCTGGCTTGAGACCAGCGGGCCTTTGTAAAACCCGGCAGAGGACCACACCACACTTGGTGTGAACCGCCCGCTTCGATCAAATGCGGGCGGAGAGGTACTTAGCCTCCAGTGGGCTTCAATAAAGTAGGGCGCACTGCCGGGGTTTTCACAAAAAGAAAGAGCCTGCTGGGTTGTAAGACCCAACAGGCTCTTTGTGAAAACCCCGGCAGCGACCTACTTTCCCACCACCTCACGATGGCAGTATCATCGGCCTTGGAGGGCTTAACTTCCGTGTTCGGGATGGGAACGGGTGTGGCCCCTCCGGTATGGCCACCGGGAACTTCGTTAGCTAACAGTAAATAGCTAGTAGCGAATAGCCCGGATTTCCTAGCTACCCGCTATTAGCTACTCGCTATTCGCTAAAATCAAGACCATGTCTATCAGGAGCAAATAATGATGTTAAGCCTCACGGCCGATTAGTACTGGTTAGCTTCAGGCCTCACGGCCCTTCCACACCCAGCCTATCAAACTCGTAGTCTACGAGTGGCCTTTAGGGAGGTTACCCTCCGGGAGATCTCATCTTGAGGCAGGCTTCCCGCTTAGATGCTTTCAGCGGTTATCCCAACCGGACATAGCTACCCGGCGCTGCCGCTGGCGCGACAACCGGCACACTAGAGGTCCGTCCTTCGCAATCCTCTCGTACTAGCGAAAGCCCCTCTCAAATCTCCTGCGCCCACAACAGATAGGGACCGAACTGTCTCACGACGTTCTGAACCCAACTCTCGTACCGCTTTAACGGGCGAACAGCCCGACCCTTGGGACCGGCTTCAGCCCCAGGATGCGATGAGTCGACATCGAGGTGCCAAACCTCCTCGTCGATGTGAACTCTTGGAGGAGATCAGCCTGTTATCCCCGGCGTACCTTTTATCCGTTGAGCGATGGCCCTTCCACACAGAACCACCGGATCACTAAGCCCGACTTTCGTCTCTGCTCGACCTGTCAGTCTCGCAGTCAAGCTCCCTTATGCCTTTACACTCGACGGCTGATTACCGACCAGCCTGAGGGAACCTTTGGGCGCCTCCGTTACTCTTTGGGAGGCGACCGCCCCAGTCAAACTACCCACCAGACACTGTCCCCGCCCTGGATGACAGGGCCGGGTTAGAAAGTCAGAAAAGTAAGGGTGGTATTTCAAGGTTGGCTCCGCGGGAACTAGCGCCCCCGCCTCACAGCCTCCCACCTATCCTACACATACCCGTCCAACACCCAATGTCAAGTTGTAGTAAAGGTGCACAGGGTCTTTCCGTCTAGTTGCGGGTACCCGGCTTCTTCACCGGAACAACAAATTCGCTGAGTCACTCCCCGAGACAGCGCTCCAGTCGTTATGCCATTCATGCAGGTCGGAACTTACCCGACAAGGAATTTCGCTCAGTCTTGTTACATCCCGTGCTGGGATGGGTGAGTCGTTTCTAGTTCCGCTCACCTCTGCAGGTCGCCCTGCAGCTCGGACCATATCATCCTCCGGCGGATACCACCGGAGTTCTGGCGTATGGCCTCTGAGGATTCTGAGCACCGCGATTCATGCGGCTGGCCAACTTGCGGATCTTTTCTAGTCCTTCCGCGGTCAGATGATCGCCTTGCTGCATCATCTCGATGACCTCAGCGAAACAATCGAAACTCGATCGTTTCACCGTCCGTAATGGATGCGCTCTGAAGAACCTCACGATTTCCGATAGCCGCTCGATTCCCCGGACCCGAAGCTCTTTCCGATCACCGTGATTCGTGGTGATCTGACCGAATCCGAAAAACTCATGCAGTCGCTTCAGAATCGCAACATCCTTCTCATGTTGCACCACTCGGAACTCAGGAAGAACCTGCCAACCCATCGTCATGCTCGGCTGTCGGTTGATTCCGACGAAGAAGCAGCCTTCTCCATCGACGAATCCGACAACCCATTCTGCGCTCAGTCTTTCCTGCTGGTTGTCTGCACCGGTTGGTTTGTCACTCCTGTCGAGTACCACCGGATCCTCCAGATGTTCCAGCAAATAGCCAGATGCACATCCTGCCATTACTGACAGGAGGGGCTCGCGAGGAACCTTAGGACCGTTCACTCTGTTACTGCTCACCAGCGTTCTTTTCATCTGGTGAAGGCGCGATCATTTCTGTCGCGCTCTGCATGTCGCCATGCAGGTCGGGCCATATCATCTCGACTCTTCTGACTCGAGTCTGGCGTATGGTCTCTGAGGATTCCCACGCTGAATCGCAACGTGAGCCTTTCCTGCTGATTGCCCGCACCTCTCGGATTGTCACTGCCACCAACTTCGTGGCGAGTACCGGAGGATCCACCGGGTGTTCCAGCATATAGCCAGATTTGTTCTCGGAACTACAGCGGTCCAGGCTATAGTTACGGCCGCCGTTTACTGGGGCTTCCCTTCAGAGCTTTGCCTTGCGGCTAACCCCTCTGGTTAACCTTCCAGCACCGGGCAGGCATCAGACCCTATACGTCCACTTGCGTGTTCGCAGAGTCCTGTGTTTTTGGTAAACAGTCGCTAGAGCCTCTTTACTGCGACCTCGTTCGGCTCAGCCTGTACGGCCTCACCTACTCGAGGCACCCCTTCTTCCGAAGTTACGGGGCTAGATGGCAGAGTTCCTTAGGGAGTGTTCTCTCACGCCCCTTGGTGTATTCCACCCGCCTACCTGTGTCGGTTTGCGGTACGGTCACCACGCGAACTCGCTACGAGGCTTTTCTCGGCAGTGTGGGATCAGTCCGTTTGCGGCCTTGCGGCCTCCCCATCACATCTCGGCGGTAACGGGCCCGCGGATTTGCCTACGAGCCCCGCCTACGTGCTTGGACCGGGTATTCCAGGGACCCGGCGGTACCTACCCTCCTGCGTCCCCCCTTCGCTGATAACGTCCACGCGGTGGTACAGGAATGTTGACCTGTTTTCCATTGCCTACGCCTTTCGGCCTCGGCTTAGGGACCGACTAACCCTGACCTGACGAACATAGGCCAGGAAACCTTAGGCTTACGGGGACGATGATTCTCACATCGTTTATCGCTACTTATGCCGGCATAATCTCTTCTCTACGCTCCAGTCGTCCTTGTCGGTCGACCTTCACCGCCTAGAGAATGCTCCCCTACCACTCACGCCTTGCGGCGCAAGTCCGCAGCTTCGGTTGTGAACTTAAGCCCCGTTAAATTTTCGGCGCAGGCTCGCTCGACCAGTGAGCTGTTACGCACTCTTTAAAGGGTGGCTGCTTCTAAGCCAACCTCCTGGCTGTCTGAGCGACCCTACAACCTTTTCCACTTAGCTCACGATTCGGGACCTTAGCTGGCGGTCTGGACTATTCTCCTTTTGACCACGGACCTTAGCGCCCGTAGTCTGACTCCCGTCCGTCCAGTAGCGGCATTCGGAGTTTGGTTGAGTTCGGTAGCGTTGGAACGCCCCTAGCTCATCCAGTGCTCTACCTCCGCTACGGCTGAGACGAGGCTAGCCCTAGAGCTATTTCGGGGAGAACCAGCAATCACGAGGTTTGATTAGCCTTTCACTCCTACCCACAGCTCATCCGAGCTTTTTGCAACAAACACCGGTTCGGACCTCCTCCGCCTGTTACGGCGGATTCATCCTGGCCATGGGTAGATCACCTCGCTTCGGGTCTATTCTACGCAACTAAACGCCCGTTTCGGACTCGCTTTCGCTACGGCTCCGCCTCTCCGGCTTAACCTCGCTGCGCAGAATAACTCGCCGGCTCATTAAGCAAAAGGCACACGATCAGGCATTGCCCTTGCGGGCCATAGCCCTCTCGTTGCTTGTAGGTGTACGGTTTCAGGTTCTATTTCACTCCCCTCACCGGGGTTCTTTTCACCTTTCCCTCGCGGTACTGGTGCGCTATCGGTCATCAGGTAGTATTGAGCCTTGGAAGGTGGTCCTCCCAGATTCCCACTGGGTTTCTCGGGCCCCGTGGTACTCAGGACCTTCGCCAAGCGAGCCAGGGTCTTTTCGCTTACGGGGCTGTCACCCGCTGCGGCCGGCCTTTCCAGACCGTTCAGCTAAGATCCTGGTTTGTGACTCGCCGACAGCGCCGTATCGCTATCCGGCAAAGGCCTTCGACCCCCCACATACAACGCATACGGACTTGGCATATGTAGGGTTTAGGCTATTCCCTTTTCGCTCGCCACTACTGGGGGAATCGCGGTTGCTTTCTTTTCCTGCAGGTACTGAGATGTTTCACTTCCCTGCGTGGGCTTCGCTCCGCGTATGGATTCCGCGGAGGATAGGCGGCATTCATCGCCTGGGTTTCCCCATTCGGGCATCCCCGGATCACGGCCTGCTTGCGGCTCCCCGGGGCTTATCGCAGCTAGCTACGCCCTTCATCGCCTCCTGATGCCAGGGCATCCACCGTACACCCTTAGTAGCTTAACAACACATTTGCTCCTGACACACATGGTCTGTTCGAGACCTATTCAATTGTCAAAGAACGATCGGGTTGAGGCGCGACCTCAACTCTCCGAAACCGAATGAGCGAGCAGCTGGTGGAGCTGAGCGGAGTCGAACCGCCGACCCTCTGCTTGCAAAGCAGATGCTCTCCCAACTGAGCTACAGCCCCAACGCTTGTGAGCGAATGATGCCGAAGAGGAATGAGGCAGGCGGAACCGCCGGTCATCACCACTCAGATGGTGGGCCTAGGTAGGATTGAACTACCGACCTCACGCTTATCAGGCGTGCGCTCTAGCCATCTGAGCTATAGGCCCAGCCGAGATCCTCAACCGGGCAACCTGACGACGTCTGCTGTTTCGGCCACCGACCGGCGTGATCACACGACGGCGCGGCACTCATCCTCACAAGTCATGGAGGTGTACTGAAGAGGTGGTCCTTGAATCCAGATTTCTGAAGGAGTTGGTACTCCTTAGAAAGGAGGTGATCCAGCCGCAGGTTCCCCTACGGCTACCTTGTTACGACTTCACCCCAATCACCAGCCATACCTTGGGCGCCTGCCCCCCTTGCGGGTTGGCTCCAGCGACTTCTGGTACAACGGGCTTTCGTGGTGTGACGGGCGGTGTGTACAAGGCCCGGGAACGTATTCACCCCGGCGTGCTGATCCGGGATTACTAGCGATTCCGCCTTCATGGGGTCGAGTTGCAGACCCCAATCTGAACTGAGGCCGGTTTTTTGGGATTGGCTCCCCCTCGCGGGTTTGCAGCCCTTTGTACCGGTCATTGTAGCACGTGTGTAGCCCCAGGCATAAAGGCCATGCTGACTTGACGTCATCCCCACCTTCCTCCCCGTTCTCCTGGGCAGTCCCTTCAGAGTGCCCGGCTTGACCCGATGGCAACTGAAGACAGGGGTTGCGCTCGTTGCGGGACTTAACCCAACACCTCACGGCACGAGCTGACGACAGCCATGCAGCACCTGAGCAGGATGCCCTTGCGGGCTCATTGCCCTTTCAGGTTTTTACTACCTGCTTGTCCAACCTGGGTAAGGTTCTTCGCGTTGCGTCGAATTGAACCACATGCTCCACCGCTTGTGCGGGCCCCCGTCAATTCCTTTGAGTTTCAACCTTGCGGCCGTACTCCCCAGGCGGGACACTTACTGCGTTAGCTGCGGCACCGGCGGTAACCCGCCGACACTTAGTGTCCATCGTTTAGGGCGTGGACTACCAGGGTATCTAATCCTGTTTGCTCCCCACGCTTTCGAGCCTCAGCGTCAGGAACGTTCCAGAGCGCCGCCTTCGCCACCGGCCTTCCTCCCGATCTCTACGCATTTCACCGCTACACCGGGAATTCCGCGCTCCTCTCCCGTCCTCTAGCCAGGCAGTCCCCCCCGACCTTTCCCGGTTAAGCCGGGAGATTTCCCGAAGGGCTTACCTAACCGCCTACGCTCCCTGTACGCCCAGTAAATCCGAACAACGCTTGCCACCTTCGTATTACCGCGGCTGCTGGCACGAAGTTAGCCGTGGCTGCTTCTGGAGGTACCGTCCGAACGGTTGCCCGTCCCATCTTCCCTCCCGAAAGGGGTTTACAATCCGAAGACCTTCATCCCCCACGCGGCGTCGCTGCGTCAGGCTTTCGCCCATTGCGCAATATTCCTCACTGCTGCCTCCCGTAGGAGTCTGGCCCGTGTCGCAGTGCCAGTGTGGCTGATCGTCCTCTCAGACCAGCTACCCGTCGGAGCCTTGGTAGGCCGTTACCCTACCAACAAGCTGATAGGACGTGAGCCCATCCTTGAGCGCCGTGCCCACGGCACGGCTTTCCTTCCACCTCCATAAAGATGGAAGCGTACGCGGCATTAGCCCGCCTTTCGGCGGGTTATTCCCCACTCGAGGGTAGGTCACCCACGTATTACTCACCCGTTCGCCACTGTACAAGCGTATTGCTACGCCTTCTCGTTCGACTTGCATGTGTTAAGCGCGCCGCCAGCGTTCGTTCTGAGCCAGGATCAAACTCTCGTTATGGTGTCATGGAATTGGATCCAAGGGCCACCACCTCAATACACCTTACCTTGCTCGCTCTATTCAGTTGTCAAAGAACAAGAAAATCCGTGAAAGCCGCTCACTCTACTACACCATAAAGAATGATGTCAAGCAGGGATAAGAACAGGCAGAATGATTCGCAGCAGAGGCTATTTATAGAACGCAGCCACGTCATTGTCAAGAGGATCGGAATCCCCTTGCGGGGCAAAGAACCCGTGTATCATAATGGCCGTCGAGTCGTGGTGAAGGTGGAGGGAATGAAAGTCAAGCGGCGGACACTCCTGCAAGTGGGTGGATTGAGCCTGCTCGCCGGCCTGACCGGAGGGTGCGATTCCGTCGGCGGCCTGTTGGGCCGCATGTTTGCTGTCCCGCCGAGGGAAACCCTCTATTTCACCCCGAATGACACATTCTATGTCGTCAACTATATGGAGTCGCCGTTCAACGTCTCGAGAGACCTCGATGTGGAACAGTGGCGACTGGCCATCACGGGCGAGGTGAAGAAGCCGGTCACCCTCGGCTGGCGGGACATCCTGAACCGGGATTCGTTTGATCAGGTCGTGACGCTGGAATGCATTGATACGCTCCCCGGAGGGGACAGCCTCGGGAATGCGCAATGGAGAGGCATTTCCCTCAAAAAGCTATTGCAAGACGTGGGAGCGGATGAAGAAACCGCGCGGGATGTGGTGTTCCGGGCAGCCGACGGCTATGACGACAGCATTCCCTTCTCCCGCGCCATGCGGGGCGATGTCATGCTGGCCTATTTGATGAACGGCGAAAAACTGCCCAAAGCACATGGCTTCCCGCTGCGTCTCGTCGTGCCCGGCCTCTACGGCATTAAGAACGTCAAATGGATTATTGAAATCGAGGTTTACAACGGGGACTATCAAGGCTATTGGCAACGGAAGGGCTGGACCGACGACGGCACGATCAAAATCTTTTCCCGCATCGACAGCCCGGGCCATTACCAGCCGCTCAGAGGACCGGAGCACGTATTCAGAGGCATTGCCTTCGGCGGGCCCCATACTATTTCAACGGTGGAACTGAGCTTCGATCGGGCTAAAACTTGGCAGGAAGCCGAGCTGGAGCCGACGCTCTCGCCCTATTCCTGGGTCATCTGGAATTACCGCTGGAACCCTCCCAAGCCGGGCAAGTATCAGGTGGCCGTTCGCGCCACCGACGCGAAGGGTAATCTTCAGATTGCCGAGTTGGTGCGGCCACAACCTGCCGGCGCCTCGGGGTATCACACGATCATCGCGGACGTGGAAGAGGTGTGACGCGGGGTGGCGGACCTTTGCTGCTCACGAGCCGGATGAGCGCCTCGGCTGGCGTCGGGCGGGCAGCTACGGCGCCGGCATTGATGCGCTGACGACAGTTTCCTACTGCCGCCATACTGTTGGCCGGATGCTTCTATAAGGCCGCGAGGCGCGATGCCGTCGCATCCGGCGTCTCACTGCTAACAGTATCTACATCCCGCCATGCCGTTCGCCTCCGTGCCCATCCCTCCCATCCGACGCGCAAGAATAGAGCATGCGTATTGACTTATGCCTCGGACTCACCGGCGAGGGGGCGCAGGATGGGATCGTGACCGGTGCGTTGGAGGGCTGCGCTGTGCCTTTGCTGTCCGATAAATTTGGTCAATTTCACTGTTCGCCAATTCCCGCCAGTGGCCGGGCTGAAGATCTCCCAGCATAATCGGTCCGATGGCAATCCGAACGAGTCGCACCGTCGGATGCTCCACGGCGGCGGTCATGCGCCGCACCTGTCGGTTCAGGCCCTCGCGCAGCGTGATCTCCAACCAGGCGGTCGGCACGTTCTTGCGGAACCGGATCGGCACCGGACGATCCGGCAGCTCCGGAGCGTCTGACAGCAGGCGCACCTCAGCAGGCCTTGTGCGTTTTCCCTTCAGCAAGATGCCTGCTCTCAGCTGCGCCAACGCCTCGTCGTTCGGGATGCGCTCCACCTGCGCCAGATAGATCTTCGGGAGCTTATGCTGCGGGTCCGTGATGTGATGCGCCAACGCGCCATCCGACGTCAGCACCATGAGCCCCTCGCTGTCAAAGTCCAACCGTCCGGCGGCATAGACGCCGGGAGCCTTCACATACTCGGCCAAGGTCGGGCGTCCCTTCGCATCGGTAAAGCAAGGCAGCACGCCGTAGGGCTTATTGAAAGCCAGCGTGCAATGTCTCGATTTTGTTTTTAGCCGAGGTGGGACTTGTTGCCTCACGACGCAGGCTTGAATCCATCCGTCACGCAGTACTTCGGCATCAGCTCTCCTCCGTGCCCTTCGGACTTATGTGTCCAGGCACGCAGGACGCCTTGATTATCGAAGGTAAGCACATACTCGTCGCACCAGGTTCCTGGTGCTCCCCACTTGTTCTGGGATCCCGACTCCTCGAACCAGACCTGATAGACCCAGACCCGATCCCCAGCCTTCGTGGACGCTACCAACATCGGTTTTCCCAGCCGCTGCTGAACCTCCTCCTGGGTGGCGCGGTCCTTCGCCGATTCCAGGTAGAGGGTTTCCTTGGGGATGAACAGGGAGCAGCCAACTCCCAGGAGAGCCACGCTGAGGACTACCAACCTGGTCACTCTGAAGCCACTGGATCTACCTGCCTGACGCACTGCCGTCATGGCATGCCTTCCATGAGTCTGAAATGCCTGCAAGAGTTCCCTGCGAAGGGTGATCGAGCCTTCACAGGGCTGGCTTCTCAACCCCGGACTCACAGCGATCCGGCTCTTCTCGGATCTCTACTCCGGACGTAGGATGACATCGAATTCAGATACGAGCAGATCTTCATCCGAAAAGCGTCTGAACTCGTCTGACATCTTCTCTCTTGGGGTGGGCAACTCGTCCCATCTTGCCACTTCGATCACGTCTACCTCAAAGCCTGTTCTTCTAAAAATGTCTCTCATTTCCGAATATCTCAATCGGTTCGTATAAAAGCCCGATCGTGCCATGAATGGCGATTCCCAGACACGTTCCGAGAATCTCAGGTTGTTCAATGCATCGCTCAGGTTATCTTTGAGATCTACGCTGTGTGAGCAAACACCATCAGGACGCAGGATACGCCGCACTTCGCGCATGACGTCAACAAACTCACAACGCTTGATGTGCTCAAGCACGTGATGTGACCATACAAAATGAACTGATTCTTTTTGTAGTGCCCGAAGCGACGCCAAGCCGCCAGTCAAGTACTGGGCATGACAACTCCGAAGCACGTCTTCCATGGTGGTTGTTTCCTCAAGACGCGGAACGGCGAAGCCTCGCTCTTCGAGGTATACCGCCATGGCCCTATATGCCTCAGAATCTTGCCGAGCGAACCGTCCGGTATCAACAAGAACAGTAGCCCTTACCCCGAATGCGAATGCGATCATTGCTGAGCAGACCGAATCTCCCGGTCCGACCTCCAACGCCACAAGACCTTCGTAATTCCGTGAGGCGCTCGCCCTCTCAAAATGTCGCTTGACCACTGCAAAGGCGTACTCAGGGTTATCCATATCCCCAAGCCGAAACCACCCCACCCGTTGCCAGAAGCCGTAGTCCAAGGGAAGGCGAGACAACACGAGCTTTGCTCCGATCTTTATGCGCCAAGGGATGTTTGTGGCGAGATCTCTAGCGCTCGGCATCGCGGTATTCAGAAAGAATCAAGATTGGAGATCAGGAGGCAGGGTTGGATCCATCTGACACGCAATAGGTGGGCATCAGCTCCCCGCCGTGGAATTGCGACCGGTGCGTCCAGCCTCGCAGGATGCCCTGCCCATCGAACGTGAGCACGTATTCGTCGCACCACGTGCCAGGCGCCGTGATGCGACTGCCGGGCTGCTCCTCCCGCACCTGATACACCCAGACAGATTCCCCTTCCTCAGTGGATCTCGTCAGAGCTGGAGGCCCAAGACGCTGCTCGACCTCCACTTGTGTGGCCCGCCCTTGCGCCGACCGTAAGTACACGGTTTCTTTCCCTTCGAACAGAACGCATCCGACAAACAGCAGACTCACCACAATCCACCAACGGAATGAATTCATATCGCACTGGTCCTCGTGGTGAATTCCGGCTAGTCGCAGCCAATGCGGCGCCCGGACCTAATGATGTCGTCGCCATCGGCTAAAAAGACGAGCTGGCAATTCACCGACGTGTTGTAGAGCGGAAGCAAATTATACTCATCCGCCTGGCCCGGCATGCGATCGATCGTCATGTCCCACACCATCTCAGTCATCCCGTCGGGTAGTTCTTTCGGGTGTAGGTTCGGAGGCCCGAGTTCATAGTACAGGTCTTGCTTATTGGCCCCGACCCACCTGGTGATGACTGCATCCCACGTCTGATACGGCCCGCTCACTCCGGGTTGGGAACCGCTCGCACAGGCCGCGGCCAGGAGGGTGAGCCCCAGGACCACGGCACCCAACAGCTTCTTCGTCCCCATCGTGTCACGCCTTTGTAAGGCTTCGTTACTCGCCATGTCGTTTGAGGATCACGGGACGGCTGTCCTCAGCCCTTCTCGTTCACGATTCCGACCTGAATCTCCCTGTCACACAGTAGGTCGGCATGATCTCTCCGCCGTGAAACTGGGACTCGTGCGTCCAACGCCGCAGCACGGCGCGGTTATCGAATGTGAGCACGTACTCGTCGCACCACAACCCCCTCGACGTCCAAC